>JABAHQ010013426.1_pt1 | contig 15116 bp, 11 predicted proteins | sample 7062091 | NCBI WGS metagenome assembly JABAHQ01 (sample SAMN14534359, study PRJNA622989) | marine sediment metagenome | biome: marine biome [ENVO:00000428]; feature: marine pelagic biome [ENVO:01000023]; material: deep marine sediment [ENVO:00002113] | place: India: Gulf of Kutch | collected...
CGATCTGTGGAAAATGCCCGAGGGCACACAAAATCTTGAGGCATCCTCAGGATAGCACCACTACATCTTGTGGTCAAGATTCAATTCCGGGGAGCGGCGTCGGGCTCGATCTCGATACCGTCACGGTCACGAAGGTGTATCTTGGAAGGGAGGCGAGGGGTCTCCCCCCTACCGTGCCCTCGCACCCCCCCCGAGGCAGGCAGACCATGCGCAAACGCGAGCTGATCGAGATCCTCCTCCCCCTGATCGGGATCGTCCTGATCTTCGCGGCCCTCCTGATCGCTCCCGTGAACGAGACGGTACCCCGACAGGTCGTGGTGGTGCTGGCCGGCGTCCTCCTCCTGGAAGCCAGCGTGTGGAACCTCGCCTCTCCCTTCCTCCCCGAAGACCGACGCTACCACCGGCTCCGGCAGGAGGTCGACGACTTCATCCAGGAGGTCAGGGAGCTGAACCGCTACCAGGTCCACGGAGCCTCGGGGGACGAAGAGGGGATCGAGGCCCGCCGGGAGGAGATCCTGATCTCCATGCACGAGCGGGTGGACCGGATCGGACGGCTGGCGGGGGTGGCCGACGACGAGCCCGTCCCCGAGGAGACGGTCGGAGACCCGCCCCCGCCCTCCGGCGCCCGGGACTAGGGCGGACCTCCCCGGCCCGGCTGCCCCACGGACCTCCCCACGCAGCCCCCTTCCGGGGATCCGCTAGAACGCGGTCCCCAGGCGGAGGTACCAGTCCACCCCCTTCCCCCCCTGGAGGGGAAGGGCGAGGCCGGTGCGCAGGACCAGGGACGACGTGAAGAAGGGAATGGTGATCGCGGTGACCTCACCGCCCACCGAGACCAGGGGGTCCAAGCGCGGGTTCTGGAAGCGCCGGGACTCGAGCCCCAGCTCCGGTCCCCACGCATTCCCGGCGTCCAGAAACAGCGAGCCGGAGATCCGGTCCAGGAAGAGGGGAAGCAGTCCCGCTCCTTCATGGGCCAGAACGAGGGGAACGCGGTACTCGGCCGACGCCGACCAGGCGTAGCGTCCGGACCGCTCGCCCTCCGCGAAGCCCCGGACGGGGAAGAGAACGGAGCCTCCGCCGAAGAGCTCCAGCCCGGTGATCGGCTCCGCGGACCCGGTGACTCCTCCCACGTCGTAGTGGAAGCCGTCCGCCCCGGGCCCCCGACCGACGCCCCCGATGAGCCGCAGCGCCAGGACGTGGTTCGCGAAGCCCGGAAGGGGGACGGACTTGAAGGCCCTGAGCCGGGCGATCGCGTCCTGGAAGCTCCGGTCTCCCCCCGCCACCCCCGAGAGGGAATCGGGGAGGGCGATCTCCTCCCGGGCCCGGAGCTGGAGGGTCGCACCGAGACCGTCCTCCCGGCTGATCGAGAACGGGTGGCGCCGGGTGTTGTCGCCGAAGAGGGTCACGCGGCCCTGGAGGAATTGCCGGGTGGGCCGCAGGAGGCGGAAACGGGTCGAGCGCTCCAGGCTCCGCTCCAGGAGCTCGAGGCGCTCCCGGATGTAGGAGCCGGCGACCTCCACGGAGGAGACGCTGCGGAAGCGGCGGCGGACGAAGTTGGAGAAGAGGGTGAACGTCCGCTCCCGCTCCGTGAGGAAGAGGATCTCCTCGCTGCCGTCATCGGCCCGTCCCACGAGGGAGCTCGACGCCACGTCGTAGCTCTGGGCGGCCGACGCACCGACGACCGGGTTCCCGAGGCCCGCGTAGCTGTACGCTCCGAAGCCTTGGAGGCGTCCTCCCTTGGGGGTGACGGTGGCCTGGACGCTGTATCCGTGACGCCCGATCGCGTCGCGGCTCGCCGTGAAGAAGCCGACCCCGCTGCCGACGACGTCCGTGCGCCCCGTCACCGTCCCGTCTTCCACGACGAGCGAGCTCTGGGAGCTGGTGAAGGCGGGCTGCCAGAAGTGGGGCCAGAGGGTGGGGAAGGGCGAGTACGAGCGAATCCGCCCGGGGACCGAGTCCGGTCGGAGCCGACGGGCGAGGGGAGCGTCCTCCGCGGCCCGCATCGACGTCCCCCCTCCGCCGCCGTCCCGGAAGCGGGGATCGAGGGGGAACGGCTCGAAGCCCTTCTCCGGTCGGAAAGGCACCCGCTCCACCTGCCAGCCGTGGGCGTGGTACCCGCTGAAATAGAGCCACCGGCCGTCGGGGGAGACCGAGGGGAACGCCGCTCCGGTGATCACGTTCGTCAGCTGGACCGCCGCTCCCGGCCGGGCCGTCCCGGAGTCCACCGGAACGGCGAGGACGTTCCAGATCCCGGTCCGGTCGCTGCTCCACAGGAGCCAGCGCCCGTCGGGGCTCCAGGCGGGAGCCAGGTCCACGGCCCGGTCCCGGGTGACCCGATGGCGGAGGCGCCCCCGCCGGTCCAGGATCACCACGTCGAAGGAGTGCCGGGTGCGCCACCGGGAGACGGCGATCCACCGTCCGTCCGGCGAGAACCGGGGATAGGCCCAGTGGACGTCGGGATCGAGCGCCGTGAGAGGCCGGAGCCCCTCACCGTCCGCGTCCAGAACCACCAGGCGGTTCGTGCCCCGGGCCTGCTGCACCGCCACCAGCGCCGATCCGTCGCGGGCCACGTCCGGCTGATCCAGTCGCGCCCCCCGGGTCAGCCTCTCCGCGCCGCCGTCGGGCCCGACCCGGTAGAGGTCGCTGCGCACCCGGTAGGGATCGGTGAACTCGAGCTGGGAGAAGACCACGCTCCCGTCCGGGGCCCACGACAGGTCGGCGATCCCGTTCGACCGGGTGAGCTTCGTCGTCCGCCCGCCGCCGGGCTCCAGGAGGGCGACCTGCGCGTCGCTGGTCCCGTCGGACCGGGCGTAGGCCAGCCTGCCATCCGAACCGACCCGGGGACCCATGGCGTACCGGCCCGCCGTGGTGAGGGCCTCGGGCTCGGTGATCGGAGCCCGTAGGCTCAGGGAGTCCCGCAGGGCACGGACCCGGTCCTCCTGCTCCGCCCGCCAGCGCTGCCAGGCGTCGCCGAAGTCCGTTCCGAAGGCGTCCTCGGCGGCCGAGTTCAGGCGGTAGGGGATCCACTGGTCGGCCACGGCGTCGGCGAAGCGGTCCATCCGCTCCTCCCCGTGCCGCTCCAGAAGGCTCTCGAAGAAGAGGGACCCGTACGCGTAGGGGCGGGTCCCGTCGGGCCAGACGGGAGAATCGCCAGACACCTCGTCCAGCTCCTCGAACGCGCCTTCCGCCGCCGCGGTCCGGACCACCATGTCGTGGAAGGTGCCGTGGGTCCTTCCCGCGCCGGTGAGGGCCGACTCGTAGTAGGTCGCCAGCCCCTCCCGGACCCAGCGGGGGGTCCCGATCCCCGGGAAGAGGGGCCAGGGGGAGGGGACCCGACCCAGGACCTTGCGAAAGACCGAGCCCAGGGCCCCCGTCCGGTCCAGATGGAAGATGTGGGCGAGCTCGTGGACCACCACCAGCTCGATCCAGTCGTCGAAGAACGCCAGGGCGACCCCGTCGGTCGGGGGCGGCGCGCCGATCATGATCCAGTTGCGGGGGAAGAGGAAGGCGAGGCCGTTCGTGGCGTCGGAGGCGTCGCTCACGAGGATCTCGATCCGATCGTCGGAGCGGGGCGGGCCGAACGCCTCGATCAGGGCCAGGTAGGCTCCCTCGGCCCGGACCGCCGTGCGCTCGCCCAGCCGCGCGAGCTCCTCGGGGTAGATGACCCGGAAGTGCTCGGTCTGCCGGGTCGTCCAGGCCTCGTCGGGCGCGACCTGGGCCTGCCCGGGCTCGGACCACCCGACGTGCGCCGCCAGCAGGAGCACGGGAAGGAGCACGGGCCCCCGCAGGAAGGGCCGAGCCAGCCCGAGGGTCGAGGGGCTCCTCACCTTGTCAAAGATCCTCGTGGGCCCCACCCTTCGGGGCGAAGCGCGCCGGGCACCCCCGTCGGGAGTGTCCCGGGCCTCCCCGGTTCCCCCGGCGCCGATCCTCGGACGATCCAGCTCAGTGGTTTCATGCCTTCTCTCACCTCGGACGAGACCCTCTGGTTCCGCGTAGGCTACGCTCTGGAGCGGGCACGCCGCCTGGCTCCCGCGCTTCCGGGGCCCGCGGCGGGGGACGCCCCCGACCCGGATCGGGAGCTTCCGTCCGAGAGCGATGCGCGCCTCCGGGCCCTCCTGGTGGCCGGGGCGGGATCCCTGGCCTCCCGGATTCTCAAACTCTGGCCCGGCCGCCGAGTTCCGGGAGTGGTCTCCCTGACCTGTGCGGGAATCTCGGGCGTCGGCGCCGCACTTCTGGTCGAGCTCCTGCGGCCCCTTACGGAGGACGAGGACTCCGCGGCCGCCCTCGACGGGGAGCTGGCCGAGGCCCTTCTCTCGGGAGCCGGCCGGGGGCTCCTCTACGGAGGCGTCGTCGAGCCGCGGATCCCGGGCCCGCCCCTCGTCCGGGGCGCGGTTTACGGCGTGACCGAATACATGCTCTCGCCCTGGGGCGGCCTCCCGCGGGTCCTCGGTCCCGTCAGCCCCCACCGGAGGATCCCCCTGGTCTCCGACCTCGTGGAGCCGGACCAGGAGGGTTTCCGAACCTTCGTGGACCACCTCCTCTTCGGGGTCACCCTCGCCCTGCTCTACGGCGCGCTCCCCCCGAGGAGGGGAACGCGGAACGAGGAGTAGGCCGGCAGGCTCCGGGGCTCCCCGCGCCTCAGCCCCTCGGGGCAGGGGGAGAGCCGGGCCGCGTCGCCCGGGGACGCGCCGGCCCCTTCTCCGCCCGGGAGGATCCCCAGCACCCGGGTCCTCGGGCCTCCCTCCTCTCCGAAGGCGGCCAGGGGACAGAACGCCCCGGGACGGGCCTGGATCACCGCCGCCGCGTAGTACCGGGAGAGGTTGTCCAGGACGTCGAGGACCAGGTACCGGGCTCCCAGCTCCCCGGCCCGGGCGAAGAACTCGTCGGGCTCCCGGCTCAGGGGATAGATCTCGCTCTTGACGCCGCTCAAGACGTAGAAGATCCGCGGCTTTCGGGAGACGACCACGGCGCCTTGGGGAAGCTGCTCGCCGCTCCACCGGGCGGCCGCCGCGAACTCGGCCATCCGCTGCCCCGTGCACGCCCAGGGTCCCTGGTCGGCACGGCTCCGACACGCCGACGCGGCGCGGGCGTCCTCACCCCAGGAGGCCAGGGCCGGGAGACCCAGGAGGAGGAGGCCGGTGGCCCCCACGGCGAGGGGCGCCCTGGGGTGGAGGCGTCGGAACGCGGCCCCGAGCCCGTCGACCCCGTAGAAGAGGAGGAGGGGGATCAGGGGGAGGGCGAACCGGTCTCCGGACCAGACCACCGGCCAGAGGAGGAGGAGGCCGAGATAGAGGGGGGCGAAGAGCTCGGCCGGCCCCCGATCCTCCCGGAACCTCCGGTACCAGCCCCAGGCCGCCAGGCCCACGACCGCCACGCCCAGGACGGTGGCCGGCGGACCCGGGAGGCCCGTGATCCCCGTGGGGATGTGCTCGCCCACGTAGCCCACCGCGTTCCGCCCCACACGGCCTACGAAGTCGACGGGCCCCGCCCGCCCCAGCTCGGGGCGGTAGGGATCCTGGAGCCAGAGCTCCGTGAGGTACGAGCCCTCGCCCGGGGCGTTCCTCCCCCTGAGCCACCAGAGTAGGGCCGGGACCCCGAAGGCGGCCCCGAAGCCGGCCAGGGGAAGCCAGCGTCGCCGCAACCCCAGCCAGAGGGCCACGGCCACCACCAGGGGGAGGCCCGCCGAGCGGGTGAAGTAGGCGAGGATCGCCGCGAAGCAGCCGAGGAGGAGCCACGGGACGCGGAGGACCCCGTCCCCGTCCCGGGCCTCCCCCCCCTCCTCCGCGCCCGCCTCCGGCCGCTCGGCCCGGGCCAGCGCCCAGAGGGCGAAGAGGGTGAGCGCGAGGAAGGGGGGGTCCGAGAGGATCCAGTGGCTGTAGTAGACGACGGCGCTGGAGGCAGCGACCAGGAACGCCACGGAGGCGGCGAGGGCCGGTCCCCGGCGCTCCCGCACCCAGAGGTAGGTCAGGACCACCGCCGCCGTCGTCGCCAGGGCCGGGACCGCCTTGAACGCCACCCAGGTCCGGGCCCCCAGCAGATAGGCGGCGGCCAGGAGGCCCGCGAACAACGGCGGGTACTTGGTGTGGATCGGCTCCCCGGGCAGGTAGAGGTCCAGGTAGGATCCCCGCTCGAGCAGGGAGTGGGCCAGGCCGAGATAGCCCGCGTTGTCGCCTCCGCTGTGGGGCGCCGGGACGAAGGCCAGGAACATGAGCCCGAGCTGGAGGGCCACGATCCCCGCCCCCACCCAGAGGTCGGCGCGGCCGAGTCGGGGCGCCCCGTCGCGGGATCCGGCTCCTTCCTCGCGGCCGGTCACGGGCCGCCCGGCGCCGAGGCGGGTCCGCCGGGTTCGGACCCGGCGCTTCCCGGCGTGAAGGAGCCCAGGACCCGGCCGCCCCGGGCCCCGGTCGCCTCGGGGACGTTTCCGGCCACACCCCGCAGGTGGGCCCAGGCCAGGACGGCGAACGCCGCCGCCTCCCGGGCGTCCGCCGGGACGTCCAGGGACTCCGCGGCGTGCACCGGGAGGGGGGCCAGCTCCCGGCGGATCGCCTGGGCCAGCGCAGGGTTCCGGGCGCCCCCGCCGGTGAGGAAGGCCTCGTCCACGCCCCGGGGGACGACCCAGCGCCCATAGGCGTCGGCCACGCTCCGGGCGGTGAACGCCACCAGGGTGGCGAGGAGGTCGGGCCAGCCCTCACCGCTCCGTCCGGGCACGAGCCCCATCTCGTCGGCGAGGCGCTCCACCAGGGGGGCCCCGAAGCGCTCCCGCCCCGTGGAGCGGGGGGGCGGCTCGTCGAAGAAGGGATCGGCGAGGAGCCGGTCCAGGAGGGCGTCGTCCACTTCCCCGGCCGCGGCGAGCTCGCCCTCCTCGTCGTAGCGCAGGGCTCCGTCGGTGGCGGCCCGGGCCGCCGCGTCCAGGAGGGCGACGCCCGGACCGGTGTCGAGGGCCAGGAGGGCCTCGTCGGAGCCCCGCTCCGGAAGGAGGGTCACGTTTGCGATCCCCCCCAGGTTCTGGAGTGCCCTCCTGCGGTCGGGGGCGGAGAAGAGGATCCGGTCGGCCAGGGGCACCAGGGGCGCCCCGTGCCCGCCGGCGGCCACGTCCCGGGCCCGGAGGTCCGAGACCACCGGGATGCCGGTGCGCTCGGCCAGGATCGCCGGGGAGCCGATCTGGAGCGTCGCGCCCGCGGCTTCGGAGGTCGGCGGCTCGTGCCACACCGTCTGGCCGTGGGATCCGATCGCCGCCACCGCCTCCCCCTCGGGGCCCGCGCTCTCCAGAAGAGCCTTCACCGCCTCGGCCAGCCACTCGCCCAGATCGTAGTGGAGGCGGCAGATCTCCGGGGTGCGGGCCCGGCCCTCGGCGGCGCGGAGGAGGCGCTCCCTCCGCTCCTCGGCGTAGGGGAGGGTGACGAAGGCGAGGAGGCGGCAGCGGGCCTCGGCCGCGGTCGCTCCCGCCACCTCCAGGAGCGCCGCGTCCACCCCGTCCAGGGAGGTGCCGGACATGAGGCCGATCACCTTCACGCCGGCTCGCCCACGACCCGGGCCACGTGGCCCCGGGCCTCCTCCAGGAGCTGCCGGGCCCGCTCCCGCCCCACGTCCAGGGTGCCCATCACGAGGGCGGTCTTCACGTGCCCCCCCGCCGCTTCCAGGAGCTCCGCGGCCCGGGTCCGGTCGGTCTCCAGGACCTCCATGAGGATCCGCTGGCCCCGGTCCCGGAGCTTCTCGGCCGTGACCTGGAGGTCCACCATGAGGTTTCCGTAGACCTTTCCCAGGAGGACCATCGCCCCCGTGCTGATCGTGTTCAGGACGAGCTTGGTGGCCGTTCCCGCCTTCATCCGGGTGGAGCCCGTGATCACCTCGGGCCCGACCAGGGGCGCGATCACCACGTCGTGCTCCCGGCGGAGCTCCTCCGGGGGCGGCGTGCAGAGGAGGAATCCGGTCTTCGCCCCGAGCTCCCTGGCCCGGGCCAGGGCGCCGTGGACGTAGGGCGTGGTTCCCGAGGTCGCGATCCCCAGGACGAAGTCCGCCTCCCCCACCTCCCGGTCGTCCATGGCCGCCGCCCCGTCCTCGGGGTGGTCCTCGGACCCCTCCTTCGAGCGGACCAGGGCCCCGTGACCGCCGGCGATCACCCCCTGCACCATCTCGGGATCGGTGCGGAAGGTGGGGGGCATCTCGGCGGCGTCCAGGACGCCCAGGCGCCCCGAGGTCCCGGCGCCCACGTAGATCAGCCGCCCCCCGGCCCGGAACGCCTCCACCGTCAGCTCCATGGCCCGGGCGATCGCCTCCCTCTCCCGGCCCACCGCCTCGGGGACCGTCCGATCCTCCCGGTTGATCAGGTCCACGATCTCCAGGGGCGAGAGGAGATCGATCCGCCGGGAGCGGGGGTTGCGCTGCTCGGTGAGCCGGTCGTCGTGCATGGAGGGCCGGGTTGTGGGCGGATCGCGGCGCGGAATATACTCGGGCACCGAAAGCTAACCCGACGAAATTCCGGGCGGCAACGGCGTCGACCCGGGTACCACACGGAGATTCCATGATCCCACGCCATCGGCCCGGGCCGGCCGCCCTCTCCCTCCTCCTCGCCGGAGCCGTCCTCGCCGCCGGCTGCGGGCCGGCCGCCCAGGTCCGGGCCCCGGTCTCCTTCCCCGAGGGATGGCCCTATCCGGCCGACGCGCCGGCGGTCACCGCCGACTCGGGGGCGGTGGTCACCACCGACGCCTACGCCACCGACGTGGGCGTGGAGATCCTCCGGGCCGGCGGCAACGCCGTGGACGCCGCGGTGGCCGTGTCCTTCGCCCTGGCGGTGGTGAACCCGCAGGCCGGCAACCTGGGTGGTGGGGGCTTCATGGTCGCGCGCCTGTCCGACGGCACCGAAGCGGCCCTGGACTACCGGGAGAAGGCTCCCCTGGCCGCCACCCGGGACATGTTCCTGGACGAGGCGGGCAACCTCACCGACCGCTCGGTGGTGGGGCATCTGGCGTCGGGGGTGCCGGGGACGGTGATGGGGATGTGGGAGGCCCACCAGCGCTTCGGCGCCCTGCCCTGGGAGGACCTGGTGGGGCCCGCCGTGGAGCTGGCCGAGAGCTTCGTGGTTCGTCCCCGCCAGCACCGCATGTTCACGGCCTCGGAGGAGGGCCTTCGGCGCTTCGAGGCGACGGCCACGACCTTTCTCCCGGGCGGGCAGGTGCCCCAGGTGGGCGACACCTTCCGCCAGCCCGACCTGGCCGGCACGCTCCGGCGAATCCGGGACCGGGGGGCCGACGGGTTCTACCGGGGGGAGACCGCAGACCTGATCGTGGCGGAGATGGAGCGGGGCGGAGGGATCATTTCCCACGAGGACCTGCAGCGCTACGACGTGGCTTGGCGGGACCCCCTGGTCTTCGAGTACCGGGAGCACACCCTGCTCTCCATGCCGCCCTCCTCCTCGGGGGGCGCCACCATGGCCGAGGCGGCGAACATCCTCGAGGGATACTCCCCGGACACCCTGGCCTGGCACTCCGCCGTCCACGTCCACCTGCTGGCCGAAGCGTGGAAGCGGGCCTACGCGGACCGGAACACCTACCTGGCCGACACCGCGTTCGTGGACGTGCCGCTGGAGGCGATGATCTCGCCGGCGTACGCGGCCGAGCGCCGGGCGGAGATCCGCCTGGACCGGGCGACGCCCTCGGACTCGGTGGAGCCGGGCCTGGGGTCCGAGCCCGAGCCCCGGGCGGTGACCGGGGGCCAGCACACCACCCACTTCTCGATCGTGGACCGGGCCGGAAACGCGGTGGCGGTCACCACCACGCTCAACTCCTGGTTCGGGAGCAAGGTGACGGTGGAGGGCGCCGGATTCGTCCTGAACAACGAGATGGACGACTTCTCGGCCAAGCCGGGCGTCCCCAACCAGTACGGTCTGGTGGAGGGCGTGGCCAACGTGGTCCAGCCCGGCAAGCGGATGCTCTCCTCCATGACGCCGACCCTCGTCCTCGACCCCGACGGCGAGCTCCTCATGGTCACGGGCACCCCCGGCGGCTCGTCGATCATCACCACCGTCTTCCAGACGATCTCCAACGTGGTGGACTTCGGCATGGGCGTGGTCGCGGCCGTCCATGCACCCCGGGTCCACCACCAGCACCTCCCGGACCAGATCTACGTGGAGCCGGGGGGACTCCCGGCGGAGGTGGTCGCGGACCTGGAGGCCCGGGGGCACACCGTGCTCGAGCGCGGCGGGATGTCGGGCGACGTCCAGGCGATCCTGATCCTCCCGGACGGGAGCCTGGCCGCCGCCTCGGATCCGCGCCGCGGGGGGACGGCCGGAGGCTACTAGGCGGTCGCCCCGGGACGTGGGCCGGCCCCACGGGAGGCGCCGCGACCCCGACGCCGACGCCCCCGCACGGGCGGGGGTGACCCGCCCTCCGAGGAACTTTCGACACCGCCGCGCGTTGTAGGGCGACGCGCCGGAGGCCGAAGCCCCCTCCACTCCCGACCGCCACCCTGCCATGACGGAACTGAAGAGCGTCCTTCCCTACTTCCGACCCTACCGGAAGGGGCTCGCGGCCGGGCTCGTGCTGGTGATCTTCGCCAACGGCTTCAGCATCGCCAAGCCCTATCTGATGAAGCTGGCGATCGACGCCCTGGGCGACCCCGGCGTCACCGCCGAGCGCATCCTCCTCTACGCAGGGGCGATCGTGGGCGCCGCGATCCTGGGCGGCGCCGCCCGCTACGGGATGCGGGAGCTCCTCAACGGTCTGAGCCGCCGCATGGAGTGCGATCTCCGGAACGACTTCTTCCGGCACCTGCTCCGCCTCGACGCCTCCTTCTACGGGGAGATCCGCACCGGCGACCTCATGAGCCGGGCGACGAACGACACCCTCGCCGTGCGCCAGGCCGTGGGCCCGGCGGTCATGTACACCGTGAACACCGCCGTCACCTTCACCTTCGCCCTCTCCCTCATGCTCTGGATCAGCCCCCGGCTGACCCTGTACGCCCTGGTGCCGATGCTTCTCCTGCCGCCCGTCGTCCTGGGCTTCGGGCGGATCATCCACGAGCGCTTCGAGACGATCCAGGAGCAGTTCTCCACCCTCTCCACCATGGTCCAGGAGAACCTGACCGGGGTCCGGATCGTGCGGGCGTACGGCCAGGAGGAGAGCGAAGCCCGGCGCTTCGATACGCTGAACGCGGAGTACATGGAGCGGAACATGAGCCTGGTGAAGGCCGCCGGGCTCTTCCACCCGCTCCTCTCCCTGCTGAGCGGCGTGGCCATGGTCGTCGTCCTCTGGCTCGGGGGGGTCGAGGTCATGGAGGGCCGCATCACCGTGGGCGACTTCGTGGCGTTCGGGTTCTACGTGGCGCTTCTGACCTGGCCCCTGATCGCCCTGGGGTGGGTCGTGAACCTCTTCCAGAGGGGCGCGGCCTCCATGGGGCGCCTGAACCGGATCCTGGAGCGGGAGCCGCGGCTCGAGCGCCCGTCCGAGCCCGCGTCGGTGGGCGGCCTCCGTGGCCAGGTGGAGTTCCGCGACGTCTCGTTCCGCTATCCCGGCACCGAGCGCTGGGTGCTCCGGGACGTCTCCTTCCGGATCGACGCCGGCGAGCGGGTGGCGGTGGTGGGTCCCACGGGATCGGGAAAGACGACGCTGGTGTCGCTGATCCCCCGGCTCTACGACCCCCAGGAGGGCGCGGTCCTCGTGGACGGAGTCCCCGTGGACCGCTACGAGCCCCGGGAGCTCCGGCGCCACATCGGCATGGTCCTCCAGGACCCCTTCCTCTTCAGCGACACGATCGAGCGCAACATCGGGCTGGGCATCCTGGAGTCCCCGGACGCCGTCGCCGCCGAGGAGGACCCCGAGGAGGTGATCCGGGAGGCGGCCCGGATCGCCCAGCTCCACGAGTCGATCGAGGGCTTTCCCCGGGGCTACGGCACCTTCCTCGGGGAGCGCGGAATCAACCTCTCGGGCGGCCAGAAGCAGCGGGCCACCCTGGCCCGGGCCCTGGCCCGGGATCCCGCGATCCTGATCCTGGACGACGCCCTCAGCGCGGTGGACACCGGCACCGAAGCCCGGATCCTCGGCGACCTCGAGCGGGTCATGGAGCACCGCACGTCCTTCATCATCAGCCACCGGGTCTCGGCGGTCATGGACGCGGACCGGATCCTGGTCCTGGACGACGGCCGAATCGTGGAGGAGGGCACCCACGACGAGCTCGTGGCCCTGGGCGGTGCCTACGCGACGCTCCTCCGGAGGCAGATGCTGGAGGAGGAGGTGGAGCGGGGGGCGCCGGTGGGGGACTAGATGTTGTTCAGGATGAACTCGGGGGTGAAGCGGATCAGGTAGCTGGAGAGGACCGTGAAGGTCCCGGTCACGAGGAGGATCCCGAGCCCCACCAGGAGCACCCCCGAGGCCTTCTGGACCGTGGGAAGGAAGCGACGGAAGCGCTGGAACGCCTCCAGGAAGCGCTCCAGGGCCAGGGAGGAGAGGAGGAACGGCACCGCGAGGCCCGCCGAGTAGACGCCCAGGAGCCCCACGCCGGACCAGAAGTGCTCCCGGGAGGCGGCGAAGGTGAGGATCCCCCCCAGGATCGGGCCGATGCAGGGTGTCCAGCCGGCGCCGAACGCCATGCCCACGCCCAGGGTGCCCAGATACCCCGCCGGCTTGTCGTGGAGGTGGACCCGCTTCTCCTGCATGAGCGGCGCGATCCGGAAGGCGCCGATCAGGTGGAGGCCCAGGAGGATGATCACCACGCCCCCGATCCGGGCGATCCACATCTCGTACTGGCGGAAGAACTGCCCCAGGAAGGAGGCCGACGCGCCCAGGACCATGAAGATGGCGCTGAAGCCCGCCACGAAGAGGAGGGAGTGGGTGAAGACGACCTCCCGGCTCACGCCCTCCCGCAGGTCCTCCAGGGTCATCCCCGTGACGAAGGAGAGGTAGCTCGGCACCAGGGGGAGGACACAGGGGGAGAGGAAGGAGAGCACCCCCGCCCCGAAGGCCACGGTCACGCCGATCGTACCGCTCAGCTCCTGCATCTCCCTCCCTCAGCCATCGTCTCGGGTCTCCGCTTCGTTTCTCTCATCGTCCCAGCCCGCGGCCCGGGCCCGCTCCGCCGCGGCGCGGCCGGCCTCGATCTCGTGGCGACGCTCCTCCCGGCGGGCCCGGCGCGCCTGGATCGCGGCCCGGACCGCCAGCACGATCCCGAACCACCCGGACAGGACCGCCAGGGCCCACCCCACCACGTAGGGGAAGAAGCCCGCCAGGACCGCCACGACCAGGACGAGGACCGCCACCGTCCCCAGCACCGTCCGGTCCTCCCGGCCCAGGACCCGGTGTCCGGCGATCGCGTCGCCGAACGCCGAGCCCGCCCGGACCAGGTCGGCGAGCGTCCACCCGGTGGCGCCCCCGGAGCGCCGCCACTGCTCGATCCGCTCCTGGAGGCCTCCCTCCGGATCCAGGGACGTGGCCGGAAGACGGGCCCGCCCCAGGCCGTCGTACCGACCCAGGACCGGCGGCGGCGTGCGGCCCGGGAGGAGGATCTCCTGGGACGAGGCCAGGTCGGCCAGGAAGAGCCCCTCCATCTGCGACGCCAGCCCCTCGTCCAGAACGCCCACGTCGATCTCCCAGTTCCCGAGGAGGCTGTACGCGTTCAGGTTCGACGATCCCACCCGGGACCAGATGCCGTCGCTCACCGAAGTCTTGGCGTGGATCATGGGACCCTGCCACTCGAAGATCCGCACGCCGGCCTCCAGGAGCCCCCGGTACCCCCCCCGGGAGAGGGTGCCCACCCAGGGCCAGTTGTTGTGCCCCGGGACCAGGATGCGCACGTCCACCCCGTCCCGGGCCGCGGCGGTCAGGGCCTGGGACACCGGGCGGGGCGCCACGAAGTACGGATCGGTGATCCAGAGGCGTTCCCGGGCGTGGGCGGCCACGATCTGCGTGGCCCGATAGACCCGGGAGCGCCAGGGCCGCCCCTCGATGATCCACGCGGTCGTCTCGCCCTCGAGTGGAACCTCGTCCGGGTCGGTCCGCAACCCCTCCGGAACCGGATCCCCCAGCTCGTCCCAGATGCGCTCGAAGGCCCGGGAAGCCACCGCGGCCGCGGGACCGCGCATCTCCACCCCCGTGTCCCGCCACGGGGGGTCGTCCACGGTGCCCGCCCACTCCTCGCCCACGCAGAATCCCCCGACGAAGGCGACCCGCCCGTCCACGCACACCAGCTTCCGGTGGTCCCGCTGGAAGACGCCGAAGGGATCCCGGAAATCGGGCCGGTTGAACGCCCGCACCTCGACCCCGGCCTCGCGGAACGGCTTCCAGTAGCTCCCGGGCGTGGCCCAGCACCCCACCCAGTCGTAGAGAACCCGCACCTCGACCCCCTCCCGGGCCCTCTCGATCAGGACCTCCCGGAAGATCCGCCCGATGCGGTCGGAGCGGAGGATGTAGTTCTCGAAGTGGATGTAGCGCTCCGCCTCCTCGATCGCCTCGATCCAGCTCTCGAAGGTGGCGGGACCGTCGAACTGGAGCGAGATCCGGTTCCCGGCCACCCGCGGGGCGTCGGCGGCCCGGTCCATGGCCCGGACGGGAAAGCTCTCCAGCGCGCCCGGAACCGCCCGGCCCGGGCCCCGATACCTGGGGAGAAGCGGCGGCCGGCTCGACGGATCCGCCCTCAGCTCGGACACTTCCGGAACCGGTGCATGGGACGAGAGATCGGCATGGAGGGAAACTCTCGGAACGACGTGCCGCGGATCAAGGCCCGTGGGTGGGCGGCGCCCACGGGCCTCGCTCACGCCTCGGCCTCGAAGCGGTACGCGATCAGCTTGTAGACGAGCTTCGCGGCCATGAAGTCCGGGGCGTGGAGCCCGGGGGTCGGGGCCAGCTCCACGACGTCGCAGGCGACCACCGTGCGCTCGCGGAATACCCGGCGGAGGAACCGGAGGGTCGGGTACCACTCCCCTCCGCCGGGCTCCGGCGTGCCCGTCGAAGGCATCACGGCCGGGTCGAAGTAGTCCACGTCGAGGGTCAGGTAGACGGGATCGCCCAGGGCGTCGAGGGCCCGATCGATCCAGCCGTCCCCCGCGGCCACCTCTTCGCCGTAGATCAGGGTGATCCTCTCCGACTCCGCCGCCGCCTCCACCTCCTGGCGGCTGATCCCCCGAATCC
>JABAHQ010002167.1_pt2 | contig 15112 bp, 11 predicted proteins | sample 7062091 | NCBI WGS metagenome assembly JABAHQ01 (sample SAMN14534359, study PRJNA622989) | marine sediment metagenome | biome: marine biome [ENVO:00000428]; feature: marine pelagic biome [ENVO:01000023]; material: deep marine sediment [ENVO:00002113] | place: India: Gulf of Kutch | collected...
TGATTGAGGTATTTTTTAGCAACCATTTGGAGGTTTAAAGCTAATGAAAAAAAGATCAAAAAAATGGGTGGTGTGGACCGTGGTACTTCTGGTAGTGATTCTGGCGGGGTTTGTTTCCTTATCGGGCAATTCGACGGAAGACGAAAATAACCGTAAGACGGTAAAGGTGAACCGACAGGATATTGTCGATAAGGCCTTGGCCGTTGGTTCCATTGAGCCGGTGAACGAAATCGAAGTGAAGGCCAAAGTCTCCGGTGTGGTGGGCAAATTATTTGCAGACGTTGGCGATTTTGTCAAAGCCGGTGAGCCATTACTGGAGGTGAAACCCGATCCAACCCCTTTAGAGTTAGCCCAGGCAAAACGCGATGTGGAAATGGCAACCATCGAATTGGAAACATTGGCCAAAGAACTGAAACGAAATAAGCAACTCAAAACCAAGGGGTTGATATCGGATCACAAGTTTGAGGCCTTAAGCCAACAATATGATGAAGCAAAATTACGCCATCAGATTGCCAAGGAACGGCTTGATCTCATCGAAAAAGGAAAAGTAAAGATTGCCAATACCAATATTGAGACCGTTGTTAAGGCGCCCATGACCGGCTTCATCTTGGAAAAAAATGTGAATTTGGGTGATCCGGTGGTCCCGCTGACCTCCTATCAGCCGGGAACGCCGTTGATGCGAATGGCGGATATGGACGACCTCATCTTTAAAGGCACCGTTGACGAAATCGATGTGGGGAAAATTAAAGAGGGAATGACCTGTGAACTTCAGGTGGGTGCGCTACCCGGGGAAACCATCACCGGACATGTGACACTCATTTCATTGAAAGCCAAAAAAGAAGATAATACCACCGTTTTCCCGGTAGAGATTAAAATTGATGAGACCAACGATGCAGTGCTTCGGGCCGGGTATTCGGCAAATGCCCACATCATTATTGCCAAACGGGATAGTGTACTGGCCATCCCGGAGCGGGTGGTTACCTTTCGCAATGATTCAGCATTTGTCAAAATTCCGGTCGGCGAAACCGGTTCTGAGGAGCGCTACATTAAAACCGGTTTGAGCGATGCCATTCTGATCGAAGTGGTTGAGGGGCTCAAAGAAGGCGAAGAAGTGTTGGAAAAGGAAGTTAAAGAAATCACCTAAAGTGCTAGGTGTTATAGTGTTTTAGCCTGTAAGTAACTCGAACACGATAACACCAAAACACAAAAACAGTAATAGAAATGATAGGTAACTCCGGACAATGAAATCACTCTTATTGTCAATTTTAATCGGAAAATGAAATGCACAAACTGTTTGATGATTTAAGAGAAATTTTCCTCTACCTTCGCGAATACAAGGCCAGAACTGCCATGACCATGTTTGGCATCATCTGGGGAACCATGACAGTGATTTTGCTCCTCGCGTTTGGGGTAGGCGTTCAGAAACAGATGAGCAAGAATATGCATGGTATGGGTGAAGGCATTGCGATTGTGTGGCCGGGCCGAACCAGCATTCCCTATGAGGGGTATGGACGGGATCGAAGAATCAGGCTGACTGAAGATGATATTGAATATATCCGAAGCGAAGTGCGCAATATCCAGAGAATAAGCCCGGAATTTATGAAGTGGGGCTCTGTGGTGAGATTGGGAGATAAGATCAATCGACCCAACGTTACCGGGATCATTCCCGAATACGGCCCCATGCGCAACATCTGGCCGGAACCGGGAGGGCGCTGGTTAAACGATCCTGATATTGAGCAACGACGCAGAGTGGTATTCCTGGGAAACAGGCTGCGCGATTTGCTGTTTGGGGAAAATGCTGACGCTATCGGAAAATATGTCTATATCGATGAAACGCCCTTTTTGGTTGTCGGCGTGTTGAAGGAAAAAACTCAGCCTTCCTCCTATAGCCAACGAGATCGGGATCGCGCCTTCATCCCCATGACCACCCATAAATCCATTTTCGGTCACCGCTATGTCAGCAATTTTGTGTATCAAATCAGTGATCCGCGCCTGTCCGAATCGGTTAACGATCAACTTTATGCCGCATTGGCGAAAAAATTCAAATTTGATCCCAAGGATACCGAAACGCTGGGCATTTGGGATACCACCGAAATGGATAAGTTCATTTTTTACTTTACCTTGGGATTTAACATCTTTATGGGAATTATCGGTGTTATCACACTCATCGTCGGAGGAATTGGTTTAGCCAACATCATGTATGTGGTGGTACAGGAACGCATTCGGGAAATTGGGATTCGCCGCTCGGTTGGCGCCAAAAGACGGCATATTTTGGGGCAATTCCTACTGGAAGCGTTTATGGTGATTGGCCTGGGTGCGCTGATCGGTTTTTTTCTGGCGGTGGGACTGATTCAATTAGTAGCTGCGCTGCCCATTGAAGGATTTAAAGAAGCAGTTGGCACGCCGGAACTCAATTTAATGGTGGCGTTAGTAACAGTCATCATATTAGGAACCATCGGTTTTTTGGCCGGATTTTTCCCGGCTCGACGCGCCTCCAGGCTGGAAGTGGTTGATTGTTTACGATACTAAAAACTCTCTTTTGAAGAGGACCAAATGAACTTTCTGATGCTTTTACGCGAATTTATGCAGGATATTAAATCCCAGAAGACGCGTGCATTTCTCACCACCATTGCCATTTCATGGGGAATCATCGCCGTAACCTTGTTGATGGCATTTGGGGAAGGATTGTCCTTCCGCATGCGAGAGGGCTTGCTAAATGCCGGTGATCGAATCATACGGGTGTATGGGGGCCAGACCACCAAGAAGTGGCAGGGCTTGCCGGTTGGCAGACGCATTTTACTAAAAGAAGAAGATTGCCGGGTTATTGAAAAAAACATTCCCCAGGTAGCTGTGGCGGTGCCCGGCTTTGGCAGACATGCACGATTGAAGGTCGGGGATAAAATATCTTCCACCCACATGGAAGGCGTATATCCCGAATTTGAATTTTTAAGACGAACTTACCATACAGCAGGTGGTCGATTCTTAAATGGCAAAGATTTGCAGGAGCGCAGAAGGGTGGTATTCCTCGGCGGGGAGATTGCCAAAGAACTTTTTGGACATCCGAATCCGATTGGGGAGCAGGTGGAGATTGACGGGATGCCATTTACCGTGGTAGGCACCATGCCCAAGAAATTGCAAACCTCCATGAATAATGGACCTGATGATCGCCGCGCGATTATTCCCTTTACCACTTTCCAGAGCATTTATGGCGATAAATATCTTGATGAAATGATCGTTAAGCCGGTGCTTGCCAGAGATGGCATATACGTGGAGCAGGAGATTCGCCGGGTGCTCGGCAAAAAATATCAGTTTGATCCCACCGATGAGCGGGCGGTCCCCATGTGGAATTTTATTGAAAATGAACGGGAGGGAGCAAAGATTTTTAGAGGGATTAACATCTTTCTGGCTGTGATCGGTTCGATGACGCTGATCATTGCCGGCGTCGGTGTGGCCAATATCATGTTTGTGGTGGCAAAAGAGCGCACCCGGGAGATTGGCATCAAACGCGCCGTTGGAGCAAAGAAAAGTTATATCATTTTCCAATTCATATTTGAATCTTTATTGCTTGCCTTCACCGGTGGTCTGATTGGGTTTCTTGTTTCGGTCGGTGTGGTAAAGCTTTTATGGATGATCCCTGCTCAGGACGGGGCGATGCAATTTTTGGGAAGACCGCTTTTATCCACCTCAGTCATTTTTGTCTCCATATCCCTTTTGGCATTCATCGGACTTTTCGCCGGTGTTTTTCCGGCACGCAAAGCGGCCAATGTGAATCCGGTGGAGGCGCTGCGATATGAATAACTCTGCTTTATCTGATGACTGTCTGCGGGCAGGCAGCAGACGTGCCACAAAATTCATAGAATAGCAAAATTCACGAACGCACTCAAACACCTTAACACCGTGACACTCAATCCCATTTCTCCCCAAAACCAGATTTAAACGACAGTGTAATTCCAGTCCCAGCATCCCCTCAGTATCAGTCCAACATTGGAATCTTGAACTTTTGCACATAAATTGAGTTTCGTATAAGATTTTTGAATTGACATTATTGCTACTTTAAGAATTTGACAGATTTCTCCGCTCCGTTTCACCGTCCTGGTGGAACCCCAGGAAGGGGTGAGAAATCTAATGTCAACACACAGTTTCCATGCAATTGAAACCAAAGTCTTAAAGTAGTTTTATTTACGATCTTTAAACGACTCGCCTTTGATGAGCTGACTGAATGAAGTTGATGATGAAACGCATCGAATTTTATTTAATCCTGTTCAGCCTATTGTTGATTTCAGGTCATGCCCAAACCATTAATTCGGTTTCAGCAGATACTTCACGCCAGGATTCACTTCTAAATCGATATGCTAATTTTCTAAAAATATTCGGTGACACCGGTAATGTCGATGAAATGACCATGCGGGCTCGGTTACAACTCTGGTTGTGGGAGCATGAGGATAACTTAAGTCCGGGCACATTGCAATTAAGACTATCGAATAATCAACAATCAAGCGCCTTGCTCAACATTACCAAATCGCTAAAACCGGATTCTCTAAGCAAGATTGAAGAATTTGACTTTCGCGATAACACCCATCATGAATTACAGAGAGCTGCGCGATTGAGGGATGAGATTCAATTCAAAGATCCCAATACCATCCGCGCCAAACTCGCTGTACCGCTCAGTTTTGATTTTGCCTCCCGAAACTGCACAAACAAGTTGGATGAAGACGACTATCCGATTTTGGATTCAACTGAAATTGCTATGATAAATATTCTCTGGCAGAAGCCGGATATTTCAGCCACCGATTGGTATCGATACTATCACCGCCACTTTTCATCCCAAAGTATGACCTTTTCAGGCTTTGAGCAGCGGACGAATATTTTGGTAGATCAAAAAGTCGTATGCAAAAGAAAATATGGCGTCAGCAAGAGACGATATTCAGCCACAATTTCTCCCGATGGATTAATGTTAAAGGTCAAAGAAGCCCTGTTAGCCAGTGATGCGGTGCTAAATTATTCCAGACACCAAGGTTTGCTGCAAATGCGCAATCAGCTTGAAGATATCCTATACGGCGACCCCTTGCTATTGGATGACAAAAAATCCAACGTAAAAGAGTAGCGGCACATTATTTCTAAAATTTCGGTATACTTCCATTAGAAATTTATTTTAAACTATGGTCGCCGCTAAATGCGGTCAATCTTAGCAGAGGGCATATTTGATGTGGCAAAAAATTTGTCTACCTTTTTTTATCTTGATTATCCTGCTTTCCTGTCAAACCGATCAACCCGGCAGTGAAAAGACGGTTACGTTTCGAGTTATACCAGAAACATTACCTGATGATGGAGAAATCTTCATCACCGGGGATCATCCCCAACTCGGCGGTTGGGATCCCAATGAAGTCCCGATGAGCAAACAACCGGATGGAAGTTGGAACAAAGCATTAACTTTTGATGCCGGAACACACCTTGAATATAAATTCACTCGTGGGTCATGGCCAACTGAAGCGGTCAACTTTCAGGGCATTGAGTATCCGAATTTTACGCTGCAGGTCACGCAAGATACAACCATAACCTTCGAAATCCCCAACTGGCGAGATACGTTTGAAGGCAAAACGGTGATATCGTTACAACGGTTGAAGAATAAGGCAGGCAATCTCGAATTAATCGAAAACTGGAAATACCATCCCGGTGATAATCCGGCCTGGGCCGATCCTTTATTGAATGATAGGGACTGGCAATCCGCCAGCACTCGCCTGAGCGCCGAGGAACAGAAAAAAATGAATTGGGAAGGTATCGGCTGGTTTCGCCTGCATCTAACGGTGGATTCTTCCCTGTGGCAGGAGCCGTTAGCTTTGATTATTGATCAGGCGGGAGCTTCCGAGATTTATCTAAATGGTGAGCGCGTTTACCAATTTGGCGAGGTTGGCACTACGCCTTCTAAAGAGAAAGCATTCTTAGATCAAAATCCCAAAGCTATTAAGTTTGCTGCTAAATCCCATCAGGTTCTGGCGATTCGCTATTCAAATTTTACCACCAATTATATCGCCGATTATGGGGGAAATACTGGTTTCTACGCGCTGTTGGGCGACTTGAACAGCTTTATAGAAGGAAGAGCGGCCCGGGTGCGAAACTATTCCAACTATCAAATGATATTCACCTCCATCCCCATCACCCTTGCTGTGTTACACATGTTATTATTTGCCTTTTTCCCCGGTTATCGGGAAAATTTCTTTTATTCCATTTGTATGGTGGGATTTGCAGCGCTTTCTTTTTCCAACTTTCAAATTCCCTTTTCAACCAATGTAGATGAAATCGTGCTGCACAACAAAATCGTCTTTTCCGCGATCAATATCGCCTTTCTATTTGGATTGCTTACCGCCTATATTCGGGGATATCAAAAGCTTCCCGGGCATTCGTTGATATTTATTCTGATTTCGACCATTTTCGTCATCTGGATGTGGGTGAGCTTTAATCCCGCTTTATTCAATTATTTTTATATCTATCTCGGTATCGCTGGCCTGGAATTACTGCGAGTGCTTTTTCGCCCCAATTTCAGGACGAAAAAAGGAGAATGGATTTTTGGCATCGGATTCATCGGCCTTCTACTTGCAGTGGCTTACCAGGTTCTGATCGAAATGGATATTCTTGAATCGATTGGCGGAAACGATATCGTGTATGTTTATGGGATTTTGATATTGAGTGTTGCAGTATCGATTAACCTGGCCCGCGATTTTGCCAAAACCCATGAACAGTTAATTGAGCGCGAAAGAGAGGCAAGAGAGCATGAAATTGAACGACGTATGTTGGAGGCGGAAAACGAACGCAAGACCAGGGAGCTGGAAGAGGCCCGCAATCTGCAGCTCTCCATGCTTCCCAAAACGATCCCGAAGATTTCAAATTTAGATATCGCCGTTTACATGAAAACCGCTACCGAAGTCGGTGGTGATTATTATGATTTCAATATCACCGGCGATGGCAGTCTGACCGTCGCCATTGGCGATGCCACCGGACACGGCACCAAAGCAGGCATTATGGTCACTTTAATTAAAAGTCTGTTCAATACCATGGGGAACACATTTTATCTTCCCGATTTTTTCCAGCATTGCACCCGCATGATTAAACGAATGCACCTGGGAAATCTTTATATGGCCATGATGTTAGTACGAATTCGGGATCATCAATTAACAGCTTCCGCAGCCGGTATGCCGCCGTTATTGATCTATCGAAAAGATACAAAACAGGTGGAAGAGATGGAGATCAAAGGGCTTCCGCTGGGCGGCGTGGAAAGATTTTCTTACCGAGAGGTAAAGAATAGCTTAAATCCGGGTGACACCATTCTGTTGATGTCAGATGGGTTTCCGGAATTGTTTAATGAGAATCAGGAGATGCTGGATTACTCCCGTGCGCGGAAAATCCTGGCAGAGGTTGGCGATAAAGCACCGCAGGAAATCATCGATCATTTTACCCGTATAGCGGAGCAATGGCTGAACGGCTCTCCCCAGAATGATGATATGACGTTTGTGGTGTTGAAAGTGACCGGATAAGGTAGTTTTGACAAATTGAAATTGATTTAAAACATTTCATCTACTATTCTTTTATTTTTATGCATGGGAAAAAAATAAGGCAGTGAAAATAAATACATGCTACCTGATGTGCCTTGACTCTTACCCCCCCTAATTGCCTCGGAAATCGGGGGGGAGATTCTCCCTCCCCCCGATTTCGGAGAGGGCCGGGGAGGGGTTCTTGTTGCGAATAAAGCAGGAATATGTCAAGGATATTTATTTTCGGATTTTAAACGCATAAGCTGTATCGGGAAAATGAAGGTCATTTCATTGATAAAACTTAAACTCAAACCGGTAAGTGCACAAATATTATGCAAGTAAATGAAGTTCAACAAGCAATTGCAATCGATTCCCCGCAAGCGTATATAAATCGCGAGTTGAGTTGGCTGAGTTTTGCCCGACGGGTTCTGGGACTGGTGGAAGACCCCGAAGTCCCTCTACTGGAAAGGGTTCGCTTTGCCGGCATTATCGGGATGTTGCAGGATGAATTTTTTATGAAGCGCATGAGCGGCTTAAAACGAATGATTCGCCAGGGAATCAATAAGCGCTCGATCGATGGCTTAACTGCCAGTGAACAGATCGATGCCTGTCGAAAAGAGATTCTACAGCAAATGCATATTCTCTCTAAGGTAATGGCGAGAGAACTTCGACCGGGATTGAAAGCGGCCGGCATTTCTATCGTGGATTATCAGGAGCTTAATAAGAAACAGAAAAATGACTTGCAAAAATATTTTCGCTCCTCCGTCCAACCCATTTTAACCCCGCTGGCGGTAGATGCGGAACATCCGTTTCCGTTTATCAGCAATCTGGGGCTGAATTTGGCCATTCAGATTCCCATCAAAAAGAGTAAGCGTAAGCGCTTTGTTCGTCTGAAAGTCCCCGACAACCGACAACGCTGGGTGCCGCTCCCGGACAAACGACGGATTTGTGCCGTTGGAACAAATCATTGCCGCCAATCTCATCGACTTATTCCCCGGTTCCGATCCGATCGATACCTATTTTTTCCGGGTCACCAGGGGGGCGGAAGGCGAGAGTGAAGACATCCTGGATTTAAAGTATGATTACGCAGATATGGAATTCGTACCGGGAAACATCATCCAGCAAGTAACCAATGATTTAAAGGCGCGTCGCTTTGCCGGGGTGGTAAGGTTGCAGGTGGATGCGGACATGCCGGAGATTTTGGTCAAGTGGCTGGCCAATCAACTCAATATTCAGGATGAAGATATTTACGAGACCGACTACTTCATCCGACAAAGCGACCTGATGGATTTCCGGGTCAAAGGCTACGATCATCTCCGCTATCCGCGCTATGAGCCGGTCACCCATCCTCAATTGCGCAACATCGAACCCAATGATATTTCCGCGATCTTTGACAGAATTCGCGATAACGACATTTTGCTTCATCACCCCTACCATAATTTTGATTCCTCGGTGCTGCAATTTTTGCGTTCTGCCGCTCTCGATCCCAATGTTTTGGCCATTAAGTTGACCATTTACCGCACCAGCAGCGATTCGCCTATCGTGAATGCCTTGGCCGAAGCGTCGCGCCGCGGCAAACAGGTGGCGGTGATTGTGGAAGTAACGGCGCGCTTTGATGAAGCGCCGAATATTGCCTGGGGAAAGTTTTTGGAGAAGGAGGGCGTGCATGTGGCCTACGGCGTGGACCGATTAAAGACCCACGTCAAGCTGGCATTAGTGGTGCGAGAAGAACAGGGCAGCGTGCGCCGCTATCTGCATATCGGCACCGGCAATTATCACAGCGGAACGGCGCGAATCTACGAGGACCTGGGAATGTTGACCTGCGATGAAGACCTATGTGATGACGCCGCAGCGATATTCAACGAGTTGACCGGCGCCACGCCATTTGAGAACTATCATCGCTTGCTGGTAGCACCCCATAATATGCGGGAACGGTTTACGGAAATGATTCGCCGGGAGGCTAAACAGGCCGAAGAGGGTCGGCCCTGCGGAATCCGTTGTAAAATGAATCAGTTGCAAGATCCCCGGATTATCCGCGAATTATATCTGGCCAGCCAGGCCGGTGTGCCAATTACCCTGAATGTAAGAGGCTTGTGCTGCCTGCGTCCGGGTGTGCCGGGGCTTTCGGAAAATATTCGTGTGTATAGTGTGGTGGGCAGATTCCTGGAACACAGTCGCATTTATTGTTTCGAAAATGGCGGTAGGCCGGAGTATTACATCGGCTCGGCGGATTGGATGCATCGCAATCTCAATCGCCGCATGGAAACCATTGCTCCGGTAAAGGATAAAAAGATTCAACAGCAACTGAAAGCCATTTTGGATATGTATGAAAGCGACAACTTTCTGGCCTGGGATTGTTCAGCGGATGGCGTCTATCATCGTCGTATACCTGCAGAGGGGGAAAAGAAACGTTCGGCCCAGGAGATGTTTATAAATGCTGTACTAAAACCGTAAGACACTACCCCGGGCGTCTTCAATTTGGTATTCTTGCAAAGAATTGAGGCAACATTTTCGATCCGTGATTTTTGGCTAAAGAGTCCGATGTGGGAACCGGGTTCAGATCATCTTTATATTCGAAAGGTATTCAGGAGCATCAGTGGGATATTCAAATGAAAAGCAAAGTGGGAAAGAGGCTCCACACGAGTGAATCTATCTTCCGATTTAAATTAAAACTTTAATAATTAATAAGTTAACCAACGGTAATAGATTACAAATTTAATTTTCCTGATCAATTTCGAGATAAATTTTTCGAAAAATATTATCCGACTCTTTCAAAATATAAATAAGATCATTAAATTAATCTTAACTAGTGTTAAATAGATTGAATTAAAAGATTAAAAATAAAGTTCAATAAAATTTTAATTCATTCAATCAGTTAAATATCCCCTTAAAAATTTAACAGGAGGTGTGGTATGTATTTTCTTAAAACCACTTTGGCAGGGATCATTTTAACCAGTCTATTTATCGCTTGCAGTGGCCCCCGGGTTATCGTCCAGGAAAGTGTCCAGGAATTACAACAAACTGTGGAGAAAGATCCCACAAATCACATTGCTCATTACAATTTAGGCGTAAAGTATTTATCTGATAATAAATATGATGAGGCTATCAATGCCTTTAATGAGAGCCTGCGATTAAGAGCGCACTTTGCTTTGGCACATTTCGCTATTTATTGTACGGAATACGCAAAAAGCTCAAATCTTTATGAACAATCTTTGACAGATGAACCGGACGAAGATATGCTTGATAAGATCAATGAAGTGAATGGTCATCTTGATTATGCCTTCATGTACGACCCCTTTTTCGATTGGCGACTGGGTACGATTCTTTTAGAAGCAAAGCCTACCATTTTTGATCCCCTGCTCAGTAACGTCTATGACCTTTTGCTGGAGGGATTTCGACAGTTCTTTCTCGGAAAATACCAACAATCGATAAAAAAACTGAACAGGACTTTAGAAACTTTTCCTGAATACACCCAGGCACGCCTGTTTAGAGGTTTAGCTTTCGCGCAACTCCAACAATTTGATGGTGCGATTGCTGATTTTGAAAAAATCATTGACGAAATGGAGAGTTTCAATAAGCGCAAAATCTTGCCTGTATACTTAAATCCATCCGATCTTTATTATTTGATTGGGTATGCTTACCTGAAACAAGGGAAATTAATTGAAGCCGAGACCGCGTTTCAGAAGGTTGTGGAGAATAAATTCGGATATTATATGGCTCACTTTCAATTGTCGGATATCTATCAAAGACAACGAAATTATAGCCAGGCCTTAAAGGAATTAGATGCTGCCTTGTTTGTAGAGCCTAATGATGCTCTGATGCACTTTAACAAAGGTGTATTTTTGGCTCAACTTCGCAAATCAGGGGAAGCTATAGAAGAATATGAGACTGCTATTTCACTTAATCCGAATCTTTACGAAGCTATCTATAACCTTGCCATATTACAGGAACACCTGGGCGACAATGAAGAAGCTGTAGAAAATTTTACAAAGTTTATCGATGTCGTACCCAGAAGTCATCAAAATTACCTTCAAAAAGCAAAGGAAAAAGTCAATACGCTTAACAAAAATTAAACATGGTTCAGTTAAATAAATATGCGAGTGAATGCAATTGAATTGAGGAGTGGAGCGCGATGAAAACTATCCTATCTATTTTAACCTTATTAGTCATACTCAACACGCTTTGCATTGCCCAGAGAAATAGCCTTTATCAAGAAATGATGCGGTTTTCCAATGTTTTAAATCATGTCCGCACCAATTATGTTGAAGAAACCAGGCCAGATGATTTGATGGATGCAGCCATAAATGGTGTTCTGACCTCACTCGATCCCCATACTGTTTATTTAAATCCTGCACATTTTCACAGGTTTACTGCAATTATGGACGGAACGGCATATGGTATTGGCATAGCCTTCGAGATTATTGAGGGGTTACCGACAGTGATTTCAGTGGTACCGGGAGGACCCGCGGCAAACAAAAACATTCACACCGGCGATATACTTGTAAAAGTTAATGATGAATTTGTCTCCAATAAAACCGAACCGGAACTACGCTTGCTACTTTCCGGAGATAAAGGTTCTGAGGTGAAATTGACCTTGAAGAAATTTCTAAATGAGGAGGAATTTGCTGTTCATATAGAAAGAGATGAAATACCGCTTCGAAGTATCAATTATTACTTCCTCCTGAAGTCGATTTTTGGGTATGTAAAAATTGATCAATTTTCTAAAACCGTTCCCGATGAACTGGAAAATGTATTGACAAAACTGGATAAAATGGGGATGGCGTGTCTGATACTGGATTTAAGAGGAAATGCAGGGGGTAGCTTGCAGAGCGCCGTTAATCTGGTGGATATGTTTATTGCTGAGGGTAAACTTATCATGAGCACAAAGGGAAGAAAAGCAGATGCCAATGAAACGTATTATGCCTCAGATGAGGACAAGCAACCGGATTATCCCATGATTGTTTTAATCGACAGAGGTAGCGCAAGCGCATCCGAAATCGTTGCGGGTGCGCTTCAAGAACATGACAGAGCTCTTATAGTGGGAACCAATAGCTTTGGTAAAGGACTGGTTCAGGGGACATTTTTGCTGGAAAACGGTGGTGCCATATTAATGACCATTGCCCGCTACTATACACCTACAGGTAGATTAATACAAAGAGAATACAAAGGCGAAAGTTTTGAAAAATACTACCGTGAAATCTTCGACACCGATTCCTCAAATTATACAGAGCGTCCACAGTTCAAGACATTGGGAGGACGCACCATTTATGGGGGAGGTGGTATTATACCGGATGTTTTTATTGAAAATCCCTCGCAGCCTTCAACCTGGAATGAAATCGAAGAGTCCAAACTGATGTTTAGCTTCGCGGGTGAATTCGTAAAAAAACATTTGGTTGAGCTAAGAAATTTTGAGAATTCAAATGAATATGCAGAGCAATTTTCAGTTCATGACAGCACTTTGGGCAATTTTTTAAACAAACTGGATAGTTCAGGGATTGACGTATCTACAAAAAATAAGGATGAAGAATTTCTAAAATTAGCGCTTAAGTCAGAAATTGCCGCCCAATTTTGGAATAAAAAAGCAGCGTTTTTTATTCGGCTTAACCGTGATGACCAATTAAAGAAAGCAATTGAATCTTATCCCCATATCCGGCAGATGCTCCACAGCAAAGCAAATTGATTGATTATTTTAAGACAATATACTTATTTCGCTATTTTCTACCTTATTGCTTTGCTGAGGTTACAAAATCATTTAATTTTTGATGAACAGATGATGATCTGCTAAAGAAGGATGACGATGAAGAATAAATTGGCAATTGCCAAAAACTGGTTACCGCGCTACACCGGAACCCAGATCGACGAATTTGGCGATTATATTCTGCTGACCAATTTCCATGAATATTTACAAAAATTTGCCAACCTGTTTGAATGCGGGATTAAGGGCGAAGGGCGTCCCATGCAAACCGCGACCAATAACCAGGGGCTAACCATGATCAATTTCGGAATTGGCTCTGCTAATGCGGCCACCATCATTGATTTGCTCTCTGCCCGGATGCCGCAGGGCGTCCTCTTCCTGGGCAAATGCGGTGGCCTGAAGCGGTCTACCGAAATCGGGCATTATATTCTGCCCAGCGCCGCCATCCGCGGCGAGGGCACCAGTCACGATTATATGCCGCGGGAAGCCCCGGCTTTGCCTGCCTTTAAATTACAAAAGTTTGTTTCGCAAAAGATACATACCCGCAAGCTTGAGTATCGTACCGGTGTGGTATATACCACTAACAGACGCCTGTGGGAGTGGGATAATAAATTCAAAAAGTATCTGAAAAAACTCTCTGTGATCGGGATTGACATGGAAACCGCCACCCTGTTTGTGGTCAGCTTTGTCAACCAGATTGCCTGTGGCGCTTTGTTGTTGGTGTCCGACCTGCCTATGGTTGCCGAAGGGGTGAAGACCGAAGAATCCGACCGCGAAGTAACCCAGAAATACATGGATTTACACCTGGATATCGGGATTGAATCGATGATGGAAATCGGCGACCGCGGCGAGCAGATTAAGCATTTTCGGTACTAAGAATGAATCTATTCTAATAACCACCCTGCTTGCCTGTCCGCCTGCCTGCATCAGGCAGGCAATTTCGCTAATTACACGAATTAAATCCGTATAACCTCAATAAAAACAATTAGCGAAAATTTGCGGTTAGTAGTTTTTAGGGTGAACTCAAGGATCATTAAAGAAATAGTTGTGGTAGGGGTGGGAGGCGATTATATTAATTTTGAGAAGAATAGAAAGAGCAAGCAAGGCTTATGACAACCGTAGCCAAAAAGAAGAAATTTACTTACCGGGATTATGCCAGATTCCCGGAGGGTGCACCTTATCAATTAATCGAGGGAGAATTGGTTATGGCACCTGCCCCTACTCCACGCCATCAAATCATACAATGGAAACTTGGCACCGAAATCAGTGACTATATAAGAAAATACGACCTGGGTATTGTGATGTATGCGCCGGTGGACGTTTATCTATCCAAGTATGATACCTATCAACCGGATATTGTCTTTGTTGCCAAAGAGAATGCCCACTTAATCGGTGATGAAAAGATTGAAGGGGCGCCTGATCTGGTAGTGGAGATTCTATCCCCTTCCTCTGCCTATGATGATTTAAAACGAAAGTGGCGTGTTTATGAACGCTCGGGTGTCAAGGAATACTGGATCGTTGATCCCAAAGAAAACAGTATAGAAATTTATGAAAACGTTAACCGGGAATTTAAACGAATCAGTCGGGCGTTTGAGAAAGACGTTGTTACTTCCAAAATCCTCAAAGGACTGAAAGTGGATTTGAAGGAGGTTTTTTGAAATTCATTCATGCGCTTAGTAAATCTTCCTAATTTCACCATAATAGCGATCTTTTGATTGCTGGTCTTTGTCGTAGTGTTTGGGAGAGGCAGAAAAACCGTCGCGACAATTTTGCCACTGCATTTTATATTTATTCTACATAAGCTTTTATATTTGTAATTTGAATCACGAGTTGAAGGAATTTTTGCCATCCTGCCTGCGCAGAGCTTCGGCAGGCAGGCCTGCCTGAGCAG
>JABAHQ010002624.1_pt2 | contig 15104 bp, 9 predicted proteins | sample 7062091 | NCBI WGS metagenome assembly JABAHQ01 (sample SAMN14534359, study PRJNA622989) | marine sediment metagenome | biome: marine biome [ENVO:00000428]; feature: marine pelagic biome [ENVO:01000023]; material: deep marine sediment [ENVO:00002113] | place: India: Gulf of Kutch | collected...
CGGTTCCCATTTGTCGTATTCCATGTAGCGAGCCGTGGCGCGGGCGGTCTGTTCTCCGAGTAATTTCGCCACCACGTGCAAAGCGCCATCGATGCCGGCCGAAACCCCGGCGGTGGTGACCATTTTGCCGTTGTCCACAAACCGCTTATCCTTATGCACAATGATCTCCGGATACGTCTGCTCGAACCGGTCGACATAACCCCACCAGGTCGTGGCATGTTTGCCATCGAGCAGACCCGCTTTAGCCAGCAACGCCGCGCCGGTGCAGACCGACATCGCCACTTCCAAATCATGTGCGTTGTTTTGGATCCAACTGATCACGTTTTCATTTCGTAGTGAGGGGCCCGTGTTGCCGCCAGGTAGAACCAGGATGTCGGGTGGCGGGCAGTCGTCGATGGTGAATTCCGGCGTGACCTTAACAAACCCCTGACTGATGATCGGCTCCGAGGTCGCCGAGACGGTGTAAACGTTGAAAGGGCGTTGGGCGTTGAGTCGGGTGGCTGCGAATACTTCCCCGGGACCGGCAAAATCCAATACCTCGACACCGTCGTAAATGAAAATGGCTACATTCCGGATCGATTGCCCCCGTACTAGTTGTGTGGTATTGAACAAAAATGAGAAGGCTATGCAGAGAATAAGCAAGATTTTTGTCTTCATCATTCGTCTCCTCAAATTTGATTTCTTAAATATGTCTGAATTAAGACAAAAAGTAAGTATGTTTTCAAGAGAAATCTTGTACGATATTGCTGTTTCCAGATTTTGGGCCAGAGATCTGGAAAAGGCGATGGTAGGCTTTTGTGATCCTTGAACCCGAATTCGGGGGCCTGTCAGTTCGGCGAAACGTCTAAATGCCCATGCCATGCGGGACTACGAAAATAATCTTTATTTGTTAAATTAGCATAAGATGATTTACTGACCGCCCGACTAAATTTCGAGCGCAGTTAGGAAGCGTTCCGGAATGGTCAGATCACCGGCACGGAATTTCGAACTGCCCAGCTCAATCTCATCCGTACCCGCAACCGGATCGACGAGCTGGAAATTCGCGCTAAACTCTCTGAGGTGGAATTGTTGAGATTGGCGGGTCTGCTGATTACGGAATGAACGAGGAAAATCCAACTCTTCCCCCAGAACTCACCGACTTTTTGCGATGCCATGGAGAAGCGTTTGCGGCTCTCTAAATCACCTTTGAACCTAAATTGTGTCATCAAATCGTTGGAGGTTCACATCAATTTTTATGTCATGAAGCTGTTCATTCAGTTCGTCTAATGCGCGGCGGAGTTCCTCCTGGGCCTCCTCCAGAGCCGGACCAATCTCTTGCTCGAGCTTCGGCAGTTCATGGTCATAGATGTGCTGCAATTCGAGGTTGACCTCACTTTCAATTTCATATCGAATTTCATCTTCGAAATCGTACAGCCGGTCTTTTTTGTGACGCTTCTGCCAATCTTGCAAGTCGTCGCGCCACTCTCTGAGTTCGTCCTGCCAGTCATCCTTCCAGGCATGCCATTTGTCTGCGTCGAAATGGAAGCGAAACGAGCCGGGGGCAGAACCGCGCTGCAGTCGCGCTTTGAACGACTGTTCTCTGCCCTTACGCTTGACCAGAATCGCTACCTCATCCCCGGCCTTATAGCGTGAGATGAAGTCGATAACATCTTCGGAGTCGCGCACGCGTCGGTTGTCGATTTCCAGAATCACGTCGCCAGCTTTTAGGCCGGTCTCCTCTGCAGGGCTGTTCTCTTCCACGGAGAGAATGAGCACACCCTCTCGTTCTCGGGCGTCAAAATATTCGGCAAGGTCTTCATTCAAGTTCGCCAGTCGAACTCCCAGCCAGGGGCGGCTGTGCCAGCCGTAACCATGAACGGATGGGGGTTTGGGTGATTTTGGCGGCCTGAGTCGGGTGTAGGCGCGACGTGGTCGTTCGCCAATTCGAATATCCAATTCCCTTCTCTCCCCATCGCGAATAATTTCAACCTCTACTTTGTCGCCGGGTCTCTTTCTTCTCACCGCACGTGTCAGGTCTCTGGTGTCGCGAATTCTTCTGCCATCAAATCGAATGATTACGTCTTCTTCTCTCAAACCGGCATCATCGGCGGGACTGTCCTCCACGACGTCACCCAACAAAACCCCGTATCTCTCGTCGATGTCCAGATAGTTGCGCATTTCATCATCCAGGTCTTGTACATAAACGCCGATCCAGCCATCTTCGTCATCGTAATCCCAACTCCTCGATCGTGGTTCTTGATGGCCGCAGTTGGTTAGCAATAGTTGCACAAATGTCAGCAAGGCCACAAATATGATCCCGTGTCTCACGTTGTTCATCTTTCTTCTCCCATGATTGACAAAAATTTAATTGAAATTTACGCTTTTACCGTTAGATTTTGACGATTAGATGTTGAAAATGGTTGCAAACATTTTAAATTAAATATGAGGAACAATGATGCTGCTACCACGTAGTAACTATATCCACGATGTCTATCCTCTAGATAGAGCCATCGAGTTGTACGGTCCGACCAAAAACCTGCGAAATTTTTGAGGCAAGGGGGGTGTTTTTATTGAGAAAGACTTACTTAATCATGAAGGTGTTCCACTTGAAAGCGCTTGTCGTTTTACTACTTTTCTTTTTCCACCTGCCTGCATTTTCGAACCCCGTTGTCATTTTCGACGATGAGAGACTGGAAAAAGCCGCGGAATTGTTTCAACGCGGGGATTATGAGAAAGCCATTGCCCGATATGAGAAGGCCACGAAGAATACGAATCTTGCTGTAGAAGCGAATCTTGGACTCGCCAGAGTGTTCATCGAAACCGGCGACTATGACAAAGCGAAAGAGGCATGTCAACAAGCGCTGTCGGTTTCGCCGAATCATCCCGACGCATTAAACCTTCAGGGGGAACTATTCAAACTCACGGGTAAGTATGACACGGCCAGAGCGAAGTTTCGGGAGGCGCTGAAGTTTCGAGCGGGCTATCTGCAGGCGCGCTTGAACCTGGGAATCATGCAGTGGGAGTGGGGCGAAAAGTCGGCGGCCCGTGAAACCTTGCAATACTTTATCAATTATTTCTACAATCATCCGAATTTAACCGCTAATGAATTCTATTTAATCGCCCAGGCGTGTATTTATCTGGATCGCTTTCGGGATGCGAACAATCTCTTCAGGGAGGCCACCGCATCTGATTCCACGTTTTGGCAGGCGTACATTTCGTGGGGAAATCTGTTCCTGTCGAAATATAATACCTCAGACGCATTTGGGGTGTTTGAAGATGCGCTGAAAATCAATCCCAATTCTGCTGAAGCTCATCTTGGTCTGGCCAAATGTTGGAAATACAGCGATTTTGAAAAGGCGACTCAGGCCGCACAGAAAGCGTTGACCATCAATCCCAGCCTGGTCGGTGCACATGATTTTCTTGCTGAGCTGGAAATCGCTACCTCAGACTATGACTCTGCGCTCGAGAAAATAGAGGCAGCTTTAGAAATAAACCCAAATTCACTCACCAGCCGCACTTTGAAAGCGTTGTCCCACTTTGCGTTAAAAAACGAGGTGCAGTTCTTGGTGGAAAAATCGGAATTGCTTGACATTAATCCTAAGTATGCAAATCTTTATTTCGAGATAGCTGACTTTCTTTCAAAACGCTATTTGTTCAAAGAATCCGTGGAGTATTACAAAAAAGCATTGGAGTTGGATTCCGAAAACTGGTTGGCTCGCGCGGGCCTGGGTACGAGTTTAAGTCGTCTCGGCAAGGAAGAGGCGGCCATACGGGAGTTGGAAAATGCCTTCAATCAGGATCCGTACAACAAGCATGTCGGCAATTTGCTGACTCTGTTTGACGATTTTTCTGAATATCGAACTCATCAGCTTCAAAATTTCACCGTTCGAATTCACGAACGGGACGATTCCGTTCTGTGGAGATACGTCCAGGAGTTGGTGAACCAAAGTTATCTGGAGTTGGTGGGTAAATACAACATCAAAGATGTTAAACCGGCTATTTTGGAAATTTTTCCCGAACATGACGATTTTGCGGTGCGTTGTTTTGGACTGCCGGGCGCGCAGGCATTTTTGGGCATTTGCTTTGGAAATGTCGTTGCCATGGATTCTCCACAGGCGCGTTCCAAAGGCGATTTTGTTTGGGGTGAAACGCTGTGGCACGAGTTGGTGCACGTAACGCACTTGCGTCTCACCGAAAACCGCATTCCGCGATGGTTGGCCGAAGGAATTGCCGTTTACGAGACTTCCACTGCAAACCCGCACTGGCATATGAATTTGGACATACCCTTTATCCGCGCATTCCGGAACGATCGCATTTTGCCCCTCAAAGATCTCGATTCCGGATTCAATCGACCGACAAATCCGGGACAGGTCACGCTTTCTTATTTTCAGGCTTCCCTCGTGGTAGAATATCTGGTCGAGAAATATGGGCATCCAAAATTGCAGGAAACATTTCCCAAATTCAAATCTGACATGGAAACGGAACCGGTCTTCAAAGAGGTTTACGGCAAAGATCTCGATGCTTTGAATGAGGAATTTGTGGACTACGTAAATGACAAATACAACTTTGAACAGGTTGATTACGACTTCAATCCGCGTGATCTGGCCGCGCACTCAAAGGACATGGAAACGTATTTGCTGGAGAAAGTGGTCGAAAAACCGAACAACCCTTTCTTAAATAATCATCTTGGTATGTATTATAAGAAAAATGGGGAGCTGGATCAGGCTTTGCAGCACCTCACGAAGGCGAAAGAGCTTTTTCCAAATTATGTGTCGGGTGAGAGTCCTTATAAGTCGATTGCAGAGATTTACCTGAAGCAGGGAAAGAAACAGGCAGCCATAGCGGAGTTGAACGAGTTAACATCGCTAAACGGCAAAGATTTGGAGTCGCTAAATTTGCTCGCTGATTTGTGTGTTGAAACCCAGGATTATGACTGTGCCATTGAAGCATTCCAAAAGATAATTTTTATCACGCCGTTTGAACCGGAGATCCATAAAGAAATGGCTTCGGTGTACATGAAAAAGAAACAGTATCAAATGGCCATTGAGGAGTTTCGGACGTTATTGCTGACGGAACCGCAAGATATGGCAGGCGCACACTGTGATTTAGCTGAAGCTTATTTGAAAGCGGATAAGAAAGCCGATGCAAAGAAATCGGCTCTGGCGGCCCTGGAAATTGCACCAAACTATGAGAGAGCACAGGAAATTTTACTTGCTTGTGTAGAATGAAAAGAGGCAAACAGGAAGTTCAAAAGGATGATAGGAATGTCGCGGAGTGAGAAACTTAAATTCGGACAAGAAACTATTGTGAAAACCGAGGCTGTCCAAAAAGTCTAATTCTCTTCATCTTGAGACGAAGTCGAAGGATGATTAAGATTATTAAGTAGAACATGTTTCGACTCTGCTCAACATGACGTGAAAGGCTGGTGTCGACTTTTTGGACAGCCTTAAATCCGTGGACTCGCGCCGTGAATCATTTTACAACAGTTTTGTTTGGAGTGAAATGAAAACAAAGTTTAAATTCGTGTTTATGCATTGCATCTTTTTGCTTTTTGGTTTGAATCCCCAGAGTGGCTTGGCCCAACTGCAGCTACCGGGTGGAGACGAATTTACCTTTATCCGGATTCGTTGGACGGACAACGGCATTCGATACGGCTATGGCTTTTCCACCAATGCACCGCTGTGGGCGCACGATTACCCACAAGCTGAAAAAAACCTGTATAAAACGCTGAAAGTGTTGACTTCCATTAAAGTTTCTGAAGAAGTCAAAGTTTTGACCTTTGCGGACGAAGAAATATTTGAGTATCCATTTATTTACGCCTGTGAAATTGGCTATCTGACCCTCTCAGAAAATGAAGTGACCAATCTTCGTGAGTATCTTCTGCGTGGCGGCTTTTTGATGGTGGATGACTTTCGCTGGCCCTACGAGTGGGAGAATTGGCGCCGAGAAATCAAGAAGGTCCTGCCGGATCATAAATGGCAGAAACTGCAAGTGAATCATCCCATCTTTCACTGCTTTTTTGATCTGAATAAAATACACAAACGAACACCCTATCTGGCGGTACCACCGGAATATTGGGCCATTCTCGATGACAACGGCAGAATCATGGTTTTGATCAACTTCAACAACGATGTGGGAGACGGCTGGGAACTGCCGAAAGATACGCCGGACTTCTCAACCGAGGCGTATAAATTGGGGATCAATTATCTGATCTATCACTACACCCACTAATAAGCATGACGTTTTATCGGGTACAACTGAAAAAATTTGCAGCAGCCTTGCTGCTGATGACCTGGGTTCCGGGCCTGTCTTTCGCTCAGGCCACCAACGGAGATGAATTTACGTTTGTGCGATTCAAGTACACTTCAGGAGGCACCAATTTCCAATATCGCAATCCTTTTGGCTCCGATTGGGTTTGGTGGGCTGTAGATTATCCTTCGGCAGAGCAGAATTTCATGGAGGGGCTTCGAAATTGGACAGCACTCAACGTGGCTGACGATCCGGTCTCTCTGTCATTTCTCGATTCCGAAATCTTTGATTATGCATTTGCCTATGCCGTGGAAGTCGGTTATATGATGCTTTCTCAAGAAGAAGCAGACAACCTTCGGGAATGGTTGTTGCGCGGCGGATTCTTGATGGTCGATGATTTTCACGGGCCGTTTGAATGGCACAATTTTGTTGAGCAGATGAAAAAAGTATTTCCGGATCGCAGCATTAAGGATATCCCGCTGGATCATCCCATCTTCCACTGTTTTTATGATTTTGATGAATTTGTGCAGGTCCCCGGACTGGGTTCCTGGCTGAGAGGCCGAACGTTTGAAAAAGGCGGCATCAATCAGCGCTGCATGGGAATTTTTGACGACCAAGCTCGCCTCATGGTCCTGGTGATGCGAAACGTGGATCTGGGCGATGCCTGGGAGCATGCAAAAGATCCGCGATATCCGCCATATTACGCTGCAGAAGCATTCAAATTGGGAATTAATTTTATCATTTATGCGTTGACGCACTAACCGAATTGTAGGAGTGAACATGTTTGAATATGCCACTCAAACCCCTGAAAAAGAACCACAACAAGATGTTGCTCTGGTAGAAAAGCTGAGAGAAGGCAGTAACAAAATAATCAACGAATTGCGGAAAATCATTGTCGGCCAGGACGAAGTCATTCATCAAGTTCTGATCGCGTTGTTTACCGGCGGCCATTGTTTGATCACCGGAGTTCCCGGACTTGCAAAGACATTGTTGATTCGCACCATGGCGCAAATTTTGGATCTCGATTTCAAAAGGATTCAGTTTACCCCTGATCTCATGCCGGCCGATATCATCGGAACAGACGTCATTGAGGAGGACCGAACCACCGGCCGCAGAGTGCTTAACTTTATCAAGGGGCCGATTTTCGCCAACATTATTTTGGCGGATGAAATCAACCGAACGCCACCCAAAACTCAGGCAGCCCTTTTGGAGGCAATGCAAGAACACAAAGTAACCGCCGGCGGCAAAACATACACCCTTGAGGAACCGTTCTTCGTTCTCGCGACTCAAAATCCCATCGAGTTGGAGGGCACCTATCCGCTCCCGGAAGCTCAGCTCGACCGGTTTATGTTCAATGTTGTAATGGACTATCTTCCTGAAGATCAAGAAGTTGAGGTTGTGTCTTCGACGACTTCAAGCTTCATACCCGAACTTGAATGCGTGATAACGGGACGTGAGATTACCGAATTTCAGAAGGTCGTCCGCAAGGTGCCGCTTGCGGAGGAAGTGGCGCGGTACGCCGTGCGACTCGTCAGCGCAAGCCGCCCGAATAGCGACAACAGCCCGGATTTTGTGAAGAGTTGGGTGAGTTGGGGCGCCGGACTTCGGGCGTCGCAGTATCTCATTTTGGGTGCGAAAGCTCGCGCCATCATGGAAGGTCGCTACAATGTTTCGATCAAGGATATTAAGGCACTGGCCCTGCCGGTGCTGCGGCATCGAGTGTTGACCAATTTCTACGCGGAGTCAGAAAAGGTGACCTCAGTGGACATCATTGACAAATTGGTGGATGCAGTCCCCGAACCAAAATCGGGGCTTCGATAAAAAACGAAATGTGGAGTCAACTGACAACGTTCCGAACCTTGTCAGGGTTGTTCAGAAACAGCTTTAACATAGTTCTATACGCAGATAAGATCAGTTTAGAATATGAAGACATAACAGAGGCTATTATAGGTTCAGGCCCGAAGCTTAAGCTTTGGGATGTACAATATTCTTGGCTATGGTTTTTTAGAGAAAGTGTGTCAAAAGGCATTACAGGTTGAAGTGTTCCGCCTGGGAGACTCTGTGGAGATAGAGGATCCTATTAAAGGTGAAGTCTAAAGGTGTCATTGTAGGCGAATATGAGGCAGACTTATTTGTCGATGAAAAAATACTCGGGGAACTTAAGGTTGCTAAAGAATACCATTCAATAGATGAGCCAGAATGACTCAATGAATTAAAAGCAACAGAAATCGAGGTAGGATTACTCATCAATTCCTGAAGCCGTCAGGAACGGCTTTCGGCAATGAGAAAGGAGAATTCAACCGCTTTGTTTCTTAAAAAACAAAACATGAGCCCAACTCGATTGGGTATCCGTGTTTCATCAGTGTGAATCCGTGGCTAAAGATTTCTCATGAGTACACCTTTACCCACTCGGATCGACATAGAGCGTTTAACATAATTAAAGATGTCAAATCAACTCAGATTCTTAGAACCTAAGATCCTTTCGAAGATTTCGAATATGGAATTGCGGGCGCGGACCGTGGTTGAAGGGTTCATCTCCGGCTTGCATCGCAGTCCCTATCGAGGCTTTAGTGTGGAGTTCGCCGAATATCGGGAGTACACCCCCGGCGACGATACCCGGTTTATCGATTGGAAAGTCTATGCCCGTTCCGATCGTTACTATCTAAAGCAGTTTGAAGAGGAAACCAACCTGAATTGCAACATCTTGCTTGACGTCAGCGGATCGATGAATTACGGCAGCAACGGCATTTCCAAATTGGAGTACGCTTCCTACGTTGCGGCTTCTCTGGGCTACTTGATTTTTCAACAGCGAGATGGCGTCGGCTTGATGACCTTCGACCGAGACATCAGGCAGGTCATCCCGTCACGCAACAAGCGAGGTCATCTACTCTCTATCTTGCGCTATCTCGAGCACGTCGAGGGTGGGGACGAGACCAACCTGTCTCTGCCTCTGCATCTGATGGCCGAGAGATTGAACAAAAAGGGCATGATCATTTTGATTTCGGATTTGTTCGACGACCCGGCGTCCGTCGCCAAAGGGCTACAGCACTTTAGATTCAAAGGTCACGATGTGATTGTGTTCCAAATCCTGGATGAAACCGAGCTGACGTTTCCGTTTGAGAACACCACGAAGTTCATCGATATGGAAGGCACGGCTCAATTTGTGACCATTCCCTCTTTGGTGCGCAAAACCTACATGCAGAACCTGAAAGCGCACATGGATCAATTTAAGAAGGAATGCAGTCGTCTAAAAATTGACTACCACGTTCTGAATACGGTGAAGCCCATCGATTTTGCCTTATTCAGTTATCTGGCCTATCGAAGCGGCAAAGGCTAAAAAATGTTTGGACTTTCGTTCTTAAATTCGGTTTTTCTTTTGGGAATGGCGGCAGCAGCGATTCCGTTGATCATTCATTTGATCAAACGCAATCGAGCGGTCAAGCTTCCTTTCGCGGCGATGCGCTTTCTGCAAATCAGGCCTGACCAAAAAGTAAAATCGCAGAAGCTCAGGCAATTTCTGCTATTACTCATGCGAATGACGGCGCTGGCTCTGCTTGCTCTCGCATTTGCACGCCCCTTCCTGGAAAACGCCGACAGAGGGGGCATTCTAAGTAACGAACCCGAGGCCGCAGTCATTTTGGTGGACAATTCTTTCAGCATGGCCCATAATGGCAACTTTGATAAGGCCATTGCAAAGACCAAAGAATTGCTGCGATCTTTTGAACCTGGTGACAAAGTTTCGGTCATGCAATTTTCGGAAAACATCAGCATCGTGGCGGAAGCTGATCGGGAATTCGCTGCCGTTGCTAATCAGTTGCCGCAGCGTTTGGCCCTGTCGAACCAAAGCACCAATTACGCCCCGGCCCTTCAAGCTGCCGAGTCTTACTTGTTGGAGTCCCCATTTGAAACCAAGACCATTTTTCTGGTCTCCGACCTGCAAAAGCACGGTTTCGATAACATCTATTCGCGGTGGCAACTGCAACCCGGGATTCGCCTGGAAACGGTGGCAATCGAACATGAAACCATATCTAACGTGGCCATCAAAGAGGTGCTCATCTCCGATCGCAGCAAGAGCAGCCGGACACAAGATGTCCTGGTTAAGCTCAAAAATTTCGGAAATGAGAAAAAGAAAACCACGGTCACCTTAATTTTAAACAACAAAAACGTCTCGAAGAAAAATGTCAGTCTGCTTGGGGGGGAAGAAGACGTCGTCCAATTGACCGACATTCAATTTCCCAGAGGTTTGGTGTCGGGTTTCGCGGTACTGCAAGCAGATGACGACGATCTGACTCAGGATAACCAATTTTTTTTCGTTTTAGAAAATGAATCCAAAACTCAAATTCTCGCTGTAAATGGGGAACCGGATCAAGGAGATGTGACCCAGGATGAGTTGTTCTTTGTGGAACGTGCGATAAATTTGCCCAGGGTAGGCAAATATAACCTGGTGCACACCGTTTCCTCAACAATTGACGATCACAATTTGAGTAAGTATCGAGCGGTGCTGTTGGCGAACATAAAGGATCTGAGTCGAGACACCGTTGAGCGTTTAGGTTATTTTGTGCGCAGTGGAGGTGGATTGATTGTTTCGTTGGGCGATCAGGTGAACCCGACGATTTTCAATCGACTGTTTCGCGATCTTGCTCCCGCTGAACTGACGGGTCTGGCTTTCAAATCCGTGAGCCGTGACAACAGCGTCATTCTCGCCGAGGTGGATTATCAGCATCCGATTTTCAGGGTTTTTTCCGATCCCGGACACGGCGATCCGAGTATTGCGCAGTTTTACCAATATTATCAGGCAGATCCCGTAAGCTCGGGCTCCGTTCTTGCCCATTTCGATGACGACAGTCCGGCCATTATTGAGCGCAAAATCGGCTCGGGTAAGGTGATTCTATTTACGTCGAGTCTGGATTCTGAATGGAGTAACTTGCCAGTGAAAGCGATATTTTTACCCATACTCTATCAAACATTGGATTACGCTGCGTCCGAGAAAAAAGGACAGGAGGCCTACATTGTCGGCCAGCCCGTGACCGTAACTAATTTTGCACCTAAAAATAAGAGGGAAGCCGCTTTTTATGTGGAATCGCCCGCTGGTGAGGTTGTAGATTTGGAAAATAAATATTTCAAACAGACCGACGAGCCCGGCATTTACCGGATAAAGCGAAAACAGCAAAATCGGACTGTGGAAACGTTTGCCATCAACATTGATTCAAGGGAGTCAGATTTGACGTCACTCAGCCTGGCAGAACTTCGGGAAAAGATTGCCAGAGGGTCAGATGAGGTTGTGCAGACGGCTGCCGTAACGTCACCAAAAATGAATGAGCAATTGGAGGATCGCCAAAAGCTGTGGCGTCTGGCAATTCTGGCGGTAATTCTGCTGCTGCTGGGAGAGACCTGGTTGGCGAATCGCACGTATCGGTAGCTTCGGTAATTTAACCCTTTTAACTGAAGGGTTCGTAACCCTGTCAGTTTCAAATGGACAATTAAAATCAAGAGATGGTCGAGATGAATTATCAACATCAAACATTAGTAAACAGAATAAACAAAGTCTGCCGTCGCTGGAAAACCGCGATTCTGCTCAAAGGCGGAGCAAAAGTGTTGATTGTCGCAATCACTGCTTTTTTGATAGCCTTTGCCCTGGATTCTCTGGTCGAATTGAGCCATCCTGTGCGATTTGCTCTCCTGGGGATTTTGATTGCGGTGACGTTGACCGCGATTGTTCTGGAAATTGTCCGACCTCTCTTGAAAGTCCCAAACCATTCTCAGTTAGCCCGCTATATTGAGGAGAAGCATCCGGATTTGGAGGATCGGCTGGTCAGTGCGGTAGAGCTGGGTGGCGGTGAAAACGTCAGGATTTCGCCTCAGATTCTGGAAAAACTTCTGGAGGATACCAGGTTTCGTGTCGAGCCGTTGAATTTGTCCAAGACAATTCGGACCAAAGGGGCCGTGCTTTGGAGCAGCTTCGCAACCGTCACAGCTTTTCTTCTGGGCCTATTCATTCTTTCCAATTTGGATCTGTTTAGCCTGAAGTCCGGGCGTATTTTCGCACCGTGGAACATTCCTGAAATCAGCTTTATCCCGAAGCTGAATGTGACTCCCGGCAACACGCGCGTGCCCCGGGGATCGACTCAAGAAATCCGGGCTGAGTTAAGTGGTTTTGAAGCGGAGGCTGTGAATATCTACTTTTCCGGCGACGATTCGTCCTGGAGCAAGCTGGAAATGGATCCCACGGAAACCAAAGACATGTTTCTGTTCAACTTCCTGGACTTGCAGGCTCAGACCAAATACTACGTAAAAGCCGATGACCGACTCTCCGACATTTACACGATTTCTGTGTACGACGCGCCGCAAATCAAACGCGTGGATTTAACCTATGACTATCCCGAATATACGGGCCTCAAAAAGAAGCGGGAAGCCAATTCCGGTGATGTCTGGGCCCCGCAAGGTACAACGGTCAAGGTCGTCGCAGTTGCGGACAAACCACTGACCCAAGCGGCCATAAATCTCAAAGGAGACAAGGAATTGCGGACCGTCATTTCGTCGGATACGGTTGTGGTGGCTTCATTCAAGGTGACACAGGATTCGTACTACCGAATTCACGTAACGGATACGGATGGACTGACCAACGAACCCGCCCCGGAATATTACGTCCACGCTTTGCCGGATCAACCGCCTATCTTGAGCATCGATTGGCCGGGTCGGGACATCAAGGCCACCATGGTTGAGGAGGTACCCATCAAGGTTCATGTGCAGGACGATTATGGATTGAAAGCGCTCAAGCTTCTTTACACGGTCAACGGTGATGCAGAAAAGCAAGTGGCCTTGCATGACCAACGAGTCAGTCAGAGCGAAAGCAGCAGTTTGGAGGAGTTCCAGGAATTCGAGGCAGATAATCTGTTTTACTTGGAAGATTTGGACGTTCAGCCGGGTGATTTTTTGACCTACCATGCTCAGGCTATAGACAACTCCGAAGCTAGTGGCGCAGACCCGATCTCTTCGGACATCTACTTCATCACCATCCGGCCATTCGAGCAGGAATTCACCCGCCCCATGTCCCAGGGGCAACCAGGGGGCGCAGCCGGTTTTGGCGGCAGGCTTTCCCAGACCCAAAAGGACATCATCGTTGCGACCTGGAAGTTGTTGAACAAAGAGAAAGATGGCGGTGAAAAATTTGCGGAGAGCCTCAATGTCATCACCGAGAGCCAGAAGAATCTAAAAGAAGTCACACAGAACACCCTGTTTCAGATGGAACAGCGGGCGTTGTTTTCGGACGATTCCGGGGACAATATGTCGCAATTTTACGTTGAGGCGATTAAAGCCATGGAGCAGGCTCTGGATGAGTTGGACAAACCGAACCTCGAGGACGCTCTGACATTTGAGCGGAAATCGTACCGAAATTTACTGAAAGCGGAGGCCCAAATCACCTCGATGCAAATACAGAGGTCGCGGGCTGGCGGTCCGGGGAATACGGCTGCATTGGAGGAATTGGCGCAGCTTTTTGAGGATGAGATGGACAAGCTCAAGAACAAGTACGAAACAGAGCGCCAGAACTTCCAGCGCCAGAATTCCCAGGCCATCGATGAATCGCTTCAAAAAGTTAAGGAACTCGCCCGCAGACAACAGCAATTTAATCGACAGCTCCGCGATCTGGAACGAAAGAATCTTCCCCCTGAGGAGAAAAAACGTCGAATTCAAGAATTGCGTCGACAGCAGGAGCAGTTGCGTCAGGAGACCCGTCGATTGGCCCAAGAGAGTCGCCAGATGCAGAGGCAGAACAGCCATTTCCCAAGGGAGATGCAGGAGAGCCTGAGAAGGGCCATGCAGGAAATGACCAACACATCCAACAATCTTTCGCGGGACAATTCGGATTTGGCGCGCGCCAAAGGTCAGCAGGCGCTCAACAAATTACGCGACCTGGAAGATCTCCTGCGTAGAAATCAAAAAGAATCACTACGCAGACAGCTGAAATCTCTGCAACAGGAGTTTCAAAACTTAGCCAAAGAGCAGAAGGAACTGACGAACGATCTGGCGAATCTGCCCAAGAAAGATGACCAGGAAAAACGCCAGCAAGAATTACAAAAATCCCGGGAAAAACAAGCCAGATTAAAAGAAGATTTTACACGAGCGCAGGAACACATAAAATCTCTTTCCAACCAGGCGACACGGAATCGGAATAAAGCCTCGAGAGAACTACGCAAATTTTCGAAAGATTTACAGCGTGAAGAGATTGAGAAAAAAATGGAAACCGCCGGCAATCTGTTAAAAGAAGACCGGCTGAATTCAGCGCAGCAGGCGGGACAGGACATCCAGAAGATGCTGGAGCGAAACGCCGAGAAATTGACGCAACTCAGGAGTGAATTTGCCGAGTCGGTTGAGGAAAAGATGGATGTGGCCCTGGATCAAACGCGCAAGCTTCGAGAGAATCTGGAATCCGCAAAGCGACAGGCCGAACGGGAAACGGAAGGCAGGAAGAAAGGCGAACGCGGCGGAGAGGACCTGGCTCGCGAGGAGGGTCGGCCACGTGAGGCCGGGCCCGGAGAAACCGAGCGCCCGCCACAAGAGGTCGATCCCACAAAATTGGATTGGTGGAATGAGGAACTGTCGAAAAGCATGAAAGACCTGGAGTTCATACGGCAGTCACTTCAAGTGGATTCTTCGCTGTCCAGACAGGCACGAGAAATCAACGAAAATCTTACCGACATCATGCGGACGTTCACGGGCGGCGATCCACAAAGGCTTGATGTCATCGAGCAGCAGATCCTGACGCCCTTGAAGAATTTCGAGGCCGAACTGGCACAAAAGCTGGACTTGATCAAAAACAAGGAGAAATTGTTTCTGGCACGCGAAGAAAAAATTCCGCCGGAGTACAAAGACATGGT
>JABAHQ010004042.1_pt2 | contig 15104 bp, 11 predicted proteins | sample 7062091 | NCBI WGS metagenome assembly JABAHQ01 (sample SAMN14534359, study PRJNA622989) | marine sediment metagenome | biome: marine biome [ENVO:00000428]; feature: marine pelagic biome [ENVO:01000023]; material: deep marine sediment [ENVO:00002113] | place: India: Gulf of Kutch | collected...
CTCCGCCTCAGAGTGACAAGATGAATAGTTACTAAATCTATTTCCAGTTTACAATTCAGGGACGCTTCACTATTAAAAAGATAGGTTAAAAATGTAGTCCTTGGGAGGTAGGTACTATTGTTGGTTTTTTGAGGGGACTGTACAGTGATAATAGTTATATGGCGAGGGTGTTCCTAAGGAGATGGCAGGTACATAGATGACCAATTTGGAACAAGTTGAAGTTAAACGACTGACAGAAGAGATCGATCTGGGTTTACTGGTTTTTATCGAACGTTATGCCACCAATCTTCTCAAATGGGATTTGTTGACCTTTTTTGGCAACCATCCAGAGGAAAAATTTAACGTCGAAGAAGTGGCAAAGCGGATTGGTCGCAGTTATAAAGCTATTCGTTCAGAGCTTGGCGATCTGGCAATATTGGAATTACTACACAAGTCAAGTGAGAACGGTCAACCTGTGTACCAATTAACGTATGATTCTGTTTTACGCTCCCAAGTGATTAGATTTGCTCAAAAATGCTTTACCAGACCAAGGTTGCCGTGATCGCTTCGCAAGCCCCTCCCCATAGGGTCATCATGACCTCTTGACCTACTTCTTAAACGAGCAAGCGTTTCGTTGAAAACTGATCGCGCTTTTCTTTTTTTTCCGGATATGTTACAATGTGACTTAATAACATTATGTTTTATTAGCTGTTTTGCGCTTTGAGATCTATTTGGTCAGCCAAATCCTTCATTAAAGATTAGATTCATGGAAATTACTTGGTTTGGTCACGCCTGTTGCGCTTTGACGGACGGGATAACGACAATTATTACAGACCCTTATGATGAAAGTTTGGGGTTAAAGTTACCGGAGTTGGCGGCTGATATCATCACAGTTAGCCATGATAGCCCCCGCCATAATGCGACCCATCTGGTGAAGGGCCAGTTTAAGCTCGTTGATGCCCCCGGAGAATATGAAATCCAGGGAATTTTTATTAGCGGCAGCGCCTTATATCCAGCTCGAGTCGAAGGTAAAAAGGCTATCGAAGCCCGGAATATCGTTTTTGTTTATGAACTAGATGAGCTTACGGTTTGTCATTTGGGTGATATTTCCCATGTGCCCAGTCAGAGCCAGATAGATATTTTAGACAACGTTGATGTGCTTTTGATCCCGGTTGGCGATGGTAGAAGCCTGAATGCGGCTAAAGCCTCAGAGTTAATCGCCTTGATTGAGCCGGCCATTGTCATTCCTATCCATTACGCGATACCTGATATTACGATTCCGTTGGATCCTTTGGACAAATTTTTAAAAGAGATGGGCCAGACGAATGTAGAGGCTCAACCTAAGCTCAGGATCAAGCGCAGTAATTTGCCTACTGAAACACAGATCATTGTCTTGACGCCTATCATCGAATAAAGGAACGCAGAAATGGCCGAACAACTCCCCCCCTCAGCCTCAGAAGGCAAAGAAAATACACCGATGCAAATTCCTCTTACCTGGCGCATTGTGGCCATTGTGGTGGCGGTTATTATTATCATTGCTTTATTATCTCCCCAATTGAGGCAGCGAGTGAGCAACCTTGTTTCGCCCCCTAACTCTGTTGAGACCGGCAATGGTTTTTCCGTGGCCAGTGAGGCCACGACTGCCAAGGCGGGTACTTCTAACCCTGAAATTGAGGCCGAAGACTCACCCCAGGCGTTGTTCGAGATGGGGCAAGAATATTATCAATCTGGACGGTGGGAAGATGCCATTGCCGCTTATAAAAAAGCGGTTGAACTTGACTCCACCTATCAGGCGGGCTATGTGAATTTAGGCGACGCATATTATCAGAATCAGCAATTGGACCTGGCCGTTGAAGCGTATCAGCAAGCTTTGGAATTAAACCCTGACGATGCTGAAGTTGTCTATAATTTGGGGGCCACCTATTTACAACAAGCCCTGGCTACAGGCCAGCCACAAGAGGCTGATTTAGAAAAGGCGTTGACCCAAATAGAGCAAGCGATTAAGTTGCAACCAGAGCTTCCCCACCCTTATTATGCGTTGGGGGCGGCTTACCAATATCTAGGAGAACAGGAACTGGCTATTCAAAATTTTGAGAAATTTTTGGAGTTAGACGATGGTTCTGATACCATCGCGACCTCTACCGCTCAACAAACCTTGCAGCAGCTTAAAGGCGGGCAAGGCCAATAAATTTCACTCCTTTACCTTCTACGCTATACCTCTGTAATCCATCCATCCTGCCCACCGGGATTAAGGATTCGATAAAAGCCACTCCCAGCCTCAATATTTCCCTTTAATCCCGCTATATCCTCAAGTAATCCCAACACCTTCTTTCCTCACCTCCACCTCCTACGGCGATTACACTTTTCTGAAACAAGCTGATTATTCAATTGCTTTTGTAAAGTAGTTGATGTTATTAACTTAATAGTCCTTATCTAATGGAGATTTCTGATATGATGGATAAGAAGCATCGTCTCCCTCGATATGCGACCAACAGGCGCTGGCCTCGCCTGATCAGGTTGGCAATTATTCTGGCTTTAATTCTGCAATTTATACCCCTTAGAGTGAAGGTATCTTTGCGCGCTTTGAGGCCACAGCTTCCTCAGCTGATCGCTGAGTCGCACCTTTCCCCTTTTAGCTGGCGATTTCCTCAAACACCTGCTCTGACGTCAGATTTGGGGATAAACCTGGTTCAAGCCACGGGAGGTTTAACGATCACCAAAATGGCGAATACCTCTGTGGTGGATCAGGGTGGTTTAATTACCTACACTTTGATTATCAGTAACGATACATTAAGTGATTTAACGAACGTGGCTGTTACCGACACGGTTCCTCTTAATACCCAGTGTGTAAGTATATCGGATAACTGGCTAAGTAGCCTGCCTCTCTGTCAAAATGAAGGCATAGCGGCCTGGATTGGCGATGTTTTAACCAATGCTACCAGTATCAGTTACACGGTTAGAGTCGCCGAACCGTTAACCTATCCGACGGTTATTACCAACGATGATTATGGTGTCTCGGCAGAAGGGGTCTCCGATTATGGGACAACGCCAATTACCACAGCCGTTAACTCACCCTCATGGCAGATTCAAAAAACGGTTATCCCCGCTACAACGGTGCAGGCGGGGGGCTTGCTCACTTATACCATCACCGTCACCAATGTCGGTCCGATGACGACCAGCGGCCCTTATACCATCATTGATGTCCTGCCGGACCACACCACGGTGAGTGATAACCCCGATGGGGGCAACAACAATGGCACCTCTATCTCCTGGGTCCTTAACTCTCCCCTGGCCCAAAACCAACAGGCCCAGGTAAAATATTCGGTTCGGGTTGACAGCCCGCTGACCGATAGCATCGCCATCGACAATCAGACTTACAGCGTTGAGGGTGGCGGCGCTGTGGGGCCGGTTTTTGGCTCGCCGGTTAGCGTCAATGTAAACGCTGCGCCGGCGTTGAGCGTAGCCAAAAGGGCCGGGCAAAGTACGGTTAGACCCGGTGGAACCATTACTTATACGATTACTTACAGTAATGTTGGCAACGAAATTGCCAATAATGTCATTATGAGTGATACGATCCCTCTCAATACCACCTATCTTGACAGTACGCCTTTCGATAACAACACTGGCCGCACTTTCAGTTGGCTGATCGGGGCTTTATCGCCGGCGGACGGTAGCCAGATTATAACGCTAACTCTCCAGGCCGACTCGCCGTTGGATAATGGGCTTCCTTTAACCAATTCTGTCATCATCGCTGGCTCAGCGGGGAGTTTCGATACTGACAGCGAGATCGTCACCGTCGATGCCCGGCCTGATTTGGTCATTAGCAAAGCCGACTCATCCAGTGGCGAAACTGTTCGAGCAGGGGAGCTTGTGACCTATACCATTACTTACGCCAATATCGGCGGTGGCACACTGGATTCTGTGCGCATTACCGATACCCTCCCGGCCAGTGTCAGTGTGGAAAGTGTTGACCCCGGGGCGACGACACAAGTCGGGTCTGATCCGCCTGTCTTCACCCGGGCAGGGTTAGCAGCGGGACAAAGTGGGACGATCATCCTGGTCACCCGGCTTGATCCCGCGCCCTGGCCAGCCGCTGGCCTTGATTTTGCGAATACAGTCGAGGCTTCGGTTGCGGACAATGAAATAAGTGCTGCCAATAATGCAGACACGATCATAACCACCGGCCGGCCCGATGTCCCCTCTATGATTGTTTTAGAGGTGCCTGCCACCGCCCCAGTTTTGGCCAACTCACCCATTACGGCCACGGTGACCGACCAGTATGGCAATCCAGTTTTCGACGGGACAGCCGTCAACTTCGCCATAGACCCACCAGGCAGCGTCAATCCGGCCTCGGTTAACACCAATAATGGCCTTGCTGTGACGAACATTAGCGCCACTGATCCGGGGACGGTGGTGGTGACGGCCACCAGTGGCCTGGCCAGCGATGTCCAAGCGGTCGAATTTATTGTTCCCACCTTGAACAAGTTGGCCACACCCGGTGTCGTTCTGGCGGGTGAGCCGATTACCTACACCATTATCTATCAAAATAATACCCCTGGGCCCATCAGCGGTTTACGCCTGACCGATACCATGCCGGTTAGCGTTACCGGACCCCTGATTATTGACGCGCCGGGTGCGACCGTGGTTGATAGTACGCTCCCTACGTTGATCTTTGCCCAGCCCAGTTTAGCCTCGGGGGAAAGGCTGACGATTACCCTTGTAGGCAGTCTCAGGACCAGCCCCTGGCCCTCTACGCCAACCAATTTTGTCAACCAGGTGGTGGCCACCTATGACACCAGCTCAACACCGGAATCAAAAACTGTGACTGCGGAGGGTCGCCCGAATTTAGCCGCCAATATGAGTTTACAGGCTGTACCCACTACAACATTGGTCGGGAATGAGGCTGTAGTGACGGCCACCATCACCGATCAATACGGCAACCCAGTGCTTGATGGGACATCGGTAACTTTTACCGCTTCTGCTGGGAGCAGCGTCACCCCATCGAGCATAACGATGAATGGGGTCGTGACGGCCACCGTCACCGCTGATGTGGCCGGAACAACGGTGGTAACCGCTCAAGTGGAGGCGGTTAGTGATACAGTTCAGATTACCTTTGAGGGTGGGGGTCAAAACATATATTTGCCACTGATCGTAAAAAATTAAGCCTGGAGGAAAGTTTATCCGTTTCCAGTTGATCCGTTGTCAGTTAAAGAAAAACTGAAAACTAAGAACTGAAAACTGGAAAAGAGGCAATATCAGGTGGATGTCGGAGATGCCCTCCGGGGTAATGGAGATGGAGACACGCTGATGGAAAAGAAGCTCGATTTAGTGAAATGGATCATCAAATGCATACCTCGAACTTATCGCTTGATTAATATCGCTCTGGTCTTATCGTTGTTGCTTCAGTTTATGCCAGCCACGGCCGAAATTGATCTTCACGTACCTGCACCTATGTGGCCACAGCTAACATCGCAAACAACCGATCGACTCCCGTCTGCTTCTAAACAAGCGGCTTTCAGGGCGGTTGATTTATCGCTTCCGGTGGGGGTAAGCCCGATTCGGGCCGATGGCGGGCTGGATATCACCAAAACAGCCAGCGCCGATGTGGTCAATCAGGGTGGTTTGTTGGTGTATACTTTATTGATCACCAATAACACCGGATTTAATCTGGAAAATATTGTGGTAACTGATACGGTGCCCCTCAATACGACTTGTCTGGATATATTTAGTTCAGCGCAGTGGTTCAGCAGCCTATCGCTCTGCCAGAATGGCGAAGCGAAGTGGCGTATGCCGGCCATCTTTGGCGATTTTCTGCCTAATGGGTCTACGGCCAGTTTGACCTATACCGTTCGGGTAGACCAACCCCTGCCCGACCAATTTCAAATTGTGAATGAAGCGGGGAGCTACGGGGTAACGGCGGAAGAGCAAGGGAATCCGGCGAATGCCTTTTTTGACCTGGGCCCCCAATCAATTACTACCACTGTCAACGCCCCCAACTGGCTTTTGCAAAAGACAGTCGTGCCCACCCCGACCGTATCGCTCGGTGGGGTTCTGACTTATACCGTTACCGTGACCAATAATGGGGCTCTTGCCACCAGTGGGCCATATACCATCACTGAGGTCCTGCCGGACAACACCCAGTTGAGTAACAATCCTGATGGTGGGGTGGTCGATAGCGGGGTCATTACCTGGACCCTAACCAACCCCCTGGCCTCTGGTGAGGGTACCCAGGTCTCTTTTTCGGTGGTGGTGACGAATTCTATTCCAAATGGCTGGCCGATTGTTAATGACACCTATGCTGTGACCGGGGGCAATGTTTTCAGCCCGGCCATCGGGACGCCGATTACAGTCACGGCTTTGACCTTTGACCTCTCCAAATCGGTTATCCCCGCCGGGACCCTCAAAGCCGGGCAAAGCCTGACCTATACGATTCATTACACTAATAGCAGTTCCTTCCCCGCAAGCGATATTCGCATTACTGACACCATGCCCTTTAGCGTCACCGGGCCGCTGACGATTGATGCGCCGGGGGCGACGGTGGTTGATAATATCTTGCCCACCCTGGTTTTCACCCGGGATAGCCTCGTTTCCGGGAGTGGGGTGATTACGATCGTCGGGCAGGTGCTTACCTCCCCCTGGCCGACGCAACCCCTCAGCTTCACCAACTATGTCAGCGCGACCGTTGGCGGGAGTTCCATCATCTTCGCCGATCAAGTGACCAGTTTCGCCGGGCCGGCCGATCCATTTGAGGCGACTTATTTTGCTGATCCGCCTACAACGGTTATTAATAATCCTATCACCATCACCGCCATTATCACCGACCCGTATGGCAACCCGATTTTGGACGGCACGCCTATTGTCTTCACCACCAGCCCAGCGTTGGGGACTATCCCGTCAACTACTTCTCAGGATGGGCAGGCGGTGAGCGTTTTGAATTCGACCACGCCGGGGACAACGACCGTTTCTATGGGCGTTGGACCAGGGGTGGTGGTGACTTTTACGGCCGCCCTCTTGGAGATCAGCAAAACGGTCGATCAAGCCCTGGCTTCGCCTGGGGATACCTTGATTTACACTGTTACGGTGACCAACACCGGGGATACGACGGCCACCAATGTGGTTGTCACCGATATGTTGCCCCTCGACGTGACGGTGATAGATACCGACCCGCCGATCTCTGGTGGGGCATTCCCAACTTATACATTTAACTTACCTGACATCCCTCCCTTTGGCCTGGCCGAAACTTTGCAAATTACCGTTACCGTCAACCTGAATGCACCGGATGCCATCCAATTGGTGAATCAGGCTGAGGTAACAGCCCTGGAAACCACCGTTTCCCCCACCGCTAGTGCGACGACTACCGTTCAAGCGTCCGCCTTTGCTATTTCTAAAACGGGCTTGCCGGGGAACGCGACGGCCGGAGATACGGTTACGTATACCGTCTCCTTCACTAGCAACGGTACTGTGCCCGTTACCGGGCTACGTATTACTGACACTCTCCCCTTGAGCTTGACCGGGGTAAGCATTATTTCGAATGTGACCGGCCTGACTGAAGAGGCTGCGCCTTTCCCGAACCGCGTTTTTAGCCTGAGCACACCCTTCTCGGGGACAGGCGTGATCACAATTGGGGGGCAGTTAGTGACTACGCCCTGGCCATCAACCCAACTACCGCTGACAAATCGGGTCACAGCGACGATTGACATCAATCCGACTATCTTCTCCGATGAAGCCACCATTATTGGCTCGTCGGGACCACCCTTTACGATGACCTTGGTAGCCACACCGGTCATCACCCAGGTGGGGAGTACCATTGCGATTACGGCAACGATGGTTGACCAGTATGGTAACCCGATTGTGGATGGCCAAACGGTGTCCTTTAGCTCGGATCTGGCCGGGAGTAGTTTCACCAGCCCTAATCCGACCCTCTCCAACAATGGCCTGGCAAACGCGCTCTTAACCTCAACGAACGGCGGCCAGGCTTTGGTTACGGCCCAGGTAGGAGTCATTAGCCGGACTACTGTGGTTACGTTTACTGCGCCCAGCCTGGCAATTACTAAGACAAGCGACCGGGACCTGGTTGCGCCGGGCGGCACGGTTGTTTACACCATTGTAGTTAGCAATACTGGCGACACACCGCTGACCAATGTTTCGGTCACCGATTTTTTGGTGAGTACCGAACTGCAATTTGTCTCGGCCTCTCCAGCCCCGGCCAGCGTTGTCGGTCAGACCGTTTACTTTAGCCCGTTTATCCTGGACCCCGGCTTGACTCAGACCATCATTTTGACGGCGACGGTGGACCCAGGGGCAATATCCGGGCTGATTTTGGACAATACGGCTGTGGTGACGGCCACTGAAATACCGGGCATGGTTCAAGGGACAAAGACGGTTGAGACCGTTTTTGCCGCCCTTAATATAGCCAAAAACGTCTCGCCGGCGGTGGTGTTGGCCGGTGAAATGATGACCTACACCATTACCTATACCAATAATGACACCCTGTCTGCAACCAATATTCGGATTACAGATACCTTGCCTGCGGTCATAGCTGCCAATCCTACCATTGATCTCGGTGGCGCGGTGGTTGTTGATGGGACACCCGATACGCTTGTTTTCAATCGGGATGTCTTAGCGCCCTTTACAACGGATGTGATAACAATTGTCGGGCAGGTTATCACCTCGCCGTGGCCGGCGGGCGGCCTCAATTTAACCAATCTTGTCACCGCTACTTCAGACCTGGATGCTATAGGCCAGACAGCTCAGGCCACAAACCAGGGACGTCCTAACCTGGCGACGACGCTGACCATCACGGCCAGCCCGATTTCGACGATCGTTGGCAATAACGTTGTGGTAAGTGTGGCTGTTTCTGATCAATATGGAAATCCGGTTTATGATGGTACGCCGGTAGACTTTGCCTGGTCGTTGGCTGAGCCGCCCCCCGCGTCGACAACAACCACAAATGGCGTTGCGACGACAAATTTGTCCTCTTCTATCGCCGGAACCGTTGTTGTCACGGCCACCTCCGGCTCGGCTGTTGATAATGTGGCCATCACCTTCAGCGAGCCAGCAGCACGTCTGGTGTATCTGCCCTTAATTCAGAAGTCTGTCGGTCCCTCGGCTCTGCCGATTGATTTAGTGGTTGATCTGATCGAAGTCTCGCCGCCCAACCCCAACACAGGCGAACCCGTGGTGATTTCGGTGACCATTCGCAATTCGGGCACGGCTTTAGCCGGGCGCTTCTGGGTGGACTTGTATATTACCACTCAACCGGTGAGTCCGGGGGTGAATGAACTTTGGTCCGATTTCGGCCCCTTAGGCGTGGCCTGGCTGGTCCCCAGTTTGGACGGCGGCCAATCCCTGACCCTGAGTAACCTCGAGCCCAATGACTACAGTAATCCCGCCAACTGTGAAAACTACAGCCGCTTCACCCCAGCCCAGGTTGGGGCGTGTAGCTGGCCGGCCAACAGCCACAGTTTCAGCAGCGGTGGAACGTATTATGTGACCGCCCAAGTTGATGCCTTTGATGAGGATTCAGTGCTTGGGGACGGTAACATTGTCGAAGTTGACGAAACCAATAATGTCTATGCTAATCCCCTTACCATCTCAGTTACCTCCCTGGGCAGAGGTGAGACTGCGGCCCCTGAAAAGCCGCTTTATGAGCCAATAATACCGGGAGCGCCCCGTTCTCCGCTTAGACAGGTTGTAGATTGAAAGGAGTAGGATGATGAAAACAAGAGCGACAAATAAGCTCATCATTGGTTTTAGTGTGATTTTGGCCTTGCTGCTGATGTTGTCAACCGGCTTGGCAGCCCAAGGGCCGGAACCGGTCCGCACCCGGCCAACCGTTGATCCGATTGGGGCACCGACGGGCGCTATTAGGGCCAGCACCTCAGGCGAGGCCGGGATCAGCGATAATTGCGCTGCCCTACATGGCGCAGCCCTCAATTGGGGTGTGGGGGGACAGGGGGGTATAAGCTTAAATTTGGGCAGCGGTGGCTGGCAGGCAGATACGGTCACCAACGAAGATGGCAGCTACAATTTCGGCGGGCTGGGCGTCGGTATGGGGATCTTGAAGGTTGAGCCCGGCTCGACCGGCTTGCGGCCGATGATTGATAACGCGGCTGTCAGGTTGAGTTGCGATTTTGCTACCCAGGCGGTAATCGGTCTTTATAGCGGTGATGAACGCCCTACCCCTCCCGGTAAAATCTCAATGAAAGCCTCAGCCCAAACTGTAGCCCCCGGCGACAGGGTGGAATTTATCTTAACTGTTTCCAACACCCTCCCCAATCCGATAAGCCAGGTTGTCGTCACCGATCTTTTGCCCGAGGACTTGATCATTAAATCCGTTAATGCTTCGGCCGGCGTGGCTGAATTGTTGGATAATAAGATGTTAGCGATCATCGTGGGTGAAGTGCCCGAAAATGGGACGGTAGACATTTTCTTCTCGGCTCGTGTGGCGGAGCATGTGGCTGAGGGAACCCAACTTGTCAATACGGCAACCCTTTTCTACGCCGAAAGCGCCGCCGACCAGGCTTCCGTCACAATTACGGTGGGCCATCCCGGGTCCAGCCCCCAGGTGGGGACCGATGTTGCGGCAGGTATGACCTCGATTGGTGAGGGTAACACCCAGGCACAAGACGAAGCTGTCTCAACCGAGGCAGATGACACAGCCGAGATCCCCCAGCCGGATGCCTTGCCGGTGACCGGATTCGGGGTGACGCTCTCCTTCCCCTTCGTCATTCTGGCTCTGCTGGGGCTGTTGATGAAAGGGTTTCATTCCATCAAAAAGGGGTCAGATTGACCTGGTGTTTGATTGACGTATAATGTGAGGCCGTGCCAAAGCACGGCCTTTTTTATATGAACAGAAAAAAAGCGTAGAAGTTAAAGAAGTGGCGAAAAGAGGTATCCATGCATGTATGAGACCCTGACTTTGGAAAACGGCCTGCAGGTTGTGCTGGTGCCCATTGAGGGCATCAGATCGGTGAGCCTGGGTATTTTTCTGGGTGTTGGTTCGCGGTATGAGACGGATGCAGAAGCGGGGGCGGCCCACTTTATTGAGCATTTGCTGTTCAAAGGGACGGCACGCCGTCCGTCATCTCAAATTATCGCTGAGGAGATAGAGGGATTGGGGGGCATGATTAATGCCTCAACCGATACTGAAGTGACGATGTATTGGGCTAAGGTGGCCGGCCATCATTTTGTCAAGGCGGCCGATGTTTTGATTGATATGTTACGCTACCCAACTTTTGCGCCGGAAGATGTAGAAAAAGAACGCCTGGTGATTCTGGAAGAGCTAAAGATGTATTATGATACCCCTGACGATTGGGTAGATATTTTGCTCAATCAAACCTTTTGGCCTGATCACCCATTGGGTAAAGACATTGCCGGAACGCCGGAGCGGGTCAGCGCGCTTGACCGGCAAACCTTACGCGCTTTTTATGAGCGAGCCTATCACCCCCAAAATATGGTCCTGGTGATAGCCGGTTATTTTGAACGGGATGAGGTCGTTGAGAGGCTGCAAACGCTCCTGGCAGATTGGATAGCGCAACCGCCGATCAGTTTTCAACCCGCGCCCAACGGCGATTTAACCCAACGCTTTGCTTGTGAAAACCGGCCCATTGAGCAAGGTCATTTGCATCTGGCTATGCCGGGCTTGCACCGCTATCATCCTGAACGCTTTACCCTGGCTATCCTGAATGCTGTTTTGGGCAATGGCATGAGTTCGCGGCTATTCTTAAAAATAAGGGAAGAACTTGGCCTGGCTTATGCTATTGGGTCTAACTTGACTTTGTTGGCGGATACGGGGGTCGTTTCTATCTATAGTGGCACGGACCCCGGTAAAGCGGGTGAAGCGTTACAAGCTATTTTGGCGGAGTTGGACCGTTTAACCCAATCACCTATACCGCAAGCAGAACTGGACAAGGCTCGTGAGTACCTGAAAGGGAGCGTTATTTTAAGCTTGGAGAACAGTTTAAGCCAGGCCAGTTGGTATGGCCAGCAGGCACTCCTGTATACTAAAATTCGTACCCTGGAAGAGATTTTGGCCCAGTACGATGCAGTGACTCGAGAAGATGTGCAAAAGATGGCTCAAACGATTTTTGAGCCGAAGAAGTTTGTCCTGTCGGCTGTCGGGCCGTTTGGTTCGGGAAAAATGTTGCAAAAGTTGATCCATTAGGGCTTGATACCGGAGCAAAATCGTGCTAAACTTTTGGGTAGACAATTTTTTAACGAAGCACGAGGACAAAATGCAAGAGATAGCAGAGAACATATTTGTCGAAATGGGTTTTACCGGGGCAAACTGCGGCTTGGTCCTGACAGAAGCGGGAGGCATTGTGATAGATACGCCAATGATTCCCGCGGAAGGGAAACTGTGGGCGGCGCAAGTGGCGGAGATGACGGATAAGGTGTTGTTTGTTTTCAATACCGATCATCATCGGGCGCATATCATGGGTAACCAGTATTTTGATGTGCCGATTTTGGCCCATGAGGAGGCCTGGAAGGAGATGGCTAACTATAAAGATACCTTTATCGAGCGGACGAAGAGCCATTTCAAAAAGCAGCCAGAGATTCAAAAGCAGTTTAATGAGACCAGGATTATTAAGCCGGAGTTGACCTTTACCGGGCGGCTGGTGATGATGAAGGGGGGGCGAGAGTTACATTTTGTGCATTTGGGGGGACATACGCCAGCGACGAGTGGGTTGTATCTGCCGGACGAGAACATCTTGTTCACGGGAGACTTTTTGGTGGTGAACGAGCACCCAGCTCTGGGGCAGTGTGATAGTAAGGAGTGGATCGCCAGGTTGAAGTGGCTACGGGAGCAAGATTATAGGCTGTTAGTTCCCGGGCACGGTCCGTTGTGTGAGGTGGACGCGGTGGACCCAGTGATTCATTACATCCGGGTGATGCGTCTGAAGGTACGGGATCAATATAAGCAGGGGCGGACGAAAGCGGAGTCGGCGGTAGTAATCAGCCAGATGATCGACTGCTTCCCGTATAAGCCGGGGACCAAGTCGTTGATTGAGAAGCGCATTCGGGCTGGGGTGAGCCAACTTTACGATGAAATGAAGGTTATTTACGGCTATAAGAACGTTAAAGGGAAGAGCGCCAAATCGGGGGGTAGGGGTAGTAGAGCGAAGAGTCCCCGGACCGCCAAAGCCGTCAAAGTGAAAGCTTGAAATGGACGGCTGATACAGACAAAACATAGGCGGGAATTTGCTAATGCCTCTATCCATGCTATAATTTAGGGTGCGGGCCTATGGTCAGGAATTTCGCCTTTTCTAGATAGACGGGATGTAGCGCAGCCCGGTAGCGCGCACGGTTCGGGTCCGTGAGGCCCCCGGTTCAAATCCGGGCATCCCGACTGGGATAATTATCAATTTTGATAACTGTCAACTGATAATTGTTAATTGAATATCTTCGGGGCGTGGCGCAGCCTGGTAGCGCGCTTCAATGGGGTTGAAGAGGTCGCTGGTTCAAATCCAGTCGCCCCGACTCGGACAATTATCAATGAGTAATTAACAATTATCAAAAATTATTCATTGATAATTATTCATTGATAATTGTTTTTGGTTTTGCCTTCGTAGCTCAGACGGTAGAGCGCCTCCTTGGTAAGGACGAGGTCACGGGTTCAAGTCCCGTCGAAGGCTTTTTTTGTTTTGGGGGGATTTTCTGCGTTTTCCCAAATTCTCACCTTTAACCTCGATAGCCCTCTTAAAAAACATTGTTTTCAGTATGAGATACTTACTTCAGATTTAGAGAGGGCAAGCTGTTATGAGTAGGCTGCAGCGCCCAGGCTTACACAATTAGAATTGTTAATAGCAGAAAGGATGAGCCATGCAACTTGTAATAGAGCTTCCTGATGAAATCACCCAGGCCATGCGACTACCCTCTGATGAGATTCCGACTCGAATTAAGCAAGAGTTGGCCATTCGACTCTATGCCAAAGGTATGCTCAGCTTTGGCAAGGCTCGTGAATTGGCTGGATTGAACAGATGGGCATTCCATGATCTACTAGGTGATGAGGGTATTGAGCGTCGTTATGGTCCGCAGGAACTGGCCGAAGACCTGGAAACTTTAGAGAAACTGCCATGAAAGTTGTGGCCAACGCTTCCATACTTATTGGTCTAAGTAGTATCGGTCGCCTCGATCTACTTTATCAACGATTTCCAACAGGAATTCTGATTCCACCTGCAGTTTGGACGGAAGTAGTAGAACAGGGTCAGGGGCGGCCCGGCGCACGGCAAGTAGCTGAAGCTGCCTGGATTTCAGTTCAGTCGTTATCAAGGTCTGATATGGTCCAGTTACTTCGTCTAGCGTTGGAACAAGGGGAAGCAGAAGCCATTGCTCTGGCCAATGAATTAAGAGCGGATGTAGTGCTGTTGGACGAGTTGGATGCTCGCCGCGTCGCAAAACAGTTAGGGCTATCTGTCCTCGGTACGGTTGGCGTATTGATTTGGGCCAAACGAACCGGAAAACTTTCTAATCTAAGGCAGGCCTTGGATGATCTGCAAAACACCGGCAAATTTCGTCTCAGCCAGATGTTATACCAGAAAGCCCTGCAAGAAGTTGGTGAGTAACCTTACCGTAAACTAAGAGGAGCAAAAATGACCAAAGCTATCACCCTGGAATTGCCCGATGCTCTGGCCCGGCGGGCCAAAGCCGAGGCCAGCCGCACCAACCGGTCTCTGGAGGAGGTGCTGCTTGACTGGCTCAGTCAGGTCGAGGGGGCTAGACCGCCGGTCGAGTTGTTGTCCGACGACCAGGTGCTGGCCTTAAACAACGCTCAAATGGAGCCGCAGCAAAACGAAGAGCTAAGCGATTTGCTGGCCCGCAACCGGGAAGGCCAGCTTGACGAGGCCGCTCGCCGGCGGCTGGATGAGTTGATGCAGATTTGCCGGGCCGGGCTGGTGCGTAAAGCCCAGGCCATAAAGGTGGCTGTTGAGCGCGGCCTCAGACCGCGGCTAAACTGACATGACTCGTCCTTATCTTTCAGCAGACGTTGAGCAGCAGATACGCCAGGCGGCCAAAAGTCGCTAACGTTATGCCCGCTACCATCGTCCCTTATGACAAAGCCTGGCCCGAAGTCCCGGGCCGCAATGTACTAATTTGCCAAATCCGAACACATGTGCTATAAT
>JABAHQ010016893.1_pt3 | contig 15101 bp, 15 predicted proteins | sample 7062091 | NCBI WGS metagenome assembly JABAHQ01 (sample SAMN14534359, study PRJNA622989) | marine sediment metagenome | biome: marine biome [ENVO:00000428]; feature: marine pelagic biome [ENVO:01000023]; material: deep marine sediment [ENVO:00002113] | place: India: Gulf of Kutch | collected...
CCTTCTGCTTCTCCAGCAGCTTGCGCTTGCGCGTGACGTCCCCGCCGTAGCACTTGGCGGTGACGTTCTTGCGCAGGGCCTTGACCGTCTCCCGGGCGATCACCCGCGCCCCGATGGAGGCCTGGATGGCGATATCGAACATCTGACGGGGGATCATCTCCTTGAGCTTCCTGGCCAGCTCCCGCCCCCGGTAATAGGCGTGATCACGATGGACGATCAGGGATAGAGCGTCCACACGATCACCGTTGACCATGATGTCCAGCCGCACCAAGTCCGACTGCTGGTAGCCGTGGAGCTCGTAGTCGATGGAGGCATAGCCGGAGGTCAGGGACTTGAGGCGCTCGAAGAAGTCGGTCACCACCTCGTTCATGGGCAGCTCGTAGCCGATCATCACCTGCCCGGCGTTGGTGTAGTGCATGGACTTCTGCCGGCCCCGCTTCTCCTCGGCAAGCCGGATCACCNNAGGATGCTGGCCAGCATCACCGGCTCCTCGATGGCACCAATCTCGCCGGCCTCGGGGAGCTCGGCGGGGTTCTCCACCCGCTTTTCCTCGCCCGCAAGGGTATGGACCCGGTAGACCACGGTAGGGGCGGTGGTGATCAGGTCGAGATCGTATTCCCGCTCCAGGCGCTCCTGCACGATCTCCATGTGCAGCAGGCCGAGGAAGCCGCAGCGGAAGCCGAAGCCCAGGGCATGGGAGGTCTCGGGCTCGTACTGGAGGCTCGAATCGTTGAGGCGGAGCTTGCTCAGGGCGTCGCGGAGCTCGTCATAGCGGTCCGAGTCCACCGGGTAGAGCCCGGCGAAGACCTGCGGCTTGACCTCCTTGAAGCCAGGCAGCGGCTCGCCGGCCGGGCTGGCCGCATCGGTCACGGTATCGCCCACCTTGGCCCCGTCCACATCCTTGATTCCGGCGATGAGGAACCCCACCCCGCCGGCGGACAGATCCTCCACCTCAAGCGGCTTGGGGGTCATCACTCCCACGGTCTGGACGGAGAAATCCCGGCCGGTGGCCATCATCCGGATCCTCTGGCCCTTGGTCAGGCGACCGTCGATCACCCGCACCAGGGCCACGGCGCCCTGGTACTTGTCATACCAGGAGTCCACCACCAGCGCCTTGAGCGGCCGCGTCGGGTCGCCTTCCGGGGACGGCACGTCGCGGACCAGGCGCTCCAGGATCTCGCGGATCCCCACCCCTTCCTTGGCGCTCGCCTCCACCGCGTCCTCGGCCTCGAGTCCGATGACCTCCTCGATCTCCGCCTTGACCCGAGTGGGCTCGGCGCTGGGGAGGTCGATCTTGTTCAGGACCGGGATCACCTCGAGGTCGTACTCCACCGCCAGGTAGGTGTTGGCCACGCTCTGGGCCTCCACGCCCTGGGCGGCGTCCACCACCAGCAGGGCGCCCTCGCAGGCCGCCAGGGAGCGCGAGACCTCGTAGGAGAAGTCCACGTGGCCCGGCGTGTCGATGAGGTTGAGCGTATAGGTCCGGCCGTCGTCGGCAGTGTACAGGAGGCGGACGCTCTGGGCCTTGATGGTGATGCCCCGCTCCCGCTCCAGGTCCATGGAATCCAGGACCTGCTCGCTCATCTCCCGCTCGGCCAGACCGCCGCAGGCCTCGATGAAGCGGTCGGCCAGCGTGGACTTGCCGTGGTCGATGTGCGCGATGATCGAGAAGTTGCGGATGTGATCTAGCTTCAACGGTCTTCCAACTGGATCGGATACTCGCCCCGGATACACGCAGGGGACGGGCGCAGGGCCCGTCCCCTGGCAGTCGGCCTCATGGAGGCCGGTCTACGGGATCTGGATGGGCAGGAACATCGCCCCCTGTCCACGCCGCACGAGCATGGGCACCACCCGCCCGGACGGAAGTGCTTCGACCGCCTCCGCGAGGGAGACCGGGCCGGTAATGGTGCGGTTGGCCAGCTTCAGGATGACGTCGCCCCGCCGCACGCCGGCCGAGCCGGCCGGGTGCCCGGTGACCTCGACCACCTGCGCCCCTGCGTCCGCGGGCAGGCCAAGCTCCTTGCGGACATCGGCCGGGACCGAGCGCACCCGCATCCCCAGGACCTCCTGGGGCTTCTCCTCGCCGCCGGCTCCGGCTGCCGCCGCCTCCCGGGACCCGACCTTCACCTCGATCTTGCGGCGCTTGCCATCGCGCACCACGGTCAGGGTGGCCTCGCTCCCGGGCTGGAGTCGGCCAATGCGGGGCGGCAGGTCGCCCGAGATCTGGATCTCCTGCCCTTCCACGGCCACCACCACGTCCCCGGCCTTGAGGCCGGCCTTGGCCGCCGGGCTGTCCTCAACCACCCTGGCCACCAGGGCACCCACCGGCTTTTCCATCCCGAAGGACTCAGCCAGATCGGGAGAGACGTCCTGGATGTAAACCCCGAGCCAGCCGCGACGGACCTTACCGTGCTTCTTGAGCTGGTCCACCGCATCCATGGCCACGTCAATGGGGATCGCGAAGGACAGCCCCATGAAGCCGCCGGACTTAGAGTAGATCTGGGCATTGATGCCCACCACCTCGCCATCCAGGTTGAACAGCGGCCCCCCCGAGTTGCCCGGGTTCACAGCCACGTCGGTCTGGATGAAGTTCACGTAGTTGTCGGTGGGCAGGCTGCGCCCCTTGGCGCTCACGATGCCTGCGGTCACGCTGTTCTCGAAGCCGAAGGGGGAGCCGATGGCCACCACCCACTCCCCTACCTGGAGCTCCCCGGGATCACCGATATTGACGGCCGGCAGGTCCTCGGCATCAACCTTGAGCAGGGCAATGTCGATGGTGGCATCCTTGCCCACCACCTCGGCCTGCATCTGGCGCCGGTCGGTTAGCTGCACCACGATCTCGGTGGCGTCCTTGATCACGTGGGCATTGGTGATGATGTAGCCGTCGGGGGAGAGGATGAACCCGGAGCCCAGGGAATGGGTCTCGAACTCCCGCTGCGGTACCTCTCCGAAAAACCGGCGGAAAAAATCCTCGAAGGGGGTTCCCTCGAACTCCGGCGGCAGATTGGGCGCCCCTCCGGCCTGGACCCGCTGGGTGGTGCTGATGTTCACCACCGCCGACCCGTTTTCCTCCACGATCGGAACGAAATCGGGTAGCTCCTGGGCCAGCACCGACGGAGCGAACAGGCAGAGCCAGAGGAAAAGCACACCCCAAAAGCCCGCGGCCGGCAAATGCTTTGCGTGAATCAAACGCGGTCTCCCATGCTGAATTCCGGAGATAAGGACGAATCGGTCACGCCCGGGGCCCGCCTCCCGGGTCAGGGTCACCCGGCCGTGTCGGCAGGGACCGCCCTCCCTGCCGGCGCAGGATGCGGGGCCGGGAGCGGGGATCGGCGCCCATGCGCCGGGAGAACCCCCGCAGCCAGAAGAACCCGACCCCCAGTCCGAGCAGGCCCCCGGCCAGCACCAGCAAGTCGGCCCCGGCCGGGCCCAGAGCCTCCAGCACCCCGGCGCCGGCGAACATGGTCAGCAGTGGCACCAGGTAGAGGGCCACGGATGCCCGGAGATAGCCTCCCTCAGGCAGCCCCAGGGTCACCCGGTCGCCCGGGGCGAGGTTGAGATGGGTGGACACCTCCAGCCGCACGGACGGTCGCCGGCCAAGTCCCAGGAGGGACCGCCCGCCGCCGCACCCGCCATCGGTATGGCAGTGGCCGCAGCCCGCCCCGGAGGCCACCTCCACTTCCGCCATACTTCCGTGAACCGCCACCACCACGGCCTCGGCTTCCAGCACGGCTGCCCTATTCCTCCATCCCGCCGGAAGCAGGCTCCAGACTATCCATGATCCGCCGCATCGCCGGCCCCGGGAGCTCGCCCAGCAGGGTTATGCGGTAGCCCTTGCTGTGGACGGAGCAGGCATGAAGCGCGCCCCGCTGCAGGATCTCCCGGCTCCCGGTGGCTGGCTCCAGATCCTCGCCCACCTCTTCCAGGAAAATGGACAGGGTGGCCAGCCCGTCGGTGTAGAACAAGTGCTCCCCACCGTTCTCTCCGGGTCCCTCGAAGCGGGAATCCAGCCGGAATCCGGGCGGCAGCTTCAGGTTCTGGAGAACCGCCGGCCGCTCCGGGCTCCGGAGAGATTCCCGATGGATGCGGGGCAGATCCGGCGGGGCTTGCAGCTCCAGATCTTCCGAGGCGGGCCGCCTGCCGGGCTCAACGGTGGCGAACATGAAGGTTTCCACAACCGTGCCGCCTTCGTTGAGCACCTCGGTCTGCAGCGGAAGGTCGGTGGCCCGGTCCCGCCACACCCGATAGGTGAAGCGATCCCCGTCGGTGGCCCGGAGCTCGATGGCGCGGGCCTCCCTGCCGGCAACGCGGCCCCCGGGGCCGTCGACGAGGCGGTAATGCTCCCGGACCCGGTCCAGGTCCTCCTCCACGAGCTTGAAGACCCCGGTACCGCTACGCCGCGGACCGGAGACCACCTTCCCCAGCTCCGGGTGATAGCGGTGGACGGTGTGGCCGTTCCGGACCAGCTCGCGGGCCGGGCCGGTAAGCATGACCAGCCGCTCCCGGTAGGTGCCGTCGCTGTTACCCCGGTGGTACAGGCGCATGGACTCCACCCCCACCGGAATCCCATGGACCAGGATTCCCTGGTAGTCCATCTGCCGGGCGGATCGAATCATGCGGCGAACCTGCTCCTCCAGGTCATCTGCCTGGGACTGCGCAAGGCCGGCCGCCAGCACCAGGCAGACGGAAAGGAGCATTCGGCTCGCGAATCCGGTCATTGACGCCTTTCAACCTCCAGACGGGTCCGCTGGAACTCGGCCCCGGGGCCGCTCGGGACGAACCCGGAGTGCTCGGAAAGATACCGTTGAATGGCGGCAACATTCTCCGATTCCGGCGACGGTGATTGGGAGGTGGCGGTCTGGGGGGCAGGGGCAGGCTCGGAAGATCGGGCGAGGGAGCCGGGGGTGGACGGGGCGGAGGCGGGACCGGTTCCGGCTTGGGGCCAGAGAAGGCCCCCGGCCGCCACTACCACGGTAAGCCCCGCCGCCGCGGCCAGCCATCCCCACAAAGGCCGGAAGGCGCCCCGGCTGGAGCCCGGATCCTCGGATCCGGACCCCGGGGGATGCTCCTCGGCGATAGCGGCGCTGATCCGCTCGCAAAAGTCGCTCGGAATGGGCACCCGGCCCTCGCCCCGGACCAGATTGCGGGCGGCATGGAATCGCTCGAACAGGTGGCAGCACTGGCGGCACTCATTCAGGTGCCGGAGCACCACTTCGCATTCCTGCTCGCCAAGCTCCCCGTCCACCAACGCGGATACGGCTTCGAAATCACAGGACCCCATGGGCTACTGCTCCTCCTTTTCCTGGGACAGCGCCTCCAGGGCGTGGTTAACCGCCTCCCTGGCGCGAAAGATGCGGGATCGCACCGTTCCGATCGGGCAGTCCATGACTTTGGCGATCTCCTCGTAGGTCAGGCCATCGATCTCGCGGAGAGTGAGCGCCGTTCGCAGGTCGGGGGGCAACTGCTCGACCACTTCCAAGACCTTCCGGCTCATTTCCTTCGACAGCGTTACATCCTCTGGAGTGCCAACCTCCCGCATGATCTCCGCGCCGCTCATCTGCTCCGCTTCGGTGGCATCGATGTCCGCGTCGGGAGGTCGGCGTCCCTTGGCAACCAGATAGTTCTTGGCGGTGTTCACCGCGATGCGGTAGAGCCAGGTATAGAACGCACTGTCTCCCCGGAATCGATCCAGGGAGCGATAGGCCTTGATAAAGCTCTCCTGGACGACGTCCTCTACCGCGGCGGAATCGGAGATAAAGCGGCTGACAAGCCCGTAGACTTTATGCTGGTACTTGCGCACAAGCAGGTCAAATGCCTGCCGGTCACCGCTTTTTACCCGTTCAACCAGCTGTTGGTCGGTCTGGCGTTCGCCCATTTCCGCGTTGCGCACCCGCACTAAAGGGCGGACGCCGGGGTCACTTCGAGGCTTGAGACACCGGCTCCGCCCGGGAGTTTCCATGCCCGCCGGTCCTATCCCGGTGGCCGGACCATACTAGCAGACCGCGGGGCCCCATCCCTACTGGCCCAGCCGGGCTTGCCGGCTTGGCCCCGTTGCCCCCTTGGCGTACCTTGAGGGGTCATGACTACCCAACCGGACACCCTCGAGACCACCGACGTCCTGGTGATCGGGGCGGGGATCGCCGGTCTCTCAACCGCCCTCGCCCTGGCCCGGGATTACCGGGTGACGGTCCTGACCAAGGGCCCCCCGGGGGAATCCGCCACCCTCTATGCCCAGGGCGGAATCGCGGCCGTCCTCGATCCCTCGGATTCCTTCGCCGCCCACATCGCCGACACCCTGGAGGCCGGGGCCGGCCTGTGCCACCGCGAGACGGTCGAGCACGTGGTGCGCCAGGGGCCGGCGGCGATCGCAGGGCTGATCCGGATGGGGGTCCCTTTTTCCCGGGAGCCCGGGGAGGAAGGCCCCCTCTCCCGGTTCCACCTGACCCGGGAGGGCGGCCACAGCCACCGGCGCATCATCCATGCCGCCGACGCCACCGGTCGCGCCGTGGAGACAAGCCTCCTGGACACTGTCCGCGACCACCCCAACATCCGGCTTCTGGACTACCAGGTGGCCGTGCAGCTGATCACCGCGAGCAAGCTGGGCATCCAGGGCAAGGACCCGGACCGCTGCTGGGGAGCCTATGCGCTGCACATCCCGAGCGGGAAGGTAGTGGCCCATGGTGCAATTTTCACGGTGCTCGCAACCGGGGGCGCGGGCAAGGTCTATCTCTACACCTCCAACCCCGATACCGCCACCGGTGACGGGATTGCAATGGCCTACCGGGTAGGGTGCCGGGTGGCCAACATGGAGTTCATCCAGTTCCACCCCACCTGCCTCTACCACCCCGAGGCCAAGTCGTTCCTGATCTCCGAGGCGGTGCGGGGCGAAGGCGGCATCCTGCGCCTGGCCGACGGTGACCGCTTCATGCCCCGGCATGACGAGCGGGCGGAGCTCGCCCCGCGCGATATCGTCGCCCGGGCTATTGACTACGAGATGAAGCGGACAGGAGCGGACTGCGTCTACCTGGACATCACCCACCAGCCTTCGGGGCTCATTGAGAGCCACTTTCCCACCATCCAGGCCAAGCTCCGGGAGTACGGCATCGACATGACCGCAGAGCCCATACCCGTGGTCCCGGCCGCCCATTACACATGTGGGGGGATCGTGACCGACCTGGAGGGCCGGACCGACCTGGAAGCCCTTTATGCCGTGGGAGAGACTGCCCACACCGGGCTGCATGGTGCCAACCGGCTCGCCAGCAACTCGCTGCTTGAGGGCCTGGTATTTGCGGAGGCGACCGCCGCCAGCATCAACGACCGGCAGGGCGAGGCGGCCGTTGCGAACATCCCGGAGCTGCCGGTCTGGGACACCAGCCGGGTCACGGATTCCGACGAGGAGGTGGTGGTCGCCCATGACTGGGCCGAGCTGCGCCAGTTCATGTGGGACTACGTGGGCATCGTGCGCACGGACAAGCGGCTGGGGCGGGCCCGGCGGCGGCTGGACATGCTCATGGGGGAGGTGGAGGAGTACTACGCCCACTTCACCGTCACCCGCGATCTGATCGAGCTGCGCCACCTGGCGCTGGTAGCGGATCTCATCATCCGCGCGGCCCAGGCCCGCCGGGAAAGCCGGGGCCTGCACTTCAACCGGGACTATCCCGAGCCCGCCCCCGACGTCCCTCCCTGGGACACCATCCTCTACCGCACCGCCGACGGCCACGACCGCACCGAGGACGTGCCCATCCCACAGCCCACCGACGACGAGAAAACGCCAAGCCGCCAAGACGCCAAGGACGGCTAACAGCAGGGTTGAAGCGGGCTCCGGGAACCTTACGGATCGGGCCCGGGGCTGTCTGCCCTGGTTCCCTCCGGGGCCAATACCAAGTTTTCCTTTGTCTTGGCGTCTTGGCGCCTTGGCGTTTTCTCCCAGGGATTCAGGTCTGGCGCTTGAACAGGGCCTTCTTGATCTCCCCGATGGCGGCGGTGGGGTTGAGGCCCTTGGGGCAAACCTCGGCGCAGTTCATGATGGTGCGGCAGCGGAAGAGCTTGAAGGCGTCGTCAAGCTGGTCCAGACGCTCCCCCTCGGCGGTGTCCCGGGTGTCAGCGATGAAGCGGTAGGCCTGCAGCAGGGCTGCCGGGCCCAGGAAGCGCTCAGGGTTCCACCAGTACGAGGGGCAGGCCGTGGTGCAGCAAGCGCACAGGATGCACTCGTAGAGCCCGTCCAGCTCCGCTCGCTCGGTCGGGGACTGCAGCCGCTCGTGCTCGGGCTCGGGGGTGTCGTTCTTGAGGTAGGGCTCCACTGCCCGGTACTGAGCATAGAAGTTGGACAGGTCCATCACCAGATCCTTGATAACCGGCTGACCCGGCAGGGGCCGCAGGGTCACCGGCTCCCGCAGGAGCTCCAGCGGGGTGATGCAGGCCAGGCCGTTGCGGCCGTTGATGTTCATGGCGTCGGAGCCGCAGACCCCCTCCCGGCAGGAGCGCCGGTAGGTGAGGGTGGGGTCGCGCTCCTCCTTCAGGGCCTCCAGGGCGTCGAGCAGCATGGGGCCCGGGGGCTCGATCTCCAGCTCCTGCATGCGGGGCTCGGTGTCGCGCTCCGGGTCGTAGCGGTAGATGCGGAAGCGCATCAGTAAACTCGCTCCTTCGGCGGGAAGGAGCTGACCGAGAGGGGCTCCATCCGCACCGGCTTGTAGGCCAGCCGGCGCCCGTCCACCCAGGCCAGCGTGTGCCGGAGCCAGCTCTCGTCGTCGCGTTCGGGGTAGTCGGGCCGCACGTGGGCTCCCCGGCTCTCGGTGCGGGCATTGGCCGAGTGGGCCGCGGCCAGGCCCGCTTGGTACATGTTCTGGAGCTCCAGGGCCTCCACCCGGGCGGTGTTGAACACCCGGCCGCGATCCCCGATGTCCATGGCCTGCAGTCGCTCCCCCAGGGCATCCAGCTCGGCCAGCCCCGCCGCCATCCGCCCCGGATCCCGGAAGACGCCGAAATAGTCCTCCATCAGGCCTTGCAGCTCCCGGCGGAGACGACCGGGGGATTCACCGCCTCCGCCGGTCTCCAGCTCGGCCAGGCGGACCAGGGTGGGCTCCGCGGCATCCACCGGCAGGGGCCGGTGGTAGCGCTGCTCGGCGAGATAGCCCTGGATACGGTTGCCGGCGGCCCGGCCGAAGACCAGGATGTCGACCAGCGAATTGCCTCCCAGGCGGTTGGCGCCGTGGACGGAAACGCAGGCGCACTCCCCGATGGCGTACAGCCCGGGAACCGGGTCGTCGTGGGCCTCCCCGTCGGGGCCGACGACCACCTCCCCGAAGCGGTTGGTGGGGATACCGCCCATGGTGTAATGGCTGGTGGGGTAGACCGGGATGGGCTCGTGCACCGGATCCACCTTGGCGAACCGCCGGGCGCTCTCGCGGATGCCGGGCAGGCGCTGGCTGATCAGATCCTTGCCCAGGTGGTCCAGGCGCAGGAGCACGTGGTCGCCCTCGGGACCGCAGCCCCGGCCCTCGCGGACCTCGGTGACCATGGCCCGGCTGACCACGTCCCGGCTGGCCAGGTCCCGCGCGTGGGGCGCGTAGCGCTCCATGAACCGCTCGCCCTCGGCAGTTCACCAGGTAGCCGCCCTCGCCGCGGGCGCCCTCGGTGATCAGCAGGCCGTGACCCTAGATGCCGGTGGGATGGAACTGGAAGAACTCCATGTCCTGCACGGGCAATCCCGCCCGCAGGACCAGCCCGAGGCCGTCGCCGGTGTTGATGTGGGCGTTGGTGGAGGTCCGGTAGACCCGGCCGGCGCCGCCGGTGGCGATCAGGGTGGTCTTGGCCTGGATCACCGTCACCTCGCCGGTGGCCATGTCCACGGTTACCGCCCCCAGCACATAGCCCGCCTCGTCCCGGATCAGGTCCAGCGCCAGGAACTCGTCGAAGAAGTAGGTCCCCGCCCGGATGTTCTGCTGGTAGAGGGTGTGCAGGATGGCGTGGCCGGTGCGGTCGGCGGCGGCACAGGTGCGCGCGGCTTGGGGACCGCCCAGCTCGCGGCTCTGGCCGCCGAAGGGGCGCTGGTAGATGAAGCCATCCTCCGTGCGGGAGAAGGGCACCCCCTCGTGCTCCAGCTCCACCATCAGCCGCCGCGCCGCCCGGCACATGTACTCCACCGCGTCCTGGTCCGCCAGGTAGTCACTGCCCTTGATGGTGTCGTACATGTGCCAGATCCAACGGTCCTCGAGAACGTTGCCCAGGGCCGCGTTCATGCCGCCCTGGGCCGCCACGGTGTGGGACCGGGTGGGGAACACCTTGGAGATGACCGCCGTGGAGGCCTCCGCCCGCGACAGCTGCAGGGCGGCCCGCAGACCTGCGCCCCCGGCCCCCACCACAAGGGCGTCGAAGCGGCGGACGGTGACGTCGCCCCTGATCGCGTCCTCGTTCATGTCAGCCGACCTGATGGGCATCAGGGAAACATTCCGGGAAAGCGTCAGAAGGCACCGTCATTGGCCTCTCCCTCATCCGCCCTCTTGCGGAGCCGCTGCTAGGAGCCCGGCTCTGCCGGGCGTTTCGAGCTTCCTGGGGCAGCGGGCCGATTCTGCAACCGTCTCGGGCTTCTAAAGCCTGGCCACCCACAGGAGACCCCAGGCCCCGAAGGCCGTCACCAGCAGCGTCCACAGGCCGAAGGCCAGGGTTCGCACGGTACCGGCGCGAACATAATCCATGAGCACGTCGCGCACCCCGATGTAGGCGTGAATCGCCACTGACCCCACGAACAGGGCCAGCGCCACCCGCACACCGCCCGCACTCAGCCAGGCCCGCCACTGGACGAAATCGGCCGGCGGCCGCAGCCCCAGCCAGGCCAGGGCCGCCACCAGGAACACGGCGATATAGACGGCCGTCAGCCGCTGCCACCACCAGGCCCCCAGGCCGGTGCGGGAGGCGCCGGTGTCACGGAACAAGACCGGCCCCCTCCGGCCAGCAGAAAGCCACCAGGCCCGCCACAAGGGCCACCCCGGCAACGGCCAGGGTCCCCCAGGCGGACTTGCGGGCCCAGGGCAGGGCCACCCCCACTCCGGCATCCATGAGCAGCATGCGCAGACCGGCCAGGAGATGATGGATGGCCGCCGCCAGGACCAGGGACTGGGCCAGGACAAGCGCGGGGCCCTCCAGCCAAACTTCCACCCGCCGGAAGTGCTCCGGGGACTCGGCGCTGTACATCACCAGCGCCAATGCGGGCGGAATGGCCAGCACCAGGATCACCCCGGTCACACGGTGCAGGAAGGAGGTCACCGCCCCCACCGGGAAATGGATCCGGAGGAGCTTCAGGAAGACCGGCCGGTCATGGGGATCATGGGTTCGCCGCGCCATGTCCGAAGTATAATGAGGGGATCTGAGCCCGACAATTGGCCCTATTCCGGACCTGGCCAAGTCCTGGACCGTCGGAGCGGAGCTGGGCATAATTCCGATCATTTCGTTCAACTTTAATTCTTTCGATACTTGGGGACACCGCCCACCATGACGGGAGCCACCGACCGCCGGTCGCTGCTGGAGCAGCGAGGGGCCCGTTTCGCCGACGACCGCCCGGCCGATTTCGGCGACCCCGCCGGCGAGCTCGCCGCCGCGGCCGAGGGCGCCCCCATCCTCGCCGACCTCGGCCACCGGGCCTTGGTCACCGTTGGCGGCACCGAGGTGCTCTCCTTTTTCCAGGGACAGCTCACCAACGACGTTTATCCGGCCGAGCACGGCACCCCGGTGCTGGCCGCCCACCTCACCCCCAAGGGCCGGGTGCTGGCCACTCTGCTTTTGTTCCCGTTCGCAGACGGCTTCGCGGCAGATTTCCCGGGAGACATGCTGGAGTCTCTCCTAAAGCGCCTGCGCATGTTCGTGCTCCGCTCGGACGTCCGAATGGAGGACGCAGGGGCCCGCTGGACCCGGATCGGGGTCACCGGTGACGGTGCGGCGGCCGCGGCGGGAGCCGCCGCGGGGGCGGAGATTCCCGGTCCCGACGCCGTGACCCGGGGCAGCGAAGGCACCGTGGTCCCCCTGCCGGGCCCGTCCCCGGCTTTCCTGGTCCTGGTTCCGAGCGAGCAAGCCGGCCCCGCCTGGGACCGGGTCGCCGCTCAGGCTCGGCCGGTGGGGCAGCCCGCCTGGGAGCTGGCACGCATCCGGGCCGGGGTCCCTGACTTGGGAGCGGAGCTTAGCGACCACTTCCTGCCCCAGGAGGCTAACCTGGAGCCTCTGGGCGGGATCAGCTACACCAAGGGCTGCTATACAGGCCAGGAGGTAGTAGCCCGCACCAAGCACCTGGGCCGGCTAAAGCGCCGCCTCTTCCGGGTCGCCGCCGATACGGAGCTGGCGGCCGGGCAGGCCATCCGGGCCGCGGGTCAGGACCAGTCCCTGGGACGGATCGTTTCCGCCGCCCCGCGGCCCGACGGAGGCTGGGAGGCCCTGGCCATCCTGCGCATCGAGGCCGTGGCGGGCGGCCTCCGGCTGGCTCCGGCAGGGACCCGGGCTGCGGAGCTGCGGATCCTGGAGCTGCCTTACGCCGTGGAGGAGGCCACCCGATGAGCCGCCGGGACCGGGGCTACCTTTTTACTACCGGATCGACCCGGAGCGGCGGGAGGAGATGCCTTGGGAGGATCTGTTCGCTGAGGTAAGCCGCCGCACCGGGGTCCCTGGCCGGCTTTACGGCCCGGCCCGGGACGGACGGACCTGGATGGAGGTGTACGAGCCCGTCCGGGCCTCCCCTGGCCTTATTCCCGCCCCGTCGCGCCCGGGGGCCCGGACTCCCCGGAAAGCGTTTCCTGCCCTTTTGCCTGGGGTCGAGGGCGCACCATGCGGATGAAGATCTCGTCCTCGGCGATCATGCCCAGATCCTCGCGGGCCCGCTCGACGATGGCCTCACCCTCCGCCCGCAGATCCTTTACCTCCGCGCGCAGCCGGCGGTTACGGGCCTCCAGTTTGTCCGCCTTTTCCCGCAGGGCCTCCAGCTCCGCCTGCCGCTGCCATACGTCCGGCAGGCTGCGCTCGCCCAGCCAAAGGGCCGACTGCAGGCTCCCCAGGGCCAGGATCAGCACCACGATCCAGATGCGCACCCGACCTCCTTCTTCCGGTCAGACCGTTTCGCTTCGCCGGACCACCAGCCGAGGCCGCCCAGGAAAAAGGCCTTTCCGGCGATTCCCCGGTCATACCCCCAGGGACGGCTCCCGGGACACCAATCCGGCTAGCCCCGGCGCACCGGCAGGGCCGCTTGGCCCAGAAACTGGGCGTCGGCGCCCAGCTCCTCCTCGATGCGCAGCAGCCGGTTGTACTTGGCCACCCGGTCGCAGCGGGAGGCCGAGCCGGTCTTGATCTGGCCGCAGTTGGTGGCCACGGCGAGGTCGGCGATGGTGGTGTCCTCGGTCTCGCCGGAGCGGTGGGACATCACGGCCGTGTAGCCGGCCTCGTGGGCCATGTCGATGGCATCCAGGGTTTCGGTCAGGGTGCCGATCTGGTTGAACTTGATCAGGATGGAGTTGGCGACGCCCTTGTCGATGCCCTCGCTCGAGCCGCTGGGTGTTGGTCACGAACAGATCGTCGCCCACCAGCTGCACCGTGCTCCCGAGCCGGGCGGTGAGGGCCTCCCAGCCGTCCCAGTCGTTCTCGCTCATGCCGTCCTCGATGGAGGCGATGGGGAAGTCCCGGACCAGACCGGCCAGGAAATCCAGCATCTCCTCGCCCGACAGGGTCTTGCCCTCGCCTGGCAGGCTGTAACCGCCCTCGGCGCTCAGCTCAGAGGCGGCCACGTCCATGGCCAGCATCACGTCCTCGCCGGGCCGATAGCCCGCCTTCTCGATGGCCAGCATCAGGGCCTCGAAGCCGGCCCGGGTGGAGGGCAGGTTGGGAGCGAAGCCGCCCTCGTCGCCGACGGCGGTAACGTGGCCGCCCTCGGCCAGCACCCGCTTGAGGTGGTGGAAGATCTCAACCCCGCAGCGCAGGGCCTCGCCGAAGCGATCGAAGCCCACCGGCATCACCATGCACTCCTGGAAATCCAGGGCGTTGTCGGCATGGGCGCCGCCATTGATGAGGTTCATCTGCGGCACCGGCAGGACGCTGGCCCCGGGCCCGCCGAGGTAGCGGTACAGCGGCAGTCCGGCGCTTTCGGCGGCGGCCCGGGCGGCGGCCAGCGACACCGCCAGCAGCGCGTTGGCGCCGAGGCGCTCCTTGTTGGCGGTGCCGTCGAGCTCGATCAGCGTGCGGTCGATGGCGCGCTGGTCGCGGGCATCGAGCCCCAGCACTGCCTCCAGGATCTCGGTCTCGATATGCCCCGCCGCCCGGGTCACCCCCTTGCCCAGGTAGCGGTCGCCGCCGTCGCGCAGCTCCACCGCCTCGTGCTCGCCGGTGGAGGCGCCGCTGGGCACCGCCGCGGTCCCCACCGCCCCGGACTCCAGCCAGACCTCCGCCTCGACGGTGGGATTGCCGCGGGAGTCCAGGATCTCCCGGCCACGGACATCAATGATGACACTCACGGGCAGTCTCTCCGGTTGTTTTTCAGTTGCATAGTAGGCAGCGAGGGGCCGGAAAAGGCAATTGGGACCACGGAGGTCACGGAGAAAGGCAAGGCAACGCGAGCTGACCTTGAATGGTGGAAGGCTCAAAGCCCAGTTTGTCTGCTCCGCCGTTCCCCGTGCCCTCCGTGATCTCCGTGGTCAATTCAGCGCTTCAACAGGCCTCTACGGCTCAGGCACCGTCCGCGCCGCATCGTGGATCGCCAGCAGCCGCCGGAGCAGGGGCTCCAGGCGGTCCAGGGGCCACATGTTGGGCCCGTCGCTGGGGGCGTTGTCGGGGTCGGCGTGGGTCTCCATGAAGATCCCGTCCACCCCGGCCCCGGCGGCGGCGCTGGCCAGCACCGGCACCAGCTCGCGCTGGCCGCCGGAGGCGCCGCCCTGGCCGCCCGGCAGCTGCACCGAGTGGGTGGCGTCGAACACCACCGGGCAGCCGGTCTCGCGCATGATCGCCAGCGCGCGCATGTCCGAGACCAGGTTGTTGTAGCCGAAGCTGACGCCGCGCTCGCAGACCAGGATGTCCTCGTTGCCGGCGGCCCGGGCCTTGTCCACCACGTTGGCCATGTCCCAGGGCGCCAGGAACTG
>JABAHQ010004851.1_pt1 | contig 15100 bp, 6 predicted proteins | sample 7062091 | NCBI WGS metagenome assembly JABAHQ01 (sample SAMN14534359, study PRJNA622989) | marine sediment metagenome | biome: marine biome [ENVO:00000428]; feature: marine pelagic biome [ENVO:01000023]; material: deep marine sediment [ENVO:00002113] | place: India: Gulf of Kutch | collected...
CACCCACGACCGCTACTTCCTCGACAACGCCGCCGAGTGGATCCTCGAACTCGACCGCGGCCACGGCATTCCCTACGAGGGCAACTACTCCAGCTGGCTGGAGCAGAAGGAGGCGCGCCTGGAGCAGGAGCAGCGCACCGAAGACGCGCGCCGCAAGGCCATGAAGGAAGAGCTGGAGTGGGTGCGCTCCAACGCCAAGGGCCGCCAGGCCAAGAGCAAGGCGCGCCTGGCCCGCTTCGAGGAACTGAGCGACGTCGACTACCAGAAACGCAACGAGACCAACGAGATCTTCATCCCCGTGGCGGACCGCCTGGGCAACGAGGTCATCGAGTTCAAGAACGTCAGCAAGAGCTACGGCGACCGCCTGCTGATCGACAACCTGAGCTTCACCGTGCCCGCGGGCGCCATCGTGGGCATCATCGGCCCCAACGGCGCGGGCAAGTCCACGCTGTTCAAGCTCATCACCGGCAAGGAACAGCCCGACGGCGGTGAGGTCAAGATCGGCCAGACCGTGAAGATCGCCGCCGTGGACCAGAGCCGCGACGGCCTGGCCGGCGACAAGACCGTGTGGGAGGACATCTCGGGCGGCCTCGACATGATCACCGTGGGCAAGTTCCAGATGCACAGCCGCGCCTATTGCGGGCGCTTCAACTTCTCGGGCGGCGACCAGCAGAAGCTGGTGAAGAACCTCTCGGGCGGTGAGCGTGGCCGCTTGCACCTGGCCAAGATGCTCAGCGAGGGCGGCAACGTGCTGCTGCTCGACGAACCCACCAACGACCTCGACGTGGAAACCCTGCGCGCGCTGGAAGAGGCGCTGCTGGAGTTCGCCGGCTGGGCGATGGTCATCAGCCACGACCGCTGGTTCCTCGACCGCATCGGCACGCACATCCTGGCCTTCGAGGGCGACAGCCAGTGGTTCTTCTTCAACGGCAACTACCAGGAATACGAGGCCGACAAGAAGCAGCGCCTGGGTGAGGAGGGCGCCGCGCCCAAGCGCCCGCGCTTCAAGAGCCTGGCGTGACCGACGAGCAGGTCATCGCCGCGACGCGGCACTGGATCGAAAAGGCCGTCATCGGCCTGAACCTGTGCCCCTTCGCGCGCGCCGTGTGGGTGAAGAACCAGGTGCGCATCGTCGTGAGCTCCGCGCGCCACATCGACGGCCTGCTCGACGACCTGGACCGTGAACTCGATCTGCTCAAGGACACGCCCCCCGAGCAGATCGACACCACGCTCATCGTGCACCCCACGCTGTTTCCCGACTTCGAGGTCTTCAACGACTTCCTCGGCATCGCCGACGAGGTGGTGGCCGAGCACGACCTGGAAGGCGTGATCCAGGTGGCCAGCTTTCACCCCGACTACCAGTTCGAGGGCACCGAGCCCGACGACATCACCAACGCCACCAACCGCTCACCTTTTCCCACGCTGCACCTGCTGCGCGAGGACAGCGTGGCCCGCGCCGTGGCCAGTGAAGGCGGCGACGCCGAGGCCATCGTGGCCCGCAACATGGACACGCTGCGCCGCCTGGGCCCGCAGGGTTGGCGCGATCTGATGTCGGCATCGGGCGACACCTGAACCTGAATTGCCGGGTCGGGCACACGCTTTCCCCCCTTTTGGGGATATGGTGCCGGGGGCACAATGCCCCCGCCTTTCGACGCTGATGCCCTTGCCATGCCCAATTCCCCGCTCCCGGCCCTCGACCTGTGTTTGAAGGAGGCGCTGGACCAGTGCCGGCAATGGATCCCCGTGTGGATCGACCGCGTGCACGCCCTGCTGCGCGAACGCGAGCTGATCCAGACCCAGCCGCACGAACGCCAGGCCCTGCTGGAGGCCCACCAGTCGGTGCACCGCCAGCGCGAGGTGGTCGCCAGGCACTGGCTCTCGGCCCTGGCCGACCGCCTCGAACAGGCGCCCGCCACGCCAGGCCAGGCGCGCAAGCCCTCGCTCAGTCTCGACGAACTCGAGTTGATGGGCGACGACCAAGTGCACGAGCGCGTCGAAATCGCGCGCGTGCAGCAGACGGCCATGCTGTCGGCCGAAGACGCCTTCAACGAGCTCACCTCGCGCCTGTCCACCGCGCAGGGCTTCAAGGTGGTCAATGCCGAACTCAACCCGCTGCGCGTGCAGGTGTTCGTCGACACACTGCTCTCGGCCCTCAAATCCATTGATGTGACGCCGGCGGCGCGGGCGCGCTGGCTGCAGGTGGGCGCCAAGCCGATGGGCGAATCGCTCGACGTGTTCTACCGCCACCTGGCCGACTGGCTGGGCGCGCAGGGCGTGCAACCGGCGGGCTACGCGGTGGTGATGGCGCCCGAATCGCGCGTCCTGCCGGAGGAGGCCCTCGCAGGACAGGACCTGCTCGAAGGCCCGATGAGCGACCAGGAAGCCCTGCTCACGCTCGACCACCTGCACCAGTTGCTGGTCGGCGACCTGGACGGCGGCGACGCCTCGCGCCGCAGCAACGACGGCATGACCCGTGCGCTGGCCGGCGAGGTGGTGACGCTGATGATGCAGCGCATCGCCGCCGACAAGCGCCTGCTCAAGCCCGTGCGCAACCACCTGCAGGAGATGAAGCCCGCCTTGCTGGAGCTCGCCGCCAGCAACCCGCGCTTTTTCGCCGACCGCAACAACCCCGCCCGGCGCCTGCTCGACGCCGTGACCGCGCGCAGCCTGGCCTTCACCAGCGAGCAGGACGAGGGCTACAGCGGCTTCCTGCAAGAGCTGCGGCACGTGGTGTACGAGCTGCGCCGCTCGAGCAAGACCGACCTGTCCGAACGTTTCCCCACGCTGCTCGACCAGTTGCGCCAGTCCGAAGACCGCGCCGTGCCGCGCGGCGAGCGCGAGGCGCGTGGCCGAGCCGTGCAGACCCTGGTGAAGGTGGAGCAGCGCAAGCTGCTGGCCGAGAAGATCGCCAACGAGTTTCGCGCCCGGCCCGACTACCCCAAGGCGCCCGGCCCCGTTCGCCGCTTCCTCACCGGTGTGTGGGCGCAGGTGGTGGCCAAGGCGCGCATCGACGAGGCCGACAACCCGCCCATGACCTCGGGCGATTCGAACTCCCGGCGCTACGTCGACATCCTGGCCGACCTGCTGTGGTCCAGCCAGCTCGCGCTGGCCAGCCAGAACCGGCCGCGCCTCGTGCGCATCATCCCGCCGGTGCTGCGCACCTTGCGCGAAGGCCTGGACTCGATCGACTACCCGCGTGACAAGGTCGAGGCCTTCTTCCAGACCCTGATGGGCCTGCACGAGGCCGCCTACAAGACCCAGCGCAGCAGCGAGGCCGCCGCACCCGCACCAGCCGAGCCCGAGGCCGACGCCAGCGTGCTCAACCCCGACGACGCCGAGCTCTGGATGCGCCAGCACGAGGCGAAGGAAACCAACTTCTACGACGAGTCACTGCCCGAAACGACCCAGCCCGGCTTCCAGGCCACCCAGCCGATGCAGCGCGACTGGCTCGACATCAAGGCCGAGATGGTGCTGCGCGACGCCACCTCGCTCACCGTGGGCAGCTGGTTCGACCTGCAGCAGGAGGGCCAGGCCCTGCGCGTGCAGCTCACCTGGGCCAGCCCGCACGGCACGCTGTTCCTGTTCGGCACCGCCTCGGGCAAATCCATGTCCATGACGCGCCGCGGCGTGGACCGCCTGATCGAGCAGGACAAGCTGCGCGTCGTGGCCGATCACAGCGTGGTGGACGAGGCGCTGGATGCGGTGGCCCAGCAGGCGCTGAAGAACTCGGGGAAGCGCTGAGGGCGGGCACACAAGGCTGACGGCCGCGCCCGAAGGGTGGCGCGGCGTTTTCTCTCAGGCGGCCACGGGCCGCCTTTTTCGTGCCTGGGCGGCGGCTGCATTCGGTCAATGCCGGGCAATGGTCTTATTTGAACGTTCGATCAATTGCAGCGGCCAACTGCAATTCATCAGAGAAACTTCAAGTCAATTGATGCCAATGATGGCTATGCTTCGCCGCTGATTGCATCCCGCGATCCGCAGAGTGATCGCCATGCGCCGCTACCCGCATCCTTGATTTCTGTCATAACGCTCAAGGCCATGATCTGCAACTGATTCATGGGGTGATGCCCGGCCGCAGCAAAGAAGAGGCGGTCGGCGTGATGATGGAACGCTTGCGGTCGGATTACGCCTCGTATTTGGTGATGTTGACCGTGACGTCGCAGGTGGGCGTGGCGGGGTGCACGTCGTCGGGGCATTCCGCGCAGGCATTGCCAAACGGGGCGGGCCTCGCATGAGTGGCGAATCAGTGGTGGCGAAATCCCGAATCGCGTCGCATGTGCGTCAATGCGGGCCCCGAGTGGGCGAGTGGCCCACGCGCTGAGTTGTTGGTCGCCAGATATTGAACGGACATGCAAATTATGAATTCATGAATTTTGCGGCCGAGGGGGTATTGGTGCTTTTGCACGGGCAAGCGGATCGGCTAAATTTCGCGCCACTGGTTTTGTTTGATCGAGTGGAGTTGATGCCACTCTGCGGACTCGGCTTGAATGAGTGGTGGGAGGATGTTGAAAATGACGAAACCTGTCAATGTGAGCGAAGGCGCAGCTCGTGACGATGGCTTGGGAAATTTTTTTTCCGTGTCGCTCGTTGTGTGGATAGTGTGGCCTGCGGTATTTGTGTTTATTTTTCGTGATGCCACGTATGATTTTCTCGGTGCGGCGTTGAAGGACTATTTATTCTATCCGCCCTCACTAATAAATATCGCGACCTATTGGGGTGGACAAGAGTCGGTGCTGAAGTCGCTATATCTTAGTGCATGGTATGCAAACAGCTTGATGCTTTCCTGTTGTTATCTTCTCTATCTGTTGGGTGAGCTACCGAACAGGAGAGTTGGAGTGCAAGGGGCAGGTCAACGACTGAAGGCAATTGGCCTTGCGCTATTTGGTCTCGTGGCGTCGTTTGTGGTTTATTCGAGTGCTGCATTTGAAACGAAGCTTTCCATTACGCAGTTCGAGCGATTCCTTCTTGAGAGCGGCCTCGGCCAGTTTGTGTTGATTCCCTTGGTATATGTCGGCGCAGCATGTGCGCCTCTTGGTGCGATCGATTTGTTCATTGCTGCATGTCGCAGTTTTGGTTTCAATGAGAAGGGTGGTCGGAAATGAGCGATGGCAATCAGAATCAAGTGGATGGCACGAAACTCATGGATGTGATGTTTACCGTGTCCGGTGGCGTGTATGGGATGTTCAAAGACAAGGTGAATGCGCTATACACAAGCGGGGCATTGCAAGGCTCCCTACCCAAGGGGGCGATCCTGACGGGCGTGGCATTTGATGTTGCAAACGATGCTGTGAAATTGTCGTTCGCCATATCGTCTGGTGATCCACGAGAGGTCGCAAAGGTGGCGGTTGGTGCCGTGGGTGGCGCGACTGGTACGTATGTCGGCGGTGCCATGGGCGCGGGAATTAACGTGCCCGCACGTATAAAGCCGGTTTCAGTTCTGGCAGGTATGGCATTCGGCGCAGCGTTCGGGGACTACATCTCCGAATGGGCCTTCAACACCTACATCTGGCCCGAAGGCGCCGCAACCCCCGGTTCCGGCTCTGCGGGCGGTCTGTCCCTGAGCGTGAGCGTTTCCTCCGAACCCATCGTCTCGCTGCCCGAAGCGATCGACATCGCACCGCCACCAGACGCGCCCACACGCATCAGCACCGACTACCTTCTGATCGAGACGGCCAATGCCCACGCCGTGACGGTCAATGCCGGTGGAACTGTCTGGGACGCATTTGCTGTGCAGAAGGGCCAGCCCGGAGGGTTCAGCGATTGGGGCGACTTCCAGCAAGCCGTGGCGGTGAGCAACCCCGGGATATCCGACCTGAGCCAGATCGCGGCCGGCACGACCTTGTACCTGCCCGAGCGCCATGCCGACGGCAGCATCACCTACCACTACAGCGGTGGTGCGGCCATCACCGCCAACGTCAGTGATGGCACGTACCACATGGTCATCCCCAACGCCGAAGGGGGCCAGACCATCTACAGCCGCAGTTACGTGGGCGACGTGGACGGCGACGATGGCAGCCTGATCGCGCAGTACGACATCCGCCAGATCAGCAGCGACGCCACGGGCGAAGAAACCTACCGCTTCGAAGGCCTGCAAACCGGGTTGCAGGGCGAGATTCGCGCGCAAAGCGAGTGGAGCCTAGCCGACAGCGACAGCGACGGCAACGGCAGCTACGACCTGATGACGCAGACCACGCACCTCAGTGCGGGGTTCTCTCAGGTGCGCATCGACAACGGCATGGACGGGCAGTGGAACCACGAATCGCTGCACACCGGCTTCGCCAGCTACGACCTCTTCGACCAGTACCAGCGCAACCAGGCCGAGTACCAACTCTCGCGGCTGAATTCCAGCGGGCAACTCGACAACAACTACTGGAACCAGTTCACGCAGCAGAGCAGCGCGTGGATGCTGGGCAGCGGCTCGTTCATCGTGAGTTACGACCTGGTGCCCGGAGGCAGCGGCTCCGGTTGGGGCGTGGACTGGACCAACCCCATCGGGGCGTTCTACGACAGCCAGAGCGAGACGCACGACACGGCGGCCTCCATTGCGGCGCACCTGCCTGTGGCGTTGGACGCGNNTGCCGATGGCGATGGCGTGCTGTCCGTGGCCGAGGCGCAGGGGCTGCGCTTGTGGCGCGATCTGAATGAAGACGGTCGATCCGATGTGACTCCGACGGCCACATGCAGGCGTGCATCCGCCCGCATCCGTCGTAGGCGCCTGGATGGCAGATCAATTTCCTGTTGGCGTGCCAGTGCCCCTTGCGCGTCTTGCATCTGCAATCTTTGATGCTTCATTGAGCCTAGGGAAGGTAAGCACAAATGATGCAACGATTAACTTTTGACGGGCGGGGGTATTGACGGCGAAAAGTGAGGGAATTTTCGGGTAGATTCCCGCTCCATGAACTCCGTGCCCGCGGTTAGGAGGGAGCCATCAAAGTTGCTATACCAATTGCCAATGATCGGAAAAGGCCGAGTGCGGGAAAATGCCTTCGGGGACGCTTGTGAGGATTGAAGTCGCGACTGGGAAAGGCCTTAAATGGATGCTCGCTGCTTTGGTGTTGCTGCTAAGCATCGGGTGGGTATGGTGGAATGAGCAGAACATCCGCATATGGGTTTCATTCGAGTTGTCGCGTAGCACCCCATTGCCGGACTTTGACGTCAGCAAGGCGGCGGGTTTGAGCGCGGAGCGGCGTGCTGCGTTGGAGCGCGAATTGTTTGGCGAAGTGCACATGTGGAATACGCAGAGTCGAAGATATCACGGACCCAGTGGAGGTGTTGAGCGTGAAATGCGATGGCGGGCCATGTCCGATGAGGGTTACGAGTTGGCACATTTGGCTTTGCGGGTGTTCGAGCCAAGCACTGGGCATATGCACAACCCTATGTCAGCTCTCAAGCGGTTGGGTGAATTGGCCCGGCAAGGAGACGTGGGTGCAATGTGCATGATATCGAGTATTGCATTGCATCTGCCTGTGCGCGGCGGAGTCAATTGGTCTCTCCAAGAGAAGGAGGGGCGAGCGTGGATGCGGGTGGGTGCAGAGGCAGGGCATCCCGAATGCCTAGCGCTCTTGGGGATTAGATTGATCGGTGGGACCGATCAGTTTCCATTGGAAATTGATCGAGGGATGAATATGCTTTTTGAGGCGATTCGCCAAGGGTATGCGTATTGGTCCGGTTCTTTGGCATACCACTTCAAAGAACTTGGTCTTGATGTTGATGGCAACCGGCGTGTGGTGTATTGCTGGCAGTATCAAGATGCCATGCATAGTTTTATAGAGGCCGACTTGGCGCTCAAGATATATGCAAGGAATGCTATGCCGCCCAACAGACGTGAAGCCTTGCTGCGCGAGCTTGAGCAATTGCGAAACTGGCGGCCGGCCATCGACGAGTGTATTGACCTTTCTGAGCGATTTCGAAGGAATTGAATATGGGTAACGTACTGTCATTTTTGCCTGAGGTAGAAGCTCAATGGCACAACAAGTTGGCGTCGTTGCGTGCAGCAAACGAGGACGCGCGGCAGAAGGTAGCCGATCAAGAACGATTGCTCCTGCGAAAAGAGGGTGCCGAGTCGCAAGTTAATGAGGCCAGGCTTGCTCAACTCCAGGTCGCCAAGACTTACAACGATTTCATCGAGAGCAACAACCAGTTTGTCAGGTTCGCGCTGGACGCCGAAGAACGTCTCAAGCGGACCGACCTGACACTGTTGGAGCGGCATCAACTGGAGACGACACGCGACAACATGTACACCTTGTCGGCCGAATTCACCCGGTTCAAGGACGAGAACGACGCTGAACTGCTCTTCTTCCAATCGGTGGATCTCGGCGCCAAAACCCATTACATCGACGGCCGCGTCGAATGGAACGGCTCACCCGGTGGCCTGGCCGGCCAGCTATGGGACGGCTTCAAGGAGATGACCACCGGGGTGAAGGAAGCTCTGATGCAGGGCCCCTTCACCACCGAGCAGAACTACCTGATTTGCCAGTCCGCCATGGCTGGCTTGCTGCCCGCATTGGCCGGCAAGACGCTGGTGGCACCCGGCGGCGGCCCCGGCCAGATCCTCTGGAGCGAAGCCCTGGGTGAATCGGTCAACGCGGCCGATCCGGCCGGACAGATGTGCCGCGTCATCTATCCCAAGGCAATGACGCCCGAGGAAGCGTGGCGCATCGGTGAAGTCATCGAGGTGTTCGATCCCTTGGCGGGCGACCTCTCCGTTGTGTTGATTGGCCCGGAGAAGATCGCCGAGGCGGCTCTGCTCGACGCCTTCGGTGACCCGCAGGTGCAGGCGCTGTGGAGCAGCGAACAAGCGGCGCTGGCCTTCCAGGGCGCGACGGGCTCGTATGGCCTGCCGTTCCTGGACGTACCCGACTCGCTGCATGGCTTCTCCGCTCTGGCACCGATCTGGGAGAACCCCGAATGGGGCATTCAACTCGCCGGCCTGGATGACGGCAGCGTCAACTATGCCGGGGCCGGCCTGTTCACCTGGGACTCGGGAAGCAGCATCTACAGCTTGGTCGATGGAAGGCTGAAGGTGCGCCAAGGCGAGGACGGTGCGGGTGTTCTGCTCGGCAGCGATGCGCAGAGCGCGATCAACTTCGACGCGGGCACGAACGTCACGTTCACCGGCACCGGCGTTGAGTTGAGCAACGGTGAACAGACCATCGCCCGCAATTGGCTCACCGACACGGTGTTCGAGACGAACCACTACGGCATGAGTGGCGGCCAGGCATCGAGCAGCCTCTACACCGGCTACGCCAGCTACGACCTCTTCGACCAGTACCAGCGCAACCAGGCCGAGTACCAGCTCTCGCGGCTGCACCACAGCGGGCAACTCGACAACAACTACTGGAACCAGTTCACGCAGCAGAGCAGCGCGTGGATGCTGGGCAGCGGCTCGTTCATCGTGAGTTACGACCTGGTGCCCGGAGGCAGCGGCTCCGGTTGGGGCGTGGACTGGACCAACCCGATCGGGGCGTTCTACGACAGCCAGAGCGAGGCGCACGACACGGCGGCCTCCATCGCGGCGCACCTGCCTGTGGCGTTGGACGCGCAGGGCAGGGTGCTGTCGGCGCAGCAGCTCGCGGGGATGGATGCCGATGGCGATGGCGTGCTGTCCGTGGCGGAGGCGCAGGGCCTGCGTTTGTGGCGCGATCTGAATGAAGACGGTCGGTTGGACGCGGACGAAACGTCCGCCGCGGTCGAGGGCATCGCCTCGCACCGATGGGCGTCGCTCGCGCGGGGGCGGGGGCAGGCCGCGGCTTCGGGTGACGCGGCAGCGCCGTCGTGGTCATTGGCAACGGCGGGCATGCCGGCGAAGCCGACGTCCATCGCCATGGCGCAGCCGGTCTCCACCGTGCCGCCCAGCAACTTCACCACGCTGCGCAACACCGACGAGCTGTACTTCCCGCCCTCGGGCGGCTACGGCGTGTGGGCGCCCACGCAGATCAAGATCAATTTCCGCAGCCCGCACGTGATGGTGGGCACCGAAGGGGCGGACAGCTTCGATTCCACCTACTACAGTGCCTATTCCTCCTGGTTCAACCTGGGTCTGCTCACCCACTTCCTGGGCGGTGGCGGCAACGACATGGTGGGTGGCTCCGCTCGCGACGACTCGCTGTGGGGCGGCACCGGTAATGACGTGCTCTTCGGCTACACGGGCAACGACCGCCTGTATGGCGAGGAAGGCGACGACGAGCTGTACGGTGCCGATGGCGCCGACGTGCTGGACGGCGGCATTGGCCACGACTTCCTGGTGGGCGGTCGCGGCGACGACCTGATGTTTGGCGCAACGGGCGATGACGAACTGCAAGGCCAGAACGGCAACGACCGCCTGCTGGGCCAGGCGGGCAACGACCGCCTGTTCGGCTACCTGGGCAACGACCAGATGTGGGGTGGCGAGGGCAACGACTACCTGCAAGGTTTTGTCGCGTCGAACGAAACACTGGAATACACCTCCGCCGACCCGATGACCGACGACGATCAGTTGTGGGGCGAGGGGGGAAATGACCACCTGTACGGCGGGCTGGGCAGCGACATGCTCGATGGCGGCACGGGCAACGACGCCCTGCTGGGCGAGTACGGCAACGACCGCCTCTTTGGTGGCGCGGGCGCCGATGAACTGCAGGGAGGTCATGGCAACGACCAGTTGATCGGGGAGGCGGATGACGACACCCTGTTCGGCCAGGTGGGCAACGACCAGCTCTGGGGTGGTGACGGAAACGACATCCTGGTGGGCTTCACCGCCAGCAACGAGGCCCAGCAAACGCTCGATGCCGGCCAGACCGACGACGACGTGTTGATGGGCGAGGCCGGCCACGACAACCTCTACGGCGGCTGGGGCAATGACCGCCTGGATGGCGGCACGGGCAATGACCTCCTGCTCGGCGACCAGGGCGACGACGAGCTGTGGGGCGGCGCAGACAAGGACCAACTGCAGGGTGGCGCGGGCAACGACCGCCTCATGGGCGAGGACGGCGACGACAACCTGTTCGGCCAGGTCGGCAGCGACAGGCTATGGGGTGGCGCGGGCGACGACGTGCTGGTGGGTTTCACCGGCGAGGACGAGGCCCAGCAGTCGCTGTTCGCTGGCGAGTCGGACGATGACCTGCTCTACGGCGGTGCCGGCAAGGACCTGCTGATCAGCGGCCTGGGCACCGACGCGCTGTTCGGTGGCGATGGCGACGACGAGTTGCAGGGCGGCCATGGCGACGACGCGCTCTACGGCGACGACGGCAACGACCTGCTGTTCGGCCAAGTGGGCAAGGACGTGCTGTACGGCGGCGACGGCGATGACGTCCTGCAGGGCTTCACCGCCAGCAATGAGTCCCAGCAAGCCTTGCTGGCGGGGCAGAGCGACGACGACCACCTGTACGGTGGCGCTGGCCGCGACACGCTGGTGGGCCGCGTGGGCAACGACCACCTGGACGGTGGCGCGGGCGCCGACGTGATGATCGGCGGCAGCGGCGACGACACCTACATCGTCAATTCGGTGAATGACGTGGTCTACGAACAGGCCGGCGAAGGCCACGACACCGTGATCGCCAGCACCAGCTACCTGCTCAACGCCGAGGTGGAAGACCTGGAACTGCTCGAAGGCTTCGCCACCCATGGCACCGGCAACGCGCTGGACAACCGCATCACGGGCAACAGCGCCGACAACATCCTCGATGGCGTGTCCGGCGCGGACACCCTGATCGGTGGCCGCGGTGACGACACCTACTACGTGGACAACGCGCTCGACCGCGTCATCGAAGTCGACGGTGAAGGCGCGGACACGGTGCAGAGCAGCGTGAGCCTTGGTCTGGGCGAAGGCGTGGAACACCTGAAGCTGCTGGACTTCGGCCACCCCGAGCTGGGCCTGGTGGACGGTCAGGACGTGCTGGTCTACGGCTACCCCAAGCGCAACGAGCTGGACTACATGCAGGGCGATGCGGTGGCCAACTACGAAGGCACCTGCGCACTGACCTCCATTGCCAACCTCCTGACGCAATCGGGTCGCCCCACCAGCGAATCGCAGGTGGTGCAACTGGCCATCGAGAACCGCTGGGCCGTGAGCGATCCGAGCCTGCCGTCCTACCAGCTCGGCGGCAGCAACGTCGCAGACCAGCAGCGCATCCTCGACAGCTACGGCATGCGCAACGACGTGATCGAGGGCTACAACGAGGCCGGCATGGCGCAATTGCTGCGCAGCGGGCGCGGCGTGATCCTCGCGGTCAACGCCGGCCTGCTCTGGGACGAAGCCGAATACGAAGGCAGCGGCGAGGTGAACCACGCGGTCACGCTGACTGGCGCGGTGTTCCGCGCCGACGATGGCGAACTCGCCGGCTTCTATGTTGCCGACTCCGGCCGGGGTCGCGTCGACGACATGACCCGCTTCGTCGACATCGAGACTTTCCGCCAGGCCGCCCAGGTGCCCGGTGCCTACGCCATCTACACGGTGGAGCCGGTGAAGTTCTGGGACGAGAACATCGATGGCACGGGCAATGCGCTCGACAACACGCTGCAGGGCAACCGGGGAGACAACCAGCTGTGGGGCCTGGACGGCGACGACACCCTGTCGGGCGGCGAGGGACAGGACAGCTTGCGTGGCGGCGCGGGCAACGACCGCTACCAGTTCGCGCGCGGCGATGGCGTGGACCACATCGACCAGTCCGACGCGCTGGACACCGACTGGGACACGGTGGAGTTCGCGCCGGGCATCGCCNNCTTCCCCCCGCGTGGACGCCTTCGTGGCCGGCGACGGTCAGCAGTTGTTCAGCGACCAGGTCGATGCCCTGGTGCGCGTCATGGCCGACCTGGCGCCACCCGCCGCCGGCCAGACCAGCCTGAGCGCGACACCCTATGCCTCGGTCCTGACGCCGGTGCTGGCGTCGAACTGGACATGACGGTCGAGGTGGCGGGTGATGCGTCCGCAGACCCGGCGCCACGCGCGCCGCGTCCATTGCCTCGGGGGCTGGCGGCCTTGTGCGCCGTGGCGCGGTTTCATCAGTGCCAGGCCGATCCATCGGCCCTGGCCCATCGGCAGGCCCTGCCCTCGGGCAGCGCCTGCACGCGCGACGACCTGCTGCGTGCGGCGAAATCGCTGGGCCTCAAGGCCCGCTGGTCGCTCTTCGACGGTACGACGCTGCACGAGCTTCCGGTGCCGGCCGTGGTGTGCCTCCAGGCGCGGTCGGGGGACGATGGCCTGGACACAAGCGAGCGTCTCGTGGTGTTGGCGGGGCGCCAGGGCGAGCGCTGGTTGATACAGGACTTCGACGCGCCCCGCGCCGAGGCGTCGGGACCGACCGACGCAGCGGCTGGCTTGGCGCAAGGCATGCAGGCGCTCGCGCGCGACGAGTTTCTTGCGTGCTGGACGGGCGACGCGCTGCTGATCGCGCGGCGCGCCGGGCTGGTGCCGTCGTCCGGGGGCTTCGATTTCAGCTGGTTCATTCCGAGCCTGGTGAAATACCGCCGCCTGCTGGGTGAGGTGATGCTGATCAGCCTGGTGCTGCAACTCTTCGCATTGATCAGCCCGCTGTTCTTTCAGGCTGTGATGGACAAGGTGCTGGTGCACCAGGGCATGAGCACCCTCAAGGTGCTGGTTTTCGGGCTGGTGGGCGTGGTGTTGTTCGAGTCCCTGTTGGGCCTCATGCGCACCTACGTGTTCAGCCACACCACGCAACGCATCGACGTGGAGCTCGGGGCGAAGCTGTACCGCCACCTGCTGTCGCTGCCCTTGTCGTACTTCGAGGCCCGCCGTGTGGGCGATTCGGTGGCTCGCGTACGCGAACTGGAAAGCCTGCGTGGCTTCCTCACGGGCCAATGCCTCACGGCGATGCTCGATGTGCTGTTCTCGCTGGTGTTCATCGCGGTGATGTTGGCCTATAGCCCCGCGCTGACCCTCATCGTTCTGGCCAGCCTGCCCCTGTATGCGCTCGTGATCACCACGGCCACGCCCGTGCTGCGGCGCCGGCTTGACCAGAAGTTCGCTTTGGGCGCCGAGAACCAGGCCATGCTCGTCGAGTCCGTCGCCGGCATCCAGACCCTGAAGGCTGGCGCGCTGGAGCCGCAATTCGCGCAGCGCTGGGATCGCCAGCTCGCGGCCTACGTGCTGGCGACGTTTCGTTCGCAGATGGCGGCCAGCACCGCGCACGAGGCGGTGGGCCTGATCGGCAAGCTCGTGCAGGCGGCCACACTGTGGTGGGGCTCGCACCTGGTCATGCAGGGGCAGTTCACCGTGGGGCAGTTCGTGGCCTTCAACCTGTTCGCGGGACGCGTGTCGCAGCCAGTGATGCGCCTGGCCCAGTTGTGGATGGACATTCAGCAGGCTGGTGTGTCGATGCGGCGCCTGGCGGATGTGCTGGACGCCTCGCCCGACGGCGACGAAGGCGCGGTGCACGAGGGTGTTTCGCCAGCCGCGCGCGCAGCCTTGCCGCAAGTCAGCGGGAGCATCGTGTTTCGGGACGTGCGCTTCCGCTACCGGGCCGACGCGCGGCCGGTCTTGAATGGCTTGAACATCAGCCTGCGGCCCGGCGAGGTGGTCGGCATCGTGGGCCGCTCGGGTTCGGGCAAGAGCACATTGACCAAACTCGTTCAGCGCCTGTACAGGCCAGAGTCCGGGCAGGTGCTGGTGGATGGCGTGGACATCGCCACCATCGACGTGGCGCAATGGCGCCGCCACATCGGCGTGGTGCTGCAGGACAACCAGCTCTTCAACACCACCGTGCGCGAGAACATCGCGATGACCGATCCCGGCGCGGGTCTTGGCGAGGTCATCCAGGCGGCTCGCCTCGCGGGCGCGCACGGGTTCATCAGCGAGTTGCCCCAGGGCTATGACACCGTCGTCGGCGAGCAGGGCACGGGCCTGAGCGGAGGTCAGCGCCAGCGAATCGCCATCGCCCGCGCCCTGTTTGGCCAGCCGCGCATCCTCATCCTCGATGAGGCCACGAGCGCGCTGGACTATGAGAGCGAGTCCATCCTCCAGCGCAACATGGCGGCGATCTGCCGAGGCCGCACGGTGCTGATCGTGGCGCACCGGCTCAGCGCCGTGCGTCAGGCCGATCGCATCCTGGTGCTCGATGAGGGGCGGCTTGTGGAGGCCGCCCCGCACGATGAGCTGGTGGGGCGTCCC
>JABAHQ010000052.1_pt1 | contig 15096 bp, 14 predicted proteins | sample 7062091 | NCBI WGS metagenome assembly JABAHQ01 (sample SAMN14534359, study PRJNA622989) | marine sediment metagenome | biome: marine biome [ENVO:00000428]; feature: marine pelagic biome [ENVO:01000023]; material: deep marine sediment [ENVO:00002113] | place: India: Gulf of Kutch | collected...
TTTCGTGAAACTAAAATCGGAGAGAACTGAAAATCCGTAGTTTCAATTATAAACAATATGAGAAAAAGTCAAGCCCTTTATTGCATAAAATTCGCAACAAATTGTTGCTAAAGAGTGAGGGTCTTAAACTCTTCGTAAAGTTTGAACACAATAGGTAAATAATTGCTCGTTTCCTCCAAAAGAATGCCATCCGCTTTGTTGTTTTCCAACCAGAGGGCGGCTCTTTTTTCGCCACCATTAAACGCGGCAAGCCCTCCTTCCAACTCGTACGCATCAATCAATGCCGAAAGGTGACGACTGCCGATCCTGATATTATAAATGGGGTTAAACAGAGTTTCCTCAGGAGTCGTCCAGGTTATGTTTTCATAGTAAGCAATCCACATTCCATATGTAGGCATGATTTGCATCAGGCCCATGGCACCGGCTTCAGAGATAATTTCGGGATCCCATGTTCCACCGCTTTCCTGAGTGATTGTGGCACATAACAGGTCCACATCCAGGTTCGTGTATTTCACACTCATATTGAATATTTCTTCAGCGATCTCATATTTTACGCTTGAGGGCAAGTTGTTATTGTATTTGCTGATAATTTTCATCACTTTTTGAATATTGTACTGACGCACACTATCTACGTTCATCGCCGCCCGGATGTCCTGAAGTGTTTTCTCCAAATCAACAATTTTGGAGTTTTGCTGGACTGGATTTGCCAAAAAAGGCTGGCATTGTTTGTATGTTACCGCAATAACGGTTACTGCGACAAAAATAACGATTAAGCCCTTCAGAAAAGAAGGGATATTGGGAGTTACTCTTGCTAACGTCTTAGCCATGTGTGCTCCACTCCTTTCCCATTTCGAACCAAATGTCTGAACGGAAACGCGACCGTGCCCGTCATTCCGGGTATTCTTCTGAGCCAGAATCTCGTGGTTTTAAGCACAGAAATTCTCGCTTACCCCATCCGGGAATACTCGAAAAGACCATTTCGTTCAGACACTATCTATTACTACAGCCAAAGTTTTTTTATAGTAGCTTCTTTCAAGGAGAAATATGACTTGGCAGGTTTTGGAAACCTGCAAAATTCAGGCTCAAACTTTGGCTATAATTGAAACCTTTTGCTGTAGTGCTATTTATCACTCAAAAAGCAAACTCTCAGGATTTCGAATGTTCATGACGAGAATTTACGAGCGAAATCTTTTGGCATTTCAATTTCTTTTAATTTCCGCTCTTTTTCGATGTCCGACAATTTGCCGCGTTGATCTCCAAAAACAAAGATAAACACTTGCGGACATGTTCATTATCTTCAACCACCAGGCCTTCCAGCGAAGATAATGCTCCCATAAGCTCCCCTATCTTTTATATCAAATTTTGTAGTCCCTCAAATTGTGTTTGATCTCGTCTAAGGCGTTACCAATTACTTTGTACAAGCTTTGACTGATCGCCTTAACGACCTCGACCGGCTCTTTCTTTTGTGCTGGGGTTCTCTCGCTGAATGTCTTCTCCCAGACAATTTCCCGCGTCTTCGGATTCTGCAGTTTAAAATCAACGGAAACCAGACCATACCAGGAGTTGCGTTCATCCCATTCCTCAAACGCCTCAATACGACCTTTCAGGATGTAGTCCAACTCGACTTTGGCAGGCAGACTGACTACCTTTCTGAAGTAACCTGACGAACGAAACTGTTCAAAGATCTTCTCCGTGACCAACTTTTTGGGTGGGGCAATCCAACGCCGGTAGTGATAGAATTGCACTTCATACGGTGAATCTCGATAGACAATCTTGTCGCTTTCATACAGGATATCGGTTGTGCATTGAGCGATCCCCAGCGTAACTGGAATGAATGTGCTATTATTCTGTTCCTCGACCCGATGGTCGTCGAGACCAATCCGATAGTAATACGTCGGTGGGACGCCACCGCAGCCCAAAACACAAAGCGTGATTATTGTTGGAATAAGATTTAACCTAATGTGTTTCATCTAAGTTGCCTCATGCTGAAAAGTGATGTACTTCAAGGAATTTTTCTCTCGGGTGGAGCGGCCTTCCGGACAAGCAACCATGGCCGTTCTTTGACAATTCGCGTAAACTCTTCCAAATTCTGAGACGCAAATTGAAAGTTCTCCATTATTTCGATCAGGCCTGGCCCGTTGGCAGAGACCATGTTATCGAACGTTTTCAATGTTCCACGCAAGTCGGAAATCAATTGACTGGTCTCGCGCGTGGTTGTCTGTAAGTGTGTCAACGTCTCATCAAAGTTGCCTCGATTTTCATCCATGAGTGCGTTTAAGTCCGCACTTAAATCGGCCAAGTGTTCTGTGAGATCCTCAACGTTTGTAACCAGCTTCAGAAAATGCCCCTGTCCTTCCACAACGAGCGTGTCAAGATTGGCTATCATGGATGCAAAATGCGTCCGGTTTTCTTCGCTAAACACATCGATCACCCTTGACATCAATTCTTGTACCTGAGTATTCAGCTCGCCGAGCGGCTCGGCCATTTGCGCAAACCCAAGTACCTCTTTGCTATCAAGAGTGCTTTCGGGCGGCAGCAGTTGAGTCTCCGGCGAACCCGGACTAATCTCAATGTGCTGATCGGCCATAATCCCAATGGAGGTAACAAAGGCTTTTGAGTCAGCCCTTACCGGCGTGTTCTCATCGACTTTTAGCCGAACTCCAATTTTGGTCTCGTCCTTGTCCGGCAATGAGATTTCCGTGACGTGACCGACATTCATACCACCATATTTCACCAAAGACCCTTTGGTAATGCCACCGACATAACTCAGGTAAGTCTGATATTCCTTCGTATCCTCACCTAATTCCACCCCGAAAATGGCGATTAGAAAAATGATCAAGATTGTGATGCTTGACACAATCATCAAGCCTGCTTTAATTTCGTTCGCTTTGTATTCCATCCGACGCTCCTATGCTGCTATCCCTCGTAGGTGAGAGTAGTTAGAAATTTTTCCTTGTCAACTTCTTCGTCATCCGGCTCGCGGTTGAAAAACTGTCTCATAACCGGATGTGCGCTCTCTTTCAGTTCATCTATTGTACCCGTCATCAGAATTTTTCCGTCGTGCATCATCGCAATGCGGTCAGCGATAATTTCCACCGATGCCAACTCGTGTGTGACCGCAACTATGGTCATTTTGAATGCCTTCTTCAAGTTTAAGATGAGATTGTCTATTCCGGCCGCCACGACCGGATCCAGTCCGGCAGACGGCTCATCACAAAACAAGATTTCCGGATCCATTGCTAATGCCCTGGCCAACGCGGCGCGCTTCTTCATACCGCCTGAGAGTTGCGCAGGCCTGAGATTACTGAAACCGCTCAATCCAACCGACTCCAACTTCATGTTCACCATGATATTTATAATGCGCTCTTCAAGTTCCGTGTGCTCTCTCAAAGGCAAAGCAACGTTGTCGCCCACGGTCATAGAATTAAACAGCGCCGAAGATTGAAAAAGCATGCCAATCTTTTTCAAGATTGTGATCTTCTCTTCTTCATTCACAGTCGTGATGTCCTTGCCTTTGATGAGGATCTTTCCTCTGGTCGGAGTTGAAAGACCGATAATGTGACGCAGCAAAGTACTTTTTCCGCATCCGGATTTGCCTAAAATGGCGAGAGATTCGCCTTTAAAGATGGTCAGATTGATGCCATCCAATACGGTTCTGGTGCCGAATCTGACAACCAGATCTTTGATTTCGATTATAGGCTCTTGCATGGATTGCTAAAAGGTCGAATAGAACAACGCTGTGAAAAAGACGTCAGCGGCTATGATAAAAAATATTGACGTCACCACGGATTTTGTGGTCGATTTTCCGACTCCTTCGGCTCCGCCTTCCACGTTGAAGCCCTCATAGGATCCCACTTTAGCGATGATTAGCGCAAAAAACACGCTTTTGACCAATCCGCTGAACAGATCTCTGAAAACCAGTGCCGAAATGGTTTGATCGATGTATCTGATGCTCGTGATATCCAGTGACGCAATGGCAATGAGATAACCGCCGACGATGCCGATAAAATCCCCGATCATTGTGAGGCATGGCACCATAATCAGCATGGCAAGAGTCCGAGGCACCACAAGAAATTTGACGGGATTAAATCCCATTGTTTTCAAGGCATCAATTTCTTCCGACACTTTCATCGTGCCAATCTCAGCGGTGATCGCAGAGCCGCTGCGACCTGTGACAATGATGGCAGTGAGCAGTGGAGACAGCTCTCTGACGATTGAAACAGCGACCAAATTGGCAACATAAATGGTCGCTCCAAATTGCTCTAACTGATACGCCGATTGCATTGCGATGATCAGGCCGACAAAGAACGAAATCAAACTCACAATTGGGATGGATTCATACCCGATTCGAACCATTTGCTCGGTGGTGCTCTTCCAACTGAAGACTTTCCCCTTGAAGGGAGCAACAAAAATCCAGTAAAATGTTTGCCTGGTCAGGTTGACGATGCGGTGAAGGCTTGTTAAAGTTCGAAACGCTCCGCGTCCAATTGTGCCAAACAGTCTGTTTACGAATTCCATTCTACTAAAAACTGTCCTTAGCTTCTTCTATGGTTGGATAAATCTCAAAAACTTTATCCAAACGACTGAGTTCGAAGACATCTCGTACCGCCTGTCGCAAATTAGCGATTTTCAACTTACCCCCATACTTTCCTACTTTTTGCAAGGCTTCCACCAGTGTGGCGATTCCGGAACTGTCCATATATTTAACATTGGCCAAATCCACGAGGATGGCCTGTTCCTGGTCATCCGTTAGTTCGACCAATTTGTTTCTCAATTTAGGCGAAGATTCGAGGTCTACATCCACATCGGACCTCCCCTCTACACCCGATTCAAAGACAACTCTCTTGATCGAATCCTCGCTTAAAACATTAACTTTCATCTGCTCTCCTTCTTTCCGGGTAAGTATTTCATCAGCGTCACTTGATTCCCCACGTCCAAAGTGTTGTCGTATCGCACCTGGTCCATCGTGCTTTTTATAAAATGAACACCTAACCCACCCGGTTTGACGTCCTCCAAATCTCGAGGTTTGATTTTTTTGGGATCAGCCTTGTTACCGAAATCTCGTAAAACCACCTCCAAGCGGTCATCAAAAATCCGATAGCTGATTACAATCGGTTTATCCGTATCATTCTGATAGGTATGTTTGATGATGTTGGAGGCAGCCTCGTCCACAGCGAGCACGACTTGATTCTTCTCTCCTTTAGAAAATCCGCAAATTTCACACAAATGAGACACGCCACACCGAACAATTTTCAACAAACGTGGATCACTTGGCAACCTTATTTCTACTTCTTCCACAGAGACGCTCCAAATGATGCTATTATTCCAGCCTAAATGCTAAAATTGTCAAATCATCAAATTGACTTCTATGGTTAGAAAACTCCTGCACATCTGCAATCAACCGATTCACGACCTCATCAACCGAGCCTTGCCGTTTCGACAGTTTTTTCATGACTCGTTCCAGCGAGTACTCCTCATCATTATGATTTTTTGCTTCAATGATGCCGTCCGTCACCAAAACGATGCAATCGCCTCGATCCAGTTGTACAGATTCCTGACCAACATCTATTTGAGGAAGAATCCCCAACGGAACGCTTGTCGCGTCCTTCAACAACTCGATTTCACGTTTGCGATGATTCGCCCTGATAAAAGGTATATGACCGGCATTTGAGTATTTAAATTCTCCACTCGCCGGATCCAGCAACCCGTATTGAAAGGTTACAAACATACCTCTCCGGCTGCGTTCCACCAAAATGTTGTTCAACTGCTCCAGCACTTGTCCGGGATAACGGTGCATTTGAGAATAGGTCCGCAGGTCGCTCACCAGCCGGGCCATATAAAGGGCTGCCGGAACGCCTTTGCCAGCGACATCGCCAACTGCCACCCCTATCGTGCCATCATCAAAATCGATCACATCATAAAAATCCCCCCCGACTGAAGTGGCCGGGATGCTTTTTGCGGCAATTGAAAACCGTTGTCCGGGCGATTTCGGAAACGACTCCGGCATAAAACTCTGTTGAATAAATTTCGCAGCCTCCAGCTGCTGCTCCAACTTTTGTTTCTCCACCTCAACCTGATGCATTCGGACATTTTCAATCGCCATAGCCACCTGACGGCAAAATGTCGAAAACAATTGTAAGTCATCTTCATTGAACGCCTTTCCGTCAACCCGGTTGATGACTTCCGCAACTCCGATTATCTTGTCTTTCACAATTAGTGGCGCAGCCAGAATTGAGCGAGTTTGAAAGCCCGTAACGTCATCGACTTTGGAGGTAAAGTGTGGATCATTCAGGACATCCGGTACGATTTGCGGTTTGCCGTGCTTAGCTACCCAACCGGCCACCCCTTCCCCGACTTTGAGCTGCATTGAGTTTTTGACCTGCTCGCCCACATCTCCCAGTGCCACCTCACATTCTAAAATATTTGTTTCTTCATTCAAAAGCATCACAGAGCTTGCTTCGGCTCTCATTACGGTCTGTGCCTTCTCCATGACCAGGCTTACAAGTTCATCGAGTTCAAGAATTGAGTTTATGATGATGCTGACTTCAATCAGGCTAGATAAATCAGCAACCTTGGCTCGAAGTTGCGCGAGTTCATGCTGCAATTGCTTGGAGTCGGTGGGCTTCTCCAACAGGCTTTCTTGCTTAACGGCTGCCATCAATAAGCTTATGAAATAATACTCATTTGCGGAAAAAAAAGATATGACAATCCCATCAGAAATGCAAGAAAAAAAAGGAAACGCTAATATTGGGAATTTTTAACAACAAATTGCGTCCGGTAGTTTTTATGGGGATACGGCATGTAAACTTCTGTCCAGATTCCGAACACTTGATCCAAAACGACACAGACATATTTTTTTATTATTGAAATTCGCATCTGGTAGCTAAATTTCGTAATTGCAGTAACATAAACCGGTATCTCACACCCCATTCTCAAATGGCATATTAATTGCAAATTGAGGCTTACTCAATTGAGAAAACAGTGGATTGGATTCACCGGACACCAGGGACATAAATCGTTGCAAGGGCTTTTCTGGGGAGCTAATCTCACCATTCAGGCTTAAATTTTAAGATCCTACAATTAACTAAAGACAAAAGTAATTCTATGGGCTTACCTCTCGGTCCGTACATTTAGCAACAAGAGGTGGCATAGAGCAACTTAGAATGCATCTTGAGGGCTGCAGCGAGGATGACTTCAACACTCAGAGGTAAATACGAGATAGTACAAGAGATCAAGAAGGGCGGATTTGGAATTGTCTATCATGGAATCGACACGCAATTAGATAAACCCGTCGCCATTAAGGAAATTGCGCCCACCCTTCTGGAGGATCCGAAATATTTGGAGATGTTCCAGGAAGAGGCACTGAACATTGCTAAGTTAAGCCACAACAACATTGTCCACATTTATGAGTTTTTCAAATCTCCGGATGGCCGTCTGTACATCGTCATGGAGTACATCGATGGCAAGGACCTGGAAAAAATCATTCGAGTCTCGAGACGATTAGGCAGAAGAATCCCTCAGCATTTAGCCGTCCACCTCATGGCCGAAGTCTGCATGGCCCTCGACTATGCGCACCACCGCCGAGACGTTTTTACAAACAAACCGCTCAACCTCGTTCATCAGGACATCTCCCCTTCCAATATCATGATCTCGAGGTTCGGAGGGGTAAAGCTCATCGACTTTGGGATCGCCTCTGTAAAGCGGCATCAAACAAAGGAACGGAAACGTCAAAAGCTGCGCGGCAAAGTTCCTTACATGGCACCCGAACAGTTGATCCTGGGCTACCATCCGGATCACCGCTCGGATTTGTTTTCTTTAGGCCTGGTCCTCTACGAAGCCCTGACCACCACCCGACTGTTTAAATCTCAAGAAGAGGTGATCGCTGCCGGGAAAAACCACAAATGGATGAAGAAAGCCATCAAGAACAGCAAGTTGCCCGCCCCGCTGGAAAAGATAATGCTTAAAGCGTTGGCCGTGGATATCTCCGAACGCTACCAGAGCGCAAATCACATGTATATCGATCTTTTGCAGTATCTGATCTCGTGTAACGAAACCGGTGAGTTGATGGACCAACTCGCGGATTATGTCCAGCGTTTTTTTTCAAATACGCAGCCCACCACTCCTAATACGCCACCACCGCAAGTGTACCGGAATCACACAGAGGAGCCACAACCGAATTCGCACAACACACTCGTTCCCAATCGATGGGAAGGTGAGAATCCTCCACCCAAAGAAGAATCCGTTGCATCAAAACCTGTGCAAGCCAAAACGCCCAAAGTCGAAGTTACGTCACAATTCCAGAGTTATCCGTCTGAGGAAGTTTCTGAGGAAGAAGACGATGACATCAAGACGGTCATCGATGTCATCAGAATCTCTGCACGCAACCATAAGAAGCGCCTGTTGCAATTCGCATTCGCTTTATTTCTCAGTTTGATCATCTTTGGCGTATTCGATACCATCAAAGGGTGGACCGCGGCCGGAGTCTGGATGTACGACTGGTTATTTCCACCTGCGATTGAGATTGTCACAGTCCCTGAAAATGCCAAAATTCTCCTGGATGGCGAGGAAGTCCCGGGGCTTACGCCATTAGCCATCGAGAAGATTTCGCCCGGGGTTCATAAACTGGAACTCGATCTGAAAGGCTATAAGCCCATTGTAAAGTCGCTCCTCGTGCCACGCGATGGTGACATCCGCGTCCAGGGAGAACAACAGAAAAGTGCTCGGTCTTACTTATTTAGGTTCAATACAGAAATTGAAATTGATTCCTTTCCTCCCGGTGCGGAGGTCTACATCAACAATATCCTTTATAATCAAAAGACCCCGTGTTCGTTTACCTGGGAAATAGGCAAACCTCTGAAGATCGAACTGGCTCGGAAAGGATTTGAGCGCTTATCCGGTTATGCGTTGAATACTTTGAAGGGATACGACACCGTTGATGACCGCAGATTCTGGGACATGAAGGTACATAAAGATAATTATACCAAGTATTCCGTTAACGGAATTTTCAGGAAGAGCGTCGAATTTCAGACCACACCATCGGACGTCGAAATCTACGATGCCAAGACCAATGCACTTTTGGGGACATCCGGCAAGGGAAACGAAATCAGTCTGACGGCTGGCACCTTTGATTTAGAACTGCGAAAAAGAAATTTCATTACAAAGAAAATAACCCTCACCATGGATGAAGATTTTGACCAAACCGTAACGGCGGTGCTTTCACGCAGAGTGCAAGTGCGTGCTTTCAATGAGTTGGATGGATCACGAAAGGACATCGGGGCAAAACTCGTGAGTCTAAGGCGTGGATCAAACAACGTCTTACGCAATCGCAGAACAACGCCCTTCGAACTCACATTGCCGGCTTATTCCTATCGGGCAAAATTCGCTAAGCCCGGATTCGAACCGGCAGAGATGACTCTCGGACCGGAGCAACGTCTGATGCAAGTGGAAATGTCACCTCTGAAGGCAATTGTTGAGGTGCAAGTTCTGGACGCCATGTCCAATCAACCGGTGTCTGGCGCTGATATTTATTATCGTCAGATAGACAACTCCGAAACATCAGATGTTTTCTTCGATCAAACCGGACCGTCCGGTACGGCTTATGGACAACTTGTACAGGGAAATTATACTTTCGAGGTTAGGAAACCGGGATTTAACGGCTTGGAACGATCCTTAAACGCACGATCCGGAGAAAATTATTCGCTCGTGTTTAAAATCTTCGTTGCCAACGAATAGTGGTTCAATGCCCAAAATAATTATTAAAAAAGACGATTTGCTTCTGAGAAAGATCTCGATCCCCGATGACATCTTGGCATTTACGGTTGGATCGGAACAGGGCAATGACATTATCATCAAGGATGAGCGAATTTCCTTCTTCCATTTGCAGTTCGAAAAGCAAGGCTCTGACTACTATGTCCGCGATCTTCAGAGTCAATGGGGAACCTATATGAATGGAAGAAAAATCAACAGTCGCACCATTCTGAAAGACAACGACGACATCGGCCTTGGGCATCACACCCTCACCTTCATTAATCCGAGAACTGATGCAGAAGCTCATTACCGGTCCGGAAACTACGAATTGGAGTCGGTGGCATCTCAAGCCAATTTCGAAGAAAGAGTGGCTGGCGTTCCCACGTTAAGCAATCTAAATACGTGGATTCAGGAAGACCATGTCCCCATAGAAGAAAAAACCACCTCCACGCGCCCGCCGGATGAAACTGAGGCGTCAACAATTGGATTGCTTAAGGATGAACCCGATCACTTCATCCACGGCGGTGAAGATGACGAACCAAAGCCGGATCCCCGAAAACCAGACCCCATCGAGACCTATGATCTCGACAATTCTAACGATGAACCGGATCAGAATGTCGAATTTGAACCGCAAACTTATTTCGAACGCGAAAAGTCAGTCACACCATCTTTAGACTTTGATGATTCTCATGTTGAAGAAACAGAGAACGAACCCTCAATCGCATCGAAAAATTATTACGTGTTGGGTATTTACGGGTACTATCTCGGCAAGAAATTCAGAATTACCGCGCCCGAAACGCGAATCGGCCGAGACCGCAAACTAAATCACATTGTCATCAAGAGAAACTCCAAAGGTAAAATCGACCAGAGCGTTTCGAGAAGGCATGCTAAAATCACATACAAAAATAACAAATACAAACTCACTGATAAGAGAAGCAAAAGCAGAACCTACATCAACCAAAAGAAGCTGGGAACCGACGAAGAAGTTGAACTGAGAACCGGTGACGAGATTGAAATCATCAGCGACCGGAAAAGTCACATATTAAGATTTGTGCCGGAAGGCAAGTGGGATTTTTCATTTCCAAAGAAAGCGGGCGCATGGCATATCAGACATAGAATGAAAATCCTGAATGTGTACTCGCTTATTGTGATTCTCTTAGCTTGCTTTTTTTTTGGAAAAGCGTTCTTGATTCGAGAGATCATTACGGAAAGACCCAATCCGCTCTTGGTGCAAGAACAAGATTGGTATTCGGGCTCTGCCAACGGACAAACGAATGGAGCGAATCCTTCAGAATCTCTTAGTCAGCCAGCGATGGCTGATTTAAACGGAGACGACATACTCGACCTGATATACATAAGCGGTAAAGGTTCTTTGACAAGTCTAAACGGTCTGAGCAAAACGCCATTGTGGATAAACGACGAGGTGGACGCCATCCCGAACATCCCGGTTACGGTGGCGGACTTAAACAATGACAGAAAATCCGACATCATTGTGGTCTCGAACGACTCCCGACTCCGCGCTATCGACGGTAACTGGGGAATTGAGATTTGGAGAAGCCCAATTTTGGCAGGATCCTTAATTGGGCCACCCGTAGTCGACGACTTCAATGGAGACGGCCTTAATGACTTGGCCATAAGTTCATCCACTAACGCGGTTTATCTTGGCTATTCGAGTCTCCGGAATTCTCGGTGGATTAAACTCGATCTTGATGCTCAAATTCGGGGCATTGCCTCGGCCGGAGATATCACTCTCGATGGAATCCCGGAAGTCATTATCGGGACGGATACGGGCAAAATTGTTTTTATTGACGGTACGAACGAAAAAATTTGGGGCGAAATCAACATCAACGAGGAGCTGAACAAAGCCACCGGGCGCTTTAATCAAAACAATCAAATTCGCCACCCCGTGGGATACGGCGATTTGAACGGCGATGGCACGCCGGACCTTTTGGTAAGCACGATACAGGGAAACATCATCGCATTGGATGGCTCCAATTTGGAAAGACTTTGGTACGATTGGTCTGACGCAAGCCCAGACACGGAAAGCCCATCTGAAGGAGGCACGGCACTCGGCGATTTGGACGGAGACGGTCTGCCAGATGTGGTCAGCATCTTTCCCGATGGCGAACTCAAAGCGCTGAAAGGAACCGGCCAGGCCAGAGACCACAAAATGTTGATATGGAGAAAGCCCGTACGGGGCCCTGATCGTTTTGTCGGAAAACCTGCCCTGGCGGACTTGAATAAAAACGGCACACAGGATGTGATCGTCGCAAACAACACCGGCGCATTGCATATCCTTGAAGGGGCCACAGGAGAATTGCTCTGGCGAGAAAAGGGGGTATGGAAACCGGTTATCGGTTCGGCTCTTGTAGGCGATCTTGACAATAACCACACGCTCGATATTATCGTCCTCAAAGCCACTGGCAAGTTCTATAAATTGGCAACCAATAGCCTGACTTATGAAAATAGCGTGGTCTGGGGCCAGGTTTTCGGTAACAACAGAAACACGCATTCGGCAACAGTCAAAGAAGAGAAAATTAGTACCTATTATGCAAACATGGGAATTTCGGTAGCGGTAATTGCNNTCAGGTTTATTTGACCTGAATTTCACGCCCTGGGTGTTTGAATTAGTATCTTGATTCCCGATTAACTTAACTGACAGGGTTTGGGGAAACACATATTGCAGGCACAAAAAAAGCTAAACCCTGTCAGGGTTTTGTAAAACAGATTATGCTGTGATTCACGTCTAATCTAATGAAAAAAGAAAAGAAAACTCGAGTCACAACTGCTGCCTTCAGTGATATCGGCAAAGTCCGGAAAGCGAACGAGGACAGCTTTTTTATATCCAAGAATGAGGACTTGCTCGTTGTCTGCGACGGCATGGGAGGTCAAATTGCCGGAGGGTTGGCCAGCAAGATTGCGGTAGAAACCATAAAAGATGTCTATTATGGACTCGAGAAGGAACATGTTCTGAAGCTGTTCCATGACGTCGATCCAACTCTGCCATCACCGATTCTGCGGCTTGTCGCTGCTGTGCGCATTGCCAACAGACGGATTTATACAAAGGCTGCAAAGTTCAGTCGACTCCGGGGGATGGGAACCACCGTCGTCGCGCTGGCACTAGACCGGGCGATGGCAACCATGGCCCATGTCGGCGATAGCCGGATTCTTCGTATCAGTCAGGGCCAGATCGTGCAATTGACTGAAGACCACTCCTGGCTGAACGAGCTCATCGAAGACAACGAAATCAACGAAGAGCAGATAGAAACCTTTTCCCAAAGAAATGTCATTACTCGAGCACTCGGAACCGCACCGACGGTGAAAATCGATATTCATTGTGAAAAATACCAGAAAGACGACATTTATCTACTCTGCACGGATGGTCTGTACACTTCGGTGAAATCAGAAGAAATGAATCGGTTATTTCGAAAGAATAACGACTCCCTGGATGCCGATACTAAGGCATTGATCGAAAAAGCGAATAAAAGAGACGGGACAGATAATATTACGCTGGCAGCAGCAAAAGTCAAACAAAACAGCAAGAAAAGCGGGCAAGTTGGTGTCTCGACGACGATAGGTGAAGAAGATGAAAAAGCGTTAGCCAAAGAGGACAAATTCATTCAAGAAAACTACAATAAACAGAAATCAACTTTAAACTATAAACCCACGTTGACCATGATGAATCAAAACAGATTCTTAGTCTGGGGGTCATTTTTGATCACGGCTATTTTGTGTTTTTTGTTGGGGGCGAGTTTGCAGTCGGCCAAACAAAATTCACAGGTCAAAACGTACCCGGTAGCTCAGAAATCAACACGTGTCGGTTCAGGTAAAACGAGAGTTGCGCCCGATCAGACTGCGGTTGCGAATGTTGCGTCAAATCTTGCCAATTCAAATCATCGAATTACACAAATTAAAAAATCAGTTTTGAGCCAGAATGCCGTTTTGGCTTTTGTATTCTTCAATAGCCAGCGAGATTATGAAGATGCCAGACTTGATGAGAGAGGAATGATTTTAGACAAGCTCCATCCATATTCGGATGAAGAAGGAAGCCAAATCAAGGGCGATTTCTCGATATTCTTGATTGATTCGTCCAACAACGTGATAAAGAAAATGTCCGGAATTAAGCTTCCGGAACTCGCGACTGGGTCGCTTTGAAAACTTAATGAAGCTGTTTTGCGATGCCATTCACAATTTTACCGGTCGTGTTAATCATTTTATTTCTGGTTATAGGTGTTGTTCGATTTACGCCGGAATTAAGAGCGAATTACTTATTATGGCGCGGCAAAGACCGGAAAGCCAGAAAGATATTTGAATATCTTCTGGAGTTGAATCCGGAGAAACTCAACCTATATGGTAAGCTCGGAAAAATTTACTATCTCGATAATCGTCGAGACAGAAAAGCCCTGAAGGTATTTGAAGTCATCGTGAAACTCAAAATTCCTTTCGAATGGCGAGACGAAATCTTAAAGGAGGTGGCCAAATACTACATCATCGAAGGCAGAAAAGATTCGGAAGCAATTCGACTCATTGAAAAAGCCGTTGATAAGGAAATCAAACGATTGAAACGATCATGAGGTCAAATTGATTCTGTCAAAGAGTCATTATGCCGGCATTTGATATAAAAGCCAACAAGGATCTGATCATCATGATCATGGCGCTTGGCGATGCCTTTTTGGAAAAAGGCTTGCATGCCGAGGCCGCTAAACGATACCAACAACTCCTTGACTTCAAGGTGGCTAATCGGAAGATATACATTAATTTGAGCAAAGCCTATATTGGCTTGAAGAAATTCGATAAGTCCGCGATGCAGATTTACGAGAAAGCGATTCAATACGATCCGAACAACTCGGAGATTCACGATATCTTGGCTGGTACCTTTCTCAAGGAAGGCCGCAGCGACAAACACGCCATTGAAATCTACGAACAGGCAATAAGAAACAATTCGCCTTTATTCGACAAACTCGTCGATCACTTAGGAACCATTTATTTTAAGAATAATGAATTTCACAAATGTAAAGACGTTAGTCAATTATTCCTGGACAAATACGGTCACAAATCGAAGCCGATGGCGCTATTCCTGAAAAGTAGCTGGAAAACCGGCCAATACAATGACGCCATCGTGCAATTGAAAAAGCTCATCGATCGCACGGAGGACAACTCCACCCTATTGAAATATTTGTGTTTTTCTTACTTGGAAAAGAAATTTACGGGAGAACTGCAGAACCAGGACCTGCGATTCAGTTATGTCGACAGATTGATGGTATCGGATTATATGAATCGCTGCACACGCTTTGATAATTTGCAGGAGCTTGCTTTTTACCTGGAATTAAAACGCTTTTACCTGGACAA
>JABAHQ010022804.1_pt1 | contig 15094 bp, 10 predicted proteins | sample 7062091 | NCBI WGS metagenome assembly JABAHQ01 (sample SAMN14534359, study PRJNA622989) | marine sediment metagenome | biome: marine biome [ENVO:00000428]; feature: marine pelagic biome [ENVO:01000023]; material: deep marine sediment [ENVO:00002113] | place: India: Gulf of Kutch | collected...
TCGTCGGTGGTGGCGTAGTAGTCCTCGTAGAAGGTGTTCCACGTGGTGTGGACCTTGTACGGCTGGTTCTGGGTGGAGTAGAAGATCGAGTTGTACTGGTCCGTGTCGTCGGCGCTCATGGGCGTCTGGAACACGAACTCGTCGTCCGCGTCCAGGAGCGCCTGCGCGTCCGCCTGGGCCCCCGGCCAGTCCCCCAGGTTCACCCGCACCGAGGCGCGCGCGCCCAGGGCGGCCAGCTCGAACTCGGTGTTTCCGGCGTTCTGGGCGACCGACATGGCGTCGGTGAAGTGCTGCTCGGCCCGAGTCAAGTAGCCGGTGGGTCCCTCCTGGAGGGAACCGCCGTCGATCACCACGTCGCAGAAGTTCTCGCCCAGGAGGCGGTTCGCGTAGCCCGCCCAGAGATACGCCCGGGCCACCTGCTCATTGGAGTTGAAGGCGGCCTGGTCCAGGGCCTCCCCGAAGCGCCGGAGCGCGTCCTCGGCGACCCAGCGGGCCTGCTGGGCGTTGTCCCACTGGAAGTCCTGCTCGTCGATCCGGTAGACGCCCCGTCGCTCGTTGGTGTTGATCCCGAAGTTGCCCGTGTTTCCCGAGGGGAAGACCTCCCGGGTGCCCGACGCCAGGACCCGGGCCACCTCGTTCCAGGCGTTGTTGAAGGTCCGGTTCGCCCCGTTGACCACCGACTCGAAGGCCTCCGGGTCGCTCAGGAACTCGTCGGCGGCCGGGCCGGGGTTGGTCACCGAGAAATCGCACGCCGCCAGCGAGAGCGCCAGGATGACGGCGAGGCCTCCCACCGCGACCCGGCTCCGTGCGGAGCCGGGACGCGGGTTCGTTTCGCGGTCGTTCATCGTGTGCTCCTCTCGGTCGCGGTTCGTCGTGGTTCGCGTGACTTGGCTCATCGTCGCCCCCTCAGAAGTTGATGCGGAGAGAGGCGGTGAACGTGGCCGGCGGCGGAACGTGCTCCGTGATCTTCCGCTCGAGATCGGCCTGGTCGCCGAAGTTCTGACCCCCGTTGCCCAGCATCTCGGGGTCCATGGCGAACCATTCGTCGTTGAACCAGCGGATCGCGTTCCTGGCCGAGAGGGTCAGGGTGGGGCTCTGCCCCCAGGGAACGACGGCCTCCAGGGGCACCTGGAGGGTGATGTCCCGCAGCTTGAAGAAGTTGGCCTTGTAGCTGTACCGGTCGTCGTTCGTGTCGTCCCAGTTGCAGAGGAAGCGGGTCCGGGCCGTCAGGCCTTCGAAGTTCCCGTCCGCCATCAGCTGGGACGCGTTCTGGCCGTTGACGAAGCAGTAGGGCCAGATCACGCCCCGGCCGACCGCGTTGTCCGTGGCCCCGTCGTTGATGAAGTGTCCGCCCTGGTACTCGCCCCGGGCGCTCAGGGACCAGCCGTCCAGGAAGCGGAAGCGGACCGAGGGGACGATGATGTGGGTCGGCTGGTTCGGCCCCAGCACCACGTCCTCCTCGATGATCGGCGCGGCGATCTCGTTGGGGTTCGTCACCCGCCGGCCGATGAGGACCGGGGCCGGCTCACCCTCCCGGATGAACGTCTCACCCCCGGTGCTGAACTCGGGCGCGCCGCCCAGGGAGACGACCTCGCTCTTGTTCGTGGACACCGAGACCCCGGCCTCGGCCGTGAAGTCCCTGGACTGATAGGCCACGGCGTTCAGGTAGAGCTCGATCCCCTGGTTGGTGAGCTCCCCGACGTTCTCGAGCTGATCGTCCCAGTCCCCCTCGCTCGGGATCGAGCTGACCTCGAAGAGGGCGTCGGTCGTCCTCTGGTGGTAGTAGGTGAACTCGGCGGTGAGCCGGTCGTCGACGAAGGTTCCGTCGAAGCCCAGCTCCCACTCCGTGGTCCGCTCGGGCCCCAGCTCGGGGTTGCCCAGGTTCTCGGGCGTGAAGGCGGGAGAGGCGCCCAGGGCATCCGTCGTGGACCAGGTCTTCACGGCGTCGAAGGCGCCCGGCGCCCGTCCCGACTGACCCAGGGCTCCCCGGACCTTCACGTTGCCCATGTACTCGGGCCACCAATCCTCGTCGGCGATCACCCACGAGGCGCTGACCTTCGGGTAGGGCTCCAGGCCCAGGTCCTCACCGAAGGCGCTGTTGCCGTCCACCCGGAGACCACCGGTCAGGAAGACCCGGTCCCGCCAACCGAAGCGGACCTGGCCGAAGAAACCGGCGTTGATGATCCGCTCCCGGTCCTCGAAGGAGAGGGTGAGCGCGCCGGAGGAGAGGGTGGGGTCGATCGGACCCGGGAAGGTCTCGGAGTAGCCGTCCACGCTCTTCTCCTCGGTCTCGATCACCTGGCCGCCGAACGAGAAGGTGGAGGCCAGGTCCGAGGTCAGGTCCCTCGTGTACGAGCCGGCGTAGTCCACCGTCACCGTCTCGAACGTCCACTTCTCGTTCGCCATGATCCCGTTGGGGGCGAGCCGGAAGCCGAACGGCCGGACCTGGCGGCCCTCGTTCTCCGCCCGGTCGTACCCCACCGAGAGGCGATTGGAGAAGGACTGGATCGGCTGGTAGTTGACGGTCATCCCGGTGATGAGGTGACCGATGTTGGTCTCGATGTCGTAGTCGTTGACGATCTCGTCGATCCGGTCCGGGAGGTATCCGCCCACGTAGTTCTCGTTGAAGCGGTACGCCTGGAGCGTGAGCCCGTGGGCGTTGTTCCCGGACGGCGTGTTCGAGATGTGGTTCAGGGTGAGGCCCGTGTTCCACTGGACCGTCAGGTCCTCCAGGGGGGTGAAGGTGAAGTTCCCCCGGAGGTTCATCTTCTCCTCCCGGTCCTCGGGGAAGACGCCCTCGTTGTCCTCCCAGCTCCCCGAGACGAAGTAGTTCATCGTCTCCAGGCCGCCCCGGACCGAGAGGTAGTACTTCTGGCGCCAGGCGGTGCCCTGGTAGCCGATGTCGGGGAAGTCGTCGCCGAACTCGTTCTTCCAGGCGTCGCTGATGCCGCCCCCGAAGATCGAGGGCGCGCCCCGGAGCCACGGGTCGAGCCGCATGAAGGGGGCCGAATCGGGCCCGAAGGACTTGAGCCAGTTGAAGCCCTGGTCGACCTGGGCGGTCCACTGGGCGTCTCCCCGGGTGCCCTTCTTCGTGAAGATCTGGATCACGCCCGCCGACGCCTCGGTGCCGTAGAGCGTCGTGGCGGCGGCGCCCTTGATCACCTCGATCCGCTCGATGCTGGCGGGATCGATGTCGTTGAGCGGGCTGGGCGAGATGTTGGCGCTCCGGCCCGAATAGCCCACCGGCGGGACGTTCTTCGGATACGGGTCGCTCCGCATCCGGATCCCGTCCACGTAGATCAGGGGCTGGTTGCTCTGGGAGACGCTCACGTTCCCCCGGAGGCGGATCTGGGCGCCGGAGCCGGCGGACCCGGACGCCTCGGTGATCGAGATGCCCGTGGCCCGGCCCTGGAGGAGGCTCTCCATGTTCACGGCCGGCTCGGCCACGTCGTTCAGGTTGATCTGGGCGATCGTGTTGCCCACCTCCCTGCGGCGCGCGGCGCCGGCCTCACCGGTCACGACCAGCTCGTCGAGACCCAGGACCTCCTGCTCCATCTCGATGTTGACGGTCGTGGACTGACCCGCCTGAACCGAGATCGCCTGGGTGACGGTCTGGTAGCCGATCCGCTCGACCACCAGCGTGTGCTGCCCCGCCTCCACGTTGAGGATGAGGAAGCGGCCGTTCTCGCCGGTGAGCGTCCCGATGCTCGTCCCCTGCAGGTAGACCTGCGCGGACGAGATCGGCGCCAGGCTGGCCGATTCGACCACCCGGCCGGTGACGGTCCCGGTCTGCTGGGCCGCCAGAGGTGGAGCGGCCACCAGGGCCGTCATCGCGAGTACCGCGATCACGGCACTCGGCACGCGAGCCCGCACGGGCCCCCGCGGCGATCGCCGCCCCCGATCGGACCTTTCGAATAGCTGTGGGATCATGGCTGGATTCCCTCCTCTCTGAGAAACGACATCCGGCATTCGCTCGGGTTCACGATGCCGGCATCGACACGGAAGCGGCGTCGGGCGCCGTACGTCCCGTGGTTGCGCGTTGAGCGTCGCGCGGTTCGAATGTGCCGACGGCTGCCGACAGACCGATAGGGGGGACGGCGAGCCGCCTCGACATGGAAGTTGCAGGTGTTTTGGAGAATTCTGACCCAGAAAGCACCCGGAACAGCCCCCTTATCTGTGTGTGTGGACAGGCTCAACGTACGCCCGGGCGCTCGTGACTGTCAAATGACGTCCAAACGACATCGGCGCATCGGCCTACGTGATTTCTTCGGTGCCCGGACGGCGCACCCGCGCGACGGCCCGACCGAACGGTCCCGGGCCTGTCTCATCCTCGCCAGCCGCTGTACTCTTTCTCTGGAGTCTCTACGGGACGTCCGGGGGCCCCATTTCAGGCCCGCCCGCCGCCGATTCCCTCACTGCAGGAGGCACGAGGACCGTGGAACGACGACCTCTACCATCCCGTCTGCGCACGGCGCTCAGCCTGGCGCTCCCGTCGATCCTCTGGGGTGCGCTCTCCGCCTGCTACACCTACATCCCCCTGGCAGACGGCCCGGTACCCCGGGGTCGAGAGATTCGCGCCTATCTGACGGCGGCGGGACGAGAACGCGTCGGCGAGATTCTTCCCCGGGATCAGCGCTGGCTCGAGGGAACGGTGGTCCGCGATGAAGCCGACGGCCTCCTCCTGCGGATCGAGCGCCGGGCCGGGCCCCAGAACCCGACCGCTCGGGCCCTGGAGCAGACGATCATCCTGCGGGACGGCGACGTCGCCGCGATCGAGGGTCGGCAGATGGACGGTCTCCGGACGGGTCTCGTCGTGGGAGTGGCCGCCGTCGCCGGGGCCGCGATCCTCGGCAAGATCCTCAGCGGGCGAGGAGAGAGCGGCCCGGGTCCGGGCGAGGGGGGCGGAACCGACGCCTTGATCCCTGCGGGCCTACCCCCTCGGCCTAATTCTCCACCACCGTGACCGTGACCTCCGACCGTGCGGACCCTCGCAGAGACTCGACCGCCACGGCGGACGCCGTGAACGTCCCCGGCTCCTCGTAGGCGTGGGATTCCGTGGCGTTGGCCTCCTGGGACCCGAAGGTCGAGACCGTGGTCGAGTCGCCGTCGCCGAAGAAGAACTCGATCCGAACGAGGCTCGTCCCCTCGGCGCTCGCCCGGAACTCGATCTCTTCTCCCACGGCCGCCTCTTCGGGCATGGCGACCAGGCTGACGCGGACGGGACGGTCGTCCTCGACGGTGAGGCTCGTGCAGGATGGAAGACCGAACGAGAGAACGAGGGCGAGGACGAGGGTCCTCATGACTGCCTCCTGGGAGATCCGGTACGGCGAACGTCCTCAGGGTGGGTCTCCGAGGACCGCCTCCGCAAGAGCACCGGCAGCGGGTCTGAACAGGGTGCCGGGGGAGCGCAGCCGGCCGCTGCCCCCGCGACGATCCCTCCAGCGCGGTCGTCTCGCGCTCCTTCGCGGCGCGCCGGCCTCGATCCTCGACCGACGGTAGCGTGAAGGACTCCGCCCTGACCGTTCCCGCCGGCCCCCCGCCCGGCCGCCTGGGCGTGGTCCTCGGAGGGGGCGGGGCCCGGGCGGCGTACCAGGTGGGCACCCTCCGCTTCCTGGCCCGCCGCTTTCCCGACCTCCACATTCCGGTGATCACCGGGGTGTCGGCGGGGGGGATCAACGCGGCCCTCCTGGCCAGCCACCACGGGAGCTTTCCCCAGGCCGTGGGTGAGCTGGACACCCTCTGGGCGAATCTCACGATCCCCGACGTCTTCCGAACCGACACCGTCTCCCTCGTCCGGAACGTCTTTCGCTGGGCCACGCAGCTCGTCTCCGGCGGACTGGGCGGCCGGCCCCGGGTGAAGGGCCTCGTGGACACCCAACCCCTGCGCGAGTATCTGACGGAGGTTCTCCACGCCGTGGACGGGCGCCTGACCGGGATCGACTACAATCTCCAGCGCGGCACCCTCCACGCAGTGGGGCTCAGCACGTCGTGCTACTCCACCGGCCAGTCGGTCACGTGGATCGAGGGAACCGAGGAGATGGACGAGTGGCAGCGTCCGCAGCGGCTGGCTCGGCAGACGCCCCTCACCGTCGAGCACGTCATGGCTTCGTGCGCGATCCCCCTCTTCTTCCCCGCGATCGAGCTGGGCGGGATGTGGTACGGGGACGGCGGGATCCGCCTCGCGGCGCCCCTCTCCCCCGCCCTCCACCTCGGAGCCCGGAGAATCCTGGCCGTCTCGACCCGCTACGACCGCTCGGTGGAGGAGGCCAGTCGTCCGGCGGTTCGGGGCTATCCCCCGCCGGCCCAGGTCATGAGCCAGCTGGTCAACTCGATCTTCCTCGATCTCCTGGACCAGGACGCGTGGCGGCTGGAGCTCATCAACGAGCTGCTCCGGAAGCTGCCCCCGGAAGAGCGGGAGGGCCTCAAGGTGATCGACGTCCTCGCCCTCCGCCCGTCCAGGGACCTGGGACGCCTGGCCACCGGCTACGAGGCCCAGCTCCCGGGTCTCTTCCGCTGGCTGACCCGGGGTCTCGGCACCCGGGAGACCGAGAGTCCCGACGCCCTGAGCATCGTCCTCTTCGAGCCCGATTACCTGAAGAGGCTCATGGACCTGGGGGAGGCCGACGCGGAGGAACGCGCCGACGAGATCGAGGCTTTCGTACGGGGAGGCGAAAGCTCCGCCGCCGACGACGTGGCCGCGGCCGGAGGGGACGCGTAGCCCGAGACCCGGCCACGCTTCCAGGGGTCCCGGCATCGCAACCCCGGGCCCGGGCGGGGGTACTCTCCTTTCCCGGACCGATCCCCGGTCCCCCGTCGAACGCAACCGTCCCTCACGCCCGGAGAGATCGATGCCCGAACGCCCTCGACCCGACCTGGCCACGGAGGAAGAGGCCCGCCAGGTGGCGGAGGCCGCCCGCGAGGAGGAGTGGGAGCACGCCAGCTTCGCCCGGGGCCTCTTCGAGGGTCGCTTCCGTCTGGACCTGATCCATCCCCATCCGGAGCCCGACCCCGAAGAGCAGGAGCGGGCCGAGGAGTTCCTGGAGAAGCTCGAGGCCTTCGCCCGGGAGAAGATCGACGGCGACGCCATCGACCGGGAGGGGCACGTGCCCCAGGAGGTCCTGGACGGCCTGGTCGAGCTCGGGGCGTACGGGATCAAGATCCCCAGGGAGTACGGCGGCCTCGGCCTCTCCCAGCACACCTACGAGAGGGCGCTCTCGATCGTCTCGAGCCGGTGTGCCTCCACCGGCGCCTTCCTCTCGGCCCACCAGTCGATCGGCGTCCCCCAGCCCCTTCTCCTCTTCGGGACCGAGGAGCAGAAGGAGCGCTATCTCCCGCGGATCTGCGAGGGGGCCCTCTCCTCCTTCTGTCTGACCGAGCCCGACGTGGGCTCCGACCCCGCCAACATGTCCACCACCGCCGAGCCCACGGTGGACGGGGAGGCCTGGATCCTCAACGGAGAGAAGCTCTGGACCACGAACGGCCCCAGGGCGGATCTCATGGTGGTCATGGCCCGGACGCCCGCCCCCGACGGCCACGGAAAGGGCCCGATCTCCGCGTTCATCGTGGAAGCGGACTGGCCCGGCGTGAGCGTGCCCCACATCTGCGACTTCATGGGCCTCCGGGGGATCAGCAACGGCGTGATGCGCTTCGACGACGTGCGGGTCCCCAGGGAGAATCTCCTCTGGAAGGAGGGGAGGGGTCTCAAGCTGGCCCTGATCACCCTGAATACCGGGCGGCTCTCCCTGCCGGCGTTCTGCGCCGGTGCCGGCAAGAGCCTGCTGAACGCGTGCCGGAAGTGGGCGGTCGAGCGGGTGCAGTGGGGCGCGCCGATCGGCAAGCACGAGGCGATCGCCTCGAAGATCGGCCGGATGGCCGCCGACACCTTCGCCATGGAGGCGGTGGTGGACCTCACCGCCCTGATGGCGGACAGCAAGGAGTTCGACATCCGCCTCGAGGCCGCCATCGCCAAGATGTGGCACTCGGAGACGGCGTGGCGGATCGGCGACGACGCGGTCCAGATCCGGGGCGGCCGGGGCTATGAGACCGCGGATTCCCTCCGGGCCCGGGGAGAGTCGCCGATCCCCGTCGAGAGGGCCCTACGGGACCTCCGGATCAACCTGATCTTCGAGGGCTCCAGCGAGATCATGCGCCTCTTCATCGCCCGGGAGGCGGTGGACACGCACCTGAGCGTCGCCGGCGACCTGGTGAACCCGAAGGCGTCGGTGGGCCAGAAGGTGAAGGCGCTGATCCGGGCGGCGGCGCACTACGGCTGGTGGTATCCGACCCGGTGGCTCGGCTGGGGCCGCTGGCCCCGCTACTCCGGGTTCGGCGATCTCGCACCGCACCTGCGCTACGTGGACCGACGCTCCCGGAAGCTGGCCCGCTCGATCTTCCACGCCATGATCCGGTTCGGGCCCATGCTGGAGAAGAAGCAGGGGGTGCTGGGGCGGATCGTGGAGATCGGCGCCGAGCTCTTCACCATGAGCGCCGCCTGCGTGCGGGCCCGCAGGATGGTTGAGGAGAGCCCGGGCGATCACACCCCGGTCGAGCTCGCCGACCTCTTCTGCCGCCACGCCCGCCGCCGGGTCGAGGAGCGCTTCGACGCTCTCTTCGTCAACGACGACGTGGCCACGTACCGGCTGGCCCAGCGGGCCATGGAGGGGCGCTACGCGTGGCTCGAGGAGGGGGTCCTCACCATGGACGCCTACGACCAGCCCATGGTGGCGCGCATGGAGCACGAGCCCGGGAAGGAGGCGGCCGCGGAAGGCGCCGGCGAGCAGGAGCCGGCCGGGGCCCCCGGATCGGACTGAGCTCTACCCGCATCCTCGGGGGACGGGCCCGGGCCGGCGTCAGATCCAGCCCTTGCGGCGAAAATACCAGACCATCCCCGCTGCCACCGCGAGCATGAGGCCCAGGAGCGCCGGGTAGGCCCACGGGCGTGCGAGCTCGGGCATGTGCTCGAAGTTCATCCCGTAGATCCCCGCCAGGAAGGTCAGGGGGATGAAGATGCTCGCCATGATCGTGAGCACCTTCATGACCTCGTTGGTGCGCTGGCCCACGCTGGACAGGTAGAGGTCGGTGAGGCCCGAGGCCAGGTCCCGGAGCGTCTCCACCGTGTCCAGGGCCTGGACCGCGTGGTCGTAGACGTCCCGGAGGTAGACCTGGGTCTCCTTCGTGATCCGGGGATGGTCGCTGCGCAGGAGATGCGACATGACGTCCCGGAGCGGCCACACCGCCCGCCGCATCACCAGCATCTCCCGTTTCAGGTCGTGGATCCGGTGGAGGGTGTCCTCCTCGGGGCTCTCCATGACCTCGACGTCCAGGCGCTCGATCTCGTCGCCGATCCGCTCCAGTACCGCGTAGTAGGCGTCCACCACCGCGTCCACCAGCGCGTAGGCCAGGTAGTCGGGTCCCCGGCTCCGGATGCGGGCGTTTCCGTTCCGGATCCGCTCCCGCACCGGGTCGAAGACGTCCCCGGGGCGCTCCTGGAAGGTGAAGACGTAGTTCTCGCCCAGGATCAGGCTGAGCTGCTCGCTCTGGACGGACCCCGTGGCCTCGTCGTAGGAGAGCATCTGCAGGACGAGATAGAGATAGCCCTCGTGCTCCTCCACCTTGGGCCGCTGGCCCACGCTGAGCACGTCCTCGAGGACCAGGGGATGGAAGCCGAAGTGCCCGCCCACCCCCCGCACCGGCTGCACGTCGTGGAGGCCGTCCACGTTCACCCAGGTGACGGTGGGGGTCTCCCGGAAGGGGTAGCACTCCTCGATCCCCGCGATCTCCCGCTCCCGGAGCCCTCCCTCGTCGTAGTCGATGAAGGAGAGCCGGACTTCCTCCACCTTCCTGGGGCCCGTGTGGACCAGGGTCCCGGGAGGAGCGCCGGGCTTCTTGGACGTCCGTCGGACCAGACGGCCCATGACGCGCAGGTGATGGACCGGATTGAGGGCGTCGGGAAGGTGGGGACGTTGGGGCGACCCTGAGGGATCGATCCGATCCTGCTCTCTCTTCCGGGTCATTCGCGCCCTCTCAGGGGGTCGCGGTACGGGTGGTGGCGAGGGCGTCCTCGAACTGCCGCTGGTAGAGGCGCTGGTACACCTCGCTCCGCTCCAGCAGCTCGGAGTGGGTCCCCCGGTCCCGGACCACCCCGCCCTCCAGGACCAGGATGCGGGCGGCCCGGAGCACCGTCGAGAGCCGGTGAGCGATCACCAGGGTGGTTCGACCCCGCATGAGCCGATCGAGGGCGTCCTGGACCAGCGTCTCGCTCTCGGCGTCGAGGCTGCTTGACGCCTCGTCCAGGATGAGGACGGCGGGACGCTTCAGCATCACCCTGGCGATGGCGATCCGCTGGCGCTGGCCCGCGCTGAGCGTCACGCCACGCTCGCCCACGAGCTGGTCGTATCCGTTCGGGAACTCGCGGACGAACTCGTGGGCGTGGGCGTCGACGGCCGCCGCCCGGAGCTCCTCCCCGCCCGCGTCGGGCCGGCCGTAGAGAAGGTTCTCCCGCACGCTGCCCGCGAAGAGCATCGGCTCCTGGGGCACGAGGCCCACGACGCTCCGGAGCTCGCGGAGCGCGAGGCGACGCACGTCGACCCCGTCCAGGGTCACCCGACCCTCCTCGACGTCGTAGAAGCGCGGGATCAGCGACGCCATGGTGCTCTTCCCCACGCCGGAGCTTCCCACCAGGGCGACGGTCTCGCCCCGGTCCAGGGTGACGTCGACCCCCTCCAGGACCAGGGGAAGCCCGGGCTCGTAGCGGAACGTGACGCCCTCGTAGCGGACCACGCCCCGGACCGGCCGTGGGAGGGGAAGCGGCCGCTCGGGCTCCTCCAGCTCCCGCGGGTGGTCGAGGAGCTCGAAGATGCGCCGGGCGGCCCCGGCCGCCTCCTGGAGGTTGTTCCAGAAGCCCGCCAGGGAGGTGACGGCCCCGGCGATCGTCACCGCGTAGAGGAGGAAGGCGACCAGGGTTCCGGGGGTCAGCTCCCCGGCCAGCACCAGGCGTCCCCCTTCCCAGAGGACCAGGACGATCGCCCCGAAGGCGGCGAAGGTGACGGCGCCTGTGAGCGCCGCCCGGGCGACCGCACGCTTGAGCCCCTCGTCCCGGACGCCCTCGACCTCCGCGTCGAAGCGTCGGCGCTCGTCCTCCTCCCGGGTGAAGCTCTGGACCGTGCGGATCTGGGTGAAGACCTGCTCGGCCTGGGAGACCGCCGAGGCGAGGCGGTCCTGGATCCCCGTGCTGATGAAGCGGACCCGACGGCCGAAGAGCCAGCCCACCACCGCGGCGAAGGGAATCGCCACCAGGGTGACCAGGGTCAGCCTGGGGTGGGTGATCGTGACCAGGACCAGGGCGCCCACCAGGAAGAGCCCCTGCCGGATCAGCTCCGGGACCCCGAAGCGCAGCACCCCCTGGACCAGCCCGGCGTCGGACGCGATCCGGGAGCTGAGCTCGCCGACGCGGCGCTGGGCGTAGAACCCCGGGGGCTGATGGACGAGGTGCCCGAAGAGGTCGCGGCGCAGGTCGGCGACGACGCGCTCCGACGCCGCCGCGGTCAGGTAGCTCTGGCCGAAGTTGGCGACGGCCTGGAACGCGAAGAGGATCACGAGGCCCACGGCGATCCGGTCCAGGAGCCCCCGATCTCCGGCCAGGAACGCCGCGTCCAGGAGCTCGCGGACCACCAGGGGGAAGGCGAGGCCGATCGCCGTGCTGACGAGGAGAAGGACGGCGGCCCAACCCAGCTCCCGCAGGTGAGGCCGAACCCGTGGCCCGAGACGTCGGAGGAAGCCCAGGGTGCGGGCAGGGGTGAGACGGTCGGTGGCCATGTGCGCGAGATCAGGGACGCGGTGCCGGCGAACCCCGGGAGAGGCGATCGGAGCCGGTGCCACCCGGAGCCCGCAGAGAAGATACGGGCCTCTCTCCCCCCTTCCAACCCGGCCGGGGAGACGCCAACTTCACATCCGTGGGCCGAGCGCCATACGCTCGGCATCGTAGCACTCACACCCCGGAACCCGGGACCCGCGCGCATGGACCGTCCCCTCCACCACCGGGCGTTCGTCGTCAGCGTCGTGTGGACCCTGGTGCTCCTCTTCCTCGGGAGCGTGGTCCACGCCACCGAGTCCAGCCTGGCGTGTCCCGACTGGCCCACCTGCTACGGGTCCATGGTCCCCGAGATGTCCGGAGGCGTCTTCTGGGAGCACCTTCACCGCCTCGTGGCGGGGGGGCTGATCCTCATGTGGCTCCTGGCCACGTATCTCGCGTGGGGGCCGGGCCGGGATCGCCCGATCCTCAGAAAGGCCACGGTGGCCGGCCTGGTCCTCCTCCTCGTCCAGGCGGTCCTGGGCGGGGTCACCGTGATCCTACGCCTCCCCGACGCGGTCTCCACCTCCCACCTGGGCCTCGCGTTCCTCTTCCTCGCCGTCGCCACCGTCCTGTCCGCGATCAGCGCCCCCGGATGGCGGGAGCGGGAGGCGGGTCCCGACTCCGGATCCACGCTGACGCCCTGGCTGGCCGGCGCCGCGGCCCTGGTCTTCGCGCAGTCCATTCTCGGCGCGTGGGTCCGTCACGCCGACGCCGGGATGGCCTGCCCCGACATCCCCCTCTGCCTCGGAGAGTGGGTGCCTCCGCTCGACCAGAGGCTCGTGGTGATCCATTGGCTCCACCGGGGGGTGGGCGTGCTCGCCGGGCTGGTGGTGGTGGGCGTGGCCGCTGCGCTCTTCGCCAGGGTCCGGGCGCCCCGGCTGCGCTTCGGCGCGCTCGCGGCGGGAAGCCTGGTCCTCGTTCAGGTGGGCCTGGGCTTCCTCTCGGTCCATACCGTCCTCTCGGTGACGCCGGTCTCCCTGCACACCCTCGTGGCTGCCGTCCTCCTCTCCGCGCTCTGTGCCATGGCCGCGTGGACCTGGAGGGGAGCGCCGGACCTCCCGGCACCGGGGGAGACGCCGATCGCAGCGGCCGGGCGCAGGCCGGGCGGCCCCGGCGGCTCCCACGGGAGGAGATGACGCGGGTGGATCCCGAGACGATCGGTCGCGTCCTGGCGCCCGTGAACGCGGGGCTCAACGCCACAAGCGCGGCGTTTCTCCTGGCCGGCTGGATCTCGGTGAAGCGAAGGCGAATCCGGCTTCACCGCACGTTCATGGTGGGCGCCGTCACCGCGTCGGCCCTCTTCCTCGTCTTCTACGTGACCCGCTTCTCCCTCACCGGGACCCACACCTTCGCGGGTGAAGGCTGGGCCCGGGCGCTCTACCTGGGGATCCTCTTCTCCCACATGATCCTGGCCGTCGTCATCGTCCCCCTGGTCCTGCGGCTCCTCTGGCTGATCCGGACCCGCCGCTTCCGGGCCCACGCGCGCCTCGCCCGCTGGACCTTTCCCCTCTGGCTCTACGTCTCGGNNTCGCGCTCACGCGCGCCTGGCCCGGTGGACCTTTCCCATCTGGCTCTACGTCTCGGTGACGGGCCTCGTGGTCTACGTCCTCCTCTACCAGGTGTACGGATACCGCTGACGCCGAGAGGCGCCTTGCGTCCGGAGATCCCTCGGGCGGAGACGATACGGCTCGGGGCGGCCCCTACTCCGCTTCCGGGAGGACGATCTCCACCTGGGCGCCTCCCCTGGGCCGGTTTCTCACCGCCACGCTCCCGCCCAGGGCCTGGACGATCTTGCGGGCGTGGTAGAGCCCCAGCCCCAGACCCAGGTGGGCGGTCGAGTAGAAGGGCTCGAACGCCCTCTCCAGTCCCTCCTCCTCGAAGCCTTCGCCCTCGTCCCGGACCACGAGCCAGCATTCGCCGTCCTGGTAGCGGACGACCACCTCGATCTCCCCGTCCCCGAAGGAGCCGGCGTTGTGGAGTACGAGGTAGAGGGCGTCGAGAAGGGCCTCCCGGTGGACCTCCACCATGGTGGGCCGCTCGGGGACGTGGACGTCGACGTCGGCGTCCCACTCCTCCCGATATTCGTCCACGGCGATCCGGGCCAGCTCGTTCAGATCCTCCCGGCTCCGTGACTCGGGAACGTCGCGGAGATAGAAGTAGAGGTCCTCGACCGCCACCAGGGCGTCCTGGACACTCCCCCTCAGCCCGCCGTCGTCCCCTTCGAGCCCCGAGCGCAGGGGCTCCTCCACGCCTTCCTTCAAGTAGGTCGAGAAGCGGTCCAGGCTGCGGCGCGTGAACGCCTCCCGCTCACCGGGCCCGTCCGAGGGAGCGCGCACGGAAGAGTCGGAAGCAGCCGGGACCGACGGTGCGGACCCCGCCTCCCGGAGCAGGACCTCCTTCACCTCCCGGAGGCCCGGGAGGGAGATGCCGGCGCCCGCCCGGCGGACGCCGTCGGAATCGCTCTCCCGGGCCGCGTTCGCGGCTCGCTGGAGGATCTCCCCGTACCGCTTCCTCGCCGAGCCGCGTCCCAGCAGCCACGCCACCACCGCCGCGGCGGCGATGCCCACGATCCACAAGATCTCTGCCATACTCTTTCCCTTCTCCGATCGATCGTCGTCCGATGACGCTCCCCCCACGAAACCGGAGGGAGCGAGGCCCGGGCGTCGCCTGCTACCCGCGGCGCCCGGGCGCGAAATGGTCCGATGCCGTCCTCACTCCAGATGTTGTGGGATGCCCCGATCCCCGGCAACCGACGGCACCGCTTGCTCGCTCCCGGAGGTCCCGGATATCCTCAGTCCGATCCCCCACGTCACCGGACGCCCGCGCCCCGACCTTCCCCCACCATCGCCCACCATGCCCCGCGCCGTCGATGACCTGGACAGGCTCGCTCGCGTCCTCGAGCAGAGCCGCGATCCCGAGAACCCGCCTCCCGACCGGGTGGCCGAGATCCTCCGGGACACCCGCAAGATCGCGGTGGTGGGTCTCTCCCGGGACCCGGCGAAGGCGGCCCGAAGAGTCCCCTCGTACCTGGCGGCGAAGGGCTATGACGTGATCCCCGTGAATCCCAACGCCGAGCGCATTCTGGGCAAGAAGGCGTTGGACCGCCTCTCCGACGTGGAGGAGGAGGTGGACATGGTCCTGGTCTTCCGCCCGTCCGACGAGGCCGGCTCCGTCGTCCGGGACGCCGCGGACCGCCCCGAACGCCCCGTAATCTGGCTCCAGGAGGGGATCCGCAACGACCCC
>JABAHQ010008329.1_pt1 | contig 15085 bp, 8 predicted proteins | sample 7062091 | NCBI WGS metagenome assembly JABAHQ01 (sample SAMN14534359, study PRJNA622989) | marine sediment metagenome | biome: marine biome [ENVO:00000428]; feature: marine pelagic biome [ENVO:01000023]; material: deep marine sediment [ENVO:00002113] | place: India: Gulf of Kutch | collected...
GATGGAGAACAGCACGGCGTTGCCGAGCCCGCCGCCCGCGAGCAGGATGTCGCTGTGGTGCGGGATCTCGGTGGGCGTTCCGGTCGGGCCCATGACCACGATGGGCTCGCCCCGCTGCCACACGGCGCACAGTCGCGACGACGTGCCCATCTCCAGCGCGATGAGCGAGATCAGGCCCTTCTCCTTGTGGACCCAGGCGCCGGTGAGGGCAAGCCCCTCGGCGGCGAGCACCGTATCCTCCACCACCGGCGCCAGCGCCTCCAGGTTCTGGATGCGGTAGAACTGCCCGGGATGGAACTTGCGCGCCTGCATGGGTGCGTGGGCCACCACCTCCACGATGGTCGGGGTCAGGCGCTTGACGTCCACGACGGTGGCGACCAGCTCCCCGTCGAGACGCGCCTTGAGCGCTTCGAAGGCGGCGTCGCGCTGGCGCTGGCGCGCCGGGTCGAGGGCGGCGAGCTCGCGCTCGAACAAGCGCACGATGTAGGGGTACCCGTCCCTTGCGCTGGCCATGGCTTTGACCACGTTGCCCGCGTACACGGGATGGTTGTCGCCGAAGAAGGTGATGTGCTTGCCGTCCCGCTGATAAGACGTGAACGGTGCGGCTTCGGCGAGCTTGGGAACGGGCGTATCGTGTAGCGGCGCGAATTTCGGCTCGCCGTTCCAGGCCGGCTCATAGCGCTGAAAGAACTTGTTCTCCAGCTCGAAGGTGCCCGGGTGCTCGTTCTCGTAGATGATGTTGGGGGAGGTGCCCGCGGCGATGAACAGGCTGCGTGCCGCCACGACGGGCTGCTCGCCGGTGCCCACCCAACGCCCGTCGCGCTCCTCCAGGCGCTCGAACTTCACGGCGGCGAGATGCCCGTGCTCGTCCGGGACGGCCTCGAGCGGGTTCATTCCCTGCACGTAGATCACGCCCTCCTCGAAAGACTTCTCCACCTCCTCGTGGTTCTGGCGATACGCGGGCGAATCCTTCAGGCCTTTGCGGTAGTAGAGTCTGACGCCGCCCCACCGGGCCACCAGCCCCTGGATGTCCGGTGCACGACCCTCGGCTGCGGCGCGCTCGCGCTCGGCGCGCAGCTCGCGCCCGTGGTTCAGGGATTCCTCGAGGATGGCGCGTTCCTCTTCGTCGTAGCGCGCGAGCGTGGCCGACTCTCCGAAGCGCTCGGCCAGGGTCTCGAAGCGGGCGAGCGTCTTCTCCACCTGCAGCGGATAGTACGCCGCCACCTCGGTGGCAGTGTCGATGGCGGTGAGGCCGCCGCCGACGACGATGGCCGGCAGGCGCACCTGCAGGTTCGTCATGGTTGAGCGCTTGGCTGCCCCGGTGAGCTGCAGGGCCATGAGGAAATCGGAGGCCTTGCGCACGCCGCGGATGAGGTTGTTTTTCAGGTCGATGACCGTGGGCCTGCCGGCGCCGGAGGCAATGGCAACGTGATGGAAGCCGAGCTTCCACGCGTCGTCCACGGTGAGCGTGCCGCCGAAGCGCACGCCGCCGTAGAAGGCGAAGGTTTGCCGGCGCGCGAGCGTCAGATAGATGACCTTCAGGAAGTTCTTGTCCCAGCGCACCGTGATCCCGTACTCGGCGACGCCGCCGAAGCCGGCCATGACGCGCTCATCGAGCTCCTCGTACAGCGCACTGAAGTCCCGCACGGGCTGCGGCAGCCCGCCGTTCTCGCCGGTGAGCTCCCCGGGCAGCGGTTCGATCTTGAAAGCGTCGATGCCCACCACCCCGAACCCCTCGTTCACAAGGTAGTGGGCCAGGGTGTAGCCGGCGGGGCCGAGGCCCACCACGAGCACGTTCTTGCCGTTGTAAGGCAGCGCGCGCGGGCGCTCGACGTTCAGAGGATTCCAGCGCGTCAGCAGGCTGTAGATCTCGAAGCCCCACGGCATGAAGAGGATATCGGTCAGGACATTGGTCTCGACCTGGGGGATGTCGACCGGCTCGACCTTCTGGTAGATGCATCCCTTCATGCAGTCGTTGCAGATGCGATGACCGGTCCCAGGCACCATGGGGTTGTCGATCATGATCACGGAGAGTGCGGCGAGATTGTCCCCGTCGCGCTTGAGCATGTGCGCCTCGGAGATCTTCTCCTCGAGCGGGCAGCCGGTGAGCGTCACCCCGAGCGGATTGGCGCGCAGGCCGCCCTCCTTCCTGCGCATGCCCTTCGAGCAGGAGTCGGTGTCGCGCTCGTGGCAATAGATGCAGTGATCGACCTCGAACAGCGTCTCGCGTTCGCTGAAGCGTCTGTCCGTGAGCGCGAACCCATCGCGCTGGCGCCGCCGCCCGGGCGGGCCTTCCAGGTGCTCGAGACCCGCGTTCAGGCGCCGGTCGAACTCCACCAGGTGGCTGAAGTCCGTGCGCTTGAGCTGGCGCAGGGAGACCCAGCCACGAACCTTCGGCTCGAGCTCCGGACGATGCAGCGCGGCGTAGGTCCAGCGCCGAACGTGCTCGAGCAACCCGTCGACCCGCTCCAGGGGCGCATCGGCAGCGAGGGCCTGTGCGAACACCTGCGCCGACTCCGGGTGCCTCGAGAGCCGCTCGATAAGCGCGGCGAGGCGGGCGTCGGCGTGGGGGTCGGCGTCGGCCTTGCCTTTGGCTGCCCGCTCGTAGTGCTTGGCGAGGTCGAGGAGCTCGGCGGCCACGCGGCTCACGGCGCGTTCCGGATCGGGGTCGTCTGCGGCGTCGGGAAAGGCGATGTGCCGGAGCAGGTCCACGGCGCGCTCCAGCGCCGCCACGTCCCACTCGTCCACCGTCTCAGAGCGGTACCGGGCCTCCACGCGGGCGACGACGCCCCGGCGGTAGCTGAAGATGGGATCGAAGTCGCGCCGGATGGCGTCGGCCTGGGCCTCGCGGGTATGCTCGACGCCGAACAGGCGGGCGAGAAACCGGCTGACGTGGGGCGCCGTGCGCACCAGCACGTCGGATATAGCCGGCGCCGTCATGCCCTCGCCCCGACAGGACCGGTAGGCGTCGAATTCCTCAAACAGGTGGGGATCGCTCTCGCGCAGGAACGCATCGAACGCCTCGAGGAGGTCCTGGAGACGTGACGGATCGTAAAGATCCCCATAGGTGAAGCCGGGGATGCCGAGCTCGAGACGCTGCGGATCCAAATCCATCGGTACAGATTCCGGGCTCAACTCTGAACTGAAAATCTCACGTTGACACCGCGGTGACAGACGCCTGTGTGGGGTGCGCAAGCGCTGCGTGAGTGGGTTCAGGAACCGCCCGCGCCCCAAAATGGTACATGTTACGGCATCGCGCCCGATAAGCGGAACAAGGCCCGCGCGCTGGCTCGCAGCGCTAGCCAGTCGGCGGGCGCCCCGATATCATCGCCGCGCTCGCGCCGCGCCGTGCGTAAGGAGAATTCTTGACCCGCATGCTCGTCATCGTCGCGTCCGCTGCATGCTGACCGACGCGCAGAAATGGCTCCTCGTGGTCGGCGCGCTCGCGACCGGCTGGGTGGTCTATCTGCTCTCACCCATCCTGACGCCGTTTCTGCTGGCCGCCATTCTGGGGTATTTGGGCGACCCGCTGGTCGAGGGTCTGGCGCGGCGCAGAGTCCCCCGTACCGCGGCCGCCGCCCTCATCCTGGCCGCTCTGATCGTGGTGATGGCGGCGTTGCCGCTCCTCTTGTTGCCTCTGGTGGAGATGCAGATCCGAGCGCTCGCCGGCATGGTTCCCGCCGCCGTGGAGTGGATCGAGCTTACCGTGGTGCCGTGGCTGCAGTCGACGCTGGGCGTGGATCCGTCGCTCTTCCAGATGGAGAGGATCAAAGAGTTGCTCGCGCAGCACTGGCAGCAGGCCGGCGACGTGGCGGTGAGCGTCTTGCAGTACGCGACGCGTTCGGGAGCCGCCTTGATCGGGTTCCTGGTGAGCTTCCTCATCGTCCCCGTGGTCACCTTCTACTTGCTTCGGGATTGGGGGCGGCTCATCGACGCCGTCCACGGTCTGCTCCCTCGGTCCATCGAGCCGATGGTGAGCGAGCTGGCGCGCGACGCGGACGAGCGGCTGGGGGCGTTCTTGAAGGGACAGCTCCTGGTGATGCTCGCGCTGGGGATCATCTATTGGGTGGGACTCTGGATCGCGGGCCTGGATCTCGCCTTCATCGTCGGCATGCTGGCGGGGCTGGTCAGCTTCGTACCCTATCTCGGCGTGATCGTGGGCGTGGTGCTCGCCAGTGTGGCAATGCTGTTTCAGACCCACGAGCTGCTCCCGCTCCTGCCCGTGCTGGTCGTGTTCGCGGTGGGCCAGGTTCTGGAGGGGACCGTGCTGACTCCGCTGCTGGTCGGGGATCGCATCGGATTGCACCCGGTGGCCGTCATCTTCGCGGTGATGGCGGGCGGGCAGCTATTCGGGTTCCTCGGGGTCCTGCTCGCGCTCCCGGTGGCCGCCGTGCTGGCCGTGCTGGTGCGCCGCGCGCACCGAAGCTACAAGGCGAGTGCCATATATCGGGGAGGCGGCGCGGCGCCCTCCGGCTGAGCGCGTCCCCGGCTCAGCCGGGCTCGGCGTTCGGGTCGGCCTTGGCGGATTTCCGGGCTGCCTCTGCTTCCGTGTCCAGGGCGCCGGCTGCTGCGGCGCTGGCGGCTGCACCGGGGGAGCTCGCCTCCACCAGCACGCGCCGCGGCGCGAACTTCAGGCCCTGCTCCTCGAAGGCCTTCTGGATGCGATTGTAAGCCTGTCGCCGCACGTAGAACTGCTCGCCCGGCAGGGTCATGAACTTGCACCGCACGATGAGGGCGGAGTCGTCCATGGTGTTGACGCCCTGGGACTTGAGCGGCGCCAGCATGAGCGGAGCGATCTCGGGGTCGTCCATCATCTCCTGTCCGACCTTCTTGATGATCTTGCGCACCTTCTCGAGATCGGTCTCGAAGGGGACCCGGATCTCGAAGCGCATGAGTGCCCAGTCCCGGCTCCAGTTCGTGAGGTGGCGGATCTCGCCGAAGGGTACGGTGTGTACGAGACCGGTGTGATGCCGCAGGCGCAATGAGCGGATGGAGATCTTCTCCACCGTGCCGCGGATCTGGTCGATCTCGATGTACTCACCCAGGCGGAATGCGTCGTCCATGAGGAAGAAGATCCCGGAAACGATGTCCCGCACCAGCGCCTGCGCGCCGAAGCCGATGGCGATGCCGACGACGCCGGCCCCGGCCAGCAACGGCCCGATGTTCACCCCCAGCGAGGACAGCCCGATCATGATCCCGATGACGACGAGCGTCGCCAGCATGAACTTGCGAAATACCGGCAACAGCGTCTGTGCCCGGGTGACGCCCGCACCGCCGGCTTCTTCTCCAGGGCCACCCCCACTCTGAGCCTGTGCTTCCCCCGAACCCACCTGGTGCTCCACCGCGGTCTTCACGATGCCCCAGACCGCGTAGGCGAGCAGCGCCGTGATACCCAGATTGAACAGGGCCCGCGCCACGCGTGGACCGAGCAGCTGCTGGGCGAGGCCCTCCACGTCGATGCTCCAGAGCTGCACGAACAGGGCGACCACCAACAGCCAGAGAATGATCCGCAGATTGCGCAGCGTGACGCGCGCATAGGCCTGCCTCTTCCCGCCGGCATCCTCGCCCTGCGCTGCGGCGTCCGCAGTCGGCGACGTCTCGCCGTCCTGCTCCGGAGCAGGGCCGAAGAATCGGGTGACCAGCCTGCGCAGGCCGTCGTCCGCGACCGGAACCGCGACGAGGATGAGCAGGCTCGCGAGTCCTGCCGGGTAGGTGTCCACGCCGGTCGCCAGACGGACGCCGATGGCGAGCACCCACACGCCCAGCACGTAGGCGGTTGCGAGCACGTGCCACGTGCGCGCCAGACCGGCCGGCAAGCCACCCGAGTCGGAACGTTCCGGTGCCGAGCCGCCGGCGATGAGCGCGGCGACCGGCGCGCGGGCATCCCAGATGACGCCGATGATGACCAGTACGAAAACGAAGCTCGTGAACAGGCCCACGATCTCCACGAGCTCCCATGGCAGGCTGTAGCCGTCGAGCACCTCGTGCAAGGTACGGTTGAAAACGAACACGCTGACCAGCAGAGCGATGCGGCTGTGCATCGTGCGTGCCGCGGCGTCGTTGATCGGTATCAACCGCAGCCATGGTGCGCGCGGGCACAGAGCGGTGCGCGAGGCCAGGGTCAGCAGGCGCCACGCGACGACGCCCCCCAGCACGGCCATGAACAGCCATTCCGCGGCCTCGGTCGCGGGTTCCAGCAGCAGCAACAGCAGGAACGCGCTCAAGGCGAACACGGCGACCGCCAGCAGATCCGTCAAGGCGCGCATCGCCAGCGGTCCGAGCCGGGATCGCAGGCTTTGCGTCTGCCCCTGCACCGTTTGTGGCGCCACCCCAGTGCATCCACGGCGAAAGACCCGCTCCACGACGACGCCAACCACGAGGATCAGCGCGAAGCCCATCAGGATGCTCAACCCGCCGACGGTGCCCCCTGCCGTGACCTGTCCCCAAATCAGTCCCGGTATCTCGGGGACCTGGTCGACGGCACGGAACATCGCGTCCAGAGACTCGCGCACGCGCTCCGTGCCGTTCTCCAAACGGTCCAGAAACTCGCCTTCGCCCTGGGAGGGTGTCGGCTCGGCCCCTTTCTCGAGCTGCTGCAGGAGCAGCTCGCGCACCTCGGCATCCGAGAGCCGCGCGACCGCGTCCCGTGCCTCCTCGGGGCTCAGGTCGTCGAGCCGCGCCGCGGGCTGTTCGGCGGCGGTGTCCGCGCCGGCTCCGGGGAGGGTCTGCGCGAAGGCACCCGCTAGCGCCTGACTCACGAAGAGAAGCGCAACCAGGGTGGAGCTGGCCGCGGCGATGGGCCACGGACGAGAGACCACACCTCTGGTCATCGGGCGGGCCGTGTGTCGTTGCGCAGTGTCACCATCATGGGAGCGCAGTGAGCGCGCGATACGTTCGCGGCCGAGGATATCCTAACCGTGCCGGCAAAGTCTCTCGGGTGACCCGCACCTGCATCACGCTTGGCATGGGGAAGACGCGCGTCCGCGTCCGCGTGGCCCGCATGTCGCTCACCGAGACCGACGGTTCCCTTGTCTCACGCCGGCGATAGGGCGTGAGATCCATGCAGGCGTTCGTCGCCCGCGGAGGCCAGGGCTTCGCCGACGAAGCGCTACCGGGGTTCGGTATTGTCCGGGTAAGTCGGGGGTGAGTCGTGGGCGATCAGCGCCGCACGGCTCGCAGGCGCTTCTCGGCGGCCTCGACCTGCGCCTTCGCCGCCTTCACGCGCTGATGGTAGCTCGGCCTCAGGCGGCGCCCGCCGCCGGCCAGCCCCTGCCAATCCTCGTCGCGCTTGACCCGGGCCTCCTCGAGGCGCGCCTGGGCTTGTCTGAGGGCCTCCTCCGCCGCCCGCATCTCGGCGCGCCTCTCCGCGGCCTCCTCCTCGTGGGCATTGCGCAGCCGCCGCGCCGCCCGCTGAAGCTCGCGTGCACGCGCTTCCGCCGCCGCTCGTCGTTCCGGGTCGGGGCCCGGCTCCACGGGGACCGGCTCGACCTCCTCGGCCTCGGCCGGAGGCCGCTGCGAGTAGGTAACGTTGCCGTGCTCGTCCACCGAACGATAGACGGCGTCGGCCGCCAGCCGCATCCCGTGTCCGACCTGGGAGCCGTTGGCGGCGTCCTCTGTCGCGCCGGCCCAGGACGAGATGGGGATGCTGCACGACACCAGGACGGCGAGGAGCCACAAGGCGCGCTGGCGAAGAGCGGGATCGTGGGCGTAATGGATCATCGGTGATCACCTCGGTCTACTCAGCGGCTAGCGTCACGCTCCCGGGCCTCCTTGAGGACGGTCGGCAAGGTAGGAATTTTTGGCAAGATGCGGGGACTGCGGACCCCAGCCCTACGCGGACGCGAGGCCCTGCGGTGCACCCTCGGCCCGTTGGCGGATGCACTCCTCTCGCGGTATTCCGCAAAAAAAAGGGTTCTTCGTGGCTCTACGCGGATTTCCGGGAAGCCGCGCCGGCGCGTGCCGCGGGACTCAGCCCGCGAAAGACCCGTCTCGGCGGAAATCCGCGTAGAACCAAAAAAAAAGGGCGCTGGGTGCGCCCTTAAATGAGGGAGGAGGAGGAGGACAAGATGATGTGTGTCTATCTAATGCAAGCAACGGGCCAGATCCGAGAGAGACCCTGGCGCTGACCGCTTTTCTTCACCATAAGCTGATGAAAATAAAAAGAATAGGGAATGCCGCAACGGGTCGTAGGGGGAGCAATGTCGGAGCCAGGAGAGGCCGCCGAGATGCCGTTGCCGGCGTCGGCGTCATGACGCCTCACCGTCAGAGTCTTGACGGCCGGCGCTCGGGGCACGGATTTCCGACGCATCCAGGGCTGCGGGTGCGGATCCGGCCGCAGCCACGGGCATCTCCACACCCTCGCTTCGCGCACCGGTGTCGAATGCGGGCTAAAGCGCCCGCAGGGTGCGTTCGGGGGGCGCGTCCAGAACGCTGCGCGCGCCCAGAAGCCCGGCGAGCACGATGACGGTGGTGCCGCCGGCAGCGCCCAGCAGCGCCATCCAGGGGTCCAGGCGGTAGGTGAAATCGAAGATCCGGCCTGCCATGAGTGCAGCGGTGCCCGCCGCGGCGAGGGCGCCTACGGCCCCGGCCAGCGCGCCGAGGGCGCCGAACTCGGCCGCCAACCCGCCCAGAATGCGCCGGCGGTCAGCTCCGAGGGCGCGCAGGATGGCGGTCTCCAGGCGGCGCTCATCGAGCGTCGCCTGAATGGCGGCGTATAGCACGGTCAGCCCGGCCAACAGGCTGAAGGCGAACACATACTGCACCGCGAGCGCGGCCCGGTCCATGACCGAGCGCACGCGGGTCAACAGCGCGTCCACGTCGAGCACCGTCACGCTCGGGAACGTTCGCACCAGCTCGGTCAGCATGGGAGCGCGCGTGCGGGGGAGGTGGAAGCTCGTGATGTACTGGGCCGGGTAGCCCTCGAGCATGCCCGGCGGCGCGAGCACGAAGAAATTGGGACGGAAAGAATCCCAGGCGACGGTGCGCAAGCTGCTCACGAGACCACTGATGCGCTGCCCCGCCACCTCGAAAGTCAGGCGATCCCCGAGCGCGATGCCCAGCGTCTGCGCCAGCCCGTGCTCCACGGAGAACTGTGGGGTGCCTTCGCCGGACCCCTGGTCCCACCACTGACCCGTTGCGATGCGGTTCTCGGGCAGGAGATTCGCTGCCCAGGACATATTGAAGTCGTGCGTGGCCAGGTGCTTGGCCCGTCTGGAGTCATAGTCCTCGGGAGACACCGGGCGTCCGTCGATGGCAACGAGCTGTCCGCGCACGATGGGATAGAGGCGTACGTCGTCGAGCCCCCGGGCGGCGAGGAAACCCTCCAGGCGGGCGACCTCCCCCGGCTGGACGTTGACAAGGAAGTAATTGGGCGTGTCCGGGGGCAGGGTGCGTTGCCACTGCGCGAGCAGATCGCCGCGTACCAGAGTGAGCAGCAACAGCCCCATGGTGCCGAGCCCGAAGGCCAGAATCTGCGTCACGCTGCTCCCCGCCCGACGCGACACATTGGCGAGTCCGAAGCGCCAGGTGATTCCTACCCGGGCGCGCAGCCGCCCGAGCGCGAGGACCAGTAGCCAGCTCGCCGCGCCGAGGGCCGCCACGGTGGCTGTCCCTGCGCCCAGGGCGTAGAGCCCGAGCCGCACATCCTGTGCCTGCTGCAGCGCCAGCGTCGCCACTGCCGCCAGTGCCAGGCCGTAGAGGAGCCAGGCGGGCGTCGGTCCTGCCGAGAGGTCGCGGTGCAGAATCCGCGCCGGTGGCACGTGGCGCAGCCTCATGAGCGGCGGCAGGGCGAAGCCCACCAGGACGACGAGACCGGCGGTGAAGGCCAGGGGGAGGGGACGCCAGCCGGGCGGGGGCAAATCCGCAAACGCCAGCGGTCGAGCGAGAGCCGCGAGCGCCTCGTGGACCCCATATCCGAGGAGACAGCCGGCGATGCTACCGAGCAGGCCGATGACGACGAGCTGTACTAAGTACATGCCGGTCACCGTGCGCTGGCGCACCCCCAGGCAGCGCAGCAGGGCCGCGGTGTCCAGGTGACGCGTCGCGTATCGTTGCGCGGACAGCGCCACTGCGGCGCCCACGAGCAGAACGCTGACCAGCGCCGCCAGCCCCAGAAAGCGTTCCGCGCGCTCGAGGGCGACGCGAAGCCGGGGCCTGGCATCGCGCACCCCCTGGATCTGCCCCGCGGGCCCCAGATTCTCCTCGAGCCAGCTCCGGAAGCGCCCGATGCGCTCGGGCGCGCCCGCCATCAGGAGCCCGTGGGTCACGCGGCTGCCGGGCTGCACCAGCCCGGTGTCCGCAACGTCGCCCAGATTCATGAGCACGCGCGGTGCGATGCTGAAGAGGTCAGCGCCGCGATCCGGCTCGTAGGTCAGCATTCGCGCGACGCGCAGGCGCGCCTCGCCGAGCTCGATGCTATCGCCCGCGGCCAACCGCAGGAGGCTTGCCAGGCGCGGCTCGATCCACACCGTGCCCTCCTGGGGGATGGTATCGGAGGGGTGCTCGGGGCCGAACGGCTCGGCGCTCGTGCGCAGGCGCCCACGCAGCGGATACCCGGCGTCGACGGCCTTGACCTCGACGAGCTGTAATCTCCCGCCCACGCCCAGCATGCTGCGAAAGGTGAGCGTGCGCGCCGTTCGCAACCCTCGCTCCTGCGCCGTCTCGCGGATGGCCTCGTGGATGGCTACGCTCGAGCTCACCACGAGGTCGGCGGCCAGCATTTCGTTGGCCTGCAGGTGCATGGCGCGCTCGACCCGGTCGGCGACGAAGCCCACGCTGCTGATACTGCCGACGGCGATGATCAGCGCGAGGACGAGCACGCGCAGCTCGCCCGCACGCCAATCGCGTCGCAGCAGCCGCAACGCCAGCGCGATCATACGCCGCTGGGAATCAACCACGGAGGACGCAGAGGACACAGAGGACTTCAAGTGATGCTCCCTTCTCGTAGCGGTTCCTTCAGGTCGCCTACGGTCTCGCTCGCTTGCTGCACCAGGCGTCCACGACTTTGGTCGCATCCGTGGGATCTTTCCTCCGTATCCTCTGTGGTTGGTCCTTTCAAGCTCTAGGGCGTCATGGTGCGCGGAGGCGACCCGCGTCCAGCTCGAACAACCGATCGCAGCGATCCGCCAGACGGGCGTCGTGAGTCACCAGCACGAGGGTGGTCTCGTTCTCGCGGTTCAGCGCGAACAGCAGCTCGCCGATGCGCCGCCCGGTGACGCGGTCCAGGTTGCCGGTCGGCTCATCGGCGAACAGCACCCGGGGTGTCGCGGCGAAGGCGCGGGCGATGGCCACGCGCTGCTGCTCGCCGCCCGAGAGCTGGCGGGGATAGTGCTTCAGTCTCGCGGCGAGGCCGACGCGTTCGAGCGTGGCGCGGGCCCTCGCGCGCGCGTCGTCCAATCCGGCCAGCTCGAGCGGGAGCATGACGTTCTCGAGGGCGGTCAGGCTGGGTAACAGATGGAACGCCTGGAACACGAAGCCGACCCGCCCGGCGCGCAGCACCGCACGCTCGTCTTCGGTCAGGGCGCCGAGCTCGTGTCCCTCCAGCCACACCTGCCCGCTGGTGGATGTGTCCAGCCCCGCCAGGAGCCCGAGCAGGGTGGACTTCCCCGACCCGGATGCGCCCACGACGGCGACGCTCTCGCCGGGCCAGATGGCCAGGTCGATGCCGCGCAGGATGTGCAGCTCCCCGTCGGGACTCTCCACCCGTTTGCCGAGATCGGCGGCGCGCAGCAGCGGCTCGCTGGCGGCGGGTGGCGATGGCCGGCGCTGCGGGGTCGTCGACGCAGCGCTGCGCGCGCCGCCCCCGTTCCCGGGCTCACCGGCGACGGTTTCCGTTTCGCCTCTCACTCGCATTCGTTCCATTCGAGGTGGCAAGCCGATATGTATCGTCGAAACTTCTGTTCGAATTAACCTTTCGCGCCGGTAGTCTATACCGTGACAGCATGCTCGAGCGAAAGGGCCAGAAGTGAAGAAGACGCAACAAGAATCCAACCTGCACGGAAGACGGCGCAAGGCGGCCATGCGCTGGCTCTGCGCGCTGCTGGCTGCGGCCTTGGCGGTGAGCGCGTACGGGCGGGAGCGCACGCTCATGGTGCTCGGGGACAGCCTGAGCACGGGTTACGGCTTCGAGCGCGAACGCGGCTGGGTCAGCCTGCTCGCGCAACGCCTGGAGCGAACGCATCCCGCCTACCGGGTGGTGAACGCGAGCATCAGCGGAGAGACGACGCACGGTGCCCGCTCGCGTCTGCCCGCGGCGCTCGAGCGGCACGACCCCGACGTCGTGATCGTCGAGCTCGGGGGCAACGACGGCCTGCGCGGGATCCCGCTCGCGGAAACCCGGCGCCATCTCGAGGCCATTCTCGACATGCTGCGCGAGGGCGACGCCGTCACCCTGCTCGTGGGAATGCGCCTGCCGCCGAACTACGGGCCCCGTTACACGGAGGCTTTCGAGGCGATGTATCGTGAGCTGGCCCGGGACGCCGGCGTGACGCTGGTGCCCTTCCTGCTCGAGGGCGTCGCCACGGATGCGCAGCTCATGCAGCCCGACGGGATCCATCCGCAGGCGCAGGCGCAGCCCCGCATCCTGGCCAACGTATGGCCTCATCTGGAACCCCTGTTGTGAAGGCACGCTGGGTCTTCGGCATCGCGGCCCTCGCTCTTCTGCACGGCGGCTGCTCCAACCTCGGCTACTACGTTCATTCGGTCAAAGGGCATCTCGGCTTGATGGCGGCGCGCCAGCCTATCGACGAGATGCTGCGCGATCCACGGACTCCGGAGACGTTGAGGCGTCGGCTCGAGACGGTCGCCGATATCCGGGCTTTCGCCACCGACGAGCTCCAGCTTCCCGACACGGGCAGCTACCGGAGCTACGTGGACGTGGACGGGCCCTACGTGGTCTGGACGGTGGTGGCCGCGCCCGAATTGTCGCTGACCCCGGAGCAGTGGTGCTTCCCGATCGTGGGTTGCGTCACCTACCGCGGCTTCTACGATCGCGAGCGGGCGCGGGCTTACGCCGACGAATTGAGCCGTTCGGGCCTCGACGTCACCGTCAATGGGGTGCGCGCCTACTCCACCCTCGGCTGGTTCGACGACCCGGTTCCGGACACGATCCTGGTGCTGCCGGATTACGCCATCGCGGCGGTGGTTTTCCACGAGCTCGCCCACGAACGCTTCTACGTGCCGGGAGACTCCGCCTTCAACGAGGGCTTCGCCGTCGCCGTCGAGCGCGCGGGGGTCACGCGTTGGCTCGAAGCGCGCCGCCGGGCCCAGGAGCGGGCGAGCTTCGCGCTGGCCGAGGCCCGCGAGGCGGCCTTCCTCGAGCTGGTGTCGCATGCACGCGCGCAGTTGAGCCGCCTGTACGAGAGCGATACGACCGAGGCGGAGAAGCGCCGGCTGAAGGCGGAGATCTTCGGGGCACTGCGCGCGCAGTACGTGGAGCTCCGCTCGGGCTGGACGGATGGCCCGAACTACGACCGCTGGTTCGCCGAGGAGCTCAACAACGCGAAGCTCGCCTCGGTGGCCACCTACCACGAGCTGGTGCCCGCCTTCGAACGATTGTTGGCCGACAACGACGGCGAGCTCGGGCGCTTCTACCAGGCCTGTGAGGCCATCGGAGAGCTTGGGCCCGAGGAGCGCAGACGAAGGCTCGAGGCGCTGACGAAGGCGGCGGTGGACACCGGCACTGAGCGGAAGTGACAGTGCTGTCCGCCGAATTAAGGTGCACTCAAACGGTACAAGGTGCCGACCACGCTCGGTGCATACCGGCCTGGAGCGAAGGCGTCCGCAAGTCTCGCTTTGGCACGCCAGCCAGTGCAGTGACCTGGCGCAACCAGCCGGGGCTGTATCTGCCTCTCCAGATCCCGAACGGTTGGTTCGATGCGCGTTTCCATCGTCTTACCGGCCAAATGGTAACCACCGAGCACGACGTCGACCGGTGTATCGGGAAAATGCTGCTTCGCGCCAAGACAGGCATTGACGATGCCTGCATGCGAGCAAGCGGAGAGCACGGTAACACCTCTGCCTTTAACGCAGGCCGCAATGAACCGCTCATCCATTATCAGCGGATCGGGTTGGGCGTCATTCCCGCGGAAGCTGTGGTGGCCGGTGAGACCTTCCTCGTAATCCGTGCGCCGGTCGATTTCGCCGCTGGCGAAGAAGAAGCCGTCGCAAATCGCATGGGGATGGCGGTGAGTGGCGATCTTCGCGCCCGCTTGCGAGATTTCACTTAATGTGGGCTCCTCCGGCAGCATGAGCATCAACCCGCTCGGCGCGAGAACACCGCGCTGGTCTGGCCGGTCCGGATGCAGGTCGACGACGGGAAGAGGGAGATTCTCGGCACACCGCGCCCTCGCGATCGCCGAAATCACTGCGGGGAATCCGCCGCTGTGGTCGAAATGCCAGTGCGAAAGAAGCACGCATTCAATTGCAGAGAGATTCACGCCCAGACGCCGGGAATTATCGAGCCATACGTCGGGATATGGGCCGACGTCGAATAAGACGCTGCGTTCTTGTCCACCTTTGCGCCCCGTCGCGAGAATCGAAAGTCCATGGCAAGCGCAGCACAATTGGTCAAACACCACCTTACAGTCGTGGCCCTCGAACTTGCGGCTCGGCGGCGTCCGAGCGGCGTGCTGAGCAACCTCCGGGATCTGGGGCACACCATCATCGACGCTGGACAGTGTATCGGTCTCATTATCAACGACGACGAGCATTTCGAGCTCGTCGAGTTGCACCACCCCGTCAGGAAGCAAATGCTGAGCCATTGGTGTACCTCGTCATATGGTATCCGTGACGTGCCGTACCAGGCGCCGGCTGAGGCTTGGAAGCCAGCCCGTCGGTTGGCGTGGAGAGCAATAGTACCAGCCAGATAGCTGCAACCGAATGACCCCTTTTGCCGGCGCGACAGACATTCGAGGGCTGAGGTGTGATGGCCGCCAAGGTCGTGAAGGGATCGCCCGCCGGGCCGGTGATCGCGCTCGGTCATATTGCACTGCGTCGGGCGGGAGTCGGCCAGGAGCGGCCATCGGTAGTGCAAAAAGAAGCGATTTGAATGTCCGTTTCAGGCTCCATTCCTGCCGCCTGCTCGCGA
>JABAHQ010005598.1_pt1 | contig 15083 bp, 16 predicted proteins | sample 7062091 | NCBI WGS metagenome assembly JABAHQ01 (sample SAMN14534359, study PRJNA622989) | marine sediment metagenome | biome: marine biome [ENVO:00000428]; feature: marine pelagic biome [ENVO:01000023]; material: deep marine sediment [ENVO:00002113] | place: India: Gulf of Kutch | collected...
TTCCTGTCTGGTCTAGGTATACGGTTTGCCTACTTTTCTTTTTTTGTGGTGTTTCGTGTAGTCTACTCAAGAAGACTGTACTGTCATCCTAATGTAGTCTCCTTGCCAGGACGGTGATCATCAGTGGTAGCACGGATGTCGCCTCGCCCCAAATCAAAACCTTATCACCTTCTTCCTTAATCTTTCCCCAAGACACGGCCTCCCTCGGTGTTGCTCCAGATAGAGAGCCGTCCAATTCAATGGCGGTGCTCAGATAAACTGCGTAATCCAGTCCTCCCTTGAACTGGTTCCACCAGATCGTGTGATGTTTGCTTATCCCTCCTCCAACTATCAGAGCTCCACTTCTTTCAGCTTCCCAAATCAAGTCATTTAGTAATTGCTCATCCTTGAGGACGTCGATTCTGAAATCTGTATTCTGAGTGAACATCCATAATTGGTATCCGATCATGCCATCGGTTATCCCGGGAACTATCATTGGGATTTTATTCTTCGTAGCCCAATAGACTATCGAATCCTTAGCCTCCATTCTCTTCCCGAATTCCCATACCAGCTCATAGGTTGCTAACTCCTTTTTCTCGCTGTAGATTTCACCCAAAAATCTTTGAACCTTCTCTTCTACCTGATCAGCGTAGACCTTGTCTGGAACAAGGATACTACCCAGACGGCTGTAACCCCTTTTCTTCACCTCCTCATCATCCAGTTCAAAGGCTCCCTGGTAGTAGTCTCCCCAGCTCCTAGCTAGATCGTGATCCAGACTTCCACATGTCGTGATGACCAAGTCGAACCATCTCTGTTTCACCATCTCCTTGAAGACCCCTCTCAATCCAGTGGCCACTAAGGAAGCCGGAAAAGAGACGAAGTTCAGGGATTCTTCATCCTTTATCATCCTCTCCAAGATATCTACTGCTGTAGCTACTCTGTTTCCCTGAAAGCCACCCAGTTCTTCCATCTGCCCCAGAATTTCTTGGGGGTCCATTGAAGCGTTTATCTTGAAGTCGATTACCCTCTTCATCGGACCAAATTGTGGTGTAATCCCTGATTTAAAGATGAAGGAAAAAGGTGTTAGGAAATCATTCTCTAGGTTGCTAGAGCCTCATTTCTCGGTTTCTGGGACGTATTTCTTTTCACCAGCAGGTATAGGGATGGCGAGCCAGTTCTCTGGAGGCGGCAGAGGGCAGGTGTAGGCCTTGCTGTAAGCACAGAATGGGTTGTACGCTTCATTGAAGTCTAGAATCCACCTTCCCTCGCCAAGGTAGTGGCTATCAGACTGGAGATCGAGATACCGCCCTGCGCCATAGGTCTGCTTGCTGTTTGTCGTATCCTTGAAGGGAACGAACAACCATCTTTCTTCGGGGTTGCGCTTATAGACTTGTAGCGTTTCCTGCTTCCCACCCAGCTGGAACCGGAACTGGCCCCAACGAAGATATTGCTGCTGCTCACCTTCACTAGTGGACAGCGTTATTGTCTTAGCCTCACACTTATGGAGCGTGAGTTCGAGGCGATACTCTGGGTTCGGGGGATAGTAGTCTAGTCCGTTGAAGTCCTGTCGTTTTCTGGGGGGTATGGGCGACTGTGGGTTTATGGCTAAGAACCAGTCTTTCTGCTTTCTTTTCTTCTCTAGTCGCTCTCTCCACTCGGCAAGTTTCATAGCATACAGACTTGTCCTTCTATGCATAAAATCTTTTCAAGATCCTACGGTGGGTAGTGGGCATTCAGACGATCTCAAGTGTGGTTTACTCTTATTGCCTTTACTTGGCATTCCTTCAAACAGTCCTTGCATCCTTTGCAATTTCCGAGGTTGACTGGATAGGCTATATCATCTATTACTTCAAGTACGCNNCTTCCAGTTGTCATCGCATTCTATCTAGGATAGTCCCGTCTGGGATGGAGACAAGTAAAAGAAAACCTCAAAAGTTGTCTCCTTCACCTCCTGAAATAGGAGAATCCATCATGGGAAAGTGTGATATCTGCGGTAAGAATGGAGAGAATTTGAGTTTGATTACTGCTAATCACAAGAAGCTGGGTTATGTCAAGGTCTGCTCCGATTGCTGGGAGAAGCTCTATGGTGAGAACGAGTTTGTGGGGGGCACTACCGGTTCTGGTAGCTCCTGCCCCACCTGCGGATAATGCTTTGCGAAACTGACAGAAACTTCTGCAACTGGAATTCGAGCAACAGGTGTATAGAGGATAGAAGGTCTGATTATGCACTAGATTCTTTGTCGTCCTCTGCGCTTACTGTGATTTCTATGTGACGCGGGGATCTTCTTATTCCCTTGAGCGTATCTATAATCCCCAAGACGACGCTTCTGATGATCTGTTGGGGGAAATTTCCCAGCGGGACTTTCGTTCCATCTACTTTCAGCGTAGCTATCTCTGTGGTCAGAACTTCGCAATCTTCGATAGTGGCTTCTCCCCCTATGATGGCTTTTGCGAGTTCTCGGCAGGAATCATATCCACAGTGCTTACAGTCTAATCCTGGAAGCTCCTTGAGAACTGAGTCAACCAACATTGCTTTTAGCGCAGAGACTACTCCGTCAAAATCGTAGACTGGTGATTCTGGAAATTTCCTTTGAAGACTCTTCTTATCTTCGACTCTGCTTGAAATCCGGCCCGTAACCATAATAATGTTGGTTATCTCTTCCAGCGCCACTGCTGCTTCTTCAGCTGTCTCTGCGCACAGTATCTTTGGGTAGGGGGATCTCTTGTATCCCTCAACGAGGATCAGCTGTGGCTTGGTGTATATGGTGTCCAAAGTCTCTTCTAGTGGTGGGTTGCTGGTTCTAGTTATGGTCACTATTTCGTTTGGAGTGGAGGCCACGGTTAAGGCTGCTCCTGCTTCTAAATGTCTCCAAGTATCCTTTTTGCTGGTGTCAAAGGAGCCACTTATGTGCTTAACAGTCACCACCTTGAACCTTTCGCTCGCAAACCTCTCTGTCAGCCGCTCGATCAGCACCGTTTTTCCTCTTCCTCTGGCTCTGCTGACTACACAGACGAGTAGTGCCATCTTTCAAATCCTTCAATAGAAGGTGATCAATTAGGCTGATTGAATAAAAACCTCGTGGTGAACATCCTTAGCGCCAAAAGTTTGTATAAACGTCAAACAAATAACCCAATAGGCTGTTCCCCCACTGTTCTTGGAAATGTTCTCAGAACCTTTCTCTAGCGAAAGAAGCTAGGTTGGAGGTCCATGTGATGTCCAGTCTGGAACTTTTGCATCTGGAACAGAGTCCGCTCTTGGAATGTAGGGTTTCAAATCAATTATTGGTGAACCCCTATGGGCGTCGAGTCCTCTAACCCGCAGGATGCAATTTTGAAGCTCAATTAGTTCTGTGACGCATAGTCCTATGGGATTTGGTCGGCTTGGGCTTCTGGAGGCGAAGACGCCGACCTGGGGTGCACCTGGATGCCTTCTGGGAGCGACTTGGAGGACGCTCCTCTCCTCTTCGTTGTCCCGCAGATGCAACCAGTAGAGGATGATAACATGCGAGAATCTGTGGAGATGCTGTAGTCCATCGCAACATTCTGGAAAGATCCTTATTCTGGATGGTTCACCGGCATCCTCAACTATACCTATGAACCTCACTGTGCCGGGCTTAGGTATGTTAATCACCTGTTAGTGGATTCTCCTTATAAGAATAGTATTGCTCATCGTCCGATATCTTCATTGCTACCTTTCCACCTTCTGTCATCTTGTTCAGGAGTTCACTGGTAATTGACAGGTCTATTCCGAGGGATTTTGAGATATCGACAGCGGAGCAGGGTCTTCTCTTGAGCAGTTCTATAATCCTTCTTTCTGGTGAGCCCGTGTAACGCCAGGTCACTATCTTGCCTCTTTGATCGTGTAGGCTATAGACCCAGAGCCTATCCTCGCCCAATGTCCTAGAGAGTTCACTAAAGATGAGTTCTAGCTGCTTGCGGGATGGCTGCTTGACAAAGCTCTCGGATGGTGGCCTATACGGGATCTCCAGCTGAACCTGATCTGGTTCTAAGTTGAGTATAGCTTTGGTAAGATTTCTGAATGGGGTGCCCTTGACATTTGTGATCTGACTGTCTTCTGAGTGGAGAAGCATCACCTCTAGAGCCAGATGGGCATCTACTTCTCTCTTAAGCTTCCTTAGAGAAGCGAGAATAGTTTCAACGCGCATCTCCTTGTCGGCTGGTCTATTGATCAATCGAAGAGTCTCATCGTCGCCTACATCCAACTTCGCCACAATCCAATCGAACCGGGAAAGATTCTTTCTCACATCTTTTCTACCTAACAATGAGGAGTTCGTGAGAATAATTAATGGAAGATGCCCTATCCTCTCCTTGACTCTTGTGGCTATCTCACCGAGTTCCAGATTCAGTGCAGGTTCTCCGGTTCCTGAGATCGTGACTACATCTATTGAGTTCATATCCAGTTGACTCGTAACCCTGTCCAAGTCATCTATTACGCGTTTTGCTTCGATGGGTGATTCGTGCAGTTCCTCTAGCCTACGGATAGGTGTTTTGGTCGTTCCGAGTTGGCAGTAGATGCAGTTGAAGGTACACTTCTTAGGAGGCAGAAGAACATCTATTCCAAGGGATCTTCCAAAACGCCACGAGGAAACAGGCCCGTAGACCGTGGACAAGCCTATTCATTCCCTGGTCAAGCTTGAAAGGATACTACTCCAAACACTCTCTATATCTTTTGAAACCGTGCGATCAGAAGAGTATTCCACGACGGGTTTTCCGTTAACCATTGCGGTGGTCACGATAGGGTCGAAAGAGATCCTCCCAGCGACCTCCACCCCGTTCGCCTCACAGAAGGTGATTATCTGTTCTGTGTTTTGGGTATTTATGTCGTACATATTTATGCAGACAAGGGGGCGAATACGGAAATGGTTGAGTAACTGCAAAGCTCTCTGGAGGTCATGGATTCCAGATATGGTTGGCTCTGTAACTATCAGCCCCAGATCTATGCCGGTAACAGATGCTATTAGGGGGCAACCAATGCCCGGTGGACCGTCAATTAGGACCAGGCCACGTTTCTCTGTGCTGGCTATTTCTTTGGCGTTGCGTCTTACTAGGGTGACAAGCTTGCCGGAGTTTGCCTCTCCGGGATTCAGTCTTGCGTGGGACATGATGCCGTATTCAGTCTTGGAGATGAAGGCGTATCCGGCAATCCTCTCTTTAAGGCTTACAGCCTCCTGAGGACAGACTGCAACGCATACTCCACATCCTTCACAGGACAAGGGATCTATCTGGAGGTTGTTGCTGATCGCGTCAAATCTGCAGGCGTCCCTACATTCACCGCACTCTACGCATTCTGTCTTGTCTATCACCGCCAGTTTGGGACCCTTGAACTCTTGTTTCTCCAGTATTTGTGGGTGCAAGAGTAAGTGAAGATCAGGGGCATCCACATCGCAGTCTGCGACTACCATATTACGAGTCAGGGCCGCGAAGGCAGCGGTGGTGGTGGTTTTTCCTGTGCCTCCCTTTCCGCTCAGCACAGTTATCTGTTTCATTTGGTCACACGACCCTCTATCTCATCGAAGAGCGCCTGGAATTTTTCTCTCCATCCTGGAATCTCCAAGGTGAAAGGGACTCCACGAGAATAGAATTCAGCTATCCTCCTCTGAAACGGGATCTCCAGCAGGATGGGCACCTTCTTCTCTTCACAATAGTCGTGCATCTTTCTGTCACCAAGTCCTGAACGATTTACAACAATCCCATAGGGTATACCTACGTCCTCCACAACCTGTATCATCATCTTCAGATCGTGTAGACCAAAAGGCGTAGGTTCAGTCACCAGCAGGCAATAATCGCTTCCATGAATCGATTCAATCACAGGACAGGAGGTACCGGGTGGAGAGTCTATTATCGTAGTCTTGTCACTCTTAATCTGCTTCTTGACCTCCTTTATCACCGGAACCGCCATAGGTTCACCCACTACCAGTTCACCGTACACCAACTCCGTGCTCTCTACACTCCCGACTTTGACTGTTCCAATCTTCCGCCTTTCCTCAGTGATAGCCTCTTTAGGACACACGATTGCGCAGCCTCCGCAGCCAATACAGAGCTCGGGGAAGACCACCACATGCTCAGGACCCACAAAAAGGGCATTGTACTCACAGAATTCGGAACATTCCCCGCAGTGATCACATAATTCTTCATCGACCCGTGGAATCGGAACGTAAACCGATTTGGTTTCATTTATTTTGGGATGTAGAAGCAGGTGGACATTCGGTTCCTCCACATCGCAGTCCAGAAGCTGAATATTATTGAGTGCCAGAGCCATGTTTATAGCCACCGTTGTCTTTCCGGTTCCACCTTTACCGCCGGCGACGGACAAAATCATCTAGATAGGGGCCTCCCGGGCTGTAGAACACTTTTGTCCAGCAAAGATTCCTGGGATTCTTGGAGAGCCAGTAACGCGATCATCGATGCTGAGCTTGGTGGCACCCCTCTGTCAGTTCCTCCAGTTCATCTCTGTTGTAGGCCTCTATTACCGATGCAACTGTGCTGGTATTGGCTCTCAACACTGCAACCTGAGCTCGTTGGAAGAAACCAAGTCCTCTAGGGCCCATTCCAAAAGTTATCACTGCACTTGGTTTGAGCTGTAATATTCGCTGAGGGGGATGACCTGTGCCTCCGAAATGTTCACTTCTGTTGGGCACTGTCTTCTGGTTGGAGACTTCACCGTTTTCACCTAGATCAATGACAGCAAAGAAGGGTGCCCTTCCGAAGTGTTCTGACAGTCTGGCTTCCAGACCGCCTTCCTCCAAGACCGGAATTACGATTCGCTCATTCATTTCCACGCCTCCTCCTTTCAAATTTTGAAGCATATTCTTTAGTTTCTTCTCTTTTATCCAATGGAGTTCCTCATCTGATCGACCCAAGCCAATTTCTCCTCGGTCATTGGCCTCGTGCTCCACTACGACCTCTGCCCCCTCCCCTTCCAAAATGGCCCCCAACGGTTGGTGCACTGGTTTCTCCTTTCAGCTCTCCCTTCTTGGATCTTTCAACCACTTGCCTCACCGTTCCCAAGGCATCTGCGATGACTTTTATTCCGGCGGTTGAGAGTGCCTGGAAGGCGTTTGGACCTATATTTCCAGTGATCACTACTGTCGCTCCCTTGTCTGCTATCAGTTGGGCGGCTTGGATTCCAGCTCCTCTCATGGCTCCTGCGGCAGTGTTGGGTACGGTTTCATGCTGCATGGTTTCGGAGTCCACGATCACAAAGAACTGGCATCTACCAAACCTAGGATCGACTTCAGCGTCCAAACTATCTGAAGCTGCAGTAACACAAACCTTCATTCCGTCACCTCCTCTGTCAAACTCTGCTCTCCTCTTGTATTCTCCTCATCCTTCGCTGAAGCATCCGGCTCTGATCTCTGTCCTGCTTTGGTCAACTCTGCTTCTTCAGCCCCTAGGAAGCTCTCTATCTTCTTTACGATTCGCATGAAGGCCTTTGCTGCTGGAGAGTTCATGTGTTCCACTATGAAGGGTACGCCCTTGTCGGAGTCCTTGCAGATGGAGGGATCTATTGGAATCCTGCCTAGGAAGGGAATCTTCAGATCTTCCGCTATCTTCTCTCCGCCCCCCACCCTGAAGATGTTCACTTCAGCACCACATTCGGGGCAGACGAAGCCACTCATATTCTCTACAATCCCGATCACAGGGATCTTCAGTTGCCGAGAGAAGGTGACCGCCTTCTTGACAACGATCTGTGAAACCTCCGAGGGGATAGTGACTATCACGACGCCGTCCATCTCGGGTATCAGCTGCATGATGCTAAGAGGCTCATCGCCGGTGCCGGGAGGTAGATCTATGAACAGAAAGTCGAGATCACCCCACGTTATATCTGATAGAAATTGGCTGATGGCCTTCATCTTTATAGGTCCCCGCCAGATGACTGGTGTCTCCTGGTTCGGAAGTAGAAAGTCCATGGAGACCACCTTGATTCCGAGAGGACCTGTAGCTGGGAATATGCCGAGAGGTCCAGCTTGAAGCCTTTGCCCTTCCAAGCCGATGATCTTCGGCACACAAGGACCAGTAATATCCGCGTCAAGGATTCCCACGCTATGAGAGAAACCGTGCATAGCAAAGGCTATAGCCAGATTCACTGTTACGGTGCTCTTTCCTACCCCGCCTTTACCACTTATGACAGCTACCTTATGCTGGATCTTCTCCATTCTGGTCTTGACTCTAGTCCGCTGTTCCTCAACTGCCGGTCTTCTTTTCTTAACCATCTCAGTTTTTCCTTTTTCACTCATCAGATCTGCTCAACCCATTGGTCACTCTTACACATGTGCACTTTTCTCACACCTAGTCTAGGTCTTGCTTAAGCCTTTTTACCTTCATTTTGTTTGATAGATAAACTATATTTAATAGTTTTGTTTAGAAAACAAACGTAGTGACCGAGTTTGGATGAAGTGGATCGAAAGATAGTTTCAAAGCTTCAAGAGGACGGGCGCACAACCCTGGAGGAGTTGAGTAAGGTCACAGGCTACACAAGCATGGGTGTCAAGAAGAGGTTAAAGAAGCTTCTGGATAAAGATGTGATCAAAGTCTCTGCCCTGTTGAATCCAAAATCGCTGGGCCTCTACACAGCCATAGTCATGCTTGAGATGGAAGATACCGAAGCTATGAGGAAGCTTCTGGAACGCTTCATAGACTGTCCAAGAGTGATACACATATTCACCACAATGGGGGGATACAACCTCATCGCCCTCGTTATAGCAGAAGACAAGGATACCCTAGAGAGCATATCTATGGAGAAGTGCTCCCTCAGAAGTAGCGAAGGCATCCGAAGGTCAGAGTTCTACCCTATAGGAACCATTCACTACTCTCCGTTCCTGAGGATTAGGGAACACCTGACACATAAACAGAGAACCATCACGCCCTGCGGCCTCGACTGCAGACCCTGCCAGAGATATAAGGCAGAGAAATGCGTGGGATGCCCCACCGCACACTACTATGATGGACCACTCTAAACGTGTCACATTGGCTCTTCAGAGTAACGGAGCATTCATGAGTTGATTAAAAAAGTGAAACTGACTGTGCTGGTAGAGGACTCTGTCCGCACGACCAGACGAGATCTCACAGCCAAGCATGGTTTATCCTTTCTAATAGAGTGTGAAACAGAAGGCAGCAGATTTTATCTTCTCATGGACACTGGACCCTCCGATGTTATATTACAGAACAGCAATGCTATGGGAATCAATCTAGCTAAGATAGATGCTATATTCCTAAGTCACGGCCACTATGACCACACTGGAGAGCTAATAGATATCCTCAAATCCATCAACAAGAGGACCCCTGTAATCGCTCATCCAAAGATCTTCAATCCGAAACTCAAACTCACGCCAGCTGTCAAATCCATCGGCATACCCTTTAAGCCAGCCGAGGTGGAAGCCCATGATGGGATTCTGTTATTGGCCCAAAATTCTGTCAAGATAGCCAAGGACGTTATTACCACTGGCAAGATAGAGCGATTAACGCGCTTTGAGAAGGTGGAGGACTACTGGACTATAGAGGAAGAAAGATTTGTTAAAGATATCATGCCTGATGACCAAGCGTTAATAATACAAATGGTGAAAAAAGGGTTAGTAATCGTGTCTGGTTGCGCTCATTCGGGCATCATAAATACCGTAGAAAAGGCACAAAAGGTGACGGACATAGATGAAATCTACGCCGTTCTGGGAGGATTCCACCTCTCAAGGGCCAACGCTAAGACTATCCACTCCACCGTCCAAGGACTTAGTGAAATAGATCCTCAAATCGTTGCTCCTTGCCACTGCACAGGATCTGAGGCTATCCAGCGGCTGGTGGAACACTTCAACGGTCGGTGCAGACCCTTGAAAACAGGGGATACAACGGTTCTTTAGATGCATGCGCCCCGAAGTTGAGCGGCATAATATGCATATTATATTTTGTTGAAGATAGAGATATATGTATTTTAAAGAACTGTATATACGGAGTCTGGTGATGTGCTCTGAGGTGAAATGAGATATGGACCAACGGAAGGTCATGTCATTAGGAAGGTCCTCTCTTGTGATTTCTCTGCCAAAGCATTGGACCAAGTTGAACGAGTTAAAAAAGGGGGATGTTGTCTCCTTAGCTATTCAACGGGATCGTTCTTTGGTCGTCTTTCCTGGTACCGGGAGAAAAGAGCAGGCTGGAGAAATAACCCTTCACATAGATCCTGAGGAAAAGAATAGTGTAATCGCTCGGAGTATAATTGCCTGTTATTTGAATGGATACCGAGGCATAAGACTAGTTTCCCAAGAAGTCTTTCCCGTGGTTCAGCAAAAGGCAATCCGGCGCATAGTAAGGATACTTTACATGAGAATTATGGAATCCGACGCTAAGAGCATGCATATAGTAACCTTGATAGATGAATCGAAAGCGTCAGTGAAATCAGGGATTCAGCGGATGCATACGGTAGCCAATTCTATGTGCCGAGATGCTTTGAATTCATTGGGAAATCGAGATTTAACATTAGCAAAGACTGTTTACTCTCTAGACGATGATGTTGACCATTTTTCTTTTTTCATTCTCCGACTGCTTCGCAGAGCCGCTTTAGACCCTGCCCTCGCAAATCAGCTTGGCCTAGAGCCCATTGACGCCTTGGACCTACAAACCTTTGTGCATAAAATTGAGGAGGTTGCCGATAATGCAGCCAGCATCGCAAAACATCTAATAATGTTGAATCAAAGACAAATAAGATTGTCAGATCACTTATTGGAGCTTATGATAACCGCTGGGAACACCTCCGTTGACTGCTATGAGAAGGCAGTTGAGGCCTTCTTCTCTGGCGACACTGATAGTTCGGATGAAATAATAGAACAGGAGAAATTCATCAATAAGATGGATCGGGAGATAGCATCGTGGGCTTTCTTACACGAAAGGAAGAATCCCCTCCTAATTTGTGCAACCTGTTCTATACGGGAGAGTATTAAGAGAATTGCCGAGTACGCAGCAGATGTGGCCGAGATTACCATCAACCGTTCCTACAAGCCAGAGCATTAAATCAGCAATAGCTCTGTCGACCCCCTAAAGACTAGAGGTAGTTTGCCAAATTTGGGATCTATCTCTTAAGGACAGCTGTTTGCTCCTCAGCTTTTGCTTGGGTAGCTTAAGGTCAAGGCCATCTTGGCGGGATGAATCTTCTCTTTGAGGAGTTTCCTTGCCAGTTCTAAAGAGAAATTGTAATTGTATGTACCCTTTCCATTTCTCCGCACTTCCTTCAACGTCTCCTCCTCAACCTTGTGCTTCAGCCTTCCTATTGTGAGTGCTCCTATCCCGAAGATTCCAGGCATAATTTCACGCATGTCATCCTCTAATTTCATACTTTCGATTCCTAGAGGTGGAATGGCATTTATGTCAGCCATAACCTTCAGGAGCTTCAGTTTTTTCAACAGTTTCTCTTCTATAACCCGGAGCCCTCGAGCCGCGGCGCAGAATATTACTTCGCCATTCTTCAAAAGTTCAAGTCTTTCTTCTGATGTGGGCGCAAAAGCGCCTTGCACCTCGGCTCCGTATCTATTACGTAGAGCCTCTGCTACGCTCCTTGCATAGTCGTCTCCATGTTCACGTTTTGGATTTAGACTAGCTATCGTGACATTGCATCCAAGTCTAGTTAAGAGGACTGCTATGATTCTTCCAACGACCCCCGTTCCAAGAACAACGCAAGTCTTATCTCCTAAACTTCCAAGTTTATGGGAAGCTATTGCCTGCTCTGTTTTCGCCACGGCCGCCGCTGCCGTGGTATATGCCCCACCAGGGTCTATGATTACGCTTGCTTCAAACGGTGGAAACATCGTGTTACTCACGACTTCTGAGATTTGTTCGGCCTTCTCTGTGTCTTTTCCTCCGATAAAGAAACAAGTGTGCTTGACTGCCTTCGGACCCCTTGAAAATATGGCGTCTTGAACAATTTTCTTGGCATCCTTGGGCGTTACGTTTTCGTATGGTATAACTGCATTGAAACCCGCATCGTATGCCATACAGACGTCAAAAGGACTGGCTATTCTGTCTGTGTCCAAGAAAAATAGAAGGTAGGGTATCTCTGAGGCAGCGGTTTTGATGACTGGTTTGACCCGAATCTGCATCGACTGCAGTAGATCTTCCATCTCCTTTGAGTGAGAGGGCTTGGGATGAGACGAAATAACCTCCTTTGAAGGTTTGAGAATTTCTACGGTGACATCTAGAGATTCTAGAAGTTTCTTGACCCCTTCAACGTGTTGTGGACTCGAAATATGTAGACTAGTAATATCTCCGTTTGCATTCAGTTCTCTAGCATTATTCAGAATCTTCATAACCATCCATCGTTCCCTTATTGGAGATCTCACTTCGTGTTTCTGTTCCTCAAGCTCACTTTGCAGATACTGTCCGTAAGCTACTAAGTAGTCCTCCTTCAAGCTGGACTCCTCAGTCTCACTCTCTTCATCAGACAACTCATCCAATGCCTCGAGTATTCGATCTCTTAACCGTTTCTTTTCTTCAATCTGAAGTGCTAGGTACTCCCTCGCATTTTCATCGATTTCAACGGGATAGAAGGGAATCTTATTCTTTTCAAACAGTTTCGCCAATGCATTGTGCTCCCGGAACTCTTTAACAGAACGCATGCCAAGCTCTTCGGTTGCGAATTCAGGATGGACTTTCTTAATCAGTTTCTCCAGCAAGGTACGGAAAGCTATGGAGGGTTTGGAAAGGCTATGGAAGTTTTGAGATATGTCATTGGTCGGTGGTTCGATTAGCCAAAATGGTTCGTTATACTCTTTTTCGACTATCAGGGTTCTTAATTTCTTCTCTTTTAGAGGTGTTATTTCGAGGGTCTCCAAGGTTCTCAGCTCTTCTTCGTAGGAGTATCGTAATACACGATCGAGAAATATATAGTTGTTCGTAATATAGTATATACAAATAAGTGTTATATATATTAACCAAGTGGATCTCGCGAGAAATTATATAAGCCTCTACATTAACCTCAAGGTGGTGAAGTTCTTGGGGAAGGTGAAGATTGGGGTCTTTAAGTGCGGGAACATCGGAGCAGCCCCGGTATTTGAACTTCTTCTTGATGAATTGGCAGAACGTGAAGACATCAAAGTGCGAACGGTGACCACAGGTTCCAAGATGGCCGTGGAAGATGTCGAAGAAGCCCTACCGAAACTCTACCAATTTAATCCAAATCTCATAATTTTCATTTCTCCAAATCCAGCAATCCCAGGACCCACCAAAGTAAGAGAAATCCTGACAGACAAAGGAGTGCCCGGTGTTGTGATCTCAGATGGAGTTGCAAAGCGCATAAAAGACGAACTTGAAAAACAAGGTCTGGGATACATAGTAATCATGGGTGACCCCTTGATCGGGGCAAGGAGAGAGTTTCTGGACCCTATAGAAATGGCCATTTTCAACTCAAACATTATTAAAGTACTCGCAATTACCGGAGTTTTGAGAATATTACATCAAGAAGTCGATAGGTTGGTAGCCACCCTCAAAGAAGAAGATACGTCCCTAAACCTGCCAAAGCTGCTAGTGGATACAGATGTTATCCGGGACAAATCCACCTTTAGCAATCCCTATGCAAAAGCCAAAGCTATGGCTGCCTACGAACTGACAAAAAAAATTGCCGAAATTGACACACAAGCCTGCTTCATAGAAAAAGAGAGAGGAAGATACATACCCCTAGTGGCCTGCGCCCACGAAATAGCTCAGATAGCGGCTAGACTAGCTGAGGAAGCAAGGGAGATTGAAAAATCCTTGGACACTGTAGTAAGGAACCCTCACTCAAAGAAAGGTACTCCCTTAACCAAAACTAGGTTGATGCCTCCTCCAATCTTGGATGAAGAGATCTACAAAAGATGGCTTAAGACCCTAGAGACCGAGGAAAGATAGGAAAGCACCCTTAAAGTTATTACAATACCAACGCATGCACTAGGCCAGAAGGTGATCGCAGAAACGTATCTCAACGGTATGCATACAAGTCTAGGGTCACAACCACATCGCAAACCAGCCCCAAAGTCGCGAAAAACCACAACCAAAGAATAACACGCGCGAAAGAGTCTGAGGATAATCTATATCGTACGCAGGTGCATCTTCTATTACTCCACCCGCGATTTCAGAAGCTTGAGGCAGCGTGACACCAAGGACAAAGCGTGAAAACATCGGCAAAGAAGCAGCTCCAGAACTGTGCATGGCGAAAAAATATACAAAGTCGGCAAAAAATGTCTAAACTACCGCGGACTAAAGTCCGCGGGGTTCTGGAAGAGTCGTAGGCTCGGGTTCTTGCCTTCATCCACCAAGTCTTGGTGAGACCAGGGATGGAGAGGTCGCGATTCATCTGCGGTCTGAAGACCCCAGCGTTCTCGTGACAAAACTGGAGTAAACGAAGATAAGAGACTCTTGGCCTCCAAACCAAGCCTACATAGGATAGGCATGCATGTAGGGCGGCATATTTGGGTTTTGTCGCTCTTCAGCTCATTCCTGGTGAAACGTCTGTATCTTGCTACATAGGTCCTGAAAGGTCGTGGAAACATCCGCAATGCGTATTTGCTTCATTCTTTCTTGGACCAAACCCGCAGCTATTAGAATGGCGCCTAAGCTCTTCTTGATACCAATTGTTGGAATCGGAAAGGCTATCAAAGCTACACCGAGCTTGGTAAGCTGAGAGCTCCTCTTCGCTCCAGCATCAGGCTTTCCCCACAAGGGCTTTAGAAATTTCGTTTCTTTCGTGACTTCTTTCATCAGGTTGGCTGCTTCTTCGTAATACAAACTGAGGTCACGTACAGTCGATGCTAACCTCTCAGATTCCTTCCGTTTCAAGTACTTTCCCTCTTTCTTAGTGCTGTTGACTGCTCCTTTAGCTTTTTTAACAGGTAGAACAATCTCTGACTACCCTAACGCTCACACAATCTCTGTACGATGAGCGCGCTAGGAATCTTGAGAAGATAACTTAATATACATGAGGAATCTGTTAAAAGACTAGTAGGATCTAAGGTAAGGAGAACTCAGAAGGTTGTCTTTTGATTTTTTCTATCTTTGCATTCCTACTCCATAACTGTGAGTGAGGTGAAAAATTTGGTGAAGGGTAAAGTTAAGAGATGGCTTGGCTTGAAAGG
>JABAHQ010001860.1_pt2 | contig 15080 bp, 13 predicted proteins | sample 7062091 | NCBI WGS metagenome assembly JABAHQ01 (sample SAMN14534359, study PRJNA622989) | marine sediment metagenome | biome: marine biome [ENVO:00000428]; feature: marine pelagic biome [ENVO:01000023]; material: deep marine sediment [ENVO:00002113] | place: India: Gulf of Kutch | collected...
ACGCTCGACTGCCGCGTCCCTGCGGCAGACGGTCCTCGCAAGACTTCGCCCAACCCCCTTACCGCCGCATAGGACGCAGTCTCCGACCAAGGACCTCAGGCCCTTGCGGGCTGGCGGCGCCTTGCCAACTGAACCCCCAAGAAGATTCCGTGGCGTGCTTGGCGCCTCGGCGAGAATCTTCGGCTTTGTTCCCGTACCCACGGATCCTGCCGACCCCCCAGTCCGTTAACCCGCGGCCAGTGGCCGAATACCCAGCCGCGCAAACAGGCTGCGGTCGTGGTCGGCGTCCGGGTTGGGGGTGGTAAGCAGCTTCTCGCCATAAAAAATGGAGTTGGCCCCGGCGTGGAAGCACAGCGCCTGTGCCTCGTCGTGCATGTCCTCGCGTCCCGCCGAAAGGCGCACAGCGGACTTAGGCATCAAGATGCGTGCCACGGCGATGGTGCGAACCAGCTCGAAGGGATCCAGATCGGGGGCCTCGGCCAGCGGCGTTCCCGCAACGCGCACGAGCAGATTGATGGGCACGCTCTCGGGATGGCGCGGCAGATTGGAAAGCTGCTGCAAGAGCCGCCCTCGATCGCGGTGCGATTCACCCATCCCGACAATTCCACCGCAGCAAACGTGGATCCCCGCCTCCCGTATATACTGGAGCGTCTCGAGACGTTCCTCATAGGTCCGCGTAGTGATCACGGACCCGTAATACTCTGGTGAGGTGTCGAGATTGTGGTTGTAATAGTCCAGCCCGGCTGTCTTCAGTCGCTGTGCCTGATCAAGACTCAGCATCCCCATCGTCATACAGGTCTCCATTCCCAGCTGCTTGACCGCCTCGACAAGCTCCAGCACATACGCCAGGTCTTTGTCCCGCGGACTTCGCCAGGCCGCCCCCATACAAAAGCGCGTTGCACCCTGCGCCTTCGCGCGCTCAGCGAACTCCACGACGGTGGCGGCGTCCATGAGGCGCTCTACTCCCAGGCCCGTGTCATAGTGCGCGCTCTGGGGACAATAGGCGCAGTCCTCGGGACATGCACCGGTCTTGATGCTCAGAAGGGTGCTGATCTGAACTACGTTCGGATCGAAGTGACGCCGGTGCGTGGAATGGGCGCGATAGAGAACGTCGTTGAAGGGCAGCTCATAGAGCGCCAGTACCTCCGGCAGCGACCAGTCGTGGCGTAGTCCTGCCCCCCCTTCAACGCGGTCCCCCGGGGCGCTTGCCTGGATTTCCGACATGTGCGGTGAACCCTCCATTTAAGACGCGATGGGCCCGGCGTCGGCAAGAAGACGCGCCCGGGCGGTTGGTTTAGAATCCTCCAGGGCAAGGACTATTGCCCGTGCCGCGGGACTAACCTGGCAAGGATACTGTCAACAGGAAGGGATGCCAATGGTTAACCGTTGCTTAGGACATATACAACAATGGCTGTGGCCGTCGCTCTGCATGCTGTGCGGGGACCGCGGACCGAAGGATCGAGACCTGTGCGCCGGGTGTTTCAGAGATCTGCCTTTTCTGCTGGGGGGCTGCGCGCGCTGCGCCGCGCCGTTGGCCGGTGAGACGATCCCGGGGCTCGTCTGCGGCCAGTGCCTGCGGCATCCACCGGTCTTTCAACGGGCCGTCGGCGTCTTTCATTATTCTTCGCCGATTGATTACCTGATTCACCAGCTCAAGTTCCGGGGCTCGTTGACGGCCGCGCGACTCCTGGGACAGCTGATGGCCGCCCGTCTCGCCCAGTCGCCGGGCCCGCTGCCCCAATTGCTCATTCCCGTTCCCCTGCATCGACATCGCCTCCGCGAGCGTGGCTACAACCAGGCCGTTGAGCTTGCCCGCCCCATCGCGCGAGCGCTGTGCATCCCCATGGCCACATGCTGTATTCGAGCTCGCCACACGGCGGCCCAGTCCGCGCTGCTGCCGGCGGAACGGCGCAGGAACGTCCGCGGGGCGTTCCAGGTTGCGTCGAGCCCTGCCGCAAAACACGTGGCGATCATCGACGACGTCATGACCACCGGTCACACCGTCGGTGAGCTGGCGCGGATACTGCGCGGAAACGGAGTGGAGCATGTTCAGGTCTGGGCCTGCGCGCGCGCCTGACCTGTCTTTTCTCGTGGTTGGGCTATATTCTGGTAGACAGTCACGATGAATCCTGATCATGGACCGCCCCACCGACGACAGCCGTGCGCTTCACCGCCAGTTGAAGGCGTTGCTCAGCCAGGCCAGACAGAACGAGCAGAAGATGCGCCGTCTGCAATCGCAGGAGCTGCGGCTGTTGGGTGCGGGCTCGCTGCGGGAGCTCATTCATATGCTGCTGCACGACTATCCCGCGAACTTCCAATTGGATGTCGTGAGCCTTTTCCTGGTGGATCCCGAGTACGAGATCGAGCGTCTCCTGGAGCAGGAGCAGTTCCCCCCGCGGCAGGAGCCGCGGCTGATCTTCTCCACCGACGCGGAGGACTTCGATCAGCCTGGCGCGTTGCCGTTGTTCCCCATCCTGGGGACCTATGATGTCCAAAAGCACGCAAGTCTTTTCCCGGGGAACGAGACCCCACTGGCGAGCGTTGCGATCCTGCCGCTGGTACGTCATGGCAGCTTTCTGGGCAGTCTGAACCTGGCCAGCCGCGATCGGGCGCGCTTTACAGACGACTCGGGCACGGACCTGCTGGAACGCCTGGCCGCCATTGTGGCGATCTCCATCGAGAATACGCTCAACTATGAACGTCTGAAACGAACCGGGCTCACAGATGCGCTCACTGGAATCAACAATCGGCGGTTCTTCGACCAGCGTCTCCAGGAGGAGATCGAGCGGGCCCGGCGAACCGAGGAGTCCTTGTCGTGTCTTTTTATCGATATTGATCACTTCAAGCAGGTCAATGACAACTACGGCCACCAGACGGGCGACAGGGTGCTGCAGCAGATTGCCGCGCGCATCCATGGCCAGATGCGGCGCAGCGATGTGTTGGCGCGCTATGGAGGGGAAGAGTTCGCCATGTTGCTCACGAGCACCACGGCAGAGGAAGCGGTGGAGATCGCCGAACGAATTCGCCTCAATGTTTCAGACTACTGCGTGAGAATACCTGAACGGCGAGACATTCGAGTTACCGTGTCCATCGGGGTCGCGGTCACGCATCCCGAACGGGACAACACGGCGGGTCGCGAAGCGGCCGAGCTGTTGATCCAGCGCGCGGACACCGCATTGCTCGCGGCCAAGGACGCCGGACGCAACCGGGTGTGCGTGGCGCAGCACGATCCGGCGTCATAGGGCTTTGCCGGTGGACTCAGCTCTCCAGGCGTTCCTTCAGGGCGTGGATGCGCCCATCCACGAACCGCCTCAACTTCGGGCTCAGGGGCTCGCCCAGCCGCGCGCGGCGATAGGCGGCCAGTGCCTCCTCCACGTCGCCGCCGGCTTCCAGGGATATGCCGAGCCCCATCCACCAAACGCTCTGATCGGGGAAAAGGTCCAGGACCTTCCGGTAGACATGGGCCGCATCGGAATGACGACCGATGCGCTGATAGAGCGCCGCCAGCATCGCATGGTAGGCGGGATCGCGACCGATTTCCGGTCGTCCTTGCTCCATGACGGTGACGGCCCGCGTCACGTCGCCCTGGTCGGCGAGAATCCGCGCATAGAGCTTTGGAAATACCGCGTGCCCGGGCACCTGCCGTATGCCCGACTCCAGCACCCCCAGGGCCTCGCGGGAGCGACTTGTTTTAATCAATACACCCGCGAGAAGCTCGCGTGCCCGGACATGCCGCGGATCCAGACGCAGCGCCTGGCGCAATCGCGTCTCCGCCGCACCGGCCTCCCGGCGTTGCAGCAGCGCCGAAGCTTCGCGGAATGCCATATCGGCTCGATCGGCGTCGCTTAGCGGCCGGGCCTTCTTGGTCACTACGGGACTGGCGGGCCCGGTCGCCGCCGGACCGGACTGCGCCATCGAAGACGTGTCCTCAGGCTCGGGCTCGCGGGCCACGGGAGCCCGGGTTTCGCGCACTTCCGGGGAGGCGCGCTCGCTCGCCGGGCTTCGCACCTCATGGTCCTCGGGCTCGGGGTCGGGTTCCCGTGCCGCAAGCTCGGTCCGAACGATTTCGGGCTCGGGTTCCCGTGCCGCAGGCTCGGCCGGGGTCGTCTCGGGCTCACGATGCGGTGCCGCAAACCTGGCCTCAGGGAACACGTTCCCCGTTGCGGAATCCCCCCGGGGCTCGCGGGCCGGCCCTGGCTCGGGAGCCGCGAGCACGGGGCGTTGTTCTTCGGTCTCAGAGTCTCGAGGCGCGCCGTCCTGTGCCGCCGTGCTCGGCGGTTCTTCCGCCCGCACCGGCGCCTCGCGTTGCACCTTCCCGTGGCCCCCCGATGCCGCAGGGATATTCTCGGCAATCTCGGGTGCCGCCATTGAGCCCTGGACAGTGGGTGCCTCACCCGCCTGCAACAGCCGCCAGCGGTCCCACCCGAGCAGCGCCACCGCGACCAGCAGTGCGACAAGAAGTCCCACCAGCAGGCTTCTGCGCCTGGAGGATCCCGCCCCTGCCACACCGGCCACGCCATCCAGGATACCGGCGCGGTCATCGAATCCGCGTGCGCGTCGCTGCTCGAGGTCCTTGAGCATCTGGTTGACGACGCTCACGTGATCATCCCCAGATAATAGAACGCGCTGAAGCCCACCGCAACGCTGGCGGCGATGCCCATCACCCCGTACATGAGCTTGTCCAGCACCGATCGTCGGCCGATCACCGTATCCTCAGTGTCGCGCACTGCAGCACGCACGTAGTCCTGCGTCACCCGTTTGTTACCCCGCCCATAGGCAAGCATCAACGCCTTGTGCCCCACGATGTTGACCAACCGCGGAATTCCACGACTGCCCCGATACAGAGCCTTGATGGCGGCCCGGTCGAACAGCGCGGCACCACCATAGCCGGCGACCACCAGGCGATGCGCCACATAGGCGCCAAGGGCGCTCCGATCCATCGGGCTCAGCCGGTAGGCGAATGCGATCCGTTGCCGCAACTGCCGAACCGAGGGCCGGTCGAGAATGACATCCAGCTCCGGTTGCCCAAACAGTACGATCTGCAGGAGCTTTTGCTTCTCGGTCTCCAGGTTCGTCAGAAGACGCAGGGCTTCCAGGGTGGGCTCGGGCATGGCCTGGGCCTCGTCGATAAACAGCACCACACGCTTTCCCGCAGCCGTGAGCTGGATCAGGCGGTCGTTGATCAGGCGCAGGATCCGGTGCTGGCCGAGATTACGGGCATACTCGAGGTCCAGCTCGTCGGCCAGGGCCATGTTCAGCGCCGCGGGCGTCAGATAGGGGTTGGGGATATATGCGGTTACGTAATCGTCGTCTTCGCTGAAGATGTTGAGGATCTTTCGGCACAGCAACGTCTTTCCCGTGCCCACCTCGCCGACGATCTTGATAAAGCCTTCGCCGGATCGTAGGGCAACCAGGAGGGTATTCAGCGCCTCCTGGTGTCCCGCGTAATTGAAAAAGAAGCTGGTGTCGGGGGTAATGGAGAAGGGGAGCTCCCGCAGACCGAAATGTTCAAGATACATGGCTCTACCTCACGCCGTGGTCTCAGCGCGACCGGGTCTCTGCCTCGCTGCCGAAGACTTCGTGTTTACCTCCATAATGAAATCCCCGGTCCATTGACCGGTAGGTCTCCGATGACTTGCGCAGGCTGTCCCGCCAGGCTCTGCCGTCGACCACGATGGGCCGCAGCAGGATCACCAGCTCACTCTTGCGTGCCGACTGTCGGGTATGCCGGAACAGTGAGCCGATAAACGGCAGATCCCCCAGCAGCGGCGTAGAGGCTACGGATTCGCGATTCGTGTTCTGCATCAGTCCTCCAATCACCACGATCTGATTGGAGTACGCGCGCACGATGCTGTCGGACTCGCGCACGCTGCTGAAGGCAAGCGGCAGCGTCTGCGCCTCGCCCGCGACGGTGATGTCCTTCTCCTGCTCGCGCACCTCGCTGACCGTCGGGTGAATGTGCAGGATGACTTCGCCGCTCTGGCTGATCTGGGGGATTACGTCCAGTGCGATGCCCGAGAAAAACGGCGTCAGTGTCACGCTGGGCGTTGTCGTTGTGGTCGTGCCGGCGATCGTTGTGCTGGACACGTTGGTCACAAAAAACTCATCGGTGCCGACCTTGATCACGGCCTTCTGGTTGTTCACCGTGGAAACCCGCGGGCTGGACAGGACCTGGACGTTGCCCTGGGTTTCCAGCAGCTCGATGAACGCGGTGAAGTCGCTCAGGCTCAGGGCAAGCGCGAATACACCCCCGAAGGACGAAGCGATGGTGCCCGCCTGTTGGCCCAGGTTGCCGCTGGACAGCGTCACGCTGGGGTCAGTGATTCCGGAGTTGTTGACATTGGGGTTGGCAAACCCCGCGCCGCCGACGCTGTCGCCGCTGAAGATCCCGCCGCCTCCGGTCTGCCCCGTCAGGACGGTCTCGTTGGTGCCCGGCTCGAGCAGCGCCGTCCAGTTGATCCCGGACTGAAATCCGTCACTGAGCTCGACCTCCAGGATCTTGGCTTCCAGGATCACCTGGCGCTCCACAACCTGTTGCGTGGTCGCNNNNCGGCGCCGGTAATGGTGGTCCCGCCACCCGCGCCGGAGGCACCGGCGCCGCTGGATCGAGCCGTGGGCTGGGTGATCTGACCCGAGCTCACACGTGTCTGCGATTTGCCCTTGCGTTTTACGTTCAGATAGTTGACCTGGTAGATCCGTGTCTGCAGGCGCCGGGGCAACACCTGGTAACTGGATGTCGTGCGCCGGAACTCATAACCATATACGTCGCGCACGGTTTCCATCACCTCCGGGATCGTCACGTTCTTGAGCGTCAGCGAGACCTCGCCGGCCACGTCCGGATGAACCACCATATTGTAGGGCGTACCCTCGACCAGGCTCATAAAGAACTGCTTGGCCGGCGCATCGCTCACGGAGATGTCGAACCGGGGCTCGGGCGCGCCCTCAGCGCCGCTCGGCACTCCGATATCCACGGGTGGCAACAAGGCGCGGGAAACCTCCTCCGGTGGTGCCTGCTGCTCGGGCGCTTCGTCCTGCTGTGCCATGCCTTCCTCCAGCGATTCTTCAATGCCTTCCATGGGCCCCCCTTGCCGCGGGGGCGTGGCCTGGCACGCGGTCATGATTACACCCAGAAACAGGATCAGAAGGCCCTTGCAGGCGGGCCACTGGTGCATGCCCAATCGGGAATGGCCGCGACGTGGAGGAACGCCGCCTCGGGGCTGGTACCTTTTCGCCTGATTTCCTGTTTTCATTGTTTGTTCTTCTTGGCCGCGTCTTTTTTCACATTCGACGGTAGTAGTTGCACCGTGAGCTCGCGCCCGTCGCGGACCAGCACCACCTGGGCCGGCTTGATGTCAATCACAACGGCATCACCAATCGCATCACCGCGGCTCACCGTTCGGCCATTGAGAACCGCCACTCTGCGGGCCGGAGAGATGAGCACTGAGCTAAGAACCCATGAACGATTCTCCTCGGCGGACGCATCGGAAGCCTGCACCTCGGGCGTGTAGTCCGGCGGTCGGGTGGGATCCGGAAGCTGCGCCAACAAGGGCTGCGACGTTGCCGCCATCAGGATCAGCAGCCCTGTTGCTTTCCAACTCTTAGATTCCGATCCAGGCATCGTTCAGGCTCAACGTATGCACGGTGATGCTCACGCGCGCGGCGGGATATTCCTTGACCTTGAATTCCACGCCGCCCCAGTAGAACCGCCAAGGCAGGCCTTCGACGGCCTTCAAATACTCGAGCGTACTCAGATAGCTCCCCTCAAAATCGATCACGAACCCGTGCCTGTACACGCCGGGGGTGACCGCTGTATCAGAGTCACCCGCCTGTGCCGCCAGGACCGGTTCCGGCCGCAGTGCCTTGACACCAACGAGCCTCAGATCGGTTTCCCGAGTAAGCACCTCCTCGAGCACCTTTGCCATGCGCCGGGGATCGATAAGATCGATGGTCATATGCCGAAGCTTTTGATTGAGCGTGGCGATCTCTGCCTTGAGAGCCTCGGCGATTTCGCGATTCTTCTCATCGGGATCAACGTTGGCCCGCTCGACGATCGCCTTCTGCTCGTCCCTGAGCTGCTCGATTTCCCTGTTCTGCTGATCGATCCGCGTAGAGTATTGCTTCGCCTGCTCATTGAGGGGCTCGAGCAGGACCCGGTCCCACACGAGAAACGTTGCGACCACGATGGCAAGCAACAGCAGTGCGCGCTCGCGAAGCGCCAGCGCGTCAATCCGTGCGGCAAGGTGCTGAATGCGGTCTTTCATATTGCCTATGGAGCCCTTTCGCTTATGGTCTCCAGGGCGAAATCGATACGCACTGTGTCATCCTTCGGGCGCACCATCTCGAACGTATGGAATTCGGTGCCTTCAAAGCTGCGTTCATGGGCCAGTGCCTGCAGGAACCGCGGCACGAGCTCCGGTTCCAACGTGCTTCCCTGAATTCCGACGTGCGTACCGCCATCGGCCAGCGTCAGGCCCCGGACCCACATTCCCGGCACGCGCCGCCTGGCCACGCCCTCAAGGAAATTCGAGAACCCACTCGTGTTACCGATACTGCGACCCGCCAGGAGCGCCACCAGTTGCGACTTGGCATCGCGCTCCTTCTGCAATCGCGCCAGCTCTGCCTCTAATGATCGGCTTTTACGTTTCACCGGGTACTTTTGACCAAGCGATTCCAATCGGCCCACCTCGCGGGCCTTCTGCGCCTCGAGCTGCTCCGCCTGCTCCGCCAGGGAATAGACGTTCCAACGCGCGTNNATGCCTGCAGCATGGTCTTCGCGGAAAAGACCTTTTCCTGCTTGCGGAACATCGGTTGATACAGATTGATCTGCTGAATCATGGTCTCTGGCCAATCAGTCCCGTCGCGGTTCCAACAAACGCATCATCATCCCTCATAGCGCCTTTTGTTCCTGACGCAAGGCCGCTCCTACGGCCAGCAGACACCGCGCCTGCACCGCCGGGGGGAGCGGTTCCGGCGTCTCCACGACCGAATTCAGATCCAGCACCCGCACCGCAACCCCCAGGTTCTCAGACAAATAGGCGACGAGCCCATGGATGTCACGCTCCAGTGGTGCGATTACGAGACTGCCGATCGGCGGCTGCGAAAAGTGGCTTTCGTAATAGTCCAGCGAACGCTGCACCTCCAGGATAATTGTATCGAGCGCGCGCTGCAGCCCTGCATCCATTGCCTGGGAACTGGCGTCGGTCTTGCTTGCTGTGTTTACGTGCTGAAATCCCAGGTCGATGTGGCGCGCAAGATACAGTGCTCCCTGGCGGGTAAGGGTGATCAGACCGTTCTCTCGCGAGAGATACACGCATGCGACACCGGCAACGTCCTCGGGAAGCAGGGCCGCAACATTGCGAATCGCCAGCTCGGGAATATCGATTGCCGAAAGCTCAAGCCCCGTGGCCTCCAACGTCCCGACGATCTGCTTGATGGCGGATGCCCGTGCGGCAACCGCGTACATCAAGCGTGCGCGCCCGGCGCCACGCTGATCCGGAATCTCGAAGACATCGATGACCGCGTCATCGATATGAAAGTCGATCAGGTCTTTGATGCGCCAGCGCACCGCGGCCTTGAGCTCCGCCGGCAACACGTCCGGTGCGTCGATCAGCAACAGCGCATGGGCACCCGGCTCCATGACGCTGACACACTGCGCATTGGCCAGGCCCTGGTCGTGCACCAGGCTTGCAATGCCAGCCCCGGGATCCTCGGTTTGCTCGTAGGATTGAAAGCGACAGGAGTGCAGCAGCGGCGGTCGTCCCTCGACCCGCTCAATGTGCGCGATCGCCACCCCTTCCGTTGTTATGTTTACACCAGCTAATCCCTTAACCTGTGGTTTTGTTTTGATAAACGGGAACAGAGCGCTACCCTCGTCGTTGCCAGCCCACTCGCGTCGCCCGGTCCAGAAGCGGCGCCCGGCGTGGCATCGTCAGCGGGCCACGCCAGATCCAAGTGCTCCCCGCCCTTTATTCAGCATAACTCAAGTATTGTTGTAGGTTCACACAGCAACTTACTGTTGTCAATAGAATATTAGTAGCTCTTGATGGGCTTTTCCAGGCCGCAACACCCCTTTCAGCTTCATACTGAAAGTAGTCGAATATCCAAGGACTGTCAGTAAAGTTCCCGGAAATAAATGAATTGCTCGTCGCCCCGGTAGATCCCGAAGGTCGCCGTCGCCTGGGGGTCGTCGTCGGGGACCCCATCCTGGTTGCCATCGGTCAGCCAGTCGTAGCGCAGCCAGCGCTGGGCGGCCCCGCCCAGGTCGATCGTCACGTCTACGCTGCCGTCGTTGCCGGAGCCCGGCGCGCCCAGGGTCACGGCCCCGCGACCCGCGCTGAAGCTGGTCGCGCCGACCGCCGGATCCGCGCTCAGATTGCCCTTGCGGTTGCTGAATCCGACGTCCCCCGCCACGACAGCCGTGCAGTTGTCGGCGGTGTTCAACACGAATCCACTGGCGGCCCCCGCGTAGTACTCGGCGCGGAGGGGCATGTCCAGGTCCAGCAACTCGGAACCGAATGCGTTCTCGAGCACGAGCCGCCCGTAGCGGATCTCCTTGCCGTTGCTGAAGGCGATACCGTTGCCGGGCGTCGCATCGCCGAAGCGCACGGGATTGGACGGATAGGCCGCACCGTCATCATCGAGCACGTTCAGGCTCAGGGCGATATCCGCCGCAAACGGCGCCGAGGGCGCGCCGCGGGAGAAGGCGATGCCCGTTGCCCCCATGCTGAACGTCAGGGTCCCGGTGCCGTTTCCGGCGTCATTGATCACCGGGTCGGTACTGACATCGGGCAGCGCACCGACATCCAGCGTCCCGGCTGCAGCGGTGTAGCGCGCGCCCTGGGTTCCCGGCGTCAAGCTACCATTGGTGATCTTCCACCACGGCCCCGTATAGTTGGCGGTCGTGCCGCCCGCATCGTTGCGTGCGGTGACCGAGATGACCGGCTGCGTCGTATACTTCAAAGGTTGATCCTGATAGCCGAACGTACCGCAGCCGGTTCCCAACTGTGGCGTGTTGACGGCCACTGCGAGCTCCGCGGGGATGAACCTTCCGACGTTGCCGCTTGTCGTTCCGGTGACATCGCCGGCACCCAGGTAGTCTCCGTCCTCAACGCTCGGAGTCAGCGTGATAATGCCCACCTCGCCCCAGCTGTAGCGACCCGTCGCAACCCCCGAGCTGAAGGAAAGCGCGGTCTCCACCTGCAGTGAGGGATTGTTGGAGCAGCCCGTGCAGGCTGGAGAAAGGTTGGCGGTAAGCAACACCCCTTCGCCTTCGTTGCCGAAGTTCGGCGTGGTGTCACCTTCGGCATCCACAGCCGTTACCGTGGCGCAGAAAGGCCGGCCGGCGCGTTGAAATACTCCGCCCCCGGGCCCGCCGGCGCCCGGGTTGGGCGTCACGCCGTTCACGCAATCGGCAGGCGTAGCATCGTCCGGTCTGACGATACTGCTCAACACAAAGTCGGCGGGCTTGACCACAAGCTGGGCGCCTCCGCGGATTCCGTTCGGCAGGTTCGGATCGGCGACGCTGGTGTCCTTCATGTTGATGCTGATCCGCCCAACGTCCTTATATTTCGCAATGACCTGCGCCTGGCCCTGGGTGAAGGCCACCGTGCGCGCGGTGGCGCCGGCCTCGCTGGTGCCGATGAACTGCGTGTCGACGTCGTCGGTGACGCTCACCTGGCGCGTCCCCGTGCCCGGATTCAAGTACCCCGACCAGAACTGCAGCCCTTTGGCCCCTTCATAGGTCTCGATCACTCCGCAGACGGGATCCGCGGGGATCTGGCCGTATGCGGTGAGATACACGGGGAACGCGGTGCCGGCCGTCTGGGGGGCGAACGCCGGGATCGCCGAGGGCGGCGGGTTGCCCAGCGGTCCGGAGGTCACCGTCAGGCCGTTGGGTGAGAAGTCGATGTTGCCCTCGGAATCGTCGTCCCGCACGGAAGGGTCCGCGCTGTCGTAGACATCGATGTCGATGCTCGCCGCCCCTTCGCGGTATTCCAGGTCGAAATCCACCGTGCCGCCGTCGGCGGTGTCGAACGTATACTCCGCCAGACCGTCATTGCCCGTGGGATCGGCCAACGTGCCGCTGCCGGAGGTGGCAACCCAGCTCCCCTTGCCCGTCTGCGTATCCAGCGTTGCCGTGAGCGGATCGGTGTACGGCTGGCCATCGCTGCCAATCGCGGAAACCGTTATTGTCTCGTTGAGGCAGTTGATACCGAAACCGTCGTGGGTAACCACAAAGTGGCTCAGCGTGACGGCCGCGCACGTGGTGACATTGTTCACGGCCGCCTGGTCGGACGCCGTATAGGTCCACGCGGCATCCCGGTCGACCTTTACCTTTCCGAGGGTAATCACCGCCGCACGCACGGTCGCATCTCGGTCGAACTCCACCTGCTTGGCTTCGGGTCCGTAGATCAGCCCCGTGAAATCGAGCCTCCGATCACCGTTCTTGAACTCAGCGTCCTTGTGCACAAAGACGCGCAGCCCGGTGACCGAACCGCCGTTGTTGACGCTCAAATCCCTGCCTGCGAGGTCGGCCTTGTTACCGATGTGCAGAACAACGGCCTCGCTGGCGACGTTCAACGCGGCGCCGTCGTCGCGCATGTCGAGATCGTTGACGTAATAGGTGCCCGCGGCGAGGTCAACGACAGAGTTTGCCCCGATGGTGAGCGTGTCGATGTGAAAGGGCCCGCCGCCGCTGAAGCTCGCCGATTGGTTGTCGTTGATCGTGATCTCGTCATAGAACACCGCCGTCGTGGCCACGAATGGCGAGTCGGCCTCGGTGGCATCCACAAAGGAATTGTTGGGCGGGAAGCTGTTGGGATCCAGCTCGGGCAGCGTCTGGGAAATGTCGCTGCGCACCCCATTGATGTCCACGGAGTTCCCCGTCTTGCCGCTCGCCACGGCGTTGCCGTTCATGGTGACGTTGTTCTTGATGTCCACCTCGCTGTCCCCGTAGATGGGGAAGTCCCCCGGAATCAATCCGCAGGCCTGGATGCCGCTGAAATCGGCATCGAATGGCTGGGAGAACACGGCAATGCCGGCCAGCTCGGTGGTATGCCAGCGCTCGCCATCGTTGTCGATATCTTCATCGACGGTAAGCCCGACACTGGCGGCGCCGAGGCTGCAGCGCCGCAGCCAGCCCCCGTCGCCTCCGTCGTGGCTGTCCTTCTTCGCCACCACGACCGGCGAGCTGTAGCTCGTGCTGAAGTTGACCGTGTAGCAGCCGTTGCTCCACCCGCGGATGAAATCGGCTGAGACGATGGACTCATAGCCGATGGTGTTCCCGCCATTGTCGGTGAACGAGCCCACGCTGCCCCCGGCGATCGCCAGATAGGCGATGGTCTCCGGCTGGTTTACGCTGCCGTCGTCCACCTCGCTGCGCTCCAGCGCGATCTGGGCGCTCGTGCTGCTCACATTGTCCATGGCCACGCCCAACCAGGGCACCGAGGCCGCCCCGGGAGGGCTACCGGTTTCATTGACCAGCCCCTGAATCTGCGCCAGCAGGGCCGGGGGGCTCGTGAACGGCGCGCTGAATACCAGCGAATCCCAGCCCTCGGGGCCGCCCAGGTCCGGGTTGTTGCCGCCGTACTGGACGGTCTGCGTCGACAAGGTCCCCGCCTCCAGATCGGTGCCGTCCGGGAACTGGTGGACGCCCGGCTCCACGGCCACGTAGTGGATGGTCATGGCCTGAGGGGGGCTTGCGTTTCCCGGCGGCCCCACCTGCGCGATCTCAAACCCCGTGGTGCTTATATTGCGGACGCGCAACGCCGTCGGCAGCGGATCACCGTTGCTCGTAATGGCGAACACAAGGGGTGTCACCGAGTACTGCTGACGGAAGGTGACCGATGTAAACGACGTGCTCCCCGCCGGCACGGCCGGGAGACTGACCACGTCGGCCTCGATACGGAAATCCGTGGAAGGCCCGGGCGGCGGGACCGAAGAGTCGAAGTCGAACCCGCGGGAGAACACCAGGAGACCCGCCGCCTCGTTGACGTGGTTGCGCTCGCCGTCACCGTCGATGTCCTCGTCGACGGTCAGGCCCACGAAGTTCTTGTTCAGGCTGCAGCGGCGCAACCATCCCCCGTCGTCCTCGATGTGAGTAACCTTCGTGGCCATCACCAGGGGACTGGCGGCATAGCTGTTTTGAAAGTTGGTATTGTCGCACCCATTGCTCCAGCCACCGATGTCCTGCCCCGTCAGAAGCGTTTCGTAAAGCACCGTTGCTCCGTTGCTGTCCGCAAAGCTGCCCTGAATGCCCGCACCGATGGCCACGTAGGCGACGGTCTCGGCGCCGGCAACCGAGCCGTTGTCCGATTCGCTGCGTTCCAGCGCAAGCTCCACGCTGCTGGATGATGCGTTGCGCACTGCCGCGGTCAGCCAGGGTACCGAGGGCGCAGCCGGCGGACTGCCGGTCTCATTGTTCATGGTCTGGACCTGGGCGAGCACGGACGGCGCCGTGCCGAAGGCGGTTGTGAAGTTCACGGTCTCCCAGCCCTCGGGCAGGGCATTGAACGCCGCGTTTCCCGGGTGGGTGCCGTGCTGCAGCGTCGCCGTGTCGATGCTGCCGGCCTCGATGGTCGCCCCGTCCGGAAGCATGTGGACCCCGGGCTCGATGGCAAAGTAGTGGACCGTCATATCAATGTGCGGGCCGTNNGGCCGTCATTGCCCGGGGGCTCAACCTGCGCGATCTCGAAACCCGTAGTGGTCACATTGCGGATCCGCAGCGTGCTGGAGTTGCCGCCCTCCTCGGAGGCGATGGCGAAGACCAGCGGCGCAACATCATAGGTCTGCCGAAAATTGACTGTGAAGAACGTGGGGCTCCCGGTGAAGGTGCTCGGAAGGGTGGTGCTGTCGCTCTCCATTTTGAAGGCGTGCGCCGTCGTTGCCCCCAGCACAAGGACCGGGAGGGCCAATAACCATGCGACAGCCAATATTGTCCTCGGGACTCGCATGCCGTCCTCTCGCGCGACGGTGCCGCCGCCGAAGAGGCAGGCAGCATGTTTGCTGGCCGCCTGAGATTGCGGCCACACCCTGAATCAGGGAAGCTCTGAATCAATCCGTATTGAACCGCCAAGGCGCCA
>JABAHQ010032067.1_pt1 | contig 15074 bp, 13 predicted proteins | sample 7062091 | NCBI WGS metagenome assembly JABAHQ01 (sample SAMN14534359, study PRJNA622989) | marine sediment metagenome | biome: marine biome [ENVO:00000428]; feature: marine pelagic biome [ENVO:01000023]; material: deep marine sediment [ENVO:00002113] | place: India: Gulf of Kutch | collected...
AGTTCAACCTGCTCTACGACCGCGGCACCCGGTTCGGCCTCAAGACCGGCGGCAACGTCGAGGCCATCCTCATGTCGCTGCCGCCCGAGGCGGCCTGGCCGTGAGCGGTCGGACCCACCCGGACAAAAGGAACCGACGCGGCCCCTGCCCCGAGCGGCTCGGCACGCCCTGCCTCCGGGGCCTTGTCGAGGGACGCGGCCCGTTCGCCGAAGCCAAGGCTGCAGGAGCTCGGAGCTAGGACTCGCCCTTCAGCATGTCATTGATCCAGCACAGGCCGGCCATGGCCGCCGGAAAGCCGAGCGTGGTGACGGCAAGCGCGGCCACGTGGCGCAGCTCTTCGGAGCTGAGCCCCTCGTCCACGGCCTGCCGCGTATGGGAATGCACCGCACCTTCCGAGCGGGCGCCGAGCGAGAGCGCCAGCTTGATCAGGCGCCGGGTGCGCGCATCGAGCGGCCCGGCCTCGGCGCAGGCCTTGCCGAGCGATCCGTAGGCGTTCCAGGCTTCCCGGAACTGCTCGGCGAAGACGCCGGCTCCGGACGGCGGCAGTTCGCTCATGGTGGCCTCCTCCTCCAATGGGCTCCTTGCTCGCCCCGCGGCGCGAGGTTGCGAGCGACCGCCCCGTTGCGGCCCGGCTCCGGGGGATTCGTCAAGCGCCTCGCCCGACGCGCCGAACCCGACGGGACATCGCGCGATGCGCACGTTCATTCGCTGGTTTTCGGGGCGTCTTCCGGTGTTTCCGGTGTTTCCGGTACGGGGGCCTCCGGCTCGATGGCTTCGATCACGTCGTCCGCGTAGTCGAAATGGACGTAATCGCCCTCTCTGATGTCGATCCTCTCCAGGTCCTTGCCGAGGCGGTACCACCTCTCGCCGTCCTTGGTCTTGACCTTGATGATGATCTCCTGAACCTCGCCGGACGCGTGGTCGGCCAATGCCGGAGCCGACGTGCCAAGCGCCATCGCCGCAAGCCCCAAAGCGATCACTACCCGTTTCATTGTAGCCTCCTCAATCAACCGCCGGGCCTGAAGCCAGGATGCCGTGACCCGTCCGCTCGCCGTTCAAGCGCGCGGCCTGCCTGCCGTGTCGACGCCGAGTCCCTGTCACGGTACACCTGCCGCGGCATCGCTCGCGCCCGTCTGTCGCCAGGTTCGGCACGAGCCTCATGGCTGGCCCGCCATATCATCGGGCATTTCGCCCGCCTTTTCGACCCCGGAATGCGGCGCCCTCAGGCGCCGCTCGATTTCCAGCCGCTCGGCCTCGAGGAAATCCCGCAAGAGCCGCGCCGCCTCGCCGTAGAATCGCGTTTCCGCCTGGCCCTGGACCTTTGCCGCGAACCCCGGGCCCCAGGTCCCCAGATGGCGCTTCAGGAAGTCCCGCTGCGCCTCCAGGCAGCGCCGCACCGCGGCGCGGTCGCCGCTCTCGCGCGCGGCCGCCTCGCGCTGCAACAGCTGCGCCATGAATTCGAGCTCCACCCGGACGTGATCGGCCAGCTCGCGGCAATCCGCATCCAAGGCGAGACCGGCCGATTCGAAAAACCGCCTGACGCGCTCTGTGGTCTCGTCGTTCAGCGAGGCGCCCGCCCGGCCGGTCTGTATGGACTCGAACGGTGGGATGTGGCCGCGCGGGCCGTGGAACAACTGCGTGTAGTCGATCGCAAGCTCGTCCAGGAGTGCGTCCTCCGGCGCATCGGCAAAGTCCTGGCCGAGATCCACGCCGGCTCGCCTCAAGGCGTCCAGAAAGGCCGCCGCCCTGATCTCCTTCAGGGCGGCCGCCGTCATCGGTTCGCGAAACACGGTGGCGAGGAAGCCGTAGACGCCGCTTCGCTCTACGGCCGTCCTCGCCACATTATCGCTCACGGCTCCCACGCGCTCGCCCGCGCTCACGCCTAGACGGCCGCGATCCTGGAGACGGACACGACCGTGTCCATGAAGCGAAGCTGGCCGCTGATCGGGTCGGGGCTGTTGGGGATGATCCAGTTCGGATGCGTCCCGTTCGCCCCGTTCCACCAGATCCGCGCGGAGTCCGCGTCCGGCATTTCCCCGAGCTTGGAGGGCTTGCCCGAGGCGTACCGGCCGTACTCCCAGTGCCCGCAGTGCATGGAGATGGCGACCACGCCGGGCACGATCGCGGGCGTGACACGGACCTTGGTCTCGACCTCGCCCGTCGCCGAGCGGACCTTCACCACCTCTCCGTCGCGGATGCCCTGAGCCGCCGCGGTCTCGGGATTCATCCACGCCGGGTTCTCGTGATAGATCTCCGTCAGCCACTTGCAGTTCTGCGTCCGCGAGTGGGTCTGCACGTTGACCTTATAGGTGGTGAGCAACAGCTCGTCGTTCTTCATGCTCGCGTGCTCGGGCGTCGGCACGTACGTCGGCATCGGCTCGAGACCGTGATCCTCCATGACCTGCGAGTAGATCTCGAGGTACCCGGTCTTGTTCACCTTATCCGGCGGGAAGCCCCGGTAGACCTTGCCGCCGATCCTCTGGCCGACGTAGCCCTTGTAGGCTTTCTTGGTGTGGGCGTAGCCCTGCTCGCGCGCCTCCTCCTCGCTCTTGGCCTTGGATTTGTGCCAGTTCCAGTAGACCTGGCTCGCCTCGTCGAACAGGACCCCGTCCTTTACCAAGGCGTCCGCCCCGATCTCTTTCATGAAGGAGTAGTAGGCCGGTGCCGCGTTCGCGTCGTGGTAGACGCCGTGCTCCTTCATGTACTCGAAGCCGCCCGCCTTCTTCACCGCCGGGGTCTTCTCGCAGGAGATCCGGACGAACTCCTCCTTGGACTTGAAGCCGAGGGGAAAGCCCATTCGCTTGGCCAGATCGCAGCACACGTCCGCGAAGTCGCGCGCCTCGCCGAGCGGCGGCACGATCGGCTGCCGGAGGTAGTACTCGGGGACCTGCGAAGGCGAAACCATGTCCTCCCAGTCCCAGCGCTCGAGATAGGTGGCGTCGGGAAGGATCATGTCGGCGAGCGCCGCCGACTCGTCGTAGAACGGGGTGACGCAGACCGTGAAGGGAATGAGCGATTCGTCCTTCAGCACCTCGATGTTTGTCTGGCAGTCGCCGTTCGAGTAGACCGGCTGGTAGCAGTACCACATGTAGACCTCGGGCCGGCCCGCGCTGCCATCCTTGATCATCTCCAGAACCCGGTGGCTGACGTGGTGCGTGGGCAGGACCGCGTCGCCCTTGAAGCCGTCGACGATTTTCAGCTTCTTGGACTTGGGCTTGTCCTTGGGACCCTTTGGATACTTCCATTTGGCGCCCACAGCCTTGCAGCGGCCGCCCGGGTTGTCGATGTTGCCGGTGATGGCGGCGAGCATCTGCATGGCCCGCTCGGTGTCCGCACCGCGATAGTGCGCCACGGCACCCCGGTAGGTGATCAGACAGCCCGGTCGGGCCAGGGCGAACTCGCGCGCGACCGACCGGATCTTCTGCTCGGGAACGCCGCTGACCTGCTCCGCCCACTCCGGCGTGTACTGGGCCAAATGCGCCTTGAGCGCGGCGACCTTCTCCTCGGTCGTGGCGTCAAGATTGGGCGTGACGCGACAGAACTTGAGGAAGGCCTCGCCTTCGATGCGATAGAGTTCCTCCTCCATGATCACGTTGCACATGGCAAGCGCCACAGCGAGGTCGGCGCCCGGCTTGATGGGCACCCACTCTGAGGACTTGGCCGCGGTGATCGACAGGCGCACGTCGAACGTGACCATGCGCACGTTGCGCTCGACTAGGGCGCGGATCAGCCGGTGCGCCACCGAGACATGGTTGGTGTGCGCCTCCAGACAGTTCGAGCCGAAATTCAGCACGAACCGCGTGTTGTCGAAGTCCCAGTTGTCGTAATGGGAGCCCCAGGTGAGTTCCTGGCCAGTCCACTTCGCGGCCTCGCAGATCGCCGTGTGATTGCCGATAGTCGAGGTCCCGTAGGCTGACAGGAACACGCTCTTGATGAGCTTGCTCGAGCTCGCCTTCATGCGGCCGTAGTGGAACATGAACTTCTCGGGGTGGCCCTCGTCGCGCAGCTTCTTGAGCCGGGCGGCGAGCTCGTCCGACGCCTCGTCCCAGGAGATGCGCTTCCACTTGCCCTCGCCGCGCGCGCCGACCCGGCGGAACGGATAGAGCACCCGGTCGGGGTCGTAGACTTGGTTCACCCCCGCCTGCGCCTTCGCGCAGAGCGCTCCCTGCGTCCGGATGGAATTGAACTGGCCGCCGATCTTGACCAGCTTGCCGTTTTCCACGTAGCCCACGATCGGACAGCGGGAGACGCACTGCCAACAGGCACTCGGAACGGCCTTGCGCTCCTTTCCGGTTCGGGGGGAGAAGTCTTTCCCGCCTTTTAGGAACACCGCTCGACCCTCGGTCGCGGCGGCACCGCCAGCCAGCGCAGTCGCCGTCGCGACCGCGCCCAGCTTGAGAAAATCACGGCGAGTGGTCATTTTCTTCTCCTCAGATCCCAATCGGGCCGGTGATCTGGCCCGCTATGACGACCACGTACCGAAGCATGAACCCACCGAACAGCACGACGAGGCAAACACCGATTTCCACGAGCTTCGGATATGCGAACCGCCGATGGTAGAGGAGCCTCGGGACCACGTAGTACAGTTCGACGAGAGCCGGCACGATCAGACCGATCAGCACGAAACCCACCCAGAACATAGGCATGAGGCTGCCGCCGGCCAGTATGACCGAGAACGCCTCACGCACATCGCCCACGGTGAGCTGGGCATACATGATGAACAGGAAGACGATCATCAATTCGAAGCCGATCAGCATCATGTCCGACGCGGTCAGCAGATACGCGGTCTCAGTAACCTGCTCGTCGTTCCTGGCCTCTGCACTCGCGGTGTGGAAGATCGCCCGGAGCAGCAGCATGCCGGCAATCCCTGTGGACAGCGCGGACACCAAGAACAGCAAGGCCAGGATCGGCGAATTCCAGAACGGCCGCGAGGGCATGGCGCCCAGAAGGATGCCGGTGTAGACGGCCGTTCCGATCCCCAGGGGAACGGCGGCCCAGGACAGCGTTCGACGAAGCGCGTAACGCTGTTCGTCTAGCAGACCCGGGGCGTTGCGGATGAACGTGTAGGCATAGACCAGGCTCACCGCGATCGTCACGGTCAACAACCATGTCCCGATCGACATGGGCGACAGGTTGATCACCTTGTACAGGTTCAACCAGCGGAACCAATGGCCGGTCTGAAAGGTCCCCAGCTCCAATATCAGAAACAGGCAGCCGAGTATGATGGGAAGGGGTGCCAGGTAAGCACCGTAGCGCGCCGTCTCAACATGAATTCCGCGTGCCATCTGGCCGCCGCGCAGGTATATCGACGCGCTGACCGTCAAGGCTCCGGAGCCCACCCCCGCGAGGAACAGGTAGAGTATGACCGGCATTCCCCAATAAAACTGTTCCGGCATGGCTACCTCCTCTCCTCGAAGAACCGGTGCGTATCGACTCGCACGTACTGGTTCTCCAGCCTAGAAGTACGCTCGTCGGTATGGTCGGCGGCGATGTAGAAGACGTTCGGCTCGGTGCCCTTCTCCGGGCGCAGGACCGTGACCGGCTGGGACGCGATCAACCTGGAAATTTCGCTGTCCGGGTCATTGAGGTCGCCAAAGATGCGCGCCCTGGCGGGACAGGCCTCGACGCAAGCCGGCTCCAAGCCCTGCGAGACGCGATGAATGCAGAAGTCGCACTTCTCCGCCGTCCCCGTCTCGGGATTCGGGAACCGGGCGTCGTAGGGACAGGCCTGGACGCAGTACTTGCAGCCGATGCAGATGTCAGGGTCGACGACGACGATGCCGTCTTCCTCGCGCTTCCACGTTGCCCCTGTCGGGCACACCGAGACGCAGTTCGGCTTCGAACAGTGATTACAAAGCCGAGGTAGGAAGTTGCGGGAAACGCTCGGGTAGGTGCCCTTTTCGACGAACTCGACCCAGGAGCGATTGTACCCGAGCGGCACGTTGAACTCGGCCTTGCACGCCACGGTGCAGGCGTGGACGCCATAACACCGACGCGCGTCGATAAGCATGCCGTACTGCTTCTTGCCATTCGGTCTTGCGGCCCTGGCCGGTTTGGACAGGACCGTTACGCCGATGCCGGCGGCCGTGCCCTTCAGAAAGGCCCTGCGGTCGACGGCCGGACGTGAGGGTTTTTCGGTCACGGGAGCCCCCATCACATCTGGATACGGATGCTGTCTTTCGACCACTGTTTCGCAATCGCAGCATTGATCTGCGTCAAAACCTCCGCAGAATTTGGAAACATTAACTTAACACTCCGGTCGGCTTTCGCAGTCACAGCATCTCGGCCGCTGGGCCGCGCACTTTAGCGACCAGGTGATCGAGAGGTCCGAGCACCCGTTCTGTCAGGCGTTTGCCGAGGTGACGAAGGGTTCCTCGAGTACGAGGCCAGGACCGTGCGAGACGGCGCCGCCGGCTCGGGGAACGGCGAGGACGAGTCCGGTTGACGGGGATCCGGACTCGGCCGGAGACGATCCGCGCCGAGCTTCGGTTTCCCAGCCGCGCGAGCCGCTGGATTTCGATGAAACCGCCGTCGCGCCTGCCTTGCTGAGGCCGGCTCCAGGGGCGCAGCGCACCCGGTGAGGGCCGCAACCGGCTCGTAGGCCGCCACCTGGAACGCTCCGACTGAGCGCATCTGGCCCCGAGCGGGCGGCAGGACCGTTTGCGGTAAAGCTCGACCTCGAGCCGGCCGATCCGTGCTCCGCGAAATGCCACGCGGCGAAGGTGACGGAGCCGGCCGCCGCCATGGCGGGCGAGCGCGGACACGAAGACTCGAACAGGGCGAACCGGGCCACGGCGCGGGGCCCGGCGGAGGTGCTCCATATCGCCGCATACATCGCCCGGATCGGCCCCGGACGGACCTCCGCTTGGCGGGCGATGCGCGCCCTGGCAAGGCCATCTGCAAGCCGATCTGTGCGGCAGCGCCATGGCAGGAACGAGACGGGCGGCGCGGCCGCCGGCGCGCCCCTGCGCTTACGCTTGGGCGAGGGCGTTGCGCATGGTGGCCCGTCGGCTCTCGGCGAAGCGGGCGGCGCTTCGGCCCGACAGGCGCCCGAACACCGCCCCACTGGTCAATCCGCTGGCGCCCGGGTAGTTGAAATAGAAGATCCCGCCGACCATCTCGCCGGCCGCGAAGAGGCCGCGGATCGGCCGGTGGCCGGTATCGAGCACCTGCCCCTCGGTGGTGATTCGCAAGCCCCCGAAGGTGAACGTCACGCCGCAGGTGACGGCGTAGGCCTCGAACGGGGGCGCCTCGATGGGGTTCGCCCAGTTGCTGCGCGGCACGGCCAGGCCGACCGCCTTGCGTCCGTCCTTGATGTTGGGATTGAAGGGCACGTCACGGTCCACCGCTTGGTTAAATTCGCGAACCGTCTTCAGGAATTGGTCTCGATTCACCTCGCCCAGTTGCTCGGCCAACTCCTCGAGGCTGTTCGCCGTGACCTTGCTCACGTGCCGCGTCCGGTACTCATCGCGCAAAAGGTGCTTGGTCTTCGAATCGAAGACCTGCCAGGCCACCTGAGCGGGCTGGTGAAGCACCATGTGGCCGTATTTGGCGTAGGTGTAATTGCGGAAATCCGCCCCTTCGTCGATGAAACGACTGCCCTCGCAATTGACCACGATGCCGAAGGGGTAGCTATGACGCTGATACTGCGGCGTTAAGGCCGGATCGCCGAATTCGGAGGCATAGCGCTCCCACGCCGTGGCATGGCAGCCCGACCAGTGGCCGTACGGCTGGGCCCCGATCCGAAGGGCCATGGTGAGACCGTCGCCGGTGTTGTACTTGGTGCCCCGAACCTTGGCGAGATCCCAGCCCGGACCGAGGTAGCGCGCTCGCCACGCCGCATTGGCCTCGAAGCCGCCACAGGCCAGGATGACGGCACCGGCATCCAGGCGCCGCGTCACGCCCTCGATCTTCGCCAAAACCCCGGTAACTCCCGAGTCGTCGTGCACCAGGTCCTGCACCCAGGCGTCGTATGCAATTGCGATGCCCGTCGTCTCGGCTGCTCGGTAGAGCGCGTCGACGAGCCCCGGTCCGCCCTCGGCGACGGCGATCGTCGCGCCGCCCCAGAACTTGAACCGGCCCTCGACCCGGAAAGCCTGGCGGCCGTAACTGGGCATGAATCGGACCCCCTGGCCCTTCATCCATCGCAGGGTGTCCCTGCTTTGCCGGACCAGGATCTCGCACAGGTCGCCGTCGGTCCTGAACTGGGTGATGCGGAACATGTCGTCGAAGAAGTTCTCTTCGGTGTAACTGCCGAAATCGGTGTTGGCGCATTCCTCGTCCGTCAGGTCGGGGGCGAGCGTGCGGATATCGTCTTCTCCCTCGTACACGACCCGCATCAAACCATCGGTGTAGGCGCTGTTGCCTCCCCGTTCCTCGATCGGCGAGCGCTCGAGGAGCAGAACCTTGGCGCCTTCTTGCCGGGCGGACAGCGCCGCGCACAAGGCGGCATTTCCGCCCCCCACCACGATGACGTCATACCCGCCCGTGTTCGCGTTCGTCTGCATCAGTCTCGCTCCCTTGATCGCGACACCGTGAGGCACGCCTCCCGCCGGCGGCGGCAGTCGTGACACGGGCCGCCCCCGTCGCCGGGTGAACAGTCCGCCAAGGCTCGCGACGGGTCGGCGCGAAGACACGCGCCGGGCGAGCCGGTGTCTCGCCGCTCCCCGCTTTGCAGGACTGACGTCGTTGCCCTCATGGCGAAATATAACATGGATAGGCTGGAGCCCTAGGATGAGGCTCGAGACGAGGCTCGCTGCGGGGCGCCCCGGACGTGACGCCCGGGACCCGGTTACGGGCCCTGAGCGCCGCGATGAGCCAGAGTCCCCCGCGCACCGCGGGCTCAACAAGGTCTCGTTCACCGGGGAGCACCGCACGGCGCAGAAGATCATGGCCGCGGCGAGCCTCAACCTGAAGCGCTGTTCCTTCGAATGTGGCGGCAGGTCGCCGCACATCGTCTTCGCCGACGCGGGCCTCGGCACGGCGCCGGGCGTCGCCACGCACGGTGCATTCCGGTCCACGGGCCAGTCGTGTTCGCCGGCATCGCGCCTGTTCGTCGAACGGGCCCGCTGCGAGCATTCTTGCCAGCAAATGGCGGAGCGGGCCCGGCGCATCCGCATCGGCATGCCCTTCCACGAGACGACCCACATTGGCCCTTCAGGCCTCGGCCGAGCAACTCGCCAAGACGCAAGCGCGACATCGCGCTCGGCGATCCGCCGGCCCGGGACTGGGCCCTATCCTCATGATCTACCAGGTGATGGGACTTTGAGCCTCGCGGAACGGGTGAGCCTCGCGGAACGGGCAAGACATCGTGGAGCGGATCGTGTTCGCTTGGGACCCCCGTCGCAAGGTCCGAGCCAACACGTGGGTCCGCTCGACATCAAATCGTTAGAGCCGAGTCGCCGCCTCAACGACGCGCCCGAAGCGAGTCCCATCGACGAAGGATCTGCTCAAGATTTCAGCAGCTTAGGGTCGAGATGGTGGGCCCGGCAGGATTCGAACCTGCGACAACGCCGTTATGAGCGGCGCGTTCTGACCGCTGAACTACGGGCCCGGACGCCATATTGCCGCGAAACCGGGCGCAATCAAGGGGCGCGTTCACCCGCCGCCGCGCGAACGCCATGCCGCGCCGGGCCGCGCCGGGCCGCGCCGGTTTCCCTGTTATTCCCTGCTGAACAGGGAATTCAGCCCGCCCGCTCCTGCCTCGCCGGCCAAACGGCCCGGGCGTCCCCGGCCCGGCGCCCGAGCAGGCGCCGGGTGAGCCCGGAGCCGCAGTCGACCAGCACCGCGTGGCCGCCGTGGCGCACCACCTGGGCCGGGCCGTAGCGCTCGGTTTCAACCGAGGAACAGCCGGTGCCGAGCAGGGCGATCTCCATGGCGCGGATGCTAACGCGGAGTCCGCCCAGGGGCATGGGAAACACTGTGGAAAAGCGCGCGCCGGCGCCCGAACACGAAACGGGCGCCGCACAGGCCCCCGCCGCCCGTCCCGGGGAGATCCCCGGCCGGCGCGGCCGGCAGGGGTAACTCCTCAGAAGGGAAACCTTCTTACCGTGGTTTCCCTGCCGATTTCCCTGAACCTAACAGTGTTGCCAAAACGATCCGATTCGCCAATTATGGTAAAAATTCCCATGAGACACACCGGGAGGTTGCGAAATGGCGAAATCCGTCGTGGAAGAGCTGCGGGAGGTGGGAGCCCGCTATGCCATCGACGAGGGCCTCGTCTTCAGCCTCGATGTGGGGATTTCCTCGGTCGGCACCGCCAATGTCAAATCAAAACCCCGCCTCTCGACGGGGTTTGATCGGCGGATGACCTTGGGACGCCGAGCCCGCACGAAGGGTCGTTTTGCTTGCGAAAAGACGACCGCCTCTCGATTTGCTACGGACACGAAACTACCACTGAAGGTCATTTCGCACAAGGGGCGGAACTATGCCACGCATTTTCGGATTCGATATCGGCACCACATCGATCGGCTTTGCGGTCATCGAGCATGATCCGGAAACCGGTACAGGCAATATCCTGCGTCTGGGCGTGCGGATATTCCCGGAGGCGCGCGACCCCGATGGGACGCCCCTCAACCAGCAGCGCAGACAGAAGCGCATGGTTCGCCGCCAGCTGCGGCGCAGGCGCAGGCGACGCCGAGTGCTCAACGAGACCTTGAGCGCGGCAGGCCTGTTGCCCGCTTTCGGCTCGCCCGATTGGCTGGAGGTCATGAAGACGGACCCTTACGATCTGCGTAGTCGTGGACTTCAAGAGGCGCTTCTACCGCGGGAATTCGGACGGGCGCTTTACCACCTGGCGCAACGCCGTCATTTCCGGGGCCGTGAACTGGAAGAATCCGACGACGAAAGGGAATCCGAGGACGAGGCGGAAAAGGACGCCGACGAAAAGGCAGTCAAGAAAGAACGGGAATCGACGCGGCAAGCCTTGAAGGCCAAGAACATCACGTTGGGGGTTTATCTCGCGGGCAAAGACGCCGATGCGGCGAAGAAGAAGCCGCCCACCGAGCGGCGGCGCGGCGTCCCTGCCCATCGCTCGGCCGTCGAGGATGAGTTCGAGAAGCTTTGGGAGGCTCAGAAAGATTACCATGCCATATTGCGCGACGACGCATTTAAGCCGCGCGTCAAGGACGCTATCTTCAGTCAGCGGCCCGTCTTCTGGCGCAAGAACACGCTCGGCGAGTGCCGGTTCATGCCCGGCGAGGCGCTGTGTCCCAAGGGCGCCTGGCTGTCCCAGCAGCGTCGGATGCTGGAGAAGCTGAACAATCTGGCTCTGGCCGGGGGCAATCAGCGTCCGCTGGACAAGGAGGAGCGCGCCGCGATCCTGGAGCGCCTCCAATCCCAGGCCTCCATGTCCTGGGGCGCGGTTCGCTCGGCGTTGAAGCCGCTGTACAAGGCGCGCGGCGAGCCAGGCGCCGAGAAGAGCCTGAGGTTCAATCTGGAGCTTGGCGGCGACAAGAAGCTCCTCGGCAACGCCGTCGAGGCCAAGCTGTCCGCGGTATTCGGAGCCGATTGGGCGGATCACCCGCACAAGCAGGCCATCCGCGACGCCGTTCACCAGCGCCTGTGGTCGGCGGATTACGGAGAGATCGGAGACCAGCGTGTCGTCATTCTTTCCGAGCGGGAGCGCGAGAGACGCCGCGTCGAGGCGGCGCAAAGCTTCGTCGTCGATTTCGGCGTGACGCCGGACCAGGCGAAAGCGCTCCAGAAGCTTACCTTTCCAGCCGGCTGGGAGCCTTATTCCATCGCAGCTTTGCGCGCGTTCCTGCCGCAGTTGGAAGCCGGAATGCGCTTTGGCGCTTTGGTCAACGGACCTGAGTGGGAATCTTGGCGCAACGAAACCTTCCCAACCCGAGATCAGCCCACCGGCGAAGTCTTGGATCTGCTGCCCAGCCCGGCAGCCAAGGCGGAGCAGGAGCGCATCACCAAGCTGCGCAACCCGACCGTCGCCCGCACTCAGAACGAACTGCGCAAGATCGTCAACAATCTCGTAGGATTGTTCGGCAAGCCGGACCTCATCCGGGTTGAGTTGGCCCGCGAGGTGGGCAAGTCGAAGCGCGAGCGCGAAGAAATGCAGGCCGGTATGCGGAAACGCGAGTTCCAGCGGGAGGCGGCCGTCAAGGATCTTGCGTCCAAAGGTATCATGGAGCCCTCTCGCGACGTCGTAGACAAATGGATTCTATGGAAAGAGAGCCGGGAGCACTGTCCGTACACCGGAGACCAGATTTGCTTCGACGCGCTGTTTCGGGAAGGGCGCTACGAGGTCGAGCACATCTGGCCACGGTCACGCTCATTCGACGACAGCTTGGCCAACAAGACGCTGTGCCGAAAGGAAATCAACATCGAGAAAGGAAACCAGACACCGTTCGAGCACCTGGGGCACGATGCCGACCGCTGGGCGGCGATCAAGAATCGCCTCGACGGCATGATGGCGAAAAAGGGCGGGCCCGGCATGGCGCGCGGCAAGATCAAGCGCTTCGTGGCGGAATCGCTTCCGGATGGCTTCACCGAGCGGCAGCTCAGAGATACCAGCTACGCGGCAAGGGGGATTCTGGGACAACTGAAGCGGCTCTGGCCGGACGTGGGATTGGAGGCCCCGGTCTCCGTTCAGCCGGTAACGGGGCGCGTCACGGGACAGCTACGCAGGCTATGGGAGCTGAACAACGTCCTCGCCGACGACGGCGAGAAGACCCGGGCGGACCATCGCCACCACGCGATGGATGCGCTGACCGTGGCCTGCACCCATCCGGGCATGACGAACAGGCTCTCACGATACTGGCAGGCCTTCGACGATCCGCGCGCCCAGCGGCCCTCACTGCCGCCGCCATGGCCGGCGATCCGCGCCGACGCGGAACGCGCCGTCGCCGACATCGTCGTTTCACATCGGGTGCGCAAGAAGGTATCGGGGCCACTGCACAAGGAGACCGTCTACGGCGATACCGGAGAGGACGCGGTTACCAAGAGCGGGACGTATCGGCAGTTCGTGACGCGCAAGAAGTTGGAGGCTTTGAGTAAAGGAGAGCTCGAGGAGATACGGGACGGGTGCGTGCGTCGGATCGTCATGGAGCACGTAGAGAAACGTGGCGGCGATCCCAAGAAGGCGTTTCCGCCATATCCGAGAATTAGCGCGAACGGTCCGGAAATCCGTAAAGTCCGACTGACCAGCAAGCAGCAATTAAGACTTATGGTCAAGCTCAAGAACGGGTATGCCGACCCTGCCAATAACCACCACATTGCCATCTACCGGCTACCAAACGGCAAGGCAGATTTCGAGGTTGTGAGCCTTTGTGAGGCAACAAGGCGCCTTGCCAAACGAGAAGCCCTAGTACGCCGCGAGCGAGTCGACGGGGCAAGCTTTCTAATGTCTCTATCACAAGGAGACGCTGTTCAATTCTCGGATGGACCGGAAAAGGGCATTTGGATTGTCAAAGGAATAGAAGGAGATGGGCGGGCCTCCCTTGCCCGTCACGCTGACGCAAGACCATCGACGGCAAAGGAGGCTGAACGGTTAGGAATGGACCGGTCCTTGAAGCTGTTTCGGCCACGGCTCGGCGGATTTCTCAGACGGAATCCGCGGAAAATTTCCATCGATCCCATAGGTCGCATCCGCCCTGCCAACGACTAATCCCTTCACCCATGATCCGCAAGACAGTGGAATTCGGCACACCAGGGACGCGGCTTTCGGTCGCCCACCGCCAGCTGGTGGTCGAACGACCGGACCAGCCGAAGGCCACGCTTCCCATCGAGGACTTGGGCGTCGTTATCGTGGACGACGCGCGTGCGACCTACACTCAGTCAGTCTTCTTCGAGCTGCTGGCGGCCGGCGCGACGGTGATGGTGACGGGGCGGGACCACCTGCCGCTTGGCATGATGCTGCCGCTGGACGCGCATCATGTACAAACGGAACGTCACCGGGCGCAGGTGGAAGCGAGCGAACCGGTCAAAAAGCGCCTTTGGCAGACGCTGGTCCGCACCAAGGTTGTCCAACAGGGAGCGGTGCTGGCGCATTTCACCGGCAATCACGCCGGCCTGATCCCGATGGCCCGGCGCGTCAAATCGGGCGATTCGGAAAACCTGGAGGCGCAAGCCGCCCAGCGCTATTGGCCCCGCCTGTTCGGCAAAGACTTCCGTCGGGACCGCAGCGCCGAAGGGATCAACGCCCTGCTTAACTACGGCTACGCAGTCGTACGCGCGGCCACCGCGCGGGCCGTCGTGGCTTCGGGGCTGATTCCGTCCCTTGGTGTCTACCACAGGCACCGCGGCAACCCTTTCTGCCTGGCGGACGATCTCTTTGAGCCGTTCCGCCCCTACGTCGACTGGCGGGTCAGGCTCTTGATCGATGAGCGCGGTGAGGTGCCGAGCCTGGACGAGCAGGACCCACGCGCGGCGCTTCTGTCTTTGTTCAACGAGACGATTGTCGTGGGCAGGCGGCGTATGCCGCTGCTACTGGCCCTTCACGCCAGCGCGGCCTCGCTCTGCCGGGCCTTGACCGGCGGGGATCGGACGCTCGCGCTGCCGAGCGGTCTCCCGACCGGGCCCGAGCTTTTGGATATTGAGGGCGAGGCGTGATGGGGCACGCCCGTCCCGTCCCGCAATTTCCCTGGGGATGGCGATCGATGTGGGTGATTGCGATGTTCGATCTGCCAACAGATACGCCGAAGGCTCGAAAGGCCTACGCCCGATTTCGCAAGAGCCTAATTGAGGACGGCTTTACAATGATGCAATATTCCGTGTACGCGCGGCACTGCGCCTCGATCGAGAACGCGGAGGTCCACGCTAGGCGGATGGGGGCTCTCGTCCCGTCCGCGGGAGAGGTCCGATTCCTCACGATAACGGACAAACAGTTTGGCCGGATCGAGATCTACGTCGGGAAAAAGCGGAAAGAAACACAGCCTTCGCCCGCCCAGCTGGAGTTTTTCTAGCGCATGGGCAGGCAAAAGTTGGTGTTTTTTCAATGCCTTATCACAGAGGCAAGTGTAGCAAATCGAGAGACGGCCGCAATCCGCAGCCATGAAGCGTCGGAAGGCGTTGGGGTTCTAAGTGTAGCAAATCGAGAGACGGCCGCAATCCGCAGCAGG
>JABAHQ010005247.1_pt1 | contig 15052 bp, 17 predicted proteins | sample 7062091 | NCBI WGS metagenome assembly JABAHQ01 (sample SAMN14534359, study PRJNA622989) | marine sediment metagenome | biome: marine biome [ENVO:00000428]; feature: marine pelagic biome [ENVO:01000023]; material: deep marine sediment [ENVO:00002113] | place: India: Gulf of Kutch | collected...
CCGGGCCGGGGGCTCGGTCCGCGCACGTTGTACGGCTGGCCCGGCGGCGCGGGCCGCGACCTCTCCGCGGATGACGTGCGCGCTTGGCTTGAAGGCAAGCTGGCCTGGCACGGCAACCCGCGGCTCAAGCTGGGCGAGGTGAGCGAGACCGACGAGGACACCGTCACGGCCGAGATCGTCACCCAGGACGGATCGCTCGTGCAGAAGCTGGCCATCGACCGGCACAGCGGCTTGATGCGTCAGGTCGAATAGGCGGATCCCGCGCTAATCGTGCCGCGCCACCTGGCCGAGGCTCGGCCAGGCCGGGCGGGTGGCGATGTCCGTGCCGGCGTAGCGCGAGCAGCGCAGCCGCCTTCCGATCTTGGGCACCGCGAAGCCGCGGCCGAACGCGGTGGCCAGCCGCTCGGTGGCGAGCCCCGAGTTGTGGCCGCAGAGCGGTTGCACCAGCAGGACACGACGACGCCCTCGGCCTCCAGCGCGTCCCGGGGTGGCGGCCTTGAGGCGCCGGTCGTGTCCCGGCAGATCCCTGCGCCTCACGCCCGCCGGCGGGGCCGCGGAGCCTCGGCCCCGAGCCCGGGTGAAGACGTAACAGGGCCGCAGGGCGTCGTGCGAGCGGGCCCGGATCCGTGCGGCGCGGCAGCGGGTCACACACGGTGAGGCCGCGATCGGCTGTGCGATCGGTCGGCGGCGGGACGCCAGCGCTCGGCGCTGGACCAGGATGCAGACCAATCGCGGACGGGGATGGGATGCGGCGGCGCGATCGGCTGGCATTACCATTTGACGAGACGAGACGACGAGGCACAGAGTCGGGCGTCGGGCGGCCCCGCCGCGGTGCCGGGGCGCACTGGTCGCGATCCCACGAGTCGATCCGGTCTCTCCTGAGAGCCGCGCGGCCGGCCTCGGGTGAATCGCGCCGCCGGGCGGTGAGGTCGGAAAAACCGCGGCTGCCGGAGGAACGAAGGGTTGGGAACGTGACCCGCTGGATTCGATACGAGCACGACGGCCGGGTGGGCTTCGGCACCCTGGAGGGCGAGACCATTGCCGTTCATGAGGGCGATATGTTCGTCGACGCCCGGGCGACCTCGCGCACCCTGGCGCTGTCCGAGGTCAGGGTTCTGGTCCCGACCGTGCCGAGCAAGATGATCGCGCTATGGAACAACTTTCACGCCCTTGCCGAGAAGCTGAACACGCCGGAGCCCGAGGAACCGCTGTATTTCCTGAAGGCGCCCAATTCATTTCTCGCCGCTGGCGAGACCATCCGCCGGCCGCGCGCCTACGCCGGCAAGGTGGTCTACGAAGGCGAGCTGGGCATCGTCATCGGCAAGGCGTGCCAGGAGGTGGCGGAGGCGGAGGCCGGAGCGTATATTTTCGGCTATACGTGTGTCAACGACGTGACCGCGCTCGAGCTTATCAACAAGGACCCGACCTTCGCCCAGTGGGTCCGGGCCAAGAGTTTCGACACCTTCGGCGTGTTCGGTCCGGTGATCGCAACGGGCCTCGATCCCATGGCGCTTTCCGTGCGCACCGTCCTCAACGGGCAGGAGCGCCAGAACTATCCGGTGAGCGACATGATCTTTCCGCCGCTCGGGCTGGTCAGCCTGATTTCCCATGACATGACGCTCTATCCCGGCGACGTGATCGCCTGCGGCACCTCGCTCGGAGTGGGATCGATGAAGGAGGCGAGCAACACGATCGAGGTCTCCATCGAGGGCATTGGAACCTTGAGCAACCTGTTCGAGCAGTAAGCGCCGTGCGCCGCGTGCGAGGCCGCGAGCGGCGCCGCACGCGGCCGAGGCGGCATGGATCAAAGGAGAAGGGAGGAGAGCATGCGAATTTGCGTGGTCGGCGCCGGGGCGATCGGCGGCCTGCTCGGCGCACGGCTCGCCCTGTCGGGCAACGAGGTCGCGCTGATCGACCAGGGCGCCCATCTCGACGCCATCAAGAAGAACGGCCTGAAGCTCATCTGGGCCGACGGCACGGAGTACCTGGCCAGGGACGCGAAGGCCACGGCCGACTTTAGCGAGCCCGGGCCGCAGGACTTGGTGATCCTGGCCATCAAGGCCCATTACATCGACTCCGTCGCGGCCCGGCTGCCCGCCCTGTTCGGGCCGGACACCATGGTCATGACCGTGCAGAACGGACTGCCCTGGTGGTACTTCCAGAAGCACGGCGGCGAGTTCGACGGCCGCCGGCTCGAGACCCTCGATCCCGACGGGCGGATCGAGGCCAACATCGAGGCGGACCGGATCATCGGCTGCGTGGTCTATCCGGCCGCTGCGGTTGCCGCGCCGGGCGTGATCCATCACGTCGAGGGGGAGCGCTTCCCGGTGGGTGAGCTGGACAATACCGTGAGCGAGCGCCTTAGAAAGGTCCACGACGCCATCGTCGAGGCCGGCTTGCGCTCGCGCATGCTCACCTCGATCCGCTCGGAGATCTGGCTGAAGGCCTGGGGCAACCTGTCGTTCAACCCGATCAGCGCGCTCACGCATGCGACGCTGGTCGACATGTGCGAGTTCCCCGAGACCTGTAAGCTGGCCGAGAACATGATGCGCGAGGCGGCCGAGATCGCCGGCAAGCTGGGCATCGAGTTCCGCCACACCATAGAGCGGCGGATCGAAGGCGCGCGCAGCGTCGGCGCCCACAAGACCTCGATGCTGCAGGACGTCGAGGCCGGCCGCTCGCTCGAGGTCGAGGCCCTGGTCGGTTCGGTGATCGAGATGGGCCGGCTGACCAACACGCCGTGCCCGCACATCGATGCGGTCTGCGCGTGCGTCAAACTACTCGACCGCACCATGGCCAAGGAAGGGGCCCGCGTCGCGGTCGAGAAGCTCGCGGTCGACAAGGCCGCCTAAGGCGGGCCTCCGGCCGAACTCGCCCGCGACCCGCGGGCAGACGCACGCAGCGAGGCGCGCGGCCGCTCGAGGTCGGCCTTCGTGGGCGCGGGCCTAGGAGACGACCCGCAGGCTGGGGCTGAAGACGGTCAGGGCCTCGCTCATGGTCGCCGCCTGCTTTAGGGTCTCGGCGCCGCTGGAAACCACGTACTCGCCGCCGCCGAACCGGCTCGGGCGTTTCGCGATGCGGAACGCCGGCGCGTCGTGGGTGTGCCGGAAGACCGAGAAGACCGCGCTGCCGCCGCGCTGGTCGATGGCATAGTCGCGCCATTCCCCGCTCGCCACCCGGCGGCTGTAGAGCGAGAGCAGTTGGCTCAGTTCGTGGCGGTCGAAGAAGGTTGGCCTCGGGGCTCTGCGAATCTCGTCGAAACGGTACAGCCTAGTCATGGAACGGGCGAGTCTCGCGCGGTCAAGGGTCGGTTTTCGCTTAGTCTTCCCGAAAACGGCCGCGGCGTCCAGCGCCCAGGCGAGGTTCAGTGCAGCGCCGGCTCCGGAAGCGCGGCCATGGCGCCTGCGTCCAGGGGCGGAATCAGGGTGTTGCCGAAGTTGATTCGGGTCTGGCTGCTCGCGGTGTAGTCCGGCCGGTCGTAGCAGGACACCCCGCCCAGGGTGCGGTAGCAGTACAGCGCCGAGGACATGAAGGCGATCTGATCGTTCTCGATGGGCTCCGCCGGCTTGCAGTACGCCTCGTCGTTCGCCAGGTACAGGATCGAGCAGTCCCGATCGGTGGAGTAGCTGACCGCGTGGTCGTAGACGGTCCTGTCGGTGTGGATGAAGGTCGCCGTGCTGGCGGCGAACAGCGCCAGCCCGGCGTCGGAGCCGCAGCCGGTGAGACCGAGCAGGCTGGCGCAGACGAACAAAACGCGGGTCATACCTTGACTCCTGAGGGGCCCGAGCCGAGGGCGTGCGTGGTGCGCTCACAGGCCCGGCTCCCTGGGGTGTGCCGGTCCCCGGGCCGTCCTGGCCCGGTGGGGTGCGCCGCGCCGCCCACGGCGCACGCCGTGCCACACGCGGACACCCGGATCAAGTGTCGGGCTTGCGTGTAAAGAAATGGTTTACGGGGGAATCGGGCGTAATAGCTTGATAAAGCTGTATCTTTTCTGGAAGCCTTGGGAACACCGGGCAACCCGCCCGGGCGGCGCCGCGCCGGGCGCACGCCACGCGTGGCGATGCAACCCCTTGATTGTTCGTGCGTTTAGTTGCAGGTAAGGGGTGCGCCGGGCCGCGCGAGTGAAGGCGGCCCGCCAAGCCACGCCATAGGGGAGGATTCGTCATGGCTGCGGTCACGCCGGTGTGCGAGTTCGGCTGGAAAGCGCTCGATTTCGAGCTCGAGGGCATCGACGGCGAGATGTACACCCTGGAGCGGGTGCGGGGCCCGAAGGGCACCCTGGTGATGTTCATCTGCAATCACTGTCCCTACGTGAAGGCGGTGATCGACCGCATCGTGCGCGACGTGGCGGACCTGAAGGCGCTGGGCATCGGCTCCATCGCCATCAACGCCAACGACCCGGAGGCCTACCCGGAGGACTCCTTCGACAACATGAAGGGCTTCGCCGAGCTGCACGGCTTCACCTTCCCCTACGTGATCGATCGCACGCAGGAGGTGGCGCGGGCCTACGGCGCCGTCTGCACGCCGGATTTCTTCGGCTTCAACAAGGACCTTGAGCTGCAGTACCGCGGCCGGCTGGACGAGTCGAAGGCGGCCCTGGTGGAGAACGCCCGGCGCGAGCTGTACGAGGCCATGGCCCAGGTCGCCGAGACCGGGCGCGGCCCGGCCGAGCAGATCCCGTCGATGGGGTGCTCCATCAAGTGGAAGGCGGCCTGAGCCGAGCGGCGTGCGGCCGGCCCGGCTGGCCCTTTGTCATGGGGCGGCTGCCGGGCTATGGTAGCGCCCCTTCAAGCCCGCGCCGAGGGAACGTTCGTGGCGGACATTTTCAAGGAAGTCGACGAAGAGCTTCGGCGCGAGAACCTTGCCAAGCTCTGGAAAAAGTACGGCCGAGCGGTCATCGGCCTGGCGGCGGCAATCGTGCTCGCCGTGGCCGGGGTCCAGGGCTGGCGCGCCTACGACTTGAACCGGCGCAGCGAGCTGTCCGACCGCTACGCGGCGGCGCTCGAGCGGGCCGCGGGCGGCGATACCGCGGCCGCCCTGAACGCGCTCGCCGAGATGAGCGAGGCCGATGGCAGCGGCTATGCCGGGCTTGCGGCCTTCGAGGAGGCCAAGCTCCGCCTGGAGAGCGGCGACAGGGACGGCGCCATCGCGCTCTGGGACAGGATCGCCGCCGGCTCGGCGCTCGGCGAGGGGTTCCGCGACGTGGCGGCCTTGCTGTCCGTCATGAATCAGCTCGACAGCGGTGATCCGACGACCTTGCGTCGCCGGCTGCAGCCGCTGGCCGCGGACGGCGCGCCGTTCCGCGCCAGCGCGCGGGAGCTTCTGGCGCTGCTCGCGCTGCGCGAAGGCGACCGGGCCGGCGCGCGTGAGCTCTATACCCAAATAGCAGACGACCGCGCGGCCCCCTCGGGCCTGCGCCGCCGGGCGGCTCAGATGTTGGCGGCGCTGAAGGAGTGAAGCCGGCCTCATGCGTTGCGCCTTTGCCAGGTTCGCCGCGCTCGTCGGGGCCGGGCTTCTGCTCGCCGCCTGCGACACCCTCGGCGATGTCTCCGAGCGTCTGTTCGGCGAGCCGCCGGAGGAAACCTTGCCCGGTCAGCGGATCTCGATCCTGGCGCTCGACCGGGGACTGCGGCCGGACCCGGGCGTGGCCGACGTGCGCGTGCGTCTGTCGGAGCCCTATGTGAACGACGCCTGGACCCACTACGGCGGCACCCCGGCGCACGCCATGTACCACCTCTCGCTCGGCGAGGCGCCGCGGCCGGTCTGGTCCGTCAGCGTGGGCGAGGGGAGCGGCAGCAACCAGCGTCTGCTGGCCCAACCGCTCGTCGTCGACGGCGTGGTTTACAGCATGGACGCGCTCGCCACGGTCACGGCCTTCGATGCGCGGCAGGGACGCGTGATCTGGCGCACCGATCTCGAGCCGGAGGACGAAGAGGAGGGCTATTTCGGCGGCGGCATCGCGTTCGATGCCGGGCGCATTTACGTCGCCACCGGCTTTGCACGGGTCTTCTCGTTGGATGCCGAGACCGGCGCCGTGCTCTGGCAGCAGTCCGTCCCCGCGCCGGTGCGCGCCGCCCCGACGGCGGCCGGGGGACGGGTCTTCGTGGTGACGCTGGACAACCGGACGATCGCGCTCACCGCCGAGGACGGGAGCCGCCTGTGGTCGCACAGCGGAATCCGGGAAACCACCGGTCTGATCGGCGCGGCGGGCCCGGCGGTCGCCGGTTCGACCGTGATCGCGCCCTACTCTTCGGGCGAGATCGTCAGCCTCCTGGCTGAGAATGGCCGGGTGCTCTGGGGCGACAGCCTGTCCTCGCTCACCCGTATTGATCCGCTCGGCGATATTGCCCAGATCCGCGGCGCGCCGGTCATTGATCGCGGCATGGTCTTCGCGGTCAGCCACTCGGGGCGCATGGTGGCGATCGACCTGCGCCAGGGCGTGCGCGCCTGGGAGGCGGAGATCGGCGGCGTCGAGATGCCCTGGGTCGGCGGCGACTTCATCTTCGTGCTGACCAACGACGCGCAGCTCGTGTGCCTTCTCCGGCGCGACGGGCGCATCCGCTGGGTCCGGCCGCTGCCGCGCTACGAGGACCCCGAGGATCAGGAGGACCCGATCCACTGGGCCGGGCCGGTGCTGGCCAGCGACCGGCTGATCGTGGCCGGCTCGAACGGCCAGGCGTTGTCGATGTCGCCCTACACGGGCGAGATCCTCGGCGTCATCGATCTGCCGGGCAACGCCACGCTGGCGCCGGTCGTGGCCGACAACACGCTGTTTTTCCTGACTGAGGACGGCACCCTGGTGGCCATGCGCTGAACAAGCGCGGCCGCTCCGGCTCCAAGTCCCGGCGACCCCGGCTATCATCTTTCCGGGCTCGCCGGTATGACAGGGCGTGAACGCGCCCGAGGGGCACGCATGAGTTTCACGGTCGCCATCGTCGGCCGGCCGAACGTCGGCAAATCGACCCTGTTCAACCGCCTGGTCGGCAGGCGCCTGGCGCTCGTCGACGACCAGCCCGGCGTCACCCGCGACCTGCGCGAGGGCGAGGCGCGGCTGGGCGACCTGGGCTTCACGGTGATCGACACCGCCGGCCTGGAGGAGGCCGCGGCGGCGAGCCTGGAGGCGCGGATGCGCGCGCAGACCGAGCGCGCGGTCGAGGCCGCGGACCTCGCGCTCCTGCTGGTCGACGCCCGGGCCGGGGTGACGCCGCTCGATCGACACTTCGCCGACTGGCTCCGGCGCGGGCCCACGCCCGTGCTCCTGGTGGCCAACAAGTGCGAGGGCAGGCAGGGCGAGGCGGGCCGGCTCGAGGCCTATGCGTTGGGGCTGGGCGAGCCCGTGCCGCTCTCGGCCGAGCACGACATGGGCATGTCCGATCTGCACGACGCCATCCAGGACGCGCTCGAAGGGCTCGAGATCGAGCGGCGCGGCGAGGCGGCGGAGGCGCGGCGGGACGAGGCGGGTGAGGCGGGCCTGCAGCTGGCCGTCGTCGGCCGGCCGAACGTCGGCAAGTCGACCCTGGTCAACCGGCTGATCGGCGAGGAGCGGGTGCTCACCGGCCCGGAGGCCGGGATCACGCGCGACGCCGTCGCGATCGAGTGGTCGTACAAGGGCCGGCCGATCCGCCTGATCGACACCGCGGGCCTGCGCCGCCGCGCCAAGACCGTGGCCAAGGTGGCGAAGCTGTCGGCCGCCGATGCGCTGCGCGCCATCGATTTCGCCCAGGTGGTGGTGCTCCTGGCCGAGGCCGAGGCGCCGATGGAGAAGCAGGACCTCGCGATCGCGCGGCGGGTGATCGACGAGGGCCGCGCGCTCGTCATCGCACTCAACAAGTGGGATATCTGCGAGGACCGGGCCGCGACCATGAAGACGGTCGACGACCGGCTCGAGCGCTCGCTGCCGCAGAGCCGCGGGCTGCCGGTCATCCCGGTCTCGGCGCGCACCGGGCACAATCTCGAGCGCCTGCTGGACGCGGTGTTCTCGGCCTACGAGGTGTGGACCCGGCGCGTGCCGACCCCGGCGCTCAACCGCTGGCTGGCCGGGACGACGCAAAGGCATCCGCCGCCCGCGCCCGGCGGCCGACGCGCCAGGCTGCGCTACATCACCCAGGCCAAGACCCGGCCGCCCAGCTTCGTGATCTTCTGCTCCAAGCCGCAGGCCATCCCCGAGTCCTACCTGCGCTATCTGGAGAACGCGCTGAGGGAGGCCTTCGATCTGCCCGGCACGCCGATCCGGATCCTGCTGCGCAAGGGCAGGAATCCCTACGTGGGCGAGCAGTAGCCGGCGACACGGCCCATGGCCGACGCCGCGGGTGCCGGCGACCCAGCCGCGCCGTTCGTGCCACCGTTACCGCTCTGGCAGCCCACGCGCATTTGGATTTCCAGGACGTTCGCGTACCGGGTGGGGTACCCCCTGCGCTGCGAACCGCTGGCAGCGCCTCCCTGTGAAATCCTTGCGGGCGCCCGCGCGAAACCTCGGCGCCCGCTTTTTTCCGTGTTCGCGTGCGGGTTCGGGCCGGGAGCGGATCGCTCTCGCCGCTCGTCTCTGCCGCTCAGGTGCGGCCGAGGCCCGCATCGCCTCGGCACGGGTCACGGGAGTGGGGCCGCGGCTGGCAGGGCCGAGGGGCGTTTCTTCACCCCATGCTTGAGCCGCCGCCGGCCCGGCCGCCGCTGCGGTGGCCGGCAGGGACGCCTAATGCGCCTGCACCACCTCGCCGTTGCGCTTGCATTCGGGCACTGCGAGTTCGACGAACGCCTCGGTGATCGCCTCGGGCGGCGGCAGGGTCATCGGGTCCTCGCCCGGGAAGGCCGTGGCCCGCATGGCGGTGCGCACGGCCCCGGGATCGAGCAGGTTGGCCCGCACCTTGGTCTTGCTGATCTCGGCCGCATAGATCTCGATCAGCATCTCGAGCGCCGCCTTGGAGGCCGAATAGGCGCCCCAGTAGGCGTGCGGCCTGGCGGCTGCCCCCGAGGTGACGAAGATCGCGCGCCCCGCGTCCGACTGGCGCAGCAGCGGGTCGAGGCTGCGGATGAGCCGGTAGTTGGCGGTCACGTTCAGATCCATCACCTCGGCCCAGGTCGCGGGCTCGATGTGGCCGACAGGCGAGAGCGTGCCGAGCACCGCGGCGTTGCCGACCAGCACGTCGAGCCGGCCGAAGCGCTCGTAAAGCGAGGCGCCGAGGCGGTCGATGGCGTCGAACTCGCGCAGGTCCAGCGGCACCAGCATGGCGCCGCGTCGGCCGCCCGCCCGGACCGCGTCGTCCACCTCCTCGAGGCCGCCCACGGTGCGCGCGACCAGCACGAGCCGCGCGCCCTCGTCGGCGAAGCGCTTGGCGAGTGCTGCGCCGAGGCCACGCGAGGCGCCGGTGATCAACGCGATGCGCCCGTCCAGGCGCCCGCCGCCTGGGCCGGGCTCGCTCACGCGGTCCGCCTCCGCCGGCCGCTGAGGCCGGCGGCGGCGCGCCGGGTCGCGCTCGCCAGGCCGAGGCCGAGGAGCAGCCCGGCCGCGCCGTAGAGCAGCCCTTCGGCCCCCAGCGGCAGGCCGGGCGTGAAGCTGTCGAGCGTTGCCTCGGCCAGCTCGCCGTCCCAGTGCGCCGCGAAGCGCCAGGGCCGGGCGAGCACGGGGGCCTCGTCCAGGGCGGCGGCCGCCGCCTGCAGGCGTTCGTGGTCGGCGATCTGCTCGAGCATGACCGTGCCCTGGCGTCGCACCGGCGATTGCGGGCTGGCCAGGAAGACCGCGACGTAGTCGCCCAGATGCATGCCCTCGGCACCCGCCGCCTCTTCGAGCCGTTCGACCTGCAGGCGCGCTTGGTCCAGCCGCCCGCCCAGGCGCTGGAGGTAATCGCCGTAGAACGCCGGGAACTGCGCCAAGATGGCGGCGCCGGCGAGCGAGGCGAAACCGTTGACAAGGCGGCGCATCAGTATCGCTGTCGCTCGAGGGAGACGGGCGGCGGGGCGAGAGGCAAGGCCGGTGCCCTGCGCTCAGGCCAGCTCGGCCAAGAGCGAGAGCTGGGTCGCCTCCTCCTCGCCGTTGTGGTCGCTCAGCTGGGTCGGGTACTCGCCGGTGAAGCAGGCGTCGCAGAACTGCGGGCTGTCCGCGTTGCGCCCGGGCTCCCCCATGGCCCGGTACAGTCCGTCCATGGAAATGAAGGCGAGGCTGTCCACGCCGATGTACTGGGCCATCGCGCTCACGTCCATGTGCGAGGCCAGCAGCTCGCTCTCCAGCGGCGTATCGATACCGTAGAAGCAGGAATGCGCGGTCGGCGGGGCGGCGATGCGCATGTGCACCTCCTTGGCGCCGGCCGCGCGCACCATCTCGACGATCTTGATCGAGGTGGTGCCGCGCACGATGGAGTCGTCGACCAGGACGACGCGCTTGCCCACCAGGCTCGCGCGGTTGGCGTTGTGCTTCAGCCGGACTCCCAGATGGCGGATCTGTTGCGTCGGCTCGATGAAGGTGCGCCCGACATAGTGGTTGCGGATGATGCCGAGCTCGAAGGGCAGGCCCGAGGTCTCGGCATAGCCGATCGCCGCCGGAACACCGGAGTCGGGCACCGGGATGACCACATCGGCCGGGACCCCGGCCTCGCGCGCCAGTTCGCGGCCGATGCTCTTGCGCCGCTCGTAGACGCTCGAGCCCTCCAGGAGGGAATCGGGCCGCGCGAAGTAGATGTACTCGAAGATGCAGAACCGCCGCGACGCCGGCGGGAACGGGCGCAGGCTGTGCACGCCCGAGTCGTCCAGCACCACCATCTCGCCGGGCTCGACGTCGCGCACGAACTCGGCGCCGATGATGTCGAGCGCGCAGGTCTCCGAGGTCACGATGTGCGTCTTCCCAAGGCGGCCGATCACGAGCGGCCTGACTCCCAGGGGGTCGCGGACCCCGATGACGCAGGAATCGGTCAGCGCGACCAGGGAATAGGCGCCCTCGGTCCGGCGCAGAGCATCCGTCATGCGGTCGACTACGCTGTTGAACTCGCACGTGGCCATGAGATGGACAATCACCTCGGTGTCCGAGGTCGACTGGAACAGCGAGCCGCGTTCGACCAGTTCCCGGCGCAAGCCCCGCGCGTTGGTCAGGTTGCCGTTGTGCGCCAGCGCGAAGCCGCCGAATTGCAGGTCGGCGAACAGCGGCTGCACGTTGCGCAGCGCCGTCTCGCCGGTCGTCGAGTAGCGGACGTGGCCGATCGCCGCGTGACCCGCCAGCCGGTTGATGACCTGCTCGTTGGAGAAGGTGTCACCGACCAGCCCCAACTCGCGGTAGGCGTGGAACTGCCTGCCGTCGTAGGTGACGATGCCCGCGGCCTCCTGGCCGCGGTGTTGCAGCGCGTGGAGGCCGAGCGCGGTATGCGCCGCGGCGTCGGAATGGCCATGGATGCCAAACACCCCACAGGCTTCGCGCAGCTTGTCGCCGTCGACCGGATTGGGCTCGAAGGGATGGGTGGTGATCATTCGGCGCCCTCCTCGGGTCTGGCGATGCCCTCGATCGCCCGCCGCATCTCCTCCCGCATGCGGGAGTTATAGCCGGGTTCGGTCTCGGACGCACCGCCTTTCGTGCGCGGGTTGAGCAGATTCTCGTAGCCCGGATCGGCCGCACGCGGGCGCTCCGCGGCGCCGCTTGGCGCGCCGGCCTCGCCGCGCATGCGCTTGGGCAGGAGCGTGACCAGCATCGTGCTGCCCCGCTCGACGAGCGGCCGGGCCTTGGCCTCGGTGATCCACGCCGGATGGTCCTCGCGCGGCAGCAGCCAGGCGAACACCAGCCAGGCGACGCACACCAGCACCGCGCCACGGAAGACTCCGAAGACCAGCCCGAGCGAGCGGTCGAGCGGTCCCAGCGCGCTTTTGCGGATCCTGTGGGAAATGATGTGGGTCAGGATCGAGAGCACGATGAGCACCGTCAGGAAGATCGCCACGCCCGCCCCGATGTCGGCGATGACCTGTTCGGTGATCAGCCTGCGGGCGTGCGGGATCGCGTACGGCAGGCCGTAGATCGTGGCCAGCGCGGCCCCGATCCAGGAGGTGACCGACAGCATCTCGTGGACGAAACCGCGGAAAAAGGCGAACAGGCCCGAGGCCACGATCACGAGCACGATCACGACGTCGGTGGCGTTGACCGGTGATCCGTCCATATCCGTGCGCCCTCGGGCTCCCGCACCCGGTGAGATTACCGCGATTCGCGGCGAGCAAGTGCCGCCGGGCCGCGCGCCGGCCGCTCGGGGCGGCCCAGCCGGGCGTCGGTGAACAGCGCGACCAGCTCGCGCAGCTCGGCGATGTGCTGCACCTCCAGGCCGCGTGCCGAACCGCGTGTCGGGCCGCGCGCCGTGTCGCGCCGCGCCGGGCGCGGCGGCGTCAGCGCGCCGGTAAAGCCGAGCTTGGCGGCCTCCTTGAGGCGCGCCTGCGCCCGGCTGACGGCGCGCACCTCGCCCGACAGGCCGATCTCGCCGAAGACCACCGTCTCGGCCGGCACGGGCCGGTCGGTGACCGCCGACACGAGCGCCGCGGCCACGGCCAGATCGGCCGCCGGCTCGCTCACGCGCAGGCCTCCGGCCACGTTGAGATAGACCTCCTTGCCGGCGAGCACCAGGCCGCAGCGCGCCTCCAGGACCGCGAGGAGCATGGCCAGGCGGCCGGCGTCCCAGCCGACCACCGCCCGGCGCGGCGTGCCGAGGGGCGAGGGCGCGACGAGGGCCTGGAGCTCGACGAGGACGGGCCGCGTGCCCTCGATGCCGGCGAAGACGACCGAGCCGGTGGCGGCCTCGGCGCGGTCGCCGAGGAAGAGGGCGGAGGGGTTGGTGACCTCGGCGAGCCCCGTGCCGGTCATCTCGAAGACGCCGATCTCGTCGGCCGGGCCGAAGCGGTTCTTGACCGCGCGCAGGATGCGGAACTGGTGGCCGCGCTCGCCCTCGAAGTAGAGCACCGTGTCGACCATGTGCTCCAGGACCTTGGGGCCCGCGATCTGGCCCTCCTTGGTGACATGCCCGACGAGCAGGAGCGCGAAGCCGCGCGCCTTGGCCAAGCGGATCAGNNACCGTGTCGACCATGTGCTCGAGCACCCGCGGGCCGGCGATGAGCCCCTCCTTGGTGACGTGGCCGACCAGCAGCACGGTGAAGCCGCGCCGCTTGGCGAGCCGGATCAGCTCCTGCGCGCTGGCGCGCACCTGGGCGACGGTGCCGGGCGCCGAATCGAGGCTGTCGACGTACATGGTCTGGATCGAGTCGATGACCACCGCGGCCGGCGGGCCGGCGTGATCGAGGCTGGCCGCAATGTCGCGCACCGAAGTGGCCGTCGCCAGCACGACCGGCGCGCCGGTGAGACCGAGCCGCGCCGCGCGCAGGCGCAGCTGCTCGACCGCCTCCTCGCCCGAGACATAGGCACAGGGTGGGCCGCCCGCACGCGCCGCGCCGAGCGCCGCGCCCACCTGCAGCAGCAGGGTCGACTTGCCGATCCCCGGATCGCCGCCGACCAGCACGGCCGAGCCGGGCACCAGGCCGCCGCCGCAGACCCGGTCGAACTCCGCGATCCCGGTGGCGCGCCGCGGCCCGGCCACGGCGTCGCCCTCCAGGCCCACGAACTCGATCGCCTTGGCGCGGTGCGCGGCGCCGCGCCCGAGGCCGCCGGGCGGCACCTCGCGCGGCGCCTCCTCGACGATGGAGTTCCACTCGCCGCAGGCGTCGCAGCGCCCCGCCCAGCGGGCCGCCGCGGCGCCGCAGGCCTGGCAGACGTAACGTGAGTGCGGCTTGGCCAAAGCTACGTCCAGGCTCCTTCCCGGTTCGCTTCCTCCAGCCTCCCGCCGCCGCGTCGGGCTTCGAGCGCTGCGGCCATCACAGGGCGCGCACCTCCATCTCGATCGGCCCCTCGGCGCGGCCGTGGATGAACTGCTCCACGTAGGGGTTGCCCGAGCAATCGATCTCCTCGACCGGGCCGGCCCAGATGATCCTGCCGTCGTAGAGCATGGCGATGCGGTCGGCGATCTTGCGCGCGCTGGCCATGTCGTGGGTGATCGAAAGCGCCGTGGCGCCCAGCTCGCGCACGCACTTGATGATCAGGTTGTTGATCACGTCGCCCATGATCGGGTCGAGGCCGGTGGTCGGCTCGTCGAAGAAGATGATCTCGGGCTCGGTCGCGATGGCGCGGGCCAGGCCGACGCGCTTGCGCATGCCGCCCGACAGCTCCGCCGGCCACAGCTCGCCCACCTCCGCTCCGAGGCCGACTGCGGCCAGCTTCTCGAGCGCGATCTCCTTGGCCTTGGCGCGCGCGGTACGCTCGGCCTCGATTAGGCCGAAGCCGACGTTCTCCCAGACCGGGAGCGAATCGAACAGCGCGGCGTTCTGGAAAAGCATGCCGAATTTGTGCAGCAGCTTGTCGCGCTCGTGGCCCGAGAGGCCGATGACCTCCCGACCGTCGACCTGGATGCTGCCGGACTCGGGCGTAAGCAGCCCGAGGATGCATTTCAGCAGAACCGACTTGCCGCTGCCCGAGCCGCCGATGACCACCACCGACTCGCCGACGCCGACCTCCAGGTCGAGGCCGTCGAGCACGACCTTGTCGCCGAAGGACTTGTGCAGGCCGCGGACCCGGATCTTGGGGACCGTCCCGGGGGCGCTCGTGCTCATCGGGCGAAGAACATTTCCGTGATGAAGTAGTTGAAGCTCAGGATCAGGATCGAGGCCGAGACCACCGCGTTGGTGGTCGCCGCGCCGACGCCCTGGGCGCCGCCCTTGGAGTTGTAGCCGTGGTAGCAGCCCATCAGCGCCACCAGAAAGCCGAAGACCGCGGCCTTGACCAGGCCGGAGACCACGTCCTGGGTCTCCATGAAGTCGATGGTGTTCGTCAGGTAGGTGGCCGGGTTGAAGCCCAGCTTGTAGATGGAGACCATGTAGCCGCCGAACACGCCGATGATGTCGGCGATCAGCACCAGGATCGGCAGCATGGTCAGCCCGGCGATGAGGCGCGGCGCGATCAGGTACTTGAAGGGGTTGGTGGCGAGCGTGTCGAGCGCGTCGATCTGCTCGGTGACCCGCATGGTGCCGATCTCGGCGGCCATGGCGGCGCCGA
>JABAHQ010011058.1_pt6 | contig 15051 bp, 10 predicted proteins | sample 7062091 | NCBI WGS metagenome assembly JABAHQ01 (sample SAMN14534359, study PRJNA622989) | marine sediment metagenome | biome: marine biome [ENVO:00000428]; feature: marine pelagic biome [ENVO:01000023]; material: deep marine sediment [ENVO:00002113] | place: India: Gulf of Kutch | collected...
AGGAGCTTAGAACCAGTGGTAAAAAACCGTACATGCAACTCCGGCTGTTGCGGGGTGTCATTCCCGAACGTATTTATCGGGAATCCAGAAAAATACGGAATTGCAACTTCTTAATAAACATCCCCCACTCATTTACCACCTGTCCACCACCGTACATATTTTGTATTATTACCGAACATTGGGGATTTTAGAGGTGATTATTTTAAATCTATAACCTCTGTAAAAACAAGCTATTGTGAACGTGGCATTATTATTGACACTACTAAGCAAATGAATTTTCAAGATCGCTTATTTCTTGAAGGATATTCATTTTTTAATTAAGCGATGGGGAATCATTGCTGCTTAGCGCAGTCATTCCCACTGCACGAGGTGTTACCGGTGGGAAAAGTTGTAATCGAGTTTTGAGTGGAAAAGATAGATTCCCGCTTCCACAAAGTGGTGCCCATGGCAAAAACATGCCTGCCTGGCAGGAACCGGCAGACAGGCGGGAATGACATGGCATTGAGTTTTAGAAACAGAATATACTGTTTTATCGACAAATTTACCCTATAGAGTCTTATGTAAAAATGGAGCCCCCATGCTTCTCAGCTACTTGAAAATCGCCTTGCGAAATATTGCTAAATATAAAGGATATTCATTTATCAACATTGCCGGATTGGCCATCGGTATCGGTTGCTGTATTTTGATACTGCTCTATGTTCAGGACGAGCTCAGTTTCGACCGCTTTCATCAAAATTCGGATCGGATTTATCGCATCATCGAAACCCGCCGCTCGCCCGATCAGGGAGATCGTATCCACGCCCAAACAGCGGGTCCGGTGGGACCAACGCTGGTCAATGATTTCCCGGAAGTTGAAAGTGCGGTCCGATTTATGCAGTTGTGGCGGGTGACCGTAGAACACGGCGAAAACCGCTTTTACGAAGGCAACTATTTATTAACCGAACCTACTTTTTTTGAGGTATTCGATTTCAAATTAAAGCGAGGTAATCCGGAAACTGCATTGTCAGAACCCCAATCGGTGGTGCTAACCGAGCAAGCTGTACGAAAATATTTCGGCGACGAAGAGGCCTTCAGCAAAACCTTGCAGGTGGAAGGATTCGGAGAGGCCAAAGTTACCGGAATACTGGAAGACATCCCTGCGAATTCCCACCTTCATTTCAGTATGTTGTTTCCCTTTGCTACCCCGAGAAATCAAACCGAATGGTGGTCGGATTATGTCAGTAACTGGGATCCCAATTACAGAACCTTTATTACCTATATCTCCTTAAAGCAATCTGATTTGTCCAACCAGTTGAAGACAAAACTTCTCACGCTGTTGGAGAAATACCAACAGGAAAACAGCCAGCACGTGCAGGCGATTGATATTCAACCCCTGCCGGATATCCATTTTTATTCCGAGAATTTTGCAGCGGATCGGAATCAGCATAAAGGCGATATAAAATACATTTACATTTTCTCCGCGATTGCGCTCTTTATCGTTTTGATTGCCTGCATCAATTATATGAATCTGGCCACCGCCCGCTCCATGCAACAAGCCAAAGAAGTGGGAATGCGCAAAGTTGCCGGGGCCAGTCAAACCCATATCGCCGGTCAAACGTTAATTGTTTCGGTTGTTACCGCATTCATTGCCTTTTTCCTCGCCCTCGCCCTGGTGCAAATCACCCTCCCCATGTTTAACCAGCTTTCCGGGAAAGAGTTGGAATTGAATTTTTTGCAAAACAGCACTTTATGGATAGGGATGATCGGGCTCACGCTTATCGTTGGACTGCTTGCGGGCAGCTATCCATCCATCTATCTATCCAGATTTAACCCGGCGCACATTTTCAGAGGCAGTATCACCACAGGCAAAGAGGGAGCCGGACTAAGAAGAGGCCTGGTCATCACCCAATTTGTTCTGTCCATTATTATGCTGGTAATGACGTTAATTGTACATAAGCAACTGGAATACATCCAGCACAAGAAGCTGGGATTCAAGCAGGAGCAGATGGTAGCTATCGATATCAATAGCAGTAACGTGCGACGCAATGTGGAAACCATGAAATCCGAGATGCTGCGCTTGCCTGACATAAAAAGCGTTTCCGTATCCTCCCGCATACCGGTTGATTGGAAAAACATTCCCCAAATTAATGTGGTTCCGCAAGGCTCGCCAATTTCGGACGTTACCGAAGCGTATTTTATCGGCGCCGATGGAAACTTTTTGTCCACCTACGGTATCGAAGTGCTGAAAGGGCGAAATTTCTCAAAAGATTTGCAAACCGACAGCCTGTCAGTGTTAATCAATGAAACTGCTGCCAAAATGTTTGGCGGGGAAGAACCGCTGGGAAAGCGCCTGCGCATTCCCACCGGTACGCTGGAGGGCGGCGGCGTTGCTGATTTTGACTTTCAACCCAGGGTGAGCGGGGTGCTGAAGGATTTCCACTTTCAATCGCTTCATCAGAAGATCGGGCCGCTGGTGATCGGGTATCAGAAAAATCCCATCGACCGGATCGATTATTTTAGCGTTCGTGTTGATGGACAGAATATGGTATCCACTCTTGATCATTTACGGAACATCGGCGAGCGATACGATCCCGATCATCCCTTTGAGTACAATTTTCTGGATGATCGGCTAACCAACATGTATCAGACTGAGCGTCGCATCGGAAAATTGTCAGCGATTGCCACCGGTTTGGCCATCGCCATTGCCTGCCTGGGGCTATTCGGATTAGCCGCCTTTACCGCCGAACGGCGCACCAAAGAAATCGGGATTCGCAAAGTACTGGGCGCTTCGGTTTCCAATATTGTCGGATTGCTTTCCAAGGATTTTGCCAGGCTGGTCATTATCGCCAACCTCATTGCCTGGCCGATTGCCTATCTGGCAATGAACGAGTGGCTTCGCGATTTTGCCTATCGCACCAACATCACCTGGTGGATATTTATCCTGGCCGGGGGACTGGCATTGACAATTGCGTTGCTAACGGTGAGCTTTCAGGCGATTCGAGCGGCGCTGGCTAATCCGATTGAGTCTTTACGGTATGAATAAAACTAATGCTTTGCCACAGTCCGATAAATATGTTTCTATCCAGATTATCTGCCTTCCTCCAACACATCATCCGCCCAACTGATGGCTGCAGAAACTTTGGGAAATCCGATGGTGCTGGTTACAAGCAGGAGGGCATGATAAATTTCTTCCGCCGAGGCACCTGTTTCCAGGGCTCTTCGCACATGACTGTGAACCGCGCCTTCCGATTGGATCGCCGCTGCCGCAGCTAATTGCAGCAAATTTGCCGTCATTCCATCCAGAGGCCCCTCAGATTTTACTTTCTCACCTAAATTTTCCAAAGCCTCCATCATTTCAGGAAATCTCTCCGCAATAGACTGATAATGTTCGGGTAAGCCCTTTTTTGCCATTAGGTCCTCCTAATTATGTGAATTGAGTGTGCAATCTTTATTGACAGATTGATTGTCACTTAATTTTAATTGATAGCACTCATCAGTGCAAGATCATATCGTTTGATAATTTTTTACATATTCCTGACACTTGTTACATATTTTCTTCGTAAATTTTTTAGTGAAATTTATAACAAAATAATAGCCGGAGACCTCCTTACCGCTCTTGATAAAAAGGGACCGAAGATGTTCGAAAATTACATTAAAATTGCACTGCGCAATTTGCTCAAACAAAAAGGATACACTGTAATCAATATTGCCGGATTGGCAATTGGCCTCACCTGTGCTCTGCTCATCATGTTGTATGTTCTGGACGAACTAAGCTACGATCGACATTACCCCAACGCCGATCAAATCTATCGGGTAGCGGTGAAAGGCATATTGGGCCATCAGGAGATCAATTCGGCAACCACTTCCTCTCTGATGGCCGAAACCATGATCCGGGAATTCCCGGAGGTTTTGCATGCAACCCGCCTCCATCACACCCCTAACATGCTGGTACGCTATGAAGACAAGGTGTTCAATGAAACGCACTTCATGTGGGTGGATTCCAATTTTTTTGTTATTTTCCCGATTTCGCTGCTGCACGGCGACCGGAAGTCTGCTTTGAAAGACGATCATACGGTGGTAATGACCGAAGAAGTCGCTCGTAAATATTTTGATGATTTAAGCGATGCAGTTGGAAAAATTGTCACCTACGAGGATGGCACACCTTATCGTGTTTCCGGCATCGTCGCTAACCCTCCCCGGAATTCGCATTTTCACTACGGCATGATCTCTCCTTTGTCTTCCTGGGAATGGGATCACCGGCAATTCTGGTTAAATCACTTTATGTATACCTACATCATTTTGCAAAAGGATGCATCTCCCCGGCAATTAGAAGCCAAGTTCCCCACCCTGATCCGCAAATACGTAGCGCCGCATATCCAGACGGGTCTGGGAATGTCTCTGGATGAATTCAATCAATCCGGTGGTCAACTGCAATATTACCTGCAACCGCTGACCGACATTCATCTGCACTCCAATATTGCCGGGGAGTTAGAACCGAACAGCGATATTAAGTATGTTTACATTTTTTCCGCCATCGCCATATTCATTCTTTTGATTGCCTGCATTAATTTCATGAATCTTGCCACTGCTCGTTCGGCAGGTCGCAGCCGGGAAGTGGGAATCCGCAAAGTGCTGGGATCTACTCGTCAACAGCTTATCCGCCAATTTTTGCTGGAATCCATCATTGTGACACTGATTGCGCTGGCAATCGCGCTTTTACTGGTTGAATTTTTCCTGCCCTATTTTGATAATATCGCCGGCAAACAACTTTCGGTGGACTACTTCGATCGTTGGTATATCTTGCCCTTACTATTGCTCATTACCATAGTGGTGGGATTTCTGGCCGGCAGTTATCCGGCATTTTTTCTGGCCTCCTTCCAGCCGGTAACTGTTTTGAAAGGAACCGGCACCTCCGGCAAAAGCGGACGTTCCTCCATGCGAAACGCACTGGTCGTCTTCCAGTTTATCATTTCCATCTTCTTATTTATCAGCACTATTCTGGTTTACAATCAATTGCAGTATGTTCAACATAAACGATTGGGATTTGACAAGGAAAATGTGCTGGTGATCAAACGGGGTTGGGCGATTGGCCAGAATCCCGATGGCTCCTTACAGGAAACAGCGCCCAATCAAACCGTAATAGATGCGTTTAAACATGATTTGATGAAAAATCCTCGCATCATCTCAGTAGCTGGTACCAGTAATCTGCCGGGTGAAAATTTTGGCCAAAATGTCTTTGTTGCGGAAGGGGCGCCGAGAGAAGAGCAACATCCCATGAATTTTATGTTCGGAGATTATGACTTTGTTAAAACCATGAAGTTGGAAATTGCCGAAGGGCGTTTTTACTCCCGGGAGATGGCCTCCGATTCGCAGGCGGTGGTCATTAATGAAGCTGTCGGTAGAGCGCTTGGATATGAAAAGCCTTATGTGGGTATGCGAATTGGTTTCCCCGGCAATCGAAATTTTTACTTGAATATCATCGGGGTGGTGAAAGACTTTCATTTTGAATCACTACACAAAAGTATTTCGCCGCTGGTCATTGGTCTGCAAAATTTGTATCGCACTTATGTGCTGGTAAGGATTCATTCCAGTTACATCCCCGAAACAGTTGCTTACATTGCAGATACCTGGAATGAGTATATTCCCTATAAGCCGTTTGAGTATGTGTTCCTCGATGACAATTACAACAAGTTGTACATAGCGGAGCAACGAACCGGACATCTATTTACCATCTTCTCAATCCCGTCAATTTTTATTGCCAGTCTGGGACTGTTTGGATTGGCTTCCTTTACGGCGGAGCAGAAAACCAAAGAAATCGGAATCCGCAAAGTGNNGGTATCGAGCATTGTTCTGAAGCTTTCCGGAGAATTTATCCGATGGGTATTGTTAGCAAATCTGATTGCCTGGCCCCTGGCCTACCTGGCCATGTCGAACTGGCTGCAGGACTTTGCCTACCGAATAAATGTAAATCTGTTACCTTTTATGTTGGCAGCAGCAGCGGCGTTGCTGCTTGCTATTTTTACGGTCAGTTATCAGGCAATCAGAGCGGCGTTGGCCAATCCGGTTGACTCTTTACGGTATGAATAAAAAATGCTTTATCGCGTCCCGATAAATACGTTTAACGATCCTTGAATCTTATCAATCAAGGTTTAGCCATGAACCAAACTTATCTGGATTTGATCCGCGAAGGCGGTTTTATCATTGTTTTGCTGGCAATCTGCTCGGTCGTATCCCTGGCAATTATTCTGGAACGCTTGTCTGTCTTGCGAAAGAAAAAATTTGTCAATTTATCAATTTACAACAAATTGCGAGATGCAGTCCGGGAACGAGACGGGACAAATATTGAACTGGTGATGCAGCAGAACACTTATTTTCTCTGAGAGTACTTACCTCAAATCGCTGCCGAAGCCAATAATGGCCGTTATGTTGTCAAAGATGCGGTAGATAACGCATCGCGGCGTATCTCGGAAATTCTGGAAGAGCGGTTACATATCCTGCAATTTATTATCCACTTGAGCCCGCTTTTGGGCATTTTAGGAACGGTCATCGGACTTACCGATTCTTTTTTGGCGTTAGGAAATTTAGGGGGAGAAGAAAAATTCCATTATTTAGCGCAGGGCATAGGCACCGCGCTAAGTACCACCATCGCAGGGTTGATTGTGGCCGTATTTACTATGTTTGGGCATTATTTGCTCCGCTACATAAGTGCTAAAATCCAGAAAGCCTTAAATCATCAATTGGAAGAATTTTCTCAACTTTACCAGGTTTATCATGAAGAACGTGGAAATTTTTAAAGAAGGAAAATACTCTTTTAACATCATGCCGTTGCTGGATGTGATTTTTTTGCTGACAATTTTCTACATTCTTACGGTCACATTTCAGAAAGAGGAAAAGGTATTGCCTATCCATTTACCTGTTGCCGAGCAACCGATCCTTTCCAAAATGGAAAATGCTATTGTGGTGGAGGTGGATGAAATCGGCCATTATTATTTCGAGCATCAAAAGATATCCGCTTCGAAATTGGAGCAGGCGATGAGCAATCTTTTTACCCAATACAGTAAAGACATCATTCTGATCCGGTCCTCGGAAAGCACCGATATTAATCATATCTTGCGCCTTACCGACATCGCACGAAAGGTGGGCATCGAGAAAATTTCCATTGCTGTAAAGGAGCCCTGATGACTCGATATTATGTCTATTCGATCATCATTCATCTACTGGTTTTAACTATATATTTTTATTCCCTTACCCATCAGGATGAAAAACGATATGATGCGGAGAGATTGAAAAACCAAGCAGCCTCCAAAGACAGTGCGGAAGCGGAGATAAAAAGACGAGTTCAAAAGCAAGTTGAAACCCGGAAACGCAAGATAGATGAGGTGACGGATCTGGTAACCAAATATCACCCGACATTGCGAGAAAAACGAATCGAAGATTTTGCGGATTTGATTGTCTCCTCGAGGCTGGATGAAAAAGAACTGGAAACAGTCACGGATAAGAATATTACGAATTTTTCCGACGCTGTGGCTGAGACAGATCTTACTGCCCTGAAAGAAGAGTTAAGACAATATCTGAACGAAAGTGGGGGACAAGGCGAGGAACCAGAATTGATGAGTGGCGCTCAAAAAAATGACAACGGACAAGGTAGCGCTGGAACAGATACAGATGCGAATGGCAACGGCTCAGGCGGCAATCAAACTGATGGTAATGTAAAAATTGGCGGCATTCGTTACCGAGGTCATTACATAAACGGGCCACTGGGAGAGCATACGGTTTCCACCAAAGAGGATGAAAATTTAACTTCCGAACGATTGCAGGGATTGGAAGTGAACGAATCCCTAAATGTAGCCGAGGGGGGATATTCTTTGCCACCTACCCGGACACAAAAACCCGCTCAATATGCCATTCTTCCGGAGCCTCCTTCTGAAAATATTGATACGTTTGGGCAGAGCCAGGCTGCAAGCTTGCCTTACACCTTAAAATTGGGCTTTGCTCCGCGAATGAACGGTGAGTTTGTGGAAGACGGCGACCTGGCCGAGTGGAACCTCTCTTATCCGATGCTGCCTCACAACCAGCGATTTTATTCAAATTTTACTGCCCAAGTGTACCTGTCCTGGGATCTTGAAAACATTTATCTTGCTGCTGAGATCAGGGATCCTAATCCGATCATCAAACAGGCCGGAGAATGGTGGACCTCCAACTCACTGGAAGTCTGGTTTGATATGTTGAACAGCAAGCTGCACCAGCGCTTTGATAGCGGAGATTTTCAATTCTGGTTTGTACCTTATTCGCCTTATTTCGGGAAAGCACTGGGATCACATCGCTTTTTCAGCCGGGACATTCCTATGCCAGTGCGCAGAACCAGGCAAGGGTATATCGTTGAAGCGGCCTTTCATCAAAATGAAGAGCTCCGCCATTACAAGAGTATTCTGGGAGGAACGATTGGATTTCATTATTTTGTGAATACCAGCCGCAAAGCAAACGATGGTTATGAGCAGCGACTGTTTTGGGTGACCGACAAATACCTGTCACGCGGAGTTCATACCTACACCTGGAACAATCCCAATTCCTGGGGCGATGTGCTGTTAATGGGTTCCGCAGCAAAAATCCGTTTAACCGATCCGCAACAGGAACGCGAGTATCGCCATTTCGGGATCAATGAATGGAATCACATTTTGATTACCGATGGCGACCGCAATCTTGATACGGAGACACAGCAGTTTATCAAGGTGATCCTGCATGGTAAGTACGGTCAAGACATTGAAGAACTGGTGTTACCCGAAATCGGAGAGAATACTGGTAAGTTTTCAGGTGCGATATTTAGCGAATATGCCAATCCCGTCCCCGGTGACGGTTTGCTGCAAATCTCCTCCGGGGAAGCGGTGGAAATTATTTACTACGACCAATTCACCCCGGATGCCCACAGTCATCTGCTCAAACAAACTGTTCATACCTATTATCCTGCCATGACATTTAGCCTGTCTTTATAAGAACGAATAATTTATGTTCAAGTTTTGTTCCGTAGAGTCAGTCAAAAAATAAGTTGTCAGCTTTGAAAAAAAGAATGGCAATATAAATGAGATGATTTTGCAGAAGCGAAATTCTTGTCCACTACCGTACACCCGCTGTTCGGTTTGTGAACATTAATCTACTTCATACCACTTCATTAATCTACGTAACCCCATAAAAAACAATTGATTTTGAAAATTGGCATTAGATTTGATTTTCGGTCTCCGCTTGAGTGGTGGTCAAATCATTTTAGAGTCCCTTGCAAAAAGCACTACTCTTATTTTGAGAAAGGAGAATTCTGATGATCAAAAATTATTTCAAGATCGCTTTTAGAAATTTGGTGAAGCAAAAAGGCTATTCAATTATAAATATTATCGGTTTGGCGGTGGGGATGGCGAGTTGTCTGCTTATCCTCCTATGGGTTCAGGATGAGCTTAGATATGATAAGTTCCATTCCAAATCGGAGCGGATTTATCGCCTGGTGGATGACTACACCCGCTCCGGCAATACCCTGGAAATGGCGGTGACTTCCGGCCCGATGGGACCGACCCTGGTTCGTGAATTCCCGGAAGTGATCGACGCGGTCAGGATGACAAACATCGGTGTTGTTGTAAATTACAAACCAGAGAACCGAATATTTCAGGAGAGCAAATTTAGTTGGGCGGATCCTTCTTTTTTTGACATCTTTTCATTTCCGCTGCTGGAAGGGGATGCCCAAACCACTTTGACAGATCCGAACTCCGTGGTGATCTCGGAACAGATGGCGACCAAATATTTTGGAGATGAAAATCCGGTGGGTAAAAGCCTGAATATCCGGGCACAAGTATTCGACGTCACAATTGATCGTGACTATCAGGTCACCGGCGTCATGAAGGATATGCCCAAAAATTCTTATTGGAAGATGGATTTTGTGGCCTCTTTCATTACCCTGGAAGAAGCGGTACAAGTTTACATCCAGAATTGGGATTATCATTTTATGTACACTTTCTTGCTTCTTAAAGAGGGCGTCACTGCTGAAGACGTCAATCGCAAGCTGGGGCCATTTAGCAATCGTCACACTGAAGAACAAGTGGCCCGGGCGATCAATCTAAAACTGCAACCGATCACGGATATCCACCTGTATTCGAACCGGGTTTTTGAAGCGCCCAGCAGTGATATTGGCGATATCAACAATGTTTATATTTTCTCTGCCATAGCCGTGTTGATCCTGTTTATTGCCTGCATCAACTTTATGAATTTAGCCACTGCGCATTCCGGAAAACGCGCCAGAGAAGTCGGCATGAAAAAGGTGTTAGGCGCCCAACGGAAGCAGTTGATTTTTCAATTCTTAGGCGAATCGATTTTGGCCAACTTGTTTGCCTTGCTGCTTGCCATTGGTCTGATCGAACTTTTTATTCCCACCTTCAATCAACTTACCCAAAAAGAATTAAGTTTAGACATTCTTGACGATGGATTCATCCTCACCGGCTTAATAGGCATTGCCCTACTGGTGGGTATCGTGGCGGGTAGTTATCCGGCGTTTTTTCTGTCCGCCTTTCAGCCTGCTAAAGCATTAAAAACCAAATTTACCCTGGACAGCACTAACGCCCGGATGAGAAAAGGATTGATCGTTTTGCAATTCGGCATTTCCATCGTTCTGATGGTTGGGACCGGAATTGTTTACGACCAACTCAATTTTTTTCGAAACAAAAAGTTGGGATTTGATAAAGAGCAGGTAGTGTTGGTGGATATGCCGGTCGGTGAGCAGCAAGCCTTAAAGAATGAAATGCTCAGACACCCCGAGATACAATCGGTTTCCTTTTCATTTTCTGCTCCAGGCGGCGGATTAATTCAATATGGATATCGCCCTGAAGAGACACCCGAGGAGGATCAATTATTGATGTCCACTCTGGCCATGGATTTTGATTACATCGATTTGATGAAACTGGAGATGATAGCCGGACGTAAGTTTTCCCGAGAATTCAGCACCGATTCATCAGCCATCATAATCAATGAAACCGCCTTAACAAAATTAGGCTGGACCTCCCCCAAGCAAGCCCTCGGAAGACGATTGGTACAGGAGGGCGGAGGCATCAAAGAGGTTATTGGCGTGGTGAAAGATTTTCATTTCACGCCCCTTCGCCAGAGCATCACACCGCTGGTGATGGATGTCGATCCCACCGGATACAATGTGATGCTGGCAAAGCTGAACAGCGGCGATATTCCGGCAACATTATCATTTATTGAAGAAACCTACCGCAGTATGCTTCCCGAGCAGCCCTATCATTTCGAATTTCTGGACGATCAATTGAATAACCAGTATGCGGCGGAAATGCGTTTGGGAAAGATTTTCAGTTATTTTGCCGGGCTGGCAATTTTTATCGCCTGTTTGGGATTGATTGGGATGGCTTCATTCACAGCGGAACAACGCACCAAGGAAATCGGAATTCGTAAAGTGCACGGGGCTTCCATCCCCCAAATCATATTATTGCTGACCAGGGAATTCGTTAAACTGGTCGGCATTGCTTTCCTCATCGCCTGTCCGGTTGGTTACTATTTGATGGATCGTTGGCTGTCTGATTTTGCCTATCGGATTGGCATAAGCGCCAGTACCTTTATGCTTGCCGGTTTAATGGCGATGGTTATCGCCCTGATCTCGGTCAGCTACAATGCAATTAAAGCAGCCTTAACCAATCCGGTAAATGCGCTGCGGTACGAATGACACAAAATAGATTTTTCCTGCAAGTTTGCCATCAGGCAGCACGGCTACCAGTCTTTCACCCGGCTATAAGAAAATTTCAACTCCTTAACCTCCCCACCTCTCTCTTCGGATAACACGATTACCTTCATGGAGTCCTCACTTATTCTGTAGAAAGAGATGCCATCGAAAATCGCCTCTTTGTCAGTGAGGCGTTTTAGGGGGAATTCCATCGCCACATCTTTTTCTTCCCAACCGGTTAAATCGGCATTGAAATGTTTTAAGCGCAGAATCAGTCCCTCAGGTTCTTCCACAATGGTCACGATTTCGTAAAACGCAATTTTGTTGTCTTTGATTAACCGATACACACCCATCATGCTGTTAGCGGCCGGTTGGCTCCAAATTTCTTCGGCAATGCCACCCAGCGCATTCCCCCGCCAGTGCCCGGCTAACCAGGCCATGTCCTCAATTGTAGCAGGGGGTTGTTCCGCGATTTGTCGGCTCTTGTCTTCTTGCTCGGATTGGGCAAATAACTGAAACTCACTTCCGAATCCACTTATTATCATTATTATAGTGATCAAAAAATATAATTTGGATGTCACGTTTAGTCCTCTGCTTTTATTACCTATGACAAAGTCTGTTCCCCAGGCAGCGCATCTTCATAAAGGAATTTGGATTACTAAATTCAGGATTGAGAATAACGCTTTTACCATGCGCGATGTTAAACTAACTTAAACACTATTAAACTCGAGCACTAAAACACTTCGCTTAAAATATCCGGATTCAAACAACGAATTACTATATCTATTCACTCACCTTTTGAGAGGAAGTATGCAGCAACGTCCGCCACACTGCCAGCCACTGATTTCCCCGGCGAACAAATACGAATATATCTCTTCCGGTATCTACAAATCTCTTGCCATTCATTTCATAGGAAATCTGGAACGCATAACTCACTATGGCGGTATCGCCAAATACCTCGACGGCGGCATCTAATTCTTTAAAATTGTGAATGGTGGCCTGAGTGGAAAAATCTTTATAACTCTGCACGCAGGCGTCGCGTCCTTCTATTCGCTGCTGGAAATCCGGGGAGACGATAACCATATCCGGGTGGAAAAACCTGTCCAGCTTCCCCGGATTCCCCTCTACCCAGGTAACATTGAGCTCCTGAACAATTTGCCAGATTTCCTGTTGAGGGTTGTTTTTAAGGGGGGTGCTCATTTTTATCTCCTTTTAATTGTAGACCAAAGTGGAAAAAATGTAATTCAAATTTCAGGAATTTACCGTAGACCTTGCCATACACTTCTTTCGTTCATTATCGGACATGCGATGTCATATTAGCGCACAGGTCAGGCACTGCATATCACTTGAAATTACGAAAAATATTGACAACTGCAAATGGTATGATATTTGAAATAATTGCGCAGGTTGACAGGGTATACCGTACAAACTGGAATGTTAAACTGGTCAAAAAGATCATTGGAGAAGATATGTTCAGAAGCTATTTCAAAATCGCCCTTCGACATTTGGTTAAATACAAACTGAATAGCCTGATCAACATTTTCGGGCTATCGGTGGGTATCGCAGCAGGCATTATGATATTTTTATATGCGAAGAACGAACTCACCTACGACAGCTTCCATGAAAATGTAGAGTCAATTTACCTGGTTTACAAAGAGCGGATCACCCCCACCGGAACTCAAATTACCCGTGACACCTGGTTACCGATGGCCGCTGCGTTACAAAATGAATACCCGATGATTAAAAATGCCGTGCGCACCTGGGACATGGATCGCTGGGTGGAATTCGAAAATAAAAGGTTTGAGGAAAGTATCACCTGTGCCGATCCGTCTTTGTTCGAAATGTTTACCTTCCCACTTCAGAAAGGCAATCCGGAAAGTGCATTTCGGAATATTTATTCCGCGATTATTTCACCCCAGATCGCGCAAAAATACTTCGGAGATGAAAACCCGATTGGCAAAGCCATTACCATCAATTTTGAAACGGAATACACCATTCGGGGTGTCTTAGAAGAGATTCCCCAAAATTCAACTTTTGAGATCGATATTTTGGTACGTCCCGAAAGCTTTCCCTGGTATGAAGAGACCCTGGATAACTGGAGCGGGTCCTGGTTATACACCTTTATTCAACTGGACAAGCATAATGACGCCGCTGCCTTAGAGTCTCAATTTCCGGGATTTGTCACCAAAATCTGGAATGAAGAATTAAATGAGAGCATGAACCTCAAACTCCTTCCCCTTCTCGATTTTTATCACGAATTGACTGGCGCGCGCACCTATGCTTACATCCTGCTGGTGGTCGCGCTGATTATTCTGGTTATCGCCTCCATCAATTTTATGAATCTGACCACGGCTCGCTCCATTGAACGCGCCCGTGAAATCGGAATGCGCAAAGTATTGGGGGCATATCGGGGACAACTGATTAACCAATTTCTCAGCGAATCATTGATCATGAGTATGATCGCTTTAGTGCTGGGTCTGGGCCTGGTGGAATTGATCCTGCCCTATTTTAATTCCTTTTATAACATGTCATTACAAATGGACTATTGGGGAAATATTGGCATTTTATTATCCCTAGTCGGATTGGGTGTGGGAGTGGGATTGTTCTCCGGTCTGTATCCGGCATTTTATCTCTCCAAATTCAACCCGGGCGACGCGTTGCGAGGTTCCCTGAAAACCAGTCCCGGTGGACTAAAACTACGCCTGGGTTTGGTAATAACCCAATTCACTCTCTCCATCATCTTGATTATTGCCACCGGCCTGCTCTGGAAACAAGTGCAGTACATGAAATCAGCCAATCTCAATTTTGATGAGGAAAATATTATCGCGATTGTTACCGATTTATCCGATTTTGAAAATGAAGAAAAGGCCCGATCAACCCTGGAAACCTTTAAAAATGGACTGCGACAGCATACCGGAATACAGTCGGTAAGCTCATCTTCTCATATTCCGGGTCGTTGGCCGGGCTGGTTCACCTTTGTCTATCCGACCGACCGTCATGATTCGCAGCGCCTGAGAATGCGGCACTGTTTTGTTGACGCCCACTATTTTGAGACCTACGGAATGACCTTAAAAGAGGGACGAACCTTTTCCGAAAAACTGGCAACGGATAGAGAGGAATCGGTGATTATCAATGAAGCGGCGTTGCGAGACATGGGATGGCCCAACGCTGTCGGTCATCAGGTTCGTGTCGGGAATACGGTTTACAATATCGTCGGAGTGGTAGAAGACTATCACTTCCAGTCACTGGCATCGAAAATTGCACCAATTATTCATCGCTACCGTTCGCCGGATAACGGTGCTCATCGGGTGATTTCGGTCAAAACAAATTCCGATCAGTCGCTGACGATGCTGGATTTTATAAAG
>JABAHQ010000580.1_pt1 | contig 15044 bp, 11 predicted proteins | sample 7062091 | NCBI WGS metagenome assembly JABAHQ01 (sample SAMN14534359, study PRJNA622989) | marine sediment metagenome | biome: marine biome [ENVO:00000428]; feature: marine pelagic biome [ENVO:01000023]; material: deep marine sediment [ENVO:00002113] | place: India: Gulf of Kutch | collected...
TCGTAGGTATCCACGGCCGCCCACCCGTGCCGGATCGCTTCGTCCGTCCGTCCGGCGTGCTTCTCCACCACCGCCAGGTTCTGATGGGCCTTGGCCTGGACCTCCCGGCTCGCCAGCTCCCGTCCGATCTCCAGGACCTCTTCGTACAGCTCGCGCGCCCGTGGGAGGTTCCCCCGGTCCCTGACCGTGTTTCCGAGACCGTCGATGACGATCGCCTCCCGCTCGCGCATCCCCGCCTCGGCCGCCACCGCCCGGGCGACGCCGTACCAGCGGAAGGCGTCCTCCCAGTCGGAAAGGCGACGGCAGGCCCGTCCCACGAAGCGGGCGGCGTCCACCGCCAGGGCGGCGTCGCCGATCGAGACCGCCACATCGTAGCCGAGCCGATGGAGCTCCCGGGCTCCGTGGAGGAAGCCCTGCCATTCGATGCGGTCGCTCAGCTCCAGGATCGCGGTGGCGAGCTCCCGGTGATCGCCCGCCTCCACCGCGTCGACGACCCGTGTCCAGGACGGGCGCTCCGGGTCGTTGCCGACTGCGTCGTGATTCATCTTCTTCCGTACGCCCTCGATCTGGTGGCGCAGCGACTCGGGATCCGTCGCGAAGTCGTCGTCCACCAGGGTGCAGACGAGGCGGGTGACGAGGAAACGACAGGTGACCCTGCGGTCCAGGGCCTCGTTCTCCGCCGCCCGATCGACGTCCTGAAGGACCGGCCATCCCGAGAACCGCTCCCGCCGCACGCGGTCGAAGGAGCCGGCCTCGGCGTCCGGGACGTCGTCCTCCATGTCCAGATGCAGGAGGATCGAAGCGCACTCTCCGGCCAGGAACATGAGGGATTCGGCCCGTCCCCGGGCGAGAGACGGTCGCGGGGTGATCGAGTCGGCGACCAGGAACCAGGAACGGGCCCCGTCGCTGCCCAGGGCCACCGTGCAGAAGCTCCTGGGACCCTCCGGGAGGATCACGCCCCCCGCCTTCCCCATGTCCGGAAAGTCGAGAAGGCCCGGGACTCCTTCTTCCCAGGCCTTCCGTAGAGGCGTGATCGAGAAGCCGCGACGCGGCTCGTCGCTACCGAGGTCGAGGAGCGTGTGAACGTGGACGAGCCCCGCCCCGTACTCGTCCACCCAGAGAATCGCCGCTCGATCGGCCCCCAGCAGGTCGCACACGTCCCCCAGGCACCGCACGAGCTTCGCCCGCTCCGGATCCGCCTGATAGAGGGCGGTGGTCCGGCGAAAGCGTTGCACTCTGCGGCCCCGATACTCATCGAGGCGGAGGATGTTGCGCATTCTGATCGATTCGGGGTCTGGTCGCTTCAAGGAGGGGCCCATTAAGAATGATACGGCTCGGCCAGCGGATGCACAACAGATATCTGGACCCCACCGGGCCGAACACGACGGCCCGAAACGCACCTGGGAGGAGCCGTGTGACGAACGTGGAAAGGAAAGCGCTGCCGCCCGGAAGCACGGTCTTCGGCCTCTCGACGGACCTCGCGCTCCTGGGCATGGCCGTCATCTGGGGCGTCAATTTCTCGGTAATCAAGGTCGCTCTGGAAGAGCTCCACCCCCTGGCCTTCAACGCCCTGCGCTTTCCCCTGGCGGCCGCCACCCTCTTCCTCCTGGTCCGGGCGCGCTCCGGGCCCTCCCCGCCGATCCGGCGCGAGGACGTTCCGCGTCTCGTGGGGCTCGGAGTCCTCGGAAACGTGGCCTATCAGCTCCTCTTCATCTTCGGGATCGACGCCACGCTGGCCGGGAACGCGGCGATCCTCCTGTCCGTCACCCCGGTGTGGACGATCCTCCTCTCCACCCTGGTCGGGGACGAGCGTCCTCCGCTCTCCACGTGGCTCGGGGCCGCCGCCACCGTGGCGGGAATGGTCCTCGTGGTCCTCGGGGGCCGCCGGCGCGTGACGCTGGGCGAATCGACGGTCGCCGGAGACCTGATGATGGTGGGGGCCTCCCTGATCTGGGCGGTCTACACCGTCGGAGGGCGGGGCCTCACCGAGCGCTACGGTCCGTTGAGGGTCACGGCGTGGACCCTCTGGGTCGGGACGGCGGGCCTCGTGGCGATGGGCGCGCCCTTCCTCCTGCGCACCCCCCTGGATCGCATCTCGCCCTCGGCGTGGGCCGGGGTGGTCTACGCCGGCGTCCTGGCGATCGGGATCGCCTACCTGATCTGGTACACGGGCGTACGCAGGCTGGGGAGCTCCCGAACGGCGGTCTATGCGAACCTCGTCCCCGTCGTGGGCCTCGTCACGGCCTGGGCCTGGCTGGGCGAGGAGCCCACGGCCCTTCAGATCGGGGGAGCTTGCGTCGTGATCGGCGGGCTCACGGTGGCCCGGCTCTCCCGGGTCCGTACGGGCCCTCGATCCGATCCGGCGCCGGAGTGACGCGGATCAGGCGGGCTCGCCCCCCCCTTCCCGCTGCAGGCGGGCCCGATGCTGGATCTCGGGAAACTCGTAGAGCAGAAGACCCTCGTCGGTGATCTCGGAGCGCACCCGAAAGCCGTCGTCCATGGAGATGAGGACGTTCTCCGCCGCCTCCAGCGAGAGGTCCAGATCGGCCGCGACCTCGGTCACCGTCAGCATTCCGCCCTTTCTGCTGGCCAGAAGGAGCACCTGCCGCTGCAGCTGGGCCATGAGGGCGTCTCTCCGGTCCTGCTGAGCCTTCCATCCCCACCAGAAGCTCCCGGCGCCGGCCACGCCCACGACGGCGCCGACCGCCACCGCCGCCGCCTCGACCTCCACGATCCCCACGGAGATCACCAGGGCCGCGGCGAGGATCGTGAGCACGCCCAGGATGCGGCGCTTGAGCCCACCGGAGGGCAGACTCTCGCCCTGGAACGACCCCCTGGACTCCGCGCTCTCCTCCTCGTCGCCGGGAGGGAGGGGCCGACTCCGGGCGTGCTCCCATCCCAGCCCACAGCTCGGACAGACCCGGTGGCTCCTCCGGGCCAGCCAATAGACGAGGGCGCCGAGGCCGTAGGTGAAGAGGCCGGCGACGATGAGCAGGCCCACGTGCCCGGGGCGCCTGAAGTAGCCGATCCCCTCTCCCCGGTATCCACAGCGGGGACACCGGCGGACCGTGAGGACCGACACGCCTCGGGCCCGGACCGCGGTGCCGCACGTGGGGCACCTGCGATCGCCCGCCTCCAGGACCTCGCCGCATGTGGAACAGCGCATCCTCGTCGATCCCCACCTGGAAGTCTCTGGTCGTCACCGGGGGCGCTCCCGGCCGGAGCCCCGACCGGGCGTGCCGATCGCTCTCTCCGTCCACACTACGGCGTCGAGCCGCCTAAGATTCAACCCGATCGCCACCGAAGGGCCGGGGTCAGCGCACCCGCACCAGGGTGATCGCGAGGAACGAGCCCTCCGGGTGGGCCCCACCCCCCGGGCCCGCCAGGTTGACGATCAGGCCTCCGCTCCCGCTCGGCTCCAACAGGTAGTGGGCGGCCGTGGAGGCCCGGACCGTCTCGGCAACCGTGCGGTCCGTCCCTCCGAGCGAGGGCACCTCGAGGGGAAAGCCGCCGTCGACACGGGCGAGCTCCCCGCGGAGGTCGAATTCTCGGAAGACGAAGCGCTCCTCGACCGGGACCTCCACGTCGTCGAGGTAGAGGGCCCCGGCCCAGGACTCGATGAGCTCGGCCCACGCACGCCCGCTGGCGGCCGCTACGTTCTCCACGCCGGTCCGCACGCTCCGGGTGAGGTCGGTCAGGATGCCGTCGCCCCCGGTGCGGCCCCGGAGGTGCTTGAGCAGCAGCCAGCCCGCCCCCCTCTCCTCCAGGGATCCCTCTCCCTGGGTCACGACGAGGCTCACGCTCGCCGGATCAGCCAGATAGCGGCGGGCCCGGACGTAGTTCCCCAGGCGGAAATCCCACGCCAGGTCCCCATCTCCCCGCTCCAGGAGGGCATCGGCGACGAGATCCTCGGCGGTGGTGGCCAGCGCCTCGGAGAGCCAGAGCGCGTCGGTCCGCGGGGCGCCGCGCTCCAGGATTCGCTCGTTGAAGTGCACCATGTGCTGAAGCTCGTGGGCCAGGATCGCAGGGACGTTCCGAAGGACGTCCTCGGAGGTGCGGGGATCCCCGAGGAGACCTTCCGGGTCGGGCACCAGAGCGTAGAAGAGCTCGCCCCCGTTGCTCCCGTCCCGGTCGGGAAGGAGGTCTACCCCGTAGAAGAAGCCTCCGACGAATCCGTCGGTCCCCCGCTCGGTGTGCCGGTTCACGACCGGCGTGAAGAGGACGATCACCCGCCCGTTCCCGTCGAGGTCGGACACGTCGCCGTAGACCCCGGTCACCGTCGGATGGATCAGATCGTCGAAGAGTCCGCCGACCGTGAACAGATCCGCCTCCTGGAAGCCCCCGGGCGGTGCCGCTTGGTCCACGTAGAGAACGGATCGATCTCCCACCAGCCTCGCCTCGGCGGTCACCGTGTCGAACCCCCCCGAGGGGCTCAGGACGCTGAATGACCGCACGTCTCCGGGAGCGGGAACCCGCGCCCGGGAGGGGGTCGGGCCCCGATCGGCCCGGAGCCGTGACCGGGCCTCGGCAGCTCCCCGCTCCAGCGCCCGGATCCTCATCTCTCCGGGCCGGCTCCGGAACTCGCCGATCGGCACCGGTGGGGGCCTACGAGCCCGTGGGGGCCGCGGAGCCCTGCCGGCGACCACGCCGTCCCCCCCTCGCAACAGAAGCTCGTAGGGGAAGGAGGCGATCCCGTCGGGGCTGCCCGAGTGGACGAAGGCCAGATAGCGGGCGGAAGGACCTTGGGGAAGGCGCACGCAGGAGACGGCGGACGGATCGCGGACCAGCTCCGCCTCTCCCGGCAGGAGGTCCAGCACCGCTCCTCCTCCCGTCACGGCGATGGGCACCGACCCGCTCCGGAGGGAGCCCAGGGCCACTTCGACTTCCACCGGGCCCTCGGCCAGACAGGAGGGAACCCTCACCTCCAAGGTGGTCGGGGTCCCGGCCACGGCCCGGCCACGGATCCCGGAGAAGAGCACGACGACGCGCTCCACCTCCGGAATGAAGTGGCTGCCCTCGAGGGTCACGATCTCCCCCGGGCTGACGGGATCCGGGCTGGCACCGCTGAGCTCGGGTCGGAGCACCGCCCGGGCCCAGAGGCGCGCGGATTCGGCCCATACCCCGCCGACGGTGGCACGGACCTCGTAGCGGCCGGGATCCGGGCCCAGGGTGAGGGTCGTCCGGGCCCTTCCGAGAGCATTCGTGTGCTCGTCGGTGCCGGAGAGGGTTCCGCCGCTGCCCGTCACGATCTCCCAACGGACCCGTCGACCTTCCCGGGGCTCCCCGTCGGCGCCCCGGACCTGGACGACCAGGTCCCGGGGGAGGCGGCTCCCGGGCGCGGCCAACTGCCCGTCCCCCTCCACGACAACGATCTCCAGGTCGTCGTCCTCCGGACCCAGGAGCCCGTCTCCGCAGGACACGAGGAAGAGCGAAGCCGCGAGGGTGAGTGCGACACTCAACCCGGACGGCGACCGTCCGGGCTCCCGCTCAAGGAGTGTACGTATCATCTCAGGTCCCGGGTCAGGGCCCGCCCGGACCCGTCCGGCTGAGCTCGAGGAGATCCAGGATGGGGCCACCCGTGAGGGCCGCGCTTCCCGTCCGGATCCTGCCCACGACCCGAATGCGCTCCAGGGGCGTGAGGGCGTCGGCCACCCCGACCTGCTCCGGCGGAAGCGCCACGTAGACGAAGAACTCCGGGGAACCCTCGGGTCGGGTGAGGAGATACGGCTCGCCCTCGTAGAAGTCCGTCCGGAAGCGCTCGGCCCGCTCCCGGGAGATGTACTGTAGCTCCCAGGATACGACGCGGCCCGCATATCGGTCGGGCTCCCGGATCACCTGGTCGGGCGTGACGTCGCGAAGGACGGCGGAGTCCGCCGGAGCTCCGGAGCTATCTCCAGGAAGCCAGCTCCACCCTTCGAGCCGCACCCGGGCCCAGTTGCCCTGGCGTCCGAGCACACGCAGCTCCGTGCCCGGGAGCGACAGGGCCAGCGTGTCTCCGTCGGGGCCGGAGAGGATCGCCGCACCTTCCCCTCCCGACATGCTCCAGCGGCCGTCTTGTTCCGGGGCCCGGGCCGGGGGCTCCACCTCCGTCGTGCCCGCCCCCCCTCCCTCGTCGGGGGCCGGGTCCCTGCGCACCGACGGCGCCCAGATCCAGCCCGTTCTCCGGACGCGCATCCATCCCTCGGTCCGCTCGACCTCCTCGAGGAGCGTGCCCTCGTTGAGTCGACCGAGGATCGTGCCATTGACGCCTGCCCGGAGGTTCTCTCCTTCGCTGGCCGAGACCCGGACGTCGAAGCCCATCCGGTCCGTGGTCTGGAGGGAGCGGGTCCAGACCCAGCCCTCCAGGGTGGCCTGGATCCACCGTTCCTCCTCGCCCTCCAGCGCCAGCACCGTTCCGGGGCGGATCCGCCCCAGGACCGGGCCGTTGGGCTCGGACCGGAAGTTCTCCTCCACGTCGGCGGTCACCGTCGGCGCCTGCCCCTGGATCGGCCGCCATCCTCCGGCGAGGAGGAGGAGGACGAGGAAGACGATGCCGCGAAGGCGCGCCCCACGGGCCGGGAGCCGCGGAGCGGCCGGCGGGCGCCTGGCGGAACGATGATCGATCATGCCGTTGAAACGAACCGGGTGAGGAAGGTGTGTTAGTGGGGTCGCCGGCACGCCGGCGGGGTCCACGGCGGCGACACCGGGCAGCGGGACGACCCGTGAAATCTGCCCGGGGCGGACAGGGGCGTCAATCCGGGCCGGAGCCGGAGCGAGAGGTTTCCGAGCGGCGGTCGACGCCGGTTGCTCCCCCGCCCGCGCGGCCCCTACGTTCTGGCCGGTCCGGCGGCCCGGGCGTCGATCCGTCGCCGGACCCCGGCCCCCCGGGCCCCGACGGGGTCCGGCGACTCCGCGCCCACCTCCCCGCTAAGGGAACGTCGATGACGCCTGATCTCCGTTCGCTCTGCGCCGTCCTGACGGCTCTCCTCGGTCTTCTGGGAGTGGTCCCGGACGCCACGGCGCAGAGGGTTCCCTCCCCGTACCGATACATCGAGGCGCGCCAGGAGATCGGGGCGTTCTTCGGCACGATCGATCCCGGAACCGGGCGCTTCGACTTCGGCCCTCGCGAAAGCCCTCTCCTGGGGGTGCGCTACAGCCTGGAGATCAGCGGCCCGTTCTCCCTCGAAGGCGTCGCCCGAACCCTCCCGACCACCCGCAACGTGATCGATCCCCGGCGCCTGGAGGGCGACCGGAAGATCGGAGAAGCCGACGTCCTGCTGACGTCGATCGACGCCCGGATCAAGTTCGCCCTCAACGGCCGGCGCACGTGGCACGGCCTGGGACCCTACATCCTCCTGGGAGGCGGCCTCGTCTTCGACCTGGCCGGGGACCAGGCCCTCGACGAGGCGCTCGATCCCCCGGACCGCTTCGGATTCGGAACCCAGTTCCTCGGGGTTCTGGGCGGGGGGATCCGGTGGATTCCGGCGGACCACTTCCAGCTGCGGGCCGACGGGGTCCTGAACCTCTGGCAACTCAACAATCCCGACGGATTCCGGGACCCCACCCGGGGCTTCGAGGATGTCTCCGAGTCGGAGTGGGTGAACGGCCTCTCGGTCACCGTGGGAGCTGCGATCCGGTGGTGAGGGGGCGGGGCGCCGGCGCGGTGAGCACGGAGTTCGAGACGCTGGAGCCCGACTGGCTCGGCGTGGCGGAGGCTCGGGACCGGATCCTGGGAGCGGCGGCACCACTTCCCTCCGTGGACGTCCCCCTGGAGGACGCGATAGGGTGCGTCCTCGCCTCCGACCTGCGTGCGCGTCTGACGCTCCCCCCCTGGGACAACAGCGCCATGGACGGCTACGCGGTCCGGGGGGACGACGTGGAAGGGGCAGCGCCGGACGCTCCCTCCCTCCTCCGGGTGACGGGAGTCCTCCGTGCCGGGGAGGAGCCGTCCACCCCGGTGGAGCCCGGAACCGCCGTGCGCATCATGACGGGGGCGCCGCTCCCCCCCGGGGCGGACACGGTGATCCGGGTGGAGCACACCGACCGAGAGAGGGCGGAGGCCGGGGTCGTCCGGGTGCGATCCGACGAGGATCGGGGGCGCCACGTGCGTCCGGCCGGCGAAGACGTGGAGGAGGGAACCCTCCTCCTGGACGAGGGCACCGAGGTGGGCCCGGCCCAGGTTGGAGCCCTGGCGGCACAGGGCTACGACCGGATCCCGGTCCGACGCAGGCCCACCGTGGCGATCCTGCCCACCGGGGACGAGCTCGTGCCCCTGCAGGAGTTCGATCGGATCGGCGGAAGCGGGATCCCCGAGAGCAACGGCCCCGCCCTGGCGGCGGCCGTCCGCGGCGCCGGCTGCGCGGCCCGGCCCCTTCCCGTCGCCCCGGACCGGAAGGATGCGATCCTCCAGGGGATCAAGGGGGCCCGGGGCACGGACGTCCTGGTCACCACGGGTGGCGCGTCGATGGGCGAGGCCGATCTCCTGAAGCGCGTCCTCGACGACGAGGGGTTTCGCCTCGACTTCTGGCGCGTCCGGATCCGGCCCGGGAGCCCGTTCAGCCTGGGATTTCTTCCCGGGGCCGACGAAGAGCCCGCCCTGCCGGTCTTCGGGCTCCCGGGAAATCCCGCCTCGGCGTTCGTGACCTTCCAGGTGCTGGTTCGTCCCTACCTCCTGGCCCTGGCCGGCCACCGCCGGGTGCATCGGGCCGTGGTGACGGCGGAGGCCGGGGAGGCCCTGCGGTCGCCAGCCCGCCTCACGCACTTCTTTCGGGTGACCCTGGACGAGACCGGGACGGTGCCGGTGGCTCGTATGTCGGGCCCCCAGGGCTCCGGTCTGGTCGTTCCCACGGCTCGAGCCCGGGGCCTCGCCGTGGTGGACGAGGGGGTGGAGGAGATCGGAGCGGGAGACCCGGTGAGGGTCGTCCTCCTGGACGAGGGTCCTGGAGCCCGGGAAGATGCGGGCTACTGACCGACGGTCGCCGTCCCGGGTCCTCCGGCTGGTGTTCCTCGGCCTCCTCGCGGCCGTCGGAGGCTGCGGAATCCCCCGCTGGCCCGTAGACGGGACCCTGACCTCCCCCTACGGTCTCCGCTGGCGTGGCCTCCTCCCGGGAATCCACCGGGGCGTCGACATCCAGGTGCCCACGGGAACGGAGGTCCGGGCCATGGCCGGAGGTCGGGTGCGGTTCGCCGGCGAGATGCGGGGATACGGCAACGTGGTCTGGATCGACCACGGTGGGGAGGTGCTGAGCGTCTACGCCCACCTCTCCGAGATCCGGGTGCGGACCGGCCAGGCGGTGGGAGGTCGTGAGGTCGTGGGGCTCAGCGGGAGCAGCGGCGAGGTGTCGGCCCCTCACCTCCACTTCGAGATCTGGAGGTGGGGCCGCGTCACCGACCCGGTTCCCCTTCTCGGAGGCCCCCCCGACGACGGCTGACGCCCCCCGGAGAAAGCGTCACTCCTCCTTCAGCTCGCGCACGCCCTCGCTCAGCCGAGGCAGCACCTCGAAGAGGTCGCCCACGATCCCGTAGTCGGCCACGTCGAAGATCGGGGCCTCGGGGTCCTTGTTGACGGCCACGATCGTCCCCGAGGTCCGCATCCCCGCCAGGTGCTGGATCGCCCCCGAGATCCCGATCGCGAAATAGAGCCGGGGCGACACCGTCTTCCCCGTCTGCCCCACCTGCTCGCCGTGGGGCCGCCATCCGGCGTCCACCACCGCCCGGGACGCGCCTAGGGCCGCCCCGTCGCCCAGGGCGTCCCTGAGCTTCTCGAGGAGGTGCCAGTTCTCCGGGTCCTGCATCCCCCGACCCCCGGACACGACGATCGACGCCTCCGCCACGTCCAGCTCCCCGGCCGCGGCCTCGAATCCGGTGACCCGGCTCTTCCAGGAGGAGGGGTCCACCTCCGGCGTGTACGCCTCCACCTCGCCGGCTCCGTTCCGCTCCCTGGGCTGGAAGACGTTGGGCCGGATCGAGAAGAGGGCGGGGGACGCCTCCAGCGTCGTCCGGGCGAAGGCCTTTCCGGCATAGATCGGCCGGACCACCACCGGCCGGCCGGCCTCCACCTCGACCTCGGTGGCCTCGGTGGCCAGGGGCACGTCCAGGAGAGCGGCCACCCGGGGCGCGAGATCCTTCCCCTGGGCGGTGGCCGGGAAGATCGCCGCGGCGTAGGAGCCCTCCCGGACCGCTTCCGCCACCACCCGGGCGTAGGCCTCGGCGTGGTAGACCTCCAGGGACTCGTGCTCCGCCACCCGGATCCGGCTCGCCCCGAAGGTCCCGAGGGCACCGGTGGACCCCGAGAGGCCCGAGGGTCCGATCGAGAGCGCGTGCACGCTCCCGCCCAGCTCCTCGGCCAGGGAAGCCCCGGCGGATACCACTTCGTGGGCCACGCCGCGGAGCGTCCCCTCCCTCTGTTCGGCGAAGGCGAAGATGTCGCCCATCGATCTCTCCACGTGGTTCGGTTCCAGATCGTCCAGGAGCCGGGATCCGGCGGCCCGATCTCCGCCCGGCGACGGAGGATTCAGAGAACGTTGGCTTCCTCGCGCAACAGCCGCACGAGCTCGGAGACCGCTTCGGCCCCCTCGCCCACGATCCTGCCCTCGGGCCGCTCGGGCGGCTCGTCCAGCCGGTGGACGGTGACTCGGGATTCCGGCACGTGGCCCGCCTTCTCCTCCATCGGCTTCTTCTTGGCCGCCATGATCCCCTTGAGCGAAGCGTAGCGCGGCTCGAATTCGCCCTTGGTCACGGTGACCACGGCGGGGAGCTCTAGCTCCACGATCTCCAGCCCCCCTTCCACCTCCCGGCGCGCCACCACCGTGCCGTCGGAGACCTCGAAGTCGGACACCGCGGTCGCGCACGGACGGTCCAGGAGGGTCGCGACCATGGGACCGACCTGCTGCTGGTCGTCGTCCGCGGCCTTGATCCCGAAGAGGACGAGGTCGGAGTCCTCGACCTCCGCGGCCAGAGCCTTGGCCGTGGCGAGCCCGTCCATCGTCACGGACCCCTGGAGGAGGAGCGCCCGGTCCGCCCCCATGGCCAGGGCCGAGCGGAGCGTCTCCCTGGACGACTCGTCGCCCAGGCTGACCGCCACGACCTCCCCCTCCCCCGCCTCCTCCTTCATGCGCAGGGCCGCTTCCACGGCGAACTCGTCGTAAGGGCTCACGATGTACTTCACCCCGCTCGTGTCGATCGAGACACCGTCGTCGGCGATCCGGATCCGGGTCTCGGTGTCGGGGACGCGCTTGATGCAAACGGAGATCTTCAACTCACGGCTCCGCGTTCGGCGCCATGGGATCGGGCGGACGGCCCGGCCCTCGACCGAGCCGGGCGCGCCGGAATGTACCGGCGCTCGGGAACGGGTTCAACCCGGTCCCCGGCGCCTCTCGAGGCCCACGGGGATCGCGGAACGGCGCGTCAGAGCGTGGCTCCCAGGACCGCGAACGCCAGCGTGGCCGCGGTGCCGGCGAGGAGGGCGTAGGGGAGCTGGGTCCGGACGTGGTCGATGTGGTCCGTGGCCGCGGCCATCGACGAGATGATCGTGGTGTCCGAGATCGGAGAGGAGTGATCGCCGAAGATCCCCCCAGAGAGGGAAGCGGCCACGAACGGAGAGAGGGCGAGCCCCATCGAGGCCGCCGCGGGGACCGCGATCGGGAGCATGATCGCGAAGGTGCCCCAGCTCGAGCCGATCGAGAAGGCGATCGCCGCCGAGACCAGGAAGATCAGGGGGAGGAAGACGACCGGGGGCATGAGACCCGACGTCACCCGGGCCACGTACTCCCCCGTGCCCAACTCCACCGCCACGTCGCCCAGGGCCAGGGCCAGGAGGAGGATCACCGCCATGGGCACGAGCTCCCCGGCGCCCTGGAGGGCGGTGCGGGTGAGCTCGTCCACCGAGAAGGCCCGCTGGGCGAGCAGGAGGATCCACGAGGCGGCGAGCCCGGCCATGACCGCCCAGAGCACGCTGGTGGAGCCCGACCCCTCCATCAGGTCCCCGTTTCCGGTCGCGTAGAGGCCGATGGGCATGGTGAGCACCATGGTCGCGATCGGGATCACCATGTTCATGATCCGGGGCGGGATCGGCAGGTCCTCCTTCATCGAGAGGGCGTTCTCGTCGAGCATGGGCTGGGCGTCGGGAGAGAAGAGCTCGCCGCCCCGGGTCCGCTCCTCGGCCCGCTTCATGGGCCCCAGGTCCAGCTGCCAGACGATCGTGGCGGCCGCCAGCACCACCGCCGCCATGGCGTAGAAGTTCACCACCACGGCGCCGAGGAAGGTCTCCAGGGGGTTCTCGATGCCGAGCCCGGAGAGGATCCCCAGATTGTAGGCGCCCCAGGCGTTCAGGGGGATCAGGATGCAGATCGGCGCCGAGGTGGAGTCGATGAGGTAGGCGAGCTTCTCCCGGGAGGTCCGGAAGCGGTCGAAGAGGGGGCGGGCCACCGAGCCGGCCACCAGCACGGTGATGTTCGACTCGATGAAGATCGTCACGCCGACGATCCACGCCAGCCACTGGGCTCTCCGGGCCGAGGTCACCCACTCGTTCTCCTCCAGCCAGCGGACGAAGCCCCGGACCCCTCCCGACGCCTCCACCGTGGCGATGAGGGACCCGATGATCAGGGTGAAGAGGATGACCCGGGCGTCCCCCGCCGCGGCCAGAACGGCCACCGTCGCGTCGATCCCCCGAGCGAGTNNGGGCGTCCCCCGCCCCGGCGAGGACAGCCACGGTGGCGTCGATCGCCCGCGCGAGGCCGGCCAGGGGACTCCACCCCTCCAGGATCGCCCACCCGAGCCAGATTCCCCCCGCCAGGGAGAGGTAGACCTGCCGGCTGACGATCGCCAGGACGATGGCGAGGAGCGGCGGCAGCACCGAGATCCAGGTGGGATCGGTCACGGGGTTCGTGGCTCCTTTCCCGGCGGACGGGGAGGGGGGGCTGGGTCGGGCAGGACCCGCAGATTATCTGCGTGGGGGGCGGGAAACGGAAGGGTGGCCGCGGAGATAGAAGCGGAGGGGCCGCTCTCCCGCCCGGGTGACTCCGATCCGGCCGGACACCCCCACGCGCCCGTCCGGCGCCTCCCATCCCGGCTCCACCACCAGGGGAGGATCGGAGAGGGGATGACCGTCCAGGGTCCCAGTGACGCCCAGGGCCTCGCAGAGCCGCCCGGGCCCCGAGCACAGGTCCCGGCTCCTTCCCCTTCGCCCCTCCATGACCTCGATCCCTTCGAGGGGTGCGAGGGCCCGGAGGAGCACGGCCGCCGGATCGTCCACCTCACCGGTCACCACGTTCAGGCACCAGTGGATCCCGTAGCTGCGATAGACGTAGGCGGTGCCCGGCGGGCCGAACATCGACGCGTTGCGCTCGGTGCGTCCCACCGCCGCTCGGGCGTGGGACGCCGGGTCTCCGGGGCCGGTGTAGGCCTCGGTCTCCACCACCACGCCGGAGGCCCTCCTGCTGCCCACGGTTGAGACGAGGAGCGATCCGAGGAGGGTCCGGGCGACCTCGTCGGCGGGGCGGCGGAAGAGGCCGTCGGGAAGGGTCCGGCGGGGCGCGGCGGGGGAGTCCCAGGGCCAGTCGCCGGCGGAGTTGTCTCCGACCGACGCCCGGGGAGACGGGCCCTCAGCGACGGGTCCGGCGGCCCCGACGGCCGAGACGGCTGCGCTCGGGCTCCGACTCGTCGTCCCCACTTGCGTCGTCGTCCCGGCCGTCCCCCCCGGGCCCGGACCCCCCTCCGGTGGGTCCGTCGCCGCCGCCGTCCCCGCCGCCGTCCCCGCGCCCTTCGCCCGACGCGTCCTTCAGACGGGCCCGGCGCCGACGGAGATCGTCCTCCCACGCGTCGAGGAGCTGGTCGGCCCGGTTGGACGGGATCACCTCCCGGACCCGGTCGGGGTCGGTCTGGAGCACCCGGAAGAGGTCGTTCCCAAGGGTGTCCACCAGCGCCTCCGCCGTCTTCTCACCGACGCCCTTGTAGCTGTTGGCGAGGTAGCGGATCACCGCGTTCCGGTCCGTGGGGAGGCCCAGCTCGGTGGGGCCCTGTGTCGGACCCCCCCCGTCGGGGCCGGGCGCCCGTGTCCCGGTGGACGACGGCGCGGCGCCCGACGACTTCGCCGAGGAGACAACCTGGCCCTCGAGAAGCGGGGGGGGGCCTTCGGCTCCGTCCCGGCGCGTTCCGCGTCCGCCGTGGCGTTCGCCCCGCCGCGGACCGAGGGTTCGGTCCGGACGGTCGCCCCCGGGCGCTCCCGGCGTCGGGGCCGGCGGGGACACCGCCGGCTCCGCCTCCTTCTCCCTCGCTCGCCGGGCCTCCGCGTCCTCCTCCGGGGCCTCTTCGGACGGCTCGGCGGCGAGCGGGGTGCCCGGGAGGGCAACCTCGTAGTTCCCCGACTCCCTCCTCCGGACCTGGACGACGCCGTGCTCGTCGGCCTGGGCCAGGAAGCGGCTGAACTTGCTGAAGCCCAGCTCCGCCTCGTCGAAGGAGGAGTCCAGCTCGAGCATCCGCCGCTTCACGTCCGAGTCCCGGACCGCCGGCTCGTCCTGATCGGCGAGGAGGGCCTTCAAGGATCGCGTGAGGAGATCGTAGGCGGACTTGAGGGGATCCTCGTCGGTGGAAGGGGCCTCCTCGGCCACGGCGCGCTCCGGCCGACTCCGCTCCTTCCTGCCGGCGCTCCGCTCCGACTCCCGGTCCTTCGAACGGGCCCGGGTGGATCGGCCCCTTCTGCCCTCGCTCCGGCTCTCCCTCTTCTCTCGCGGCTTCTCCCGGGCGCCCTTGCCTCCACCGCCCGGGTGCACCTCGTACTGCCCGTTGTCGAGGCGCCTCAGCTCGACGAGGCCCCGGGACGAGGCCTCGGTCAGGAACTTGCTGAACTTGCTGAAGCCGTATTCGCTCTCGTCGAAGCCCGCGTCGATCTCCATCATGACCTGCTTGAGACGGTCCGAGCGCATGACGTCGTTCCTGCGCTCCATCCGCTCCAGGGCCCGCTCCACGAGGAGCCAGGGGTCCACCGGCTCGGTGTCGGCCTCGGTCGTCTTTCGCAGGCCCGCCAGGGAGGTGTAGCTGTAGTACTCGTCGCAGTTCTGGACGAGGAT
>JABAHQ010023778.1_pt2 | contig 15037 bp, 16 predicted proteins | sample 7062091 | NCBI WGS metagenome assembly JABAHQ01 (sample SAMN14534359, study PRJNA622989) | marine sediment metagenome | biome: marine biome [ENVO:00000428]; feature: marine pelagic biome [ENVO:01000023]; material: deep marine sediment [ENVO:00002113] | place: India: Gulf of Kutch | collected...
TCTCTTTCTTTGGGTGTTCCGTCTTTTCTGTCTTGTCCTTCTCGATTAGGGGGCGTACGTGGTTTATTCTCTCTTGGTCTCGAGCGTGGGGAGGTTGCCTCCTTTTCGTCCCAAACATGAGCACCCCCGGATTATGGTGGCCCCTAAATAGGTTCTAATGCCTTTTCAGGAAGAACAGACAGGGGTTCATGGTACACAGCTCGTTCAGCCCATTTTCATGCAAATAGCATAAGATACCGAATGCAATCTCCCTTCTATGTCCCCCTACTGGTTTACCCTCGTTACCTATTCAGATTTGGTCTACAAGGTTGAGCAGAAAGGAGAGAGCGGAGGAGAGTGTCTCGTGATACTCTTCGCATGTCGCTACGAGTTCCTCTTCCAAGCGGGTTAACGACGGGAGGGTCATCTTTTTCACCCTTCTGATATGGGTCTTCTCCTCCAAGTCTCGAATATTCGATTGCATGTCGCTGTTAGTGAGAAGCTGACGGTAGTCCTCCTCGCCTTTGAGGTTCTCTCCGAAGGAAGTTACTTCATTCTTCCATCGTGCCCCCTCGTCTAACGTGAGCTCCTCTGCTTCGAGCTGACCTTCCTTCTTCTTGATATATCTCAAATGTACGTACATTAAACTTGCAAACAGGAGAAGTTGCATAAAATAGAGCTCCCTTCGCAAAGCCTGTATCTTCGATGGTTTGCATACGGGTACCTGGTCTCCCACCACGGGCGAGCACGCGCTGAAGAAAGAAGTTACTGACACTTCCCCTACTAGTCGCACCTCCTGGAAGTGCTCTATGAATGCTTTCGAATAGCGTTTCACCATTGTCGTAGAAACGTGTGGCGCGTGTCGTGTTAAGAGCCATGACACGGTACCCCGCCATACGAGTGGCGGATCAAAATAGTGGTGCAGGAGCAAAAAGACGTCGGGGTCAGCAAACCGAAGGGAGTAGTACCGCCTCCCTTGGATCCATTCCCCCACTGCGATGTTGTTCACCAAAAGCCGATGAAACAGGTTATGAAGCGCTCCACGAGAGGAATATGCCGCAGTATTCTCTTGTATGTGCGTAAGGTAGTCCTTCCCTACGTTGAGGAGGAAGCGTAAAGGCTTTTTTCCTTTCTTCGTCAGTTGAAGCGGTTTCTCCTTGGACTTCAAGGGAAACAAATCCATGAAGTAAAAAAGTATGCTAAATGAAATATTTATTTAGATGTTTTAAAAATCTTATCGGTGGGGAAACGTTGAATCCGTAGAAGTAGTCCCCAGCGGGATGACATGAAATCCCTTGCTCTAGGAAGGTGGTTGATTTATCTTCGATAGTAGTCTGAAGTTGTCCGAGTAATATTTATTTTTCACAAAATTTTAAGAGAAGTTATAGTAATCTATGAAGGTAGAAGAGTTCAAGGTAACGGGAGAGGAGATGAAGTTAAAGGAAATAGCTCTTCGTCAGTTAAATCTTATTCGACGATTGAAAGAGGGCGAGGATCCCCTGGACATTGCCGATAGAATGATTCATTTTGCGTTGGAATTACAGAGAGAGGGAGACTGAGATGGAGTTTCTCGATGTCATCAGACGAACGTTACGTGTGCTGAGAAAGGTAGAGTTGGAGTTCGTGATAGTAGGTGGAGTTGCCGTTATTATTGAGGGAGAACCAAGAACGACCAGAGATGTGGATGTGATTGTAGAAGCACCTTCCTCTGACCTGAAAACTCTTTTACAAACCTTCGCAGAGGAGAATTTTGAAGTTCTCCCGAATTCTGTCGAAACATTACGACGACAGTCGAGGGTTACCATCCTTGATCAAAAATCCTCGCTGACTGTCGATGTAAAAAGAGCTAATACGAAGATTGATCACCTTGCCCTCGCTAATAAACGAATTTATTCCTATCAAGACTTAGAAATCCCCATTCCTTCTCCAGAACTTATTCTCTTGGGAAAACTTACCTATCTTGGTGATATCACTAATGAGAAACGTGCGTTGCTCCTAAAAATATCTGATGTCACCGATTTCATTGCCGTCTTCAACCGAAACAAACAGGAACTTGATAGAAATTGGCTGAAGCATGAAGCTAAACAGCGTGGATTACTTCATAGTTACAAGCGTTTACTCCGTTTAGCTAAAGAAGCAGACCCTGATAACTATAGATGATATCTGACCATCAATTTCACATTTTCCTGTTCTCCTCCACTCTAATCGGTTTGTTCGTTCCGCTCCATTCCTAAGTAAATATAAGGGAAAAATAGCCTAGTGGTAGGAGGTACGTAGCCGACGAGGATTGCGGGGTTTTCATCATGCTGTCTAGTACGAGAGAAACGAGGATAGAAATGGTCAGGAAGCTGCGACGAGAAGGCTACATTCACTCTGAGGCACTAGCGAGGGCCATGAGGAAGGTGAGGCGAGAGGCATTCATGCCTAATCAGTATGTGGAGTACGCTTATGCTCCCTACAGCGCGTATCCCATCCCTCCCTACACTGGTAACCACACCATCTCTGCTCCGAATACCTACCCGCTCTTTTATGAACCGTTGAAAGTAAAGCCGGGAGACAGTTGCCTTGAAGTGGGCACCGGGTCAGGGTACGGTGCCGCGTTACTCCAGGAACTCGTAGGCGAAGAAGGAAAGGTCGTTTCCATCGAAGCCAACCGAGAAACGTATGACTTTGGGAAGAAGAATCTTGAAGATGTTACTTATACCCAAGTAAAAGTCGTTCATGGGGACGGCACGAAGGGGTATCCCCCAGACGCTCCGTTTGATAAAATTGTAGTGACCGCCAGTTATGTGAGGATCCCCCAACCGTTGAAAGAACAGCTAGCACGGCCGGGAAAGTTAATTATGCCGGTGGGGCGTTCCCATCTTCAATATCTAACGCTTTTAGAAAAAGATGCTGACGGGAACGTTAGAGAGGAAGTTCTCGATAGTGTGCTCTATGTTCCCTTACGCGGAGAATATGGATACCAGTAGGAACGCTACAGAAACGATTGTTCCTTTAAGAGATATTGTGAATAGAGGGGCCTTAGTAAGCAAAAATGAGAGTAGCGAGTAAGGACCTAATAGAGACGAGAGAACAAGTCATGATGTATTCGCAAAGAGTTTGTTCTTTATTATTGATTCTTACCGCATTCAGATAAGATCTAGTTTTCACCGGTCATACCTAGTCCTCGGAAAAGGAAGCGACTGAAATCATATCGGTACTTGGTATAGCAAAAAATGAGGGAAGTGCTCTAACATTGTCATTAAATAATAAAGAGAAATACGGGGACCGATTATTCTCTATATTTGAGAAGATCGAATATTGAGTCCACAAAGGCAATATGATCCATTAAAGAACTGCCTTCTTCCTTTAGCACTCTTAGAAGATACTTGACCTCCTGTGGAGAACGGTTCTTGATAAGATCCTCTTCAAGCCCCTTTGCGGTGATTTTCTTTTCACTTCTGCCAAGTATTTCCTTTGTATCCTCCAAAATTGAAAGAAATGATAAAATCGTGTCTTTCAAGACATCTCTTTTACTCTTTTCACTTTCTAACTCTAAGATCTCATCGATCTTCTTTAAGAGCAAATCATCATCTAATTTATCCTTGAGAGGTTTGGTTAATTCAATAAAGATTGAATTTTCAGCCTTTTTCTCGAGTTCATGGAGTTTTTCAGTTCCAACAACAAGAATGCCTTGTTTATCGCTCTGAGGAGAATCGGATACAGATTCAGAAGTTACATATAACCTCTGGGGCCAAATTGAATAGATGTAATATGCCATTTTCAAAATTAAAGTTCGATTATGACCTCCTAGCACTACATTCTTATCCGCGAAGAGCCCCCTCACGATTTTCACGAGCTTTTTTTTCCCTAGAATACTACAGAGGTCTCGGAAAGGCAAACTTTCCTTTTTTTCTTCTTCTGATGCCTTTTTTCCCCAAAGAATGAGTATATGTTTGACAAGTTCTTGCTCATTTTCCTTTTTAAGTATATGCACAAGCATCTTCTCTACCTGGAATTTTTCTAACAGTCTTTTTCCTTCTGGCAACTCCTCTTCCAATTCCATACCCACTTTAATTTGTTCTGCTGCCCCAACCATCCGTCCTATGGCTCTGTTTATTGTATCAATGAATTTGTTTGAGGTCGTTTGAGCATCTTTTAAGATCTCCTCCATCAATTCTACTCCAGGGTTTTTTACTGTTTTTTCTTCCTCCACCAAACAGATCTCCCTGCCTCCATACTCTTGCCACTTGCTTTCATATTCTTTCTTGGAGATTACTTGGATATCGTCCTCTTTTTTTGCGTCAGGCGCAAGGAAGCGGGCTTGGACACCTTCCGTAATCCCTGAGATCAGAATTTTAAGCCATTTGGCCCAGTCTTCATTTTTTACCACTAGTATAGGATCTTCAGAGGACATTACCCGGTAAAGCGCCACAGCCACACCTCTAATCCCCATGGATTCTTCAATCAGATCGGCAGCTTGCGATGATGACAAGTTTGACATAATATACACCATACATGTAACGATTGATCTAACTAATCCTCTTTAATTTTCGTTATAATCCTTTTTAAATTTCGTTATAATCTGTTTTAAATTTCCTTATGATCCGTTCAAATTTTGAAGAAAACTTCCGTTTGATCATTGAAGCTTTAACTGCAAAGAACTGTCTACAGCTCTCAGACCATTATCGTCTGTAAGCGAGCCTAAATATTAGAATAAAATCTAAAATTTTAGTCTCTCAATCCTCCATTAACCTTCTCTTGGAATTTCTTGAATACCGTTTTTTCATATGAGGATTTTTCCTTAATGGAAAAAACAAGTGAAAAACCTTCTTCTGAACGTGCAAAAATAAGGGATTTTTGTAGCAAAAAAGAGTAATTTTGAAATGAGAAAGAAAAAAATAAAATGGAATTACATTTTAGTCTTTTTTACTTTTAAGTTTCTTTTCTCTTTTTTACTTTTAAGTTTCTTTTCTCTTTTTCTACCTACTCTCCCATGAAGGCATCTTAGGAGAATCCATTACTACTACACTGAATTAAACTAAAGTTGAAAGAACAGGATCAGGAAAGTTAATCATGTCGGTGGGGCGTTCCCATCTTCAATATCTAACGCTTTTAGAAAAAGATGCTGACGGGAACGTTAGAGAGGAAGTTCTCGATAGTGTGCTCTATGTTCCCTTACGCGGAGAGTATAGATACCAGTAGAAACGCGACAAAAACAGTTGGTACTATAAAGAAGTCCTTAGATAGGGTGCCCCTGTTTGCTCGAAAATTCCCCATTCGTAAGCAAAAATGGAGTAGCGAGCAAGGTTTTCGTAGGAGGCAAGAGCACGAGGCATTTATTTTTTTGCAAGCCATTTGAAAAGAATATATAGGTAATTCCTTTTAATGATCTGAAAAACTTTTACTAAGAGGAAAGAAAAACGAAACGTACTCCTAACTTTTCAAGAAAGAGAGGGATCCACTATTTCTGAACTAACCATTTTAATCGGTGGACAAGCGGGCGACGGAATTGCCCGAGCCGCTGAAATTCTCGGAAAGATCTTTGCTAACTTGGGCCAATACGTATTCAACTACCGCAGTTACATGTCTCTCATTAGAGGAGGCCATAGCTACAATGTCGTTACCGTCTCTGATGTGCCTGTACATTCTCATAGAGAACAGGTCGATGTTCTAATTGCGTTTGATGAGCGAACTCTCACTAATCACCAGGCGAAAGTGAAAGATGAGGGTGTTATCGTTGGTGAGGCCTCATTAGACGTCGATCACACCTTCATTCCATTGGATATTGAGAACATCATCGAAGAACTCGACATTAGAGAGATCATGACGAATGTGGTGTACCTGGGTGCATTCTTTAAGACTGTGGGGATGAGCTTAGACCCCCTCCTCGCCGTGCTCAAGGAAGTGTTCGCGAAGGTGTACGAAGCTAACAAACGGGCAGCTGAAGGAGGCTTTGAACGAGCGGAACGGAAGATAACCTATGCAGTTGATGCAGGAGAACCCAAATACTTTTTGACTGGTACCGAAGCCATTGGAATAGGGGCGATTGAATCTGGGTTAGATGTCTACGTGGCGTATCCAATGACGCCCTCAACGCCGCTCTTACATTTCTTAGCTTCGAAGCAGTCCGACCATGGGTTCGTGACCGCACAGGTGGAAAATGAAATCGCCGTAGCTAACGCCGCACTTGGCGCTAGTTATGCGGGGGCAATGAGTATGCTCGGCACAAGCGGTGGAGGCTTCGCGTTAATGTCTGCAATGATGAGCCACCAAGGCATGAGCGAAATTCCACTCGTAGCATACTTGGCTCAGAGACCCGGTCCAAGCGTGGGAATGGCGACGCGACAAGCACAAGGGGATCTCAAATTCGCATTGGCTCCTGGCCATGGGGAATACCCTAAAGTGGTGCTCACACCAGGCGATGCGATGGAGGCCTATCAAAAAACTGCTGAGGCCTTTTACCTTTCTCAGAAGTATCGGATGCTTTCGATACTTCTTGCAGATAAGCACCTTGCTGAGAGCCACTATACCTATGACACTATGGAGGAGTTAGCTGTCCAACCAGAACTAAACATTGAAGAAGATCTCCAAGACGATCTAAGATATTACGAGTTCACTGACACAGGGGTGACTCCTAGAGTGGTTCCAGGTCAAGGACCAGTCGTAAAGGCGAATGGTGACGAACATACCGTTGAGGGTTACACCACCGAAGACCCCGAGATTGCCAAGAAGATGAATGAAAAACGCTTCCGAAAGTTCGAACACCTCAAGAAAGAGGTGAAACAGTTTGAAATGACTAAAACCTTTGGAGAGGGTGGTACCTTGCTCATCGGATGGGGATCAACGAAGGGAGCGACCATCGATGCCCTGAAGGAGTTTGATCACTTCCGCTATCTGCACTTGCTCTACGTTTCTCCCTTCCCGATTGAAACGGTACAAAACGAGATGAAACAGGCAGAGAAGGTGATACTCATCGAAAACAACGTAAACGGTCTCCTTGGCGACCTCATTCGAGAGAGAACTGGGTTGCAGGTGGATAAAAAGATCTTGAAGTATGACGGTAGACCGATGAATAAGGATTGGCTCGTAAAAAGGTTGAGAGAGGTGAAATAAATGAGATTTGAGACCCCTGCTGAAAACACGTGGTGTCCTGGGTGCGGTAATTTCCCCCTATTGGTGTCAGCGCGAAGAGCGATCAGCGAACTAATCGAAGAAGGAAAAATCGAGCAGCAAAATGTGGTCGTTATCTCTGGTATTGGCTGTCATGGGAAAATTACCAGCTACCTTGAACTCAATAGTGTGCATACCGCCCATGGGAGAGTGTTACCGATGGCATTGGGTACTAAGTTGGGAAATCCAAACCTTCGAGTGATAGGTTTTGGTGGAGATGGAGACACGTACGATGAGGGAATGGCCCACTTTATCCATGCAGCCCGTAACAACGCTAATTTCTCGTTCGTTGTACATGATAATAAAATGTTCTCGTTGACCACGGGACAGCCTACTGCTACTACCAGTCGCCACAAGAAAACGAAGTCCACGCCGCAAGGAAAACCGTCATCCCCTATTAACCCACTTATGCTTGCCCTTGCTGCAGGAGCAACCTTCGTGGGGAGAGGGTACTCATTTCACATCGACCAGTCAAAAGAGCTACTGAAACAGGCGATAATGCACGATGGGTTTGGGTTCGTAGACATGATTCAACCGTGCGTAGTCTACAATGATACGAGGGGATTTATGAACGAACATGCCTATTGGATGGATCCGGAACCCACCACGTTTCGAGAAGCGGTTGAAAAAGCGAGAGAATGGGATTACAATCTAGAGGATGATGCAAAAGTACCGCTGGGACTGTTTTATAGAACGAAAGAACCGACGTTTGAGGAAAACTGGCCTTCGCTTCAACCTTGGTATAAACTGAAGAGAGACGTAACTGGAAAGGAGCTGTTCAAAGAATTCAAGTAAGGTTGGACTGTTCTATTTTTCTTTTTTCACTTTTTTAGGGTTTCTGGCTATTCGCATAGTTAACTGAATCTACTTACCGAAGAGGTCTTCGTATCATTACCACGATCGAATTTCTTGTATGGTATTCCACGTCATTTGTCTCTCAATGTGACTTCAGGCAAGCTCAAACTATGTCAAACTGACAGCTAGGGGAAATAAAAAAGATAAGAGGGGAAAGGGGACATCTACTCCAAGGAGATAGCATCAACTGGACAGGATTCTTCCGCAGTTTTTACGCAGCCCACATCCTCAGGCACTTCACCAACAGAAGGTTCACTCCCTCGGTATTCTTCAGTAATTTGAGCCTTATTATCGTCTCCAAGTTCGAACACAGCGCCACAAAGACCTACACAGGTTGCAGATCCGATGCATGTGGCCTTATCCACTTTTACCTTCATTTTAGATCCTACACTAAATTGCAAAAATGATTTAAAAATTCTCCCTTGTGAAGCCAAAGTGGAACGGATGATCTCCCTCCAAACCATCCAAACCTCTACAGATGCTGCACCAAACAACGAAAATTCCTCGTAGATCGATAACAGAGAGAATAGGGGGGTATTTGAGGAGATCATCGGTGTGATCAATGAAAGATCAACATAGGAAAATAAGTGAAATCTAACGAAACATTGTTAGTACGCTAGTTCTTAGATTTATCGAATCCGATAGACAGGATTTCTGCATCCCATTGTGATATCGTGAGAAAAGAAAGTGACGAAAAGTAGAGGAAAAAATAAAGTTTGAAGCGGTCGTTGGTTGATCAGACATTCAAGTTGTCCGTGGCTTTGTGCTTGAAGCACACATTAGAGGGACCAACTGGGCCAGTCACCACCAACATCAACGTCTCGTGCTATTAATGCTTGAACTACTTTGTTCTCTCGTGGGATCTCTGTCCTTTTAAGCTCCACCCATTGAAGGTTGTTCAACTTTTTAAGAGGAGACAAGTCAGTCACTTGCGTGTTTTCAAGATCAAGTAACATTAGTTTTTTCATCTTTTTCAAGGGCGAGATGTCCTTGACGTTTGTATCTGGCAAGTGAAGTCGCTTCAGATTCGTAAGGTTTTTCAAGGGCGAGATATCCGAGACATCTGCATGCTCTAGCGTCAGATCTTCAAGTTTTCTTAAATTTCTCAAGGGAGAAACATCAGATACTTTCGTATGCTCTAAATGAAGCAAAAGTAGGTTTTCCAGGTTTGCCAAGGAAGAAAGGTCACTCACATCCGTATAGGCGAGATGCAAATAGCGAAGATTCTTTAGGTTTGCCAAAGGGGAGAGATCTGTTACATCAGTATGATCCATGTAGAGTTCCCATAGCTTGTTAAGGTGCTTCAAAGCTGAGAGATCGGAAACCTCTGTTTTGTTGATATACAGTTTTTGAAGGTGGGGTAAGGTTTTCAGGGGGGAAAGATCAGACATATCGAATTCGTCGAGATTCAGTTCGTAAACGTTCCCGTCCTTAACGCGAAAGTCGGGCGGATATCCAATCATCGTTTCAAGTTTCTTCAAAGCTGTTTTCTCTTTTTGAGAAACAGGTTTTCCTTCATAACTTACTATTTTGTATCCCTCTTACACGGTTTGTTAGTTTAAAGTCCCTACTCAACTTTTAAAGCTTTTGCTTTAACTTTTTCATCCATAGACGAAGCAATGGATTCTGGGTTCCTTGAAGTAATCAGGAGTACTCGTTCTGTAGCTATTCACTTTTTCAATTGAGTTAGAAGGAACTTTCGAGTCCTGTAAACACGAATTAGTGAAGCGCTCTCACGTTTCTTGCTGAGACAAGTTCAGATGTTTCAACATCCTTGTTAGAGAGAAGAAGTCCCTATACTATTGTGAGGTCTTTCTATCAGATGTAGGAAACATGTGACAATGAAAAGAAGAGGTATACCCCCTCTTTTAATAACATTACCCCCTCGGTAACGCTTCTAACATCTGTTTCTATTCTCTCTCGTTGATAACACTTCTCTAGCAGTGGTTGCATACACGCCGGTACATGTTTTCATGGCATCAATATTAACGTACTCACGTGGTCCATGGGCGACTGAAAGTAGGCCAGGCCCATAAGCGACTGCAGGGATCCCATTACGTATATAATAACGGATTTCTAGAAGTCCAGGGCAAAGAGAAATCGGAGGTCTCTGGCCAGTAAAATGTTCGACAGTAGAAGCCAAGGTTTGAATAATATGGTGATTGGGGGAAATAGCCGCAGATTCACCCTCTTGAATGATATCTAAATCAATGTTGATTCCTTGTGCCTTCAATTGTTCAATATAGGTTAGTAACTGTCTCTTCTCGCTTTTTAATGCCTCTTCTGGGTTGAGTCTCCGATCTATCGAAAACGAACATTCTCTAGGAACAACATTATATTTCGTGCCCCCTTTGCAGATCCCTCCCATCATTAATATAGAGTGCTTCGCTTTTTCAGAAGATGTAGGAAAACCTGTTTGTCGAGATTCTACATCCGATTTTAACTCCATAAAGGCATTTGCGACTTTCAGCATATTGTTAAAGGCATTTACTCCTTCATGTTTAAGGGTCGAATGCACGGATTTTCCTTTAATGTGAAGAAGGAGGGTAATTGCACCCCGACAAGCATGCCATATCGTTCCACTTGATGGTTCAGGCATGAACATCGCGAGCCCATTTTTTATAATGTCATTCTGGAAGAGATATTTGGTTCCATACGTTCCGCCCGTTTCTTCGTCGGGAACGAAGACCAGACAAATTCGTCCAGATAGGTCAACATTGCAGAGTTGTAACACCTTCACAGCGTAAATCATTGTAGCAAGACCTCCCTTCATATCCGCAGAACCTCGACCGAAAAGCTTTCCCCCTCTTATCATGGGGCGAAACTGGTGTACGTTCTCGGAGGGCACCACATCATAATGCCCATGAAAATAGATCGTCTTGGTTCCTGTTCCGAAGTAAGAAAGTAATGCATATCGAGGATATGCACCTTCCGTAGGGATCTCTATCTTCTGCGTTTCCAAACCAAAATCGTTTACCTTACACGCAATAAGGTTAACACACTCCCTATACTGACGCCCAGGAGGATTTTCTGTCGGAATCGCGATTAATTGTTTAGTAAAATCCACAATTTCGGGTACCAATTGTTCTACCGATTTACGTATAGATTCCTTCCTTGTCATTGCTTTCCACTTCATTATAATGAAGTAGTCTACAATAAAATTTAGAAATTGATGCTTTAAAGGGGAAACAAATTCTCTGGAAAGGATATACAGTGAGGATGGACCATATTCTTTATGTGGACTTCAAATAGGTTAAAACTATGAGAAAGTATAATGAGTAAGATTCTATGAAGTTTTGTGGTTTAGCGACACCTTGCGTCAGTATGGTGGATCTTGTCGTTACTTCATTATAATGAGTGTAACGGTTGTGGAACTGAGGATAGAGAAGGTTACAAGTTATATGTGCGTTACAAACTGGGAAAAATGCTCTCTTCTGTAGTCAGTGCGAGGACCCTCTTGAACAACTACGTAGGAGTATAAGTCTATATCTACAGGGGCTAGAAGACCCAATGTGCTGTTATCTATCTGTAGAATAGATATCTTTTTGGAAAACACTATGGAAGGCATTTATTTCAAAAACGTGCACTAAAATTCCTCCTCTCTTGACTCAAAACGAAAATATAAGTACACTCTCTGAGTATGTATAAACGATCGGTGAGACAACTGCAAAATAAAAGAAAGAGTCCTGAACTCCCCTCGAAAGAAGAGCCTAAAGAAAAATTGACCTCCCTCCAGTACAAGGTTACCCAGGAAAATGCAACGGAACCACCGTTTAACAATGAATACTGGGATAATAAGCGAGAAGGGATTTACGTGGATGTCGTTTCGGGTGAACCGCTTTTTAGCTCAAAAGACAAGTTTCAATCTGGTTCTGGTTGGCCAAGCTTTTCCAATCCCCTGGAACCAAGTAACATCGTTACAAGAAACGATACAAGTCATGGTACCGTACGGACAGAAGTTAGAAGTAAACATGCCGATTCTCACCTTGGTCATGTCTTTGATGACGGTCCTTCCCCCACTGGCAAGCGCTATTGTATCAATTCTGCTGCTCTTAGATTTATTCCGAAGGAAGACCTCAAAAAAGAAGGATACGGCGGATACCAGCCCCTTTTTGAAAATAACGACGACTAATAGATCAGGATATTTAAATTGCTTCTCTAATTCTTTACTTAGGGTGCATCCCTAACGAGGGGAGTAGGGTCTCTTGATAAGCTAGGAAAGGTTACACGGCGGGAACGTCTTATATTCCCCGATAAAGACGAGTCACTTCTTGAATGCCAATGTACCTTTTACCTCTCCCCCGTCAAACTCATAAAAGATTAAACGAGGGTAATTAACCATGGCGTCAAAAAAACTCAGGAAAGATGCCTCTAAAATCTTCCATACAGGTATCAAAGCTGTCAATCCTGCCTCCTTAGTTAAGGAGGCGGTGGATCTTTCTAATGGGAAATTGCAGATTTGTGGTCAGTCATTTGACCTTAACAACTATGCGAACCTTTACGTCTTGGGCGGTGGGAAAGCCAGTGGCCTGATGGCCCAAACCCTCGAAAAGGTCTTGAACGGGCGTATAACAAAAGGGTTCGTGAATGTACTAAAAGGCACGAGAGAACGTTTCACAACTGATGTTATCCCTCTGCATGATGCGTCTCACCCCCTTCCAGATGAAGAAGGAGTAAAAGGAGCCAAAAAGATAGTAGAGCTAGCTAACGAAGCGGGAGAAAAGGATCTAGTCCTGTCCCTCATTTCTGGGGGCGGATCCGCACTTATGACGCTTCCTGCGGAGGGTATCTCTCTTAAAGAAGTTAGACGGACCACCCAACTGGTGATGGAGGCAGGTGCAACAATAAACGAACTAAACGCAGTTCGAAAGCACCTTTCGCAAATAAAAGGCGGTCTGCTAGCTAAATCAACCTTCCCTGCTACCTTAGTTAACTTAATCATCTCTGACGTGGTAGGAGATCCGTTGGATGTGATTGCATCGGGCCCCGCTGCACCAGATACTTCTACCTTTCAAGATGTCAAAAATGTGCTTGTGAAGTATGACTTATGGAACAACGTTCCTGATTCCATCACTCGCCGAATCTCTCTAGGAGTCAGTGGAAAGATTCCAGAAACCCCCAAGCCTGGGGATCAGATCTTTGAGAACGTGCGTTCCTGCATCATAGCAAACAATCGGACGGCAATCAACGCAGCCTCCCGTGTAGCAGAAAAACGAGGGTATCAAGTGAGCGTGCTATCAGGATACATCGAAGGCGAAGCTCGACACGTCGGAACCGTATTAGGGGCAGTGGCACTGGAACTGAAAAGGCACAATCCTGCAAAAACCCCCGTGGCCGTCCTAGGTGGTGGTGAAACCACCGTCACCGTAACAGGAGACGGAACGGGAGGGAGAAATCAAGAAGTTGCCCTCGGAGCAGCTCTGAAAATTGAGGGGGAAGAGGGTATCCTTATCGGATCTATTGGAACTGATGGCATTGACGGAAATAGCGAGGCAGCAGGTGCAATGGTGGATCATAAAACGCTACAAAAAGCCCGAGAGCGAGGAATTGACCCCATTGCATACCTAGAGAACAACGATTCTTATCACTTCTTTAAAAAAACTAGTGGCCTTATTGTTACCGGTCCAACGGGAACAAATGTCAATGATCTCATGCTTATTCTGGTGCAATGACGTTCTGTTGACTATGTTCCCTGAGATTGCATAGTCCATCTAAAGTTACTCAGAACTCTGTTTCTCTGGGTGATGTTAGCGCATGAGCAAGGCCTACCTTTTTAAGCGGTGAACACGTCTCTTAGTGGGAGAAAAAATGAATATTGGCAAAGTAGATACAGTCGAAATATCCACACTCATTACTGACCATGGGGGATTTAGTGGTGAATTCTTAGGTCAACATGGGGTTTCTTTCTTTCTAGAAGTTACTACAAGTGGAAAAAAGCAGCATCTCTTATTCGATACTGGTACCGATGCGGAACCGCTTTTCCAGAACGTTGAGACCATGGGCATTGACCTCAAAAAGACCGATATGATCGTGCTCTCGCACAATGATTATGACCATACTGGTGCTCTAAGGGGAATATTGGAGCATATCGACAAGGAGNNTCAGTTTTTCGCTAAGTCCAACGTTCCGCTTCTTAGGATGGCCTGCAAAACTTGGCTCGAAGGAGGACATTCAAAACCTCGGAGGATCATTCATCTTTACTAAAGATCCCCTCCGATTGATGCCTGGCGTGTTCCTGCTTGGAGAAGTCAAGAAAGAGGAGCGGGTAGATTTTGAAAAAGAATCACCTGGACAACGTTACATGCTTCAAGACGGGTCTGTCATTGAAGATAAGATGGAAGATGAGTTGGGGTTGGGCATAGTCACGGATAAAGGATTGGTGGTGGTAGGGGGGTGTTCCCACCCTGGCATCGTGAGTATGATAGAAAAAGCCATAGACATCAGTGGAGTAACGGAGCTCTATGCGGTTATAGGAGGGTTTCACTTGATTAATGCAAGTGCCCAAAGAATTGAACAGACTATTACAGCATTTAAGAACTTTGGGATTAAGAAGACTTACTCTGGGCATTGTACTGGTCTTCAAGCCGAAGCACGGTTTTTAGAGGAATGGAACGACGATTATGGACAACTACATTCGGGAACGACGATAACTATTTGATTCTTACCACCTGAGAGACGGACATGCGTCCTAATGTTTGCGTTATTCTACGTTCGTTACGAAACACAGGCATCTTTCCTTTTTTCTTTACGAACCATTATTTTACCCCGTGGTGAGAGATACCACCCTGAAAACGCCCATAGCTGCTCAAAATCAACTATAGTACCTTCGTTCCACCGACGATAGCAAGGGGGACCTTCCCACTTACCTTCTTCAATCGCTTCTAACCTATTGAGTCCTCGTTGGTAACGTAGATTTCCTCGCATAGGTGGGAGATACAAACTGGCATGGGATACCCCCGTTCAGATGATGTTGTAACATGGACGTTGGAGGTTTCGAAGAATTTCTGAACACAGAAACGATGTTATAGATACGATTCAATGCTATGCT
>JABAHQ010015540.1_pt1 | contig 15030 bp, 15 predicted proteins | sample 7062091 | NCBI WGS metagenome assembly JABAHQ01 (sample SAMN14534359, study PRJNA622989) | marine sediment metagenome | biome: marine biome [ENVO:00000428]; feature: marine pelagic biome [ENVO:01000023]; material: deep marine sediment [ENVO:00002113] | place: India: Gulf of Kutch | collected...
CCTCGCGTCTGCCATTCCGCCACCCGGGCGTTCAGATCAGGTTCAGGCTATCCCGATAAGTTCCATGGCTGCACCATCGAGGGTGTCTCTCTCCGACACGACCGTCTCGGACACACCGAGTGTCTCCATCACGGCTTCGGCGATGACGGCTCCGGGGAGGATGACCTCGGCTCTCCTGGGATCGAGGCTCGGTATCTGACGGGTCTCCTCCAAGGTCATCGTCGACAACCGGTCGACCTGTTCGCGGATGGATTCGAGGGTCAGCGTCGAGCCGTGAACGGTCTGGCGCTCATATCTATCTAGACCCAGGACGNNAGCCGTGAACAGTCTGGCGCTCATATCTATCTAGACCCAAGACGATCCCGGCGAGGCTCGTCCAGGTGCCGGCAACACCTGCGTGGCTACCGGACTCCCCCAACTCGATCTCTGCAAAAGCCTCTCTCACGATCGACCGAGCCGATGCGAGGTCATCCTCCCCCGGAGGTCGCAAGCTGAGTGCGCGATCGCCGAGTCGAACCGTACCGACGTCGATCGATCGGACTGAATCTGCAGTCACGAATTCGGTGCTGCCTCCGCCGATGTCGGTCACCACGATCGGCTCCTCCAAATCCAGATCGCTGGTGGCGCCGGCAAACGCGTAACGTCCTTCCACCTCACCACTGATCAGGGTCGGCCTCACCCCCAGAGCGACCTCGGCCCGGTCGAAGAAGATCTCTCGATTCTCTGCGTCCCTCGATGCCGACGTTGCGATGGCCAGTCTCTTGGCGACGCCATGGTCATTCATCTTCTGACCGAAAACCTCCAGCACTCGAAGAGTGGTGACCAGAGCCCCTTCGTCGAGCGAGCCAGTCGCGTCGAGCCCCCTTCCGAGACCCGTGACCTCGACCCAGCGCCCGAGCTCTGTGGCGCCATCGGTTATGAGAAGTCGCATCGAGTTGGTTCCGATGTCGACCACGCCGACCGTCACGGACGGTTCACCCATTCCGGGTTCATTGCCTTCCCCTTCACACAGGGAACCACACAGTCGAGAGGTCCGATCCAATCATCGACCAGCGACCCGACGGGATTGTCCCGACCCGCTCTCGTGTGCGCGTAGTGGGCGTGGAGGCACTTGACACCTCGAGCGGTACCCCCAACGCCGCCAGAGGGGACCGGCTCGGATCTATCGGCGACCAGGGCGTCTCGCTCGGCTGCATACGACCGGTGGGCCTGCTCCAAGGCCTGGCCGAAGTCGATGTCGGACTCGGCTTTGTTCTCCATGCGCCGTACCCCACCGGACCCCTCCAGACGGCCAATACGGGTCCGGGCCAGCGGGCACGTGAGCCAGTAGAGGGTCGGAAAGGGCGTTCCATCATCGAGTATCGGAGGAACCCGAATCACCACGGGGAGCCCCAAATGGCATCGGGAAACGACTTCTGAGTCAGCCCTGAGCGGCCGGCCGATCTGGACCTCGACTATGTCGCGATCCGGGATGTCGGTCATCGACCGACTTGGTCTGCCCCGGTGAGGAAGTCCCAGAGCCTGTCCACCCACGTCGGCTCTTCAGGAACCCCGGTGATCTCGGGGCTCGGCGAAACCCGATCGTCGGTACCGGGAGGATCGAGAACGACATATGCCCGTTCCCCGGGACGCACATAGCCCAGCTTCTCTCTCGCCAGTTTCTCTATCTCCGCATCGGTCTGGAGTGCTGCAACATCGGCCTCGAGCCTTGCGTTCTCCTCTTCCAGGGCCGTCAACTCGGCGCGGGCAGCCTCCACCTGACGTTGGGACTCGAGGATTTGCTGATACGGAACCAATTGTGTGAGGAAAGCGGCTCCAATGAGCAGAAACAGAAGTGTCACGATCAGCATCCCCGGTCGGCGGATCAGGGTCATCCCGGCCTCCGGAACGTATCCCATCCGGCGAAGCGCGCCTCGCTCCCGAGCCTCTCCTCGATCCGAAGGAGTTGGTTGTACTTGGCCGTCCGCTCGCCCCGGGCCGGGGCACCGGTCTTGATCTGACCCGCGTTGGTGGCGACCGCGAGATGAGAGATGAACGTGTCCTCCGTCTCCCCGCTCCGATGAGACACCATTTGGGAGAAGCCGGCACCTTCGGCGAGCTGCATGGTGTGGAGGGTCTCCGAGACCGATCCGATCTGATTGACCTTGATCAAGATCGCATTGGCTGCCTTCTCCTCGATGCCTCTCCGGAGAATCTCCTCGTTGGTGACGAACAGGTCGTCGCCGACTAGCTGGACTCGTTTCCCGATCCTCTGGGTCAGAGCCTTCCAACCGTCCCAGTCGTCTTCAGACATCCCGTCTTCGATCGAGACGAGGGGATACTTGTCGACGAGACCGGCCAGGAAGTCGACCATCTCCCCGGAATCGAGGTCGCGGCCCTCCAGCTCGTACCGACCCTCCCGATAGATCTCGGTCGCCGCGACGTCGAGTGCGAGGGCTATCTCGTCTCCGAGCTCATACCCGGCCTCGTCGATGGCGTCGACCAGCAGATCCAATGCGGCTTCGTTGGTGGCGAGGTCAGGGGCGAAGCCCCCCTCGTCTCCGACGTTCGTGCTGAGCCCGCGCCCGGCGATGACACGCTTGAGAGCGTGGTATACCTCGACACCGGCCCTGAGAGCTTCCTGGTACGACGGAAGCCCGGCGGGAACGAGCATGAACTCCTGAATGTCCACCGAGTTCGCCGCATGCGCCCCGCCGTTCAGGACATTGAGGCACGGCACCGGCAGCAACCGAGCCGAAGGCCCACCCAGGTAGCGGAAGAGGGGAAGACCGACACTGGCGGCAGCGGCCCGGGCGACGGCGAGCGAAACCGCCAGGATTGCGTTCGCTCCCAGATTCGCCTTGTTCGGAGTTCCGTCGAGATCTGCCATGAGCAGGTCGATTTCCTCCTGGCGGGTTGCATCTCGACCCGCCGCGGCGGAGGCGATTGTCTCGTTGACATGAGCCACCGCGTTGCGAACCCCCTTACCAGCCCATTCATCGCCACCGTCGCGGAGCTCCGAAGCCTCATGAGATCCGGTCGACGCCCCGGATGGAACGATGGCGCGCCCGAATGCCGAGGACGTGAAGACTTCAGCCTCGACAGTCGGGTTGCCCCGGGAGTCGAGAACCTGTCGGGCGTGGATTCGCTCGATGGTGGTATCGCTCATCTATCTGACCACTGGCTGGCAGGTCAAGCTACCACCGCCCTCGCTTCGATCCGAAGACCACCTCTTGCAACCTCGACTATCCGGAGCATCACCGTTCGAGTTTTGCGCGCTCCCAGCGTTCGTCTAACTGCTCGAGCGTCAGACCGTCGAGCTCGCCTTCGGCCTCCATCGCCCTGAAACGTTCCTCGAACCGCCGGGTGGCGGCGGCGAGCGCCAACTCCGGATCGAGGCGCAGGTGCCTGGAGACGTTGACTACCGAGAAGAGCAAATCGCCGAGCTCATCGGGAACGTCATCGTCACCGGAGACCGCCTGCGAAAGCTCATCGATCTCCTCCCTGACCTTTTCCATCACCTCACCTGCGTTGCTCCAGTCAAAACCGACCTTGGCAGCCCTGTTCTGCACCTTGGACGCCCTCTGGAGAGCCGGCATCCCCGTGGGCACGCCGTCGAGAACCGAGCCCCCTCGAGCCGACTCATCCTCTGCCGCCTTTATCTGGTCCCAGTTGGCCTTCACCTCGGATGCCGACTCCACTTCGACATCAGCAAAGACATGGGGATGTCTGCGCACGAGCTTCTGACGGAGAACCTCGGCCACGTCATCGATGTCGAAGACACCGGCCTCTCTGGCTATCACAGAATGGAAGAGCACAGAGAGGAGCACGTCTCCCAACTCGTCTTCGACGGCGGCATAGGCAACCAGGTCCTGGGGGTCTGCTTCGAGAGCGACGATGGCATCGATCAGCTCATGGGTCTCCTCGACCAGGTACTTTGCGAGACTCTCGTGGGTCTGCTCGCGGTCCCAGGGACATTCGAGCCGAAGAACCCTCATTGCACGGATGGCGCCGACCAGTCCACCGGGGTCGGCATCTACGAACATCGATGTCCTNNGGGAAACGGTTGCATCGTCCGATGCGAGGTTCGAGAGGACAACGACCTCGGAGCCCTCGACTATCGCCCGGTCCACGGCGGCCCCGACTTCAGCCATCACCTTCGGACTATCGAGATGTCCTATGACGGTCGGCTTGTCGAGGATGAGGGGATCGGGGAGGTCGTGCCCGTCGAGAACCTGCAGTCCCCGTTCCAGGGGGTCATAACCGACCTCGGCCAGCACCGCATCGATGAAGGATTCACCGGGCATGACCTCGACAGGCTCCCCCGACTCGACCAGCTTCCTGACGGCGAATTCACCGACGAGCGGGCTACCGGGGACGGCATAGACGACAGGGCCGCGCCGGGCCTCTTCGAGCACCCTGCGGACTATCGAATCGTAAACGTCTTCAAAGGTCTCTGCTGCCTCGTAGAGGTCGTCACAAGAGACGACCTCGCGCCGGGCGGCTAACTCGCGAGCACCGGGATGTTCGAGGGTCCGGAGAACCACTCTCCGGGACGGATCGAGGAGAAGGTCGAGCACCGGTTCGGGAACCCGGTCGATATTCCCGGGGCCGAGACCGGCGACCGTTATCACGAGTTCGGTGGTACCACCGTCGGCTGTGGCGTCGCCTGCCAGGTGCCAAATTCCTCTTCGACTGTCACGTCGGCTGCCGTCACCTGCTCGATGAACCACGAGTTGAGCTCCTGAGCGATTGCGTCCGCTTCGATGGTCTCGGTTATCTCACCCTCGGTGGGCAGATCCTCGATCGGGGGATCGGTGCGATCGGTTACGAGCATGACATGGAATCCGAACTGTGACTCGACGATCTCGGCGTAGACCTCACCGATCGGTGCGGTGACGCTGGCATCACGGAACTCCTCGACGTATTGGCCGGCGGTGCCACAGGGCAGAACCCCTTTGTTCTCGGCACTACCCGGATCCTGAGACAGCTCCTGGGCGAGCTCCCCGAACTCCTCGCCTGCTTCGAGCCTGTCCACGACCTCCTGGGCCTCTTCCTCTGTTTCCACGAGAATGTGTGAGACGCAGACCTCGGTCAGGGAGGCTTCCGCGACGCCGAGCTCCGCGTCTATCTCCTCGGCCGTCGGTGGCTCGATCTCATTCGCCAGCTCGGCGCGAACCGCCTGGTCGAGAAGGGCCTGGTGGGCGATGTTACGAAGGAATTCCTCAGTCACCCCGCGACTGGCGAGAAAGTCCTCGCGTGACTCGCCTTCGCCGGCTGCAGACTCGAAGATCCGATCGGCCTCGGCGTCGATCTCATCTTCGGTCACCTCGATGCCCCACTCCTCGTTCGCTGCCTGCGCGATGATGTCCCACTGGATCTGAAAGGACAGAAATTGGGCGAACTGCTCCTTGGGGATCGTCGCCTCCTCGGAGCTGATCAGCGACTCGACCTCACCCACCGTGATCCCGGTGCCGTCGACCGTTGCCGCCACGGCGCTGGAAGGCCCCCCACAGGCGGCCAGCACGAGCGCGGTCGCGGCGAGTGCAAATACGAGTTTCTTCAAAAGAGAGTCCTTTACGGGGGAAGAGTGATCAATGGTAGATAGCCCATTCTGACTACCCGAAGATCAATACGACATCAACCGAGGCTCACTGACCATCCTCGGCGGGCCACATTCGCCGGAGAAAGTCGGTGAGATTCTCGACCAGCGGCTCGGTGGCCGGAATGAAGAGCACTCCTTCGGCAGCCTGGAGGACGGCCTTCGGATGGAGCCTCTCCAGTCGGACCTCCTGCGATGGCTTCAACTCCACCGGCGAGAGGCGGATTTCATGGCGGAGCTTGACCATCTCGTCTATTCCGACTCGGATCGCCTCGACCCGAAGCCGGCTCAGGTCGATTAGCGCGGTCGCCGAATCCGGGAGCGGTCCGTAGCGATCCTCCCATTCCGCCTGTACGTCGTCGACCTCCGGATTGGTGGTCGTGGCGGCCAGACGACGATAGGCCTCGAGTCGCAACTCTTGGTCGGTGATGTACGACTCGGGGATATGGGCGTCCACGGGAAGATCGATCCTGATGTCCGGTGGGCCGGTGTCCTCGACCGGTTTGCCCTCCATCTCTGCGACTGCCTCGGCTACCAGCTCTGCATATAGGTCGAACCCGACGGCGGCGATGTGCCCGCTCTGCACCTCCCCCAGGATCGACCCCGCGCCGCGTATCTCGAGATCTTTCAATGCGAGATGGAATCCGGATCCGAGATCGGTAGCCTCGCCTACCGCCTCGAGTCTCCGATGAGCGTCTTCGGTGAGGGTCTGGTCCGTGGGATGGAACAGATAGGCATACGCCCTCTGATCCGAGCGACCAACCCGGCCGCGTAGCTGGTACAGCTGGGCAAGACCGAGCAGGTCGGCTCTCTCGACGATCAGCGTGTTGACCTTGGGAAGGTCGAGCCCCGACTCGATGATCGTCGTCGCCACGAGCACGTCGTACTCGTGGTTCCAGAAGTCGATCATCACCTGCTCCAGCTGACCCTCCGACATCTGGCCGTGGGCCACCACATATCTGGCATCCGGAACGAGCTCCCGGAGACGGGCCACGGCACGGTCGATCGACTGGACCCGATTGTGGACATGGAAGACCTGGCCCTCTCGGAGCAATTCCCTTCGGATGGCCGCCGACACGGATTGCTCGTCGTAGGGACCGACGTAGGTGAGGATGGGATGACGGTCCTCGGGCGGAGTTCGAATGTGAGAGACATCCCGAATGCCGGTCAGGGCCATCTCCAGAGTCCTCGGTATGGGAGTGGCCGTCAGCGTCAACACGTCGACACCAACCCTCAGTCGCTTGATTGCGTCCTTCGCGTTGACCCCGAAGCGCTGCTCCTCGTCGATGACGAGCAGACCCAGATTCTTGAACACGATGTCATCTGAGAGAAGCCGGTGAGTCCCGACCACGACGTCGACCTCGCCAGTGGCGAGCTGAGAGACCACCGATTTCTGCTGCTTGGGTGTCAGGAAACGCGATAGGACCTCGACCCGAACGGGATAGGAGGCGAACCGCTCCGTGAAGGTCTGATGATGCTGCTGGGCGAGCAGCGTTGTCGGGCAGAGTATCGCAACCTGCCGCCCCTCCTGGACTGCCTTGAAGGCAGCTCTGATGGCGACTTCGGTCTTGCCGAAGCCGACGTCGCCGAAGATCAAACGATCCATGGGCTTGTCGGTCTCCATGTCGGACTTCACATCTTCTATCGCCTTGAGCTGGTCGTGAGTTTCTTCGAAGGGAAAAGCCGCCTCGATCTCTCGCTGCCAGGGCGTGTCGTCTTCGTAAGCATGGCCGGTGGCGAGGGCGCGTTGACGATGCAGAGCGACTACCTCGGCCGCGACGGCTGCCACAGCCTTCTTGACCCTCGACTTCTGCTCCGACCAGTCCTTTCCCCCCATCCGGGAGACACGAGGAGTCTCGCCGCCCGTGTACCTCTTGACGGCCGCCAGCTGCTCAACGGGAACGTACAGCTTGTCGTCGCCGGCGTAAGCGACGACGAGATAATCCCGCTCGATCCCGACCATCGTCCTCGACACCAGGCCTTCGAAGCGCCCAATCCCGTGCTGATAGTGCACGACGTAGTCGCCCTCGGTGAGGTCCCTGTACTGCTGTGGCGCCTCGGACCTTCTTCGAGCGACTCGGCGGTGGGCTCGCCGGCGTCCCGCTATCTCCTGCTCCCCAAGAACAGCGACCCCGATGTCCGGCGCGACGAAACCCTTGTGGATGCCGACCGGGACTATGGCCGGCCTCGGATTCTGCAGGCGGTCGAGTCGCTCGATCACCAGTCCCTCCTCCGCGATGACAGTCGCCACGCGGTCGGCAGCGGGCTCCCCGTCCATGGCTATCACCGTTGCAATCCCCCGGTCGAGCAGTCGTGTCAGCCCCTCAGCCACCGATTCAGGATCGCCCGGGGTGGCGTCGAGGGAGGTGATGTTCAGCGCCTGGTCCTCCGGACCGGTTGCCACCGGCGGCACTCTCATATGAGTGCGCCCTGCGAGGATGTTCTCCAGGTCCAGGAAGAGATCGGGATGGTCACCGGCCTCTGGGGCCGCCTCGCCCCAGGTGGGAGCGAGAGCAGCCGCCAGCTCTGCCTCCTCTTTCACCAGATCGCGGCTGCGGTCGACCGCCCGCACCGGGTCGATGATGACCAGATGAGCGAAATCGGGAAGCTCGTGAATGAGAGCCCGCGACTCTGCCAGCCAAGGAAGCCAAGATTCGATTCCGGGAAACAGCTGGCCTGCGACAATCCGATCCCAGGTCGAGGCGGCCCAGGGCTCGGTCGCGAGAAGCTCTCGTGCTCTCTCGACTACCACAGCGTCCGGTCGGACTTCACGGCCAGGATACGCGACAAACGCTTCGACAGGCCGATCCGATCTCTGCGTCGATACCGAAAACGAGCGGATCTCCTCCAATTGGTCGCCCCAGAAGTCGAGCCGGACCGGCTGGTCGGCCTGAGCCGGGAACACGTCGACTATCCCGCCCCTCACTGCGAACTCTCCTCTGGTTTCGACGCGGTCGGTTCGGTGATAGCCGGCGTCGGCGAGATCCCGGGCCAGTCGATCCAGGTCGACTTCGTCTCCCTCCTCGAGCCGAAGAGGTCGAAAGTCAGAAGGGCTCAGCCGTTGGATCGCTCCGCGAACGCTGGCCACCACGATGACCGGGTCTCCAGAGGCCAGGCGATGACGCGCCTGGGCTCTCCGTGCCATCGTGGCCGTGTTCGGCGATACGTGCTCGAAGGGCAATGTCTCCCAGGCCGGAGCGAATACAACTCGATCGGTGAAGAGACGCAGATCATCGACCAGCTCCTCGGCCTCGCCCTCTCCGGGCATCACCACGAGAAGTGTCTCGGCCACGTTCTCGAATAGGCCGGCGATCCCGAAGGCTCTCCCACCAGGCGCGACCGACCACACCGAGCCCAGGTCGGGCAATGGCGCGGAACGCCATCCGGCGAGAAGAGGGGACAGAGGAGCGGTCATCGGGAGGCGAGAATGGTAGTTGAGCCCTGTGCGAGTGGTCTGGGAAACCTCGCGCTCAGCCGCAGTCGACGACGGCCAGGGACACAAAGGCACCGCCGGCGTTGCCCTTGACATCGAACGCGACGACCTTGACGGAATCGCTTCCCGTCGTCTCGTAGGGGCCTATGACACCCTCGTAGGTGTCGTTGCCTACCGGGTTCATGGCCGTTTCTCTAGTGGCAGAGCCATCCGGGCTCCAACGGGCGATGACCTGTTCGATCTCGGAGGTATCCCTGACGCGGGCAGACACCGTGGCCCGCGTGGGCGAGCATCCGGAGCCGGATCCGACCTGCACCGTCGAGGGTGATACCCGTGGGTTGTGGATGATCGGATTGTCTCCGGAGACTGCGATCACGGTTGCCGTCGCCTCGCCGCCGCCCCACGTGAGAGTCAGCAGCGTCTGGAACTCCCCTTCATCGATTTGGGACCGGTCGAGAGAAACGGCCACCGGAATCGACTCACCTGCTTCCATCGAGCCTTCCCCAGGATCCACGGTCACAACAGAATCGGCCGCAACCAGTTCCCAGTCGACCGGACCGCCTCGAACATGAGTGACGCTCACTTCGAGGCTGTCCTCGCTTTCGGAGAAGTCGAGGGTTTCCTCGGAGAGGGCGAGAGCCGTAGATTCGGATGCATCGACCGTTGTCGTGGTGGCCTGCTCGGTTGGCACCGGCAGAGGCGATATCGCAGTTGTAGTCGGGGCTGAGGATGTCGACGTCGTGTCGTCGGAGAGCGGCGGCAAGGCATCCGTGGACGGCTGGTACCTGGATGCGACGCTGAAACCTATGAGTGACAGCAACACCGCCACGACGCCGACGGCTCCCAGACGCCACCAGTCTTTTCGGGTTCTGTCAGCTGGATGTGTCATGAGCGGGACTCAGTAAACCCTGCCCCTCGAACCAATCGAGACTTCTTCTGACCGTGTCTTCGACGGGNNAGCAACACCGCCACGACGCCGACGGCTCCCAGACGCCACCACTCTTTTCGGGTTCTGTCAGCTGGACGGGTCATGAGCGGGACTCAGTAAACCCTGTTCTTCGAACCAATCGAGGCTTCTTCGGATCGTGTCTTCAACGGGTGTGTAGGCCAGCCCCAGGTCTCTGGTGGCCTTCGACCCGTCGTACCGTTGGCCATGGAGCATCACACGGGCAGCCTCCCGGCAGAACAACGGCTGACGACCCAATCGCTTGAATCCCCATTCGATCACGGTGGCCGCAGCCTTGACCGCCGCCGGGTTGATGTACCAGGGGTGGAGACTTCTTCCTGTCGCCCGGGAAAGCAGTCTCATCGCCTCCTTCATCGACAACGCGGCTCCGCTCAACAAGTACCGCTCGCCGGTGATGCCCCTCTCGGCGGCGAGCAGGTGGCCTCGAGCGCAATCGTCGATATCGACGAGAGAGATCCGGGTGTCGAACAGAACCGGAAGGCTCCCGTTTGCGGCGGCGAGGAAGATTCGCCCTGTTCCGGTTGCCCGCCCGGGCCCTTGCACGGAGGAGGGGTTGACCGAGACGACATCGAGCCCATCCGCTTGGTTGAGGAGAACTCTCTCGGCCGCATGCTTGGACCGCTCGTACTCGGAGAGGAAGAATCCGCGATGGACCGTGTCCTCGTTGGCAACGATGCCCTCTCCCTCGCCGACGGTCACAGCAGAAGATGTGTGCACCAGCCTCCTGACTCCTTCCGATCGACAGGCAGCCATAACCGAGCGCGTCCCTTCGACGTTTACCCGCCACATCAACTCGGGGTCCTCAGAGCACATGTCGTTGACCCCGGCCACGTGGTAGACGACCTCGGCGTCCTGGACGAGGCGCATCAGGCTGGCGGAGTCGAGCACGTCGCCTTCGACTGGAATGGCGCCCAACTTCCCCACCTTCTCGGCAGCGACCATGGATCGGGCGAGAGCCGACACTTCATGTCCGGCTTCGAGAAGATGGCGAACCACAGCGCCTCCGACAACGCCGGAGCCGCCGGTGACGGCGACCTTCATGCGCTGACTTCGTGTGGCTCGGAGCGAACCGTGTCCCAGAAGGCGGTCATATAACCCCATGCCGACCCGATGGTGGCGAGCACGGCAACGAGCATCGCCCACTGGTCCAGATACCAGGGTCCCCACCGGTCGGCGAGCCTGACGAAGGCGAGAAAGATCGCCATGAACTGCGTGAAGGCCTTGATCTTGCCCCAGGTCGAGGGACGTATCAGTCCGCCTCTTTGAGCCACTACGCCCCGCAGTGCCATCACTGTGAACTCGCGGAAGATGATGATTGCAGCAGGCCAGATCGACACTCGACCGACCGAGACCAGGGCCAGTAGCGTCCCGGTCACCAGGATCTTGTCCGCAGTCGTGTCGAGGAACCCCCCGAGAACCGTTCCGCCTGTGGTCCTGCGCGCCAACCACCCGTCCAGAAAGTCGCTGAAGGCAGCAACGGCGAACAAGGCTGCCGCATAGAGAAAGTGGCCATCGAGTTGATCAGCGCGGGCGAGCGCCATGATCGGAAGGACCATGGCGATCCGGAACACTGCTAGCGCATTCGGTACGGAGATCCGGCCTCCTCGGGTACAGAAACGATCTTATGACATCGCAGGATCGGCGACCTCGATTTGCCGCATCGCCCGTCGTCTGCTTCTTGGATATCAGGCCCAGTCGAAGGAACGCTCGATGGCCTGACGCCAACGTTGGATCAGCTCGGCCCTTCTGTCCGAGCCCATCGCCGGGGACCATCTCGCCGATTCCGACCACATTCCCCTGATACGGTCGAGGGTATCCCAATAGCCGACGGCATAGCCGGCTGCATACGCCGCTCCTAGAGCCGTCGTTTCCGAGATAGTGGGACGCACCACGTCGACCCCGACGAGGTCGGCCTGAAACTGCATCAGGAGATCGTTCTCCGTCATCCCGCCGTCCACCCTCAGCTCGGTCAATTTCACACCCGAATCAGCCGTCATGGCGTCGAGCACGTCCACCGTCTGAAAGGCAGTGGACTCGAGAGCCGCCCTTGCGATGTGCCCCTTGTTGGCGTACCTGGTGAGACCCACGATCACACCCCGGGCATCGGGACGCCAGTGCGGGGCGAACAGCCCGGAGAAGGCGGGCACGAAGTAGATGTCTCCGTTGTCCTCGACGGTTCGGGCGACCGCCTCTACCTCACTCGAGTCAGTGATGATCTCGAGATTGTCTCTCAGCCACTGGACCAGCGAACCCGTGACGGCGATCGACCCCTCGAGAGCGTAGACCGTTTTCTCTCCCTCGAGGCGGTAGCCAACGGTCGTGAGGAGACCAGAGGCAGAGCCAACGGGGCTCTCGCCCGTGTTGAGGACCATGAAGTTGCCGGTCCCGTAGGTGTTCTTGGCCTCTCCCACCTCGAAGCACGCCTGTCCGAACAGAGCAGCCTGCTGGTCGCCCAGGATCGAGGTGAGGGGCACACCGTCGAGGGGGGTAGCGCAGATGCCAATGTGTCCGGAGGAGTCGACGATGTCCGGAAGCATCTTCGTAGGAACTCCGATCTCCGTGGCGAGATCCGAGTCCCAGGTGGTGGTGGCCAGGTCCATGAGCATGGTTCGCGAAGCGTTGGTCACGTCGGTCACGTGGATGCCACCGCTGACACCGCCCGTTAGGTTCCAAACGACCCAGGAGTCGATCGTCCCAAAGGCGAGATCTCCCCGCGAGGCCCTGTCGTGCAGATCGTGCTCATCCAACAGCCAACGAGCCTTGGGGCCGGCGAAATAGGTTGCGAGGGGCAGGCCGGTCTTTGGACGGAACCGATCGGGGCCCGCGTCTCCGCCGAGCTGTGATACGAGATCTGCCGTTCGGGTGTCCTGCCAGACAACCGCATTGGCGACGGGATCTCCTGTTGCTCGGTCCCAGATGACGGTGGTCTCCCTCTGATTTGTGAGTCCCACCGCCGCGAGGTCGGCCGCTTCGATCCCGGCCTTGTCGATGGCTCCCTCTATAACCCCTATCGTGTTCTCCCATATTTCCGCGGCGTCATGTTCGACCCAGCCGGGTCGTGGAAAGATCTGGGAGTGCTCGATCTGGTCGATCGCGACCACCGACCCGGACTCGTCGAAAATCATGAACCGAGTCGATGTCGTGCCTTGATCCAGAGCACCGATGTATTCAGTCATCTCGTCTCCTCAACGCCGCCATCTCCTGAGCACGAGCCCGATCACCGAGCCAGGCCTCGACCACGTCTGCTGCGTCCTCGACCATCAGGTCTACCTCATCGCGCTCGTTCTTGGAGAAACGACGAAGAACATAGTCGGCCGGATCCATGGAACCAGGTGGTCGCCCGACGCCGATCTTCAATCGAGAGAACTCGTTCGTGCCGAGAGACCTCTCGAGTGATCTGACGCCATTGTGGCCTCCACTCCCGCCCCCGACCTGGAGACGGAGACGTCCGAAGTCGAGGTCGATGTCATCGTGAGCGATCAGCAGATCGGAGGAATCCAATTTGTAGTACCTGAGAGCAGACCCCACGGCCTGGCCGGACTCGTTCATGAAGGTCGTAGGCGCCAAGAACAGATTTCGACTATCACCCACGCCCACCTGGGCGATCAGCCCGCGGACCCGCGACGGCGCCCTGCCGAACTCCTCACCTGCCCTGCGCACGACACGCTCGACGGCCTCGAACCCGATGTTGTGCCTGGTACCCTCGTAGTCGGGTCCCGGGTTGCGCAGGCCTGCGATGAGGTGCAGGGGGCTACTCGGTTTCTTCTTCTTCTGTCTCTTCTTCGCCCTCGGCGCCCTCTTCAGCCTCACCCTCGGCCAGCTCCTCACCTTCTTCGCCCTCGAGCAGAAGCTCTTCTTCGAGCTCTTCGGGCTCTTCTTCGATCTCGGCGGCGGGAACGGTCACCGACATGACGACGCTCTCCGGCTCCTCGGTGTACTCGACTCCTTCGATCTCGGGCAGGTCTTCGATTCGCAGGGACCCGCCGATCTCGATCTCCGAGACATCGAGAGGAATGGAGGAGGGAATCTCGGTGGGGAGGACTTCAACGAGAACATGGGTTCTACGTGGGCTGAAGACACCGCCCTCTTGGACTCCGACCGGGGTGCCCTGGAAGTCGATCGCTACTTCGGCGATGGTCTTCTCGGTCAGGTCGATCGTCACGAAGTCGACGTGCCGGTATTCGTTACGGAAGGGATGACGCTCGATGACGCGAGCCATGGTCGTCAGGGTGTCTCCGTCCTCGATCTCGAGGTTGATGATTGCGTTGGTGCCTGCCTCGGTATGCAACGCGACCGAGAGATCGTGCGAGTCGACTGCTATCGGCACGGGCTGGTCGACGTCGCTGCCGTAGACGATGGCAGGGACGAGACCCTCGCGTCGGATGCGACGCGACTCCCGTGACCCGGTCTTCCGACCGGACCGGGCGCGCAGGCTGACTTGGGACATCGAGAAACTCCTTGAAGTGAAGGGGTGAACTCCGATTATCGCGCCTGTTAGCCCCTTTTGCCAGACGAGACCCGATTGATCCAAGCGCTCGTTCCGGCCACCAGGCGCTCGACAGTGGACTCGTACGTCCAACCTCCTGTTTTTGGAGAGTGACTGGCGCCCTCGAGTATCTCTACCTCGGCGTTCTCGAGCGGAGAGATGTGGGCGTCGAAGAGCTCCATCCTGGCCAGAGCGTCCCTGGTGCCCTGGAAGAACAGCATCGGGACGTCGATGTCGGGGAATTGTTCGACTCTCAGCTTCTCTGGTTTCCCAGCCGGATGGAGAGGATAGGAGTAGAGAATCAAACCGTTTGCCGGACTTCCCTCCGCCACGACATAGGTGCCGATTCGTCCTCCCATGGAACGGCCGGCGAGGAAGAGCTTCTCGACCCTTTCTCTCAGCACTTCCGCCGCACGTCGGTGACAGGAGATGAGTTTGTCGGTCCGATCGGGACGCTTGGCGCCACGCTCGGTGTAGGGGTAGTTGAACGTCATCACGGTGTGACCTGCATCGGCGAGACCATCTCTCAGAAGCACCATGAACTCGTGGTCCTGGTTGGTACC
>JABAHQ010016745.1_pt1 | contig 15025 bp, 8 predicted proteins | sample 7062091 | NCBI WGS metagenome assembly JABAHQ01 (sample SAMN14534359, study PRJNA622989) | marine sediment metagenome | biome: marine biome [ENVO:00000428]; feature: marine pelagic biome [ENVO:01000023]; material: deep marine sediment [ENVO:00002113] | place: India: Gulf of Kutch | collected...
TTATGTGAGAATAGATATAATCCTTCGGTTCACCTGATGGGAAGAGATTGTGGAGCTACTTTCCAATAATTATTAGAAAATATTTTCAGGAACAAGGATCAAATCCGATAATAATTTGCAGATTTGCCGATAGATATTGGAAAGGCTGTAACTAATTCACATAAGATTTTTGTGGATGTTTTAATAATTGACAGGATGCTCCGTAATTCATGAAGAGCATTTTGAAATTCTGCTTTTTATGAGAAGACAAAAAAGGAAATTCAGGTTATGAAAGACAAATCCGGCATACCGAGGACCGACCAACTTAAAGAATTAGCCGCTGATCGAACTGAAGAGCTGAAGCAAAAAAATGAAGATCACCACGACGAAAGTATTAAAGGAGAAAAAACAGAACAGAATCAACGAAAGAGTGAAGAAAAGTATCAAAAGCTCTTTCACTACTCTTCTGAGGCAGTTATTCTGCACGATGCAGCAGGTAACATTTTTGATGTGAATCAAAGCGGATTAGAGCTTTTCGGATATAGTAGGTCTGAAATGTTATCTCTCAATATAGTAGATTTGCATCCGAAATATGCTTTGGAGACATCCGACCACGCCTTTGAAAGAATTTTAAAAGAGGGTGTGATTTGTTTTGAGATTGATTTTAGAAGAAAGAATGGGGATATATTTCCTGCCGAAGTTTCATCAAGCCTTTTTGAGACCGATAAAGATCAGCTTGTACAAGCCCTGTTAAGGGACATAACCCGGCGTAACGACACTGAGCGAGAATTGAAGTATCGCGTAAAAATGGAAGAGCTGATTGCCAATGTTTCAGCCAAACTGGTCTATGTATCTTCAGATAAGATTGATGAAGCAATCCATGAAGCTTTGAGAATGATCGGGGAATTTACTTCGGTGGATCGCAGTTATATTTTTCTATTTTCTAAAGACGGAAAAGAAATGACCAATAGTCACGAATGGTGTGCGGAGGGTATTGAGTCNNAGGGTATTGAGTCGCAAATAGGTAATTTACAAAATGTCTCTTCGAGTCGGGTTCCCTGGTGGATGGAAAAGTTGTCCCAATTTCAACCCATCCATATTCCATCTGTAGCGGATCTTCCTTCTGAAGCACAGGCAGAAAAGGAAATTCTCCTTGCCCAACAAATTCAATCCTTGATTGTGGTGCCGTTAGTTAGCGGTAATACATTGAAAGGCTTTTTGGGGTTCGATGCAGTTACTTCGAAAAAATCTTGGCCCTCGGAAGACATTACCTTGCTTAAAATCGTCGGAGAGATATTTGTCAGTGCATTGGATCGTAAAAATGTAGAGGGTTCGCTGCATGAAACAGAGCACAAGCTCAGAGACATTATTGAACATAGTACAAACCTTTTTTATTCGCATACACCGGATCATCAATTGACTTATGTTAGTCCCCAATCTCGGACTTTTTTTGATTGTGAACCGGAAGAGGCTCTGGTAAAATGGACTGAATATATAACCGATAATCCGATCAACCAACAAGGGTTTGAAATCACACAACGGGCGATTGACACGGGTGAACCTCAATCCCCTTATCAATTAGAATTACAAGGTAAAAAAGGCAAAACTGTGTGGGTAGAAGTAAGGGAAGCTCCGGTGGTGAAGGACGGTAAGACAATCGCCGTAGTCGGCTCGTTAACGGATATCACCGAACGAAAAAAAGCGGAAGAACAATTGTTTTTGCTTGCCCATGCCATTAAAAACATTAGCGAGGGCGTAAGCATTACCGATATGGAAGATACAACTCTATTTGTAAATGATGCATTTAAAAAAATTTATGGATATAGCGAAGGTGAACTTATCGGAAAACCGATCAGTATGGTCCGTTCGGAAAAAAATGACCCTGAGCTCATCCGGGAAATTCTTCCCGTCACATTGGAGGGTGGTTGGCAGGGGGAAATATGGAATAGGAGAAAAGATGGCACGGATTTTCCGATTTCATTATCTACGTCTGTTGTCAAGGATGATAATGGCAAACCAATCGCATTAATCGGAGTATCCAAGGATATCACCGAATGGAAACGTGCGGAAGAGGCACTGAAAGAATCGGAAGAGATGTTTCGAAGCCTTGCTGACCAATCACCCAATATGATTTTTATCAATCAACAGGGGCAGGTGGTATACGCGAACCAAAAATGTGAAAGCATAATGGGTTATACCCGAGAAGAAATTTGCGATTCAAATTTTGATTTTCGAGCCTTGATTGCACCGGAGTCAAAAGAGTTAGTGGACGAAAATTTTAAAAAGCACCTCAGGGGAGAAGAAGTTACCTCCTATGAATATACCATAATTACCAGAGAGGGTAAAAGAATTGAAGCTATTATTGCCACGAGACTCATCAATTTTCGAGGAAAGAAGGCCGTACTCGGCATTGTTACAGATATTTCCGAACTTAAAACCACAGAACAAGCATTGCGGGAATCTGAAGAAAAGTATCGCAGATTTTTTGAAGAAGACTTAACCGGAGATTATATCTCCACTCCGGGAGGGAAGTTACTATTCTGCAATCCGGCATTTGCGCGCATATTCGGTTATGATTCCGTTGAAGAAATCATGAATACCGATGTGGTTTCCCTTTATAAGCGCCCCGAAGATCGGGAAAACTTTTTGAAACAGCTCAAGCAAAAGAAAAAAATTGAATATAATGAGATGGAACTTCGTCGGCGGGACGGCAAACCCATTCATGTCATTTGTAATGTGTCAGGAATATTTGATGATCATGGAGAATTGATGCAAATTCAGGGTTATTTGTTTGATGACACGGAACGCAAGGAGATGGAGAAACACTTCCAGCAGGTCCAAAAGATGGAAGCTATTGGCACCTTAGCCGGAGGGATTGCTCACGATTTCAATAACATTCTGGCAGCTATTATTGGATATGCCGAAATAACCAAGGACGATCTGACACCCGGTAGTATGCCTCATCGAAATCTGCAATCTATTTACCAGGCAGGCATCCGAGCTAAGGAGTTAGTCCAACAAATTTTGACCTTTAGTAGACAAACCCAACATGAACTGAAACCAATAAAAATGGATTTAATTTTACGGGAAGCGTTGAAATTTTTAAACGCTTCTCTACCGCCATCTATCAGATTGCGTAAAACGATTGAGCCGGATTGCCGCACCATACTTGCAGACCCTTCCCAGATTCACCAGTTAATTATGAATTTATGCACTAATGCCTATCAAGCTATTGATGAAGGGGGAGAGGGAATAATTGAGGTCAGCCTGGAGCCTGAAAATTTAGAAGCGGAGAGACAGGTTAACCATTATAAACTATCCCCCGGGGAATATGTTAAATTTACAGTAAAAGATTCAGGGTGTGGCATGGATGAGGCCACCCGAAAAAGGATATTTGATCCCTTTTTTACCACCAAAGCAGTCGGTAAGGGAACCGGATTGGGCTTGTCGGTGGTACATGGGATTGTTGAGAAACTTCATGGTATAATATTTGTCACCAGCCAACCAGGTCAAGGAAGCACCTTTACTGTATACCTTCCCGGGTACGATCAATCCGCACCGGCTGAGGAACAAATTGATGAGGCTATTCCGGGAGGAACGGAACATATTTTACTGGTTGATGATGAACAAACATTTGTGGCAATGGAAAAGCAATTGTTAGAACGGCTTGGATATACAGTAACCACTGCCACGCATGGATTTGAAGCGCTGGAGCTTTTCCGAATCACTCCCAACCGATTTGACTTAGTTATGACCGATCAACTGATGCCTAATATGACAGGTTTAGAACTGGCAGAGGAATTATTGCAGATCCGTCCTCATCTTCCTATCATCCTGATGTCCGGATTTAGCGAAAACATTAGCAGAGAACAAGCCCAAAATATGGGACTCTTCGATTCGATTAGTAAACCGATTGTTAAACGAGATATGGTTGTTGCGGTTAGAAATGCATTGGATTCTGTTCATCAAAAAGAAGTATAAATTTATTGAATTATGTTGATTTGCATAACATCTTTAACTCTTTTGAATATTTCCCTTCCTTCATGCATGGCCAAGCCGGATTACAAGGACTTCGCGAAGACTTTCTTGTAATCCTTGTCGTCTTCCTTTCTTCATCCCGATTCACTCAGCCGTGGAAACATAACCCATTTTTTGTTCCTCCTGTGTATTGACTACTTCTTCAAACTTAAACTCCCGTAATACACTTTTTCGGTAATCGTTGCCCAGGTGGATATTTGCTTATGAAATTTATTAAAAGAGTCATAGACTTTTTTGCTCATCGGATCTTCAGCGGTGACTTCTTCAATCACTTCTTGAGAATATTTTCTAAATGCAGACAATACCTCATCAGGGAATTTTAAAATTTGCGTATCGAATTCTTTTTTGATTTTTTGCATGTAGATATTGTTTTGCACTTCAAACTCAGAAAGCATCCAAACGTTGGAGCGTTGGGCGGCAGCAAATAATATTTCTTTCAGATCGTTGGATAGCTGGTCGTACACAGGTTTATTAATGAATATCTCCAGTACTGCGCCGGGTTCATGCCAGCCGGGGTAATAATAGTAATCCGCAACCTTTGGAAAACCCATTTTATAGTCGTGATAGGGACCGATCCATTCGGTTGCATCAATCACCCCTCGTTCCAGATTGGTAAAGATTTCACCCCCGGCTGATAAAATTGCAGATCCTCCCGCTTTGGTAATGACTTTCCCACCCAAACCGGGTATTCGCATTTTCAGCCCCTTCAAATCCTCAACTGTGTTAATTTTTCGTTTAAACCAGCCTCCCATTTGGACTCCGGTGTTTCCGCAGGGCATTGGCACCAGATTAAATTGGGCATACAATTCTTTCCAGAGGTCTAACCCGCCGGCAGCTAACAACCATGCATTCATTTGCTGAGCATTCATGCCAAATGGCACTGCGCAGAAGAACTGAGAAGCCGGGGCTTTTCCGGCCCAGTAATACGAGGCAGAATGACCCAATTCCGCAACCCCCTGTTGTACAGCATCGAAAGCTTCCAGAGCCGGTACTAATTCACCACCACCATAAACACGAATTTTGATCCGCCCTTCGGACATCTCCTCTACCCAGTTAGCAAATAATTCCGCCCCTTCACCAAGAACCGGAAACCTGGGCGGCCAAGTGGTGACCATCTTCCACTCATAAGTTTTGCGATTCTGCACAGCAGGAGTGCCGACATTTTCTTTTTTATCAGAAGCGCAGGCAGTGAGTAAGCCCGCTCCGCCCATTACGGTGGCTGCACTCGCCTTCTTTATAAATTCACGACGTTTTAACTTTTGCATCATTGCCTCCTTCTTTTGTAAGTTTTGAAGACATTAAGCTATAAAATTTAAACTTGCAAATTTTTTTCAAAAAATCAGTTGAACCATTGCCGCCGAATGACGTTATTCATGGCGATGAAAAGCAAAACATTTATCGAATCAAGAATTGCAGGGTTGCAAAACTGCCTGCTAAATTGGTACCGAAAAGCACAGCGCAAGTTACCCTGGCGGGAAACAAGCAATCCCTATCATATTTGGATCTCGGAAGTGATGCTCCAACAAACGCAGGTGAATACCGTCATACCCTATTATGATAAATTCCTCAAAAAATTTCCGACTATTGCGGATTTAGCAAATTCCGATCAACAGACTGTTCTGAAGATTTGGGAAGGTTTGGGTTACTACGCCCGGGCAAGAAATCTACATAAAGCAGCTAAAATAATTGTGGAAGAAATGAATGGTGGAATACCGAGGAAATATCAAGAGTTACGAACACTGCCCGGAGTGGGAGATTATATTGCCTCGGCCGTGCTGAGTATTGCCGATAGTCAACCGTATCCGGTAGTGGATGGAAATGTCAAGCGAGTTTTAGCTCGCCTTTTGTTAATAAAAGCGCCGGTAAATGATCCTCAGTCACTAAAGGTGTATAAAGATACAGCTGAAAAATTATTACCTTCTTCACAGGCCGGGTTGTTTAATCAGGCCATTATGGAGCTGGGGGCAGTAATCTGTCGTCCCCGAAAGCCATTGTGCAATCAGTGCCCGGTTCATCAAATTTGCAGGGCATTTGCCCAAAATCTTCAACAAGAATTTCCGGTCAAGAAAAAAAAGCAAAAAATACCTCAATATCACATTGCGGTAGGGGTATTGCGAAAAGGTGAAAAGGTATTAATTACCCGCCGCGCAGAGAACGGACTCTTGGGCGGACTTTGGGAATTTCCGGGCGGAAAAGTCAGGGATGGCGAAACTGCGGCTGAAGCTTGCATTCGCGAGTTCAAAGAAGAAGTGAATCTGGCCATTAGTATCGAATCCTATCTAACCCGGGTAAAACATGCCTATAGCCATTTTCGGATTGTGATGGACGTCTTTGTATGTAATTATGTTTCCGGTCGAGTAAAACTGAAGGGCGTAGAAGACTTTCGCTGGATAACCCTGAATGAAATAAACCAATTCCCTTTTCCGAAAGCCAATCATAAGCTTTTGCCGTGGTTGCGGAAATTTTATGAATAGTGGGTTGTAAAATAGATTGCAAAGCATAAAATTATACTTGAGTGAATAAATACCAAGACGAATATGAAACCATATTATCTGATCAATATCATCATAATCGTATTGTTATTCACATACCAATATGGTAGAGCGTTGGATGAAGCGGTTGGACAATCGGCTTCCAATGATTCAGTCACCACCTCCTACGAATCTGTCTTTGAACAGCTTATGAACTTGGAAATCGATCCCCAACAGGTCGCGGCGGTCAATAATTTTTTATTCCAGCGGGATGTGGGCAAGTTTCATTTGAAAGAAGGGGAACTCTATTTTTGTAAACCGATCGAAAACCGCCATTATGCAGCAATATTTACCGGCAAAGGGACTTTTTCTTTTAAACCGCCGACGGAAATTGAGCAGGATCAGCTCAATAGATTTTATGAGACCCGTAAAATGGAGAAAGACTTTAATTTGTTATTTATCGTTTTTGCCGATAGTACTTATGACCAATTTCGTAAACAGCTTACTTTCGAGGAGGGAAAAATTTCCCGCAAAACCAAGCAACAGTTGGACTATTGTTTGAAGTATCTGGGAAAAGAAAAAGAGAAGCATTTCGAGTACGCGATTCTAAAAACTCTGCTGGAACAAAAATACAATAAACTGTTCTATGCCCATTTCAGCAAGTATAAAATTCAACCGATGTTCTTTCGTATCAATCCTTTCTCGGAGGAAGAGGTACAGTTTATGCGACGTTTAAAAGGCCCCTCTTATCTGTACCGTCCGGAGGTAATTAATCAATTCCACCTTCAGGAGGAGTATCAAGATAGCACCTACTTGACCGGAGAGGATAAAACCAGTTTACATATTACCGATTACAAAATCGATTGTGCGCTTAAAGGATATAAGTTAGACTTTTCCGCGACAACCGAAATTGAATTTAAGTCTTTAACTGAAAACCAAAATTGGCTCACATTTTGGTTATTTGGGGAACTGAAAGTGGACTCCGTTTTTTGGGATCATGGCGAAAAGGCAACCTTCATTAAAGGTAATGAGAACCCTGCCCTGTGGGTAAAGGCAGACCATCCCTTAAGAGAAGGTGAGCAACGAAAATTAACACTCCATTATCATGGCGACTTGTTGGATCGCCGCAAAGATTGGTTCTTCATTCGTTCTTCGAAAGGATGGTATCCGCAGCATGGGCAACGGCAGCGAGCAAGATTTGATATCACCTATCATATTCCCGAAGAATTCCAATTTGCCAGCATTGGAGAAAAGATCTTCAGCAAAACCGAAGATGGAGTAATCACTTCCAGATGGAAAATTGACAAACCGGTTCGCAATATCTCCTTCAATATCGGTTTCTTCAAAGAGTTTAAAATCGAGAGTGATAGCCTTCCCCCCATCACAATTTACATGGCTGAAACCGGGCATCTGGAAATTGCCCATAGCCTGGCCAGGCTCGGAGTGGGTTCAGGGAAAAATATGGAGAAACAGGTTGGCGAAGATGTATTAAACAGCATACGTTTCTTCCGACGCAAATTCGGTGAACCCTCTGCCGATCAGTTCTATGCGACAGAGATTCCTTACACACATGGTGAGGCGTTTCCGGGATTAATTCATCTGCCCTGGATTACTTTTCATCGTACAACTGAAGGGGGATATGATGCAACATTCCGCGCTCATGAAGTTGCACACCAGTGGTGGGGAATTGGAGTCAATTTCAAGACTTATCACGATCAGTGGCTGAGCGAGGGGTTTGCCGAGTACTCCGGTTGGTGGTATTTTCACCAAAAATTGAAAGCGGAAGAGGAGGAGGAGGACAAATTTTATGAGATTCTTAAGCACTGGCGGGAAAACATCATTAATAATCGACAATACTTTTTAGGGGAAGGTCAGGAAGCCGGCCCAATTTGGTTGGGTTACCGAACCTATAGCACAGACACTGAAGGCGATTATAATCTCATTATTTATAAAAAAGGCGCCTGGGTGTTACATATGCTTCGTACTCTGCTACTGGACTTAGATACGATGAACGACGATCGCTTTACTGAACTTATGCGTGGATTTTACCAAACCTATTTCGATCAAAAAGCCTCTAGCGAAGATTTTATTGCCTATGCTGAACAGAGCACCGGACAAAATTTAGACTGGTTCTTCGACCAATGGATATATGAGGTCGACGTACCGCTTTATAAATATGCTATTAACGTTACACCAACCGAATATAATTACCATCGAGTGAGCCTGAGGGTAAAACAGGAGAATGTTGAAGACAATTTCCGAATGCCAGTTATCATTGGACTGGATTTTGGTAATGATATTATTATTAAAAAGCGGGTATGGGTTGAAGGGCCGGTATCGGAATTTAATTTGGGAGAATATATTTTTAAACCCCAAAAAGTAATCTTTAACCATCTGGAATCCGTATTGTGTGAAGTGAAGCAAGTGGATTGGGAATAATATCCCTGGTTATGTACCCTCTTTGGGGTATAGATTTAGGGAGGTTTTATCGATTAAATTTAGATTCTATAAATGATTATCGAAAGCCATGAGGCATCTATGTTGAATCGTTTCCTGCTTATTATCATTTTAACCTGCTCAATTACCGTATTACTCACTTCCTCTTGCTCCCGGGAGGTGACACACGACAAATTGCCCTCGGAAATTGACGGGGAGTATGATATTGCCTACTCCTATCAGGGAGATCGAAAAGCACTGGTAAAAGTGTTGAATAGTGTCAGGTTGCTTAATTCTACTGCTTATTATGAGAGCCATGCTTTCTCTCAGGAAGAAGCGCTGATTGAAGCAGATATTGTGGATGACATACCGTTTGAGAAAAGCAGTGAGCAATTCGTATTCCAGGACTTTGCTGTCGGAACCGCCACCATCATTTATTTCAGGGCAACCCGATTGGCGGTGTTAACCTGCGCCCATGTGATCGATTTTCCGGACACGCTGATTAGCTATTATGACGTTACTAATGTAGGAGATCAGAGATTTATCGAAAACATATCCATCAAGAAAAAACATACTAATAATCTGACGGATCTGCGCTACGGTGATGAGCTCAAAGTTTTGGCTATTGACCGGGATTTAGACCTCGCCATTTTGGGTAAGAGATTCAAGTCTTCGCAGACCAGAACAGTACCGGTCTTTAATGTACCATTAGGTACGGCGAAAGAATTGACCTGGGGAAATATCGTTTTTGTGCTTGGTTTTCCGGGAGGTAAGAAAATGGTTACCACCGGAATTGTCAGTAGTCCCAACCGTACCGGGGAGCACCACTTTTTACTCGATGCATTATTTAATCGGGGATTAAGCGGTGGAATTGTCTTGGCTATCAGAGACGGGATTCCCAATTTTGAATTGGTTGGAGTGGTGAATTCAGTGGCCGCGGAATCAGAAATAGTGCTTGCGCCTCATCGTTTAGCCGGTCAGAATGCAGTGGATACGAATATTCCTTATACAGGCAATATTTATGTGAAGAGTCGCAAAAAAATTAATTACGGCATTTCTTTCGGGATATCGATTGAATCCGTTTTAAGTTTCTTTGAAGAGAATCGGGAGTCACTCAAATCGCAAGGTTATGATGTGGATTTATTTTTTGAATGATGAAAATTACCCGGGTTTTGAGGTTCAGAGTTCCGGATTCCCGGTTAGAATCTTTCCGCAAAAATGCTGTATGGAAATTATGCAGCTCAATTTGCTCCGGAATTTCTAGCGGAGTTCTGTTTTTAGCGGAAAATCCATGCTATCGATTTGAACAATTTCAAAATTGATTCTTCCTAACAACTGATCGTCAACGGTTTTTACCTCCACCCGCCACTCCCCCGGGGATACATTCTTTTTATAAGTATAACCCCGATATCCACTCCGCCTCCCGCCGGTAACCAGGTAATCCAACTTGTCAGTTGTTATCCATTGTTTTTGTTTATCTGCAAAATATTGCCAGTGATGGTATATTTTCTTTTTCAATTCCGTCGGGGCAAAAACAGCGGCAAAGCAATAAACAGTGTCCCCGGGAACATAATGAAAGGGATCATCCGAATCTTTATAAAATTGATACCACTTTGGCTTTTCGAACCTCACCTGGTATTGATCCTCAATTCGCTGCACGTTATGAAAGATGCCGCCGTATTTTAAAGACAGGGGAACCGGCGGAATCCAATTTTGCCAGTAAAAAATGTTTAACAGGACATAAATTACGCCGACCAGAACAATCACCCGCCAAAATTGTTCCCGACTCCTGACGGCGTGGTTTTTGAAAAGAAAGTATAAAACGCCGATTACCAACAGCAAGCTCAAGATACCCCCAAGAATAAACATAACCACATTCATGTGTTTGGTAATTACCGGCAGGAAAAAGATAAAATAAGAAAAACCGGCCAGGAAGAAGAGCGACGATTGCAAATAGAGATTGGTCAAACGATTTTCCAGAAATTCGTTTGCTATCAATAGAATAAGCAGCAAGGCGACAAATAAAAATGTTTTTGAAAACGTGGCGCTTTGAAAATAGTAAACCACATAAGCGCTGAATAACCCACCCAACAAAAATTGGATGATTACGGGGTACCACTCCTGGTATTTTACTAAGAATTGTTTTTTGATAACATGATGTTGGGTCATATTGATGAGAATAATAAAGACGCCAATCAGCAACAAATAAGCCAATAAGATAAGATTATCCAATAACTGATCAATCCGTCGGAGCGTCAGGCTATCCCAGCTAAATCCGCCAAAGAAGGCAACCACCGGGAGATAGCGTTTATATTTATTGTATAGATGAATTGCTTTTTGCAAATGATGATTGTTTGTATTCAAAAGTATTTTCAAGTGAACTCCTCCAAGTGATTCCGCTCGTAATAGTCGATGCGAACTTTTAGTGAAGCTTACAATGCTTCCAAATTAGCAGCGAAACTTTGCGCGTAAAATATTTATTCAAGCAGCTATACTAAATTTTGGAAGTTTGGCAAAGCTGCGATGGCGGCCTGATCGGATTAGGTTCGTTTCATGTCATTCCATAATGTTCCGATACCACCTTTAGATAAAACAAATATGAAATTACCAAAAAATTATTTTCTATCAAGCCCATATCTTAATTTGGGTTTAAATTATGCAGATTATCTTTGGGGAAAGGACAGAAAATGAAAAAGTTGCTGTTGATTTTAATGGTCATCGTCATTGCGGTTGCGGCAGTTGTTCTGTATTTCTATCGGCAAATGATCTATGTGCCGGATTGGTATGAGCAGGGCGATTATCAAACAGTCGAAGAGATGGTAACGTCACCGGAAAAGGCAGCCAAGCAAGTTGCTGAAGAATTGGAAAATAGAGGTGAAGTGCAAATCGATGAAGAAGAGTTGAATAAAGTTATTGTCGAGACCATCCAGGGAGAACTATCGAAGAAGGCGTCTCAGAAATCAACCAAATCTGCTAACAAAAGGCAGGAGGAGTCGACTACCACAGCTGACGATAAAAAGGATAATGAAACAGTCGATGAGATTATTGACCAGAATTTGCCTGATGAGATACCCCGCTTTGTAAAAGCCGTCCGTAGCAACATTGAGAATGAGAAGGTAACCGTGGAGATGGTGGTTGATGCGACTAAAATACCCTGGGAACAGCTTCCCGGGCAATATAGAAGAGCTCAAGAATACCTCAGTCGTTTACCCTCCCAATCTCTGGATAACCTGTTTATCCAGATTTCCGGCAAACCGATCGTCGAAGGCGATCAACTGACTTTTGATGAAAACACCACGGTGCGGATTGGAAAATTGGATTACACCTTGGGCGGTGTTGTTTCCAGCCTTGGCGAAGACCGAATCAATGCCCTCCGGCGGCAAATTTCGGTTAGTAACCTCCCCTTTAAAAATATCATGCTGCAAGACGGTGCGCTGATTTTGCGAAAATGACGTTAGAAAGCTTTCCTAATTTCGTAAAAAAATAGGTTGACATAAATGCCATTTGACTCTGACGTTATGGTTAGTTGACACAAACTGAAGAGTATTTGATGTCTGTGTATAATGATATTGTGTTGAGATCGGAATTGGAAGAAATTCAAGTCAGGAACTCTCCGGGTATCCTCCGAAAAAGTCAAGAAGACGTTACGGAAAATACTACTTCGAGCCGGTAACAGTTTACTATTTAAAGTTCCCCCTGCTAGCCTGCCGGATTGATATGATACAATACTTTAATTATAGCCTCACAGCCCGAATTCAAACATATTCAGTTAAGCAAAGTAACAGAAGATCTGCCGAATAAAGAGTGGAAAAAAGGATGACTCGAACATTTCCATTAAACTATACAGATGGCCGTTTCCTGAGGTGCAGCCCGATCACTGTATTGATGCTAAATCCTAACATCAACCTTTGAAAAAAGCGTTCGAATTGCTACATTCGACCTGTAAAAACAATTGCGGAGGACGCTTGAAACGATTTTTGAAATGGTTTGTTCCGATTGTTGTGGTGTTCATTATTTTACTGTGGTTCGGGGGACGTTGGATTTTGTCTTTCTCAACTGCTGATTATGACGGAGAGATCGAGCTAAACGGAATTGAAGATACGGTCGAAGTTACTTACGATGAGCAAGGCATTCCCCAAATCTGGGCCCAATCTGATGCGGACCTGTATTACACGTTCGGCTGGTTGCACGCCTCAGAACGGCTCTTCCAGATGGAATTGATCCGGCGGCTGGCAAATGGACAACTTTCGGCAATTTTTAGCAAACAAGTCTACCAGACCGATTTACGACATCGAAAAATCGGCTTTGCCCGAAAAGCCAACCAGGACATTCGCGCTATTGATGTATCCACATTGGAGTTGCTTCAACAGTATTGTGCCGGCATCAATGCCTGGGTTGATCACAAATCTATTTTGCCGCCCGAATTTGTATTGCTTAATTTTTCCCCTCGCCGGTGGAAACCGGAGGACTGCCTGGCAATTGCGCTCTACCAATCCTGGTTTGCCCACGGATTGATGGACCGCGACCGGGAATATCAGCAACTTATCGATTCACTGGGAACAGAAATCGTTCCCTTACTCAAAGAGCCGTATCACTGGTCGCCGACTACCATCGATCCGGGATATGTTACGGATTTGTTCAGCGCCTATCAATCTCCCTACCGCATGTCTTTATCTTCTAACTCTTGGGTTGTTTCCCCGCAAAAATCGGCCTCCGGTGCGGCAATTCACGCCAGCGATCCACATCTGTTCATCAACCAGATTCCCGGATTCTGGTATATCGCCGGATTGCATTCCCGGGAAGGGATTAACGTCCTTGGGGTTACCACCCCGGGATTACCGATGGTGGTGATGGGGCACAATAGCGCCATCGCCTTTGCCAATACGGTTGCCTCCATCGATTTAATCGATTACTATGAGTATCAACGCCATCCTCAGGATAGCCTGCAGGTGATGACGGAAAATGGATACCAAAAGGTATCCATTATTTATGAAGAGATTCAAGTGGAGGGAGAAAATGAGCCCAGACGAGTGCCGATCTATTTTACCCCTCGCGGTGTGGTCCTAAAAGCCGATTCCCAAAAAATAATTGCCATGAAATGGGCCGGACATGATTTCAATTCTGCCATGATGGTTAAATCAGGCATCGAACTCAATGCAGCCAGGAATTTTGAACAGTTCAGAGAGGCTGTTATTAACTTGGGAGCGTTGGATGTAAATTGGGTCTATTCTGATGCGGCAGGCAATATCGGATACCAATTGGGGGCGCCGGTGCCCAAACGCAATATTGAAAATACTTTTCTAAGACAATCGGCGACAGACACCAGCAAACGCTGGCAGGGTTATCACGATTTGGAGGAGACGCCTCATATGCTCAATCCTCAAAAAGGATGGCTGGCCTCCTGTAACAATCAAATTGTTCCTGAAAACTGGCCTTATGAGTTGCCGGGATTTTACGATCCTTACCGGATTGTTCGGGCAACCGAACTGCTCTCCGAAAAGAATCGCTATTCCCGAAAAGATTTTGAGAACATGCAATTAGATCGAAAATCAGCCATAGCATTGCGCTGGAAGCAATTGATGGCCCGGGGGGCAGCACGATTGGAAAAGGGTGACTTACTGGTAAAAATTGCCAAATGGGATGGATCGATGAGCAAGGACAGTCAAATCGCTGGCCTGTTTGCGCTGTGGTGGGAATACTTGACAAAATTTATTTTTGAGGATGAATTGGGAAAAGACTGGAACATCGGAAAGTTTGTCCGGGAGGAAATCCTCACTTATTCCTTAGAAAACATCATTGATGATAAGCGAACCGGGGATGAAGTGGAAACCATCACGGCGATATCCGCAACTGCTTTGGAAGAAGCCCTGGCAAAACTCGGCGATCAAAATTACGGCGACCTCTGTAAGCTCACCCTCAAGCATCCGCTTTCCCGAATCAAAATCCTGGATTATTGGCTGGATTTGAACCGAGGCCCTTACCCGGCCAGCGGCGATCTGGGTTGCCTGAATGCTAATTTCACCATCTTTGAAGAAAAAAATGCCCGGTTCAGAAGCGTGGTTGGTCCGAGTATGCGCTTTGTTCTGGATTGGTCGGACGTC
>JABAHQ010001724.1_pt3 | contig 15016 bp, 20 predicted proteins | sample 7062091 | NCBI WGS metagenome assembly JABAHQ01 (sample SAMN14534359, study PRJNA622989) | marine sediment metagenome | biome: marine biome [ENVO:00000428]; feature: marine pelagic biome [ENVO:01000023]; material: deep marine sediment [ENVO:00002113] | place: India: Gulf of Kutch | collected...
TTAATCGGACTAAGGTAGGATTGAAATATTTCCAAAACTACATTTTACAGTACATTATAACGCTCGAAATTTAATGATTACAGAGTGGATGGCCGAAAATGGTTTTACTACTGTTGGCCAATTCGAAAAAGAAAAGGAACAATTTGGTGCTTTGGTGGGAGTTTTAGAGCAAGAAGATATTTCTGTAAATGGGAAAGCAGCCATTTCTTATGATCGAGGTATGGAAGGAGGCGGATCGCATTGCAGCACAACGACCATTTTCTTTTCATGTGGTAATGCAATAAGTCTCATGTTGTGATGAAACTCGCCCGTTACATGTAAACGTCCCCACAACTCGAGATAAAGTCTCTCTAATAACCAAGCCGCCGCCTGCCAATTTTCAGAAATAATTTAATTAATTGAAAATAATGAAAAGTTAAGAGGCCAGAAAATAGTAGAAAAAGGCTCCTGAATCCTTATCTTGAACTTTTTATGACAAATGCGTTTTGGAATTTTAGAGAGTTGGTCAGTTAAAATTTCTAAAAACAGTTGCATTTTGAAGCGGTATTCTTTTATTTTAGATGAGAGGAGGGCCTATTTATGAAAGATGAGGAAAAATCCGCTGAGCAACTGATCCAAGAGTTGCGGAGCTGCCGTGATCATCTTTCTTTGTTGGAAAAAGCTGAAACGGAAAATAAGCGTGCTGAAGAAGCACTACGCGAAAGCGAAGAACGCTGGCGCAGAATTTTCGATTATTTCAATGAGGCCGTCTTTGTTATCGATGCAAAAAGGGATCGAATTTTAGAAGTCAATCCAAAAGCCTGCGAAATGCTTGGCTACACCTACGAAGAATTGCTCTCCCAAAAGATTTCATCTATTCATCCCGATGAAATGCCGCAACTGCTGGCATTTGCCGAGTCGATATTCAAACAGGGCGGTGGCCGGACGGATGAGCTGACCTGTTTGACTAAATCAGGTACAAAACTTCCTGCTGAAATTTCAGCATCGGTGATTGAAGTTGACGGCCGGCGGTGTTTGATTGCTTTGGTACGAGATATTAGCGAGCGTAAACGGGCTGAACAGGCGCTGCGGGAAAGCGAGGCACGCTTTCGCCGTCTTGTAGAACATGCCAGCGATGCTCTGTTCTTAATCGAACCTGATGGCAAAATTATCACTGTCAATGAACAGGCATGTCAGAATTTAGGTTACTCACGCCAGGAATTGTTGAAAATGTATTTGTGGGATTTTTCAATCGCTGCAAATCCTGAAAGATTAATGACCATATGGGCGGAAATGAAACCCGATGTTCCCGTCACGTTGGAAGGCATACATAAGCGCAAAGATGAATCGACCTTTCCGGTTGAGGTCCGGGCTTGCAAGTTGAAGTATGAGGGTCGCGACCTATTTCTGGCCTTGGCCAGAGACAGCACCGAGCGCAAACGCGTGGAAGAAGATCGCCAAAAGCTGGTGGCGCTCATCGAGAACAGCCCCAATCTTATCGGGTTCGGAACCATGGACAGACCTCCAAAACCACTATATGTCAACCCGGCCGGTCTTAAAATGCTGGGATTCGACACCTTGGAAGAGGCAATTGCCCACAATGTAGTGGATTTTCATCCCGAAGATGAGCAGCAACGCTACTTGCAGGTCATTGTACCGGCTTTGCTTGAGAAGGGGCATTGGGAGGGTGAGACCTGCATTCGAAACTTCAAAACCGGTGAAAGAATTCCGATTCATCGCCACTTGTTCACAGTTAATGATCCACACACAGGTAAGCCGATTATAACGGCGTCGATTATCCACGACATCTCGGCGCTCAAACAGGCAGAGCAAGCGCTTCGGGAGAGTGAGGAGCGCTACCGCACCCTTTATAATCATACCCCGGTCATGATGCATTCGATCAATCGCGCCGGGAAGCTGATCAGCGTCAACGACTATTGGCTTAAGACACTTGGTTATGAATATGATGAAGTCATCGGTCAAAAAGTTTTCGAATTTTATACAAAGGAGTCAGCCCGGTATGCCCATGATATAGCTTTTAAAGAATTTTTGGGAAAAGGCTTTATCAAGGATAAGGAAATACAAGTAGTAAAAAAGAACGGTGAAGTTATTGATGTCCTGCTTTCGGCAGTGGGCAAATGGAATGAACAAGGCGAGTTGCTTTATTCCATGGCCTTCTTGGTTGACATTACCGAGCGCAAACGGGCGGAGGAAGAACGACTAAAGTTAGCCACGCTCGTGGAAAAGAGCTATGATTTGATTGGTTTCGCATCACTGGAGGGAGAAGTCCTTTATTTAAATGAAGCAGGCCTGAAACTTGTCGGTTTCCACAGTCTTTCCGAAGCCAGATCAAAGGCCATTATTGATCTCCATCCAGAAGAACAGAAAACGCAGATACGCGAGCTAATTCAGCCGACCGTGAGGCAAAAAGGACATTGGGAGGGTGAGTTACTAGTAAAGCATTTACAGACTGGCGCCCTGATTCCGACCCATTTTAATATTTTTACCCTTCGACACCCTCAAACAAATGAATGTTATGCCAACGCCGTCATCGTGCGAGATATAACCAAACTCAAGCAGGCAGAAGCCACACTGCGCGAAAGCGAGGAACGGCTCTCCCGTATTTTGGAATCCGCCATGGACGCTATCATAACCATTGATGATCGGCAGCGCATCGTTTTGTTCAACCAGGCGGCCGAAAAGGTATTCGGATGTTTCGCCGCCGAGATTTTACACCAGCCCCTCGACCAATTCCTCACCGACAGCTTCCGTAACATACTCGTTTCTTATCTAAGCGACTCGAGTAAACGCAAACGTTCTGCATCTTATATGTGGACGCCTGAGGGTCTTACCGCGCGTCGTGCCGACAGTGAAGAGTTTCCCATCGAGGCTACGATTTCTGAGGTCACCGTATCCGGTCAAAAACTGTTCACAATTATTTTACGCGACATCAACGAAAGACTCAAAGCCGAAGCGGAGCTTAGTAAATTACAAATGCAAAATATCTTTCTGCAGGAGGAGATCAAAAGCGAGTACAATTTTGGCGAGATCATCGGTGCCTCCGCGGGGATAAAAAAAGTCTTCAAGAACATCGAAAAAGTAGCTGGTACCGATACCACTGTGCTGCTCACTGGAGAAACGGGAACCGGCAAGGAATTAATTGCGCGTGCGATTCACAACCTGAGTACTCGCAAAAATAGCGTACTCATCAACGTCAACTCTGGCGCGCTGCCCTCCGGTTTAGTAGAAAGCGAACTGTTCGGCCATGAAAAGGGGGCCTTTACCGGCGCCACCACCAGAAAGAAAGGTCGATTTGAATTGGCCGATGGGGGAAGCCTATTTTTAGACGAAGTGGGGGAGTTGCCTTTGGATACCCAGACCAAACTGCTGCGGGTTTTGCAGGAGCAGGAATTCGAACGGGTAGGGGGCATGGAGACCATCAAGGTTGATGTGCGGGTTATTGCTGCCACCAATCGCAAACTCGAAGAAGCGGTGAAACTGGGTGTGTTCCGGGCGGACCTGTTTTATCGCTTAAACATTTTCCCCATTCATATTCCGCCGTTGCGCGAGCGTCTTGAGGATATCCCGCTTTTAACCAGCTATTTTATCCGAAAGTTTTCACGCAGAATTGGCAAAAGAATCGAAAGTCTAAATCCACAGGTCATGGAAAGGTTGAGGAGCTATCACTGGCCGGGAAACGTTCGCGAACTGGCTAATATCCTTGAACGCGCCGTCATTCTCTGCGAAGGCGGGGTATTAAAAGAGAACCATATTGTAATTTCTACCCCATCACCAATTTCAGAACCGGAAATCAACTCTCTCGAAGAAGCGGAGCGACAACATATCTTGCGAGCACTGGAAAAGACGGGCGGCGTACTGGGCGGACCAACAGGAGCGGCAAAGCTGCTGGACGTCAATCGCTCGACTTTGTGGTCGAAGATGAAAAAGCTGGGCATTAATTGAACGATTTTCAGGCATCGTGCTGATATATCAGTTCTCTGCTGATATATCAGCACATCCACAGACTACAATTCCCACCGTTAGACCTCTTAACGCCACAACCTAATCCTTTTAAATTAAGCCAGTTGGGTTATAAACTCATTCGGCTTTTCCATTTTGGCATTGAATTTGGAATTAATCCTGTCAGAGTTTTAAATCCTGACAGGGTTGGGTTAAGAATCAACTTAAATTAATGCAAGGAGTGATCCACATGTCAATTCATTCTCAAAAAGTAAAAAGCTGGCTGATGGCTGCGTTCCTATTACCAACGGTCGTGCTTTCCAAACCTTCTGATTACGATTCTTGGCGTCTGCCTTATGCATTTGAGTTTCTCACCCTTAGAGCCGGAACTGGGGAGAAGTCGCTGCTGGAGGTCTTCTGTCAAATTCCTACTCACTATTTGCAATTCATAAAATTCCGGGATGGCTTTTTTGCCAGTTATAAGCTTTCGATTGCTCTATTTGATCGCTCTAACAAGCAGGTCGCCAAAGTAAGCATTGTTGATTCAGTAAAGGTGAACAGTTTTTGGGACATCGACCTCCCGCGCCCGCCGCATTTAATTCGTAGCAGCTTTATTGTTCCATCGGGAGAATATGAAGCCCGCACTCAAATAACCGACCAGGAAACCTTGCAAACATTAAGTTTTAAGAGAAGGACTTTGATTCCGGACTACTCAGCACCTGATCTGCAAGTAAGCGATCTCCAAATAGCCAGTGCCATCATCCCGACCACTGAAAACGGCGTACTGGTAAAAAATGGCCGTAGAGTCGAACCCAATATTCTGCGGTTAGTCGAGTTGGGATCGAAATTGCCGGTCTATTTTGAAGTTTATAATCTGCAATATACTCCGGGAGCACCGGAAGAGGACTTCCTGCTCACGATGACCATCGCCGATCAAGGTGGGAATAAGGTAAAAACGTTCACGAAGGAGCACCATAAACCCGGTGTTACCGCCGCTCTTAGTGTTGAAATCCCGTTACCTGAAGTGGCAGAAGGTTTGTATCAATTGCTTGTAACGGTGCAGGACTTGGCGACCTCGAAGAGTGTACAGAAGGCAGTTAATTTTTACGTGGTCAGATCCAACATTCAACCCAACATTTAACTGACGAACGGATTTACCTACCGAGGCTGGAATGTTCCGAATGAAAAAGATTTTTGAAAATGACTTAACCACTATAATCAAAATCGAAGGCCAGATTCCCGACGACGAATTAAATAATTGGTCGGCAGAAATAAGCTCTTTAATTAAACAGTCAAAACAGCAAGTAATTTTAGAGATGTGTGATGTTATCTTCATTAGCGCCAAGGCGGTACAGGTTATGATGAATGAGTTAACGGACAAGATGTTTTTACTCAATTGTCCCACATTTGTAAAAAACATGCTGCAATCGGCAGGTTGGTCAGATCATGTTCTGGATTCATAACCCTCGACGAAGTTAGGAGAATTAACAATGACAGACATTTTCATCCCCAGAGACAAAGTCGAACACCAAGAGTCAGCCGAATTGAACTCGCTGCTCAAATTATTCCAAAAGCGGTTGTATCGCACCGCTTTAATTTTAACCAAAAGTCCTCATGCCGCCCGGGACCTGCTTCAAGAAGTTTACCTGCGAGCACGGCAGGAGTATCAGCAACTCACGCCCAATACTCATTTTGGCCTGTGGTTATCACAACTTTTAATCAACATTCATCTTGGTAGGACCGAGAGATTATCCAACTGTTAAAGAAAGGAGTTTCAATCATGTCTAAACTCGTTTTGGGAATCGTTATGATTTTATTTATAACTGCCTGTAGCAATGAGCAAACTACAGCGCCTCCACAAGACATTCAGCCAACTTTATCCAGCATTCAAACCAATATTTTCAGTACCACATGTGCGGTACCGGGTTGTCATGTCCCTGGAGGCGCAGGACCCATGCCATTGCGAAACGTCAATGAATCCTTCCAGAATTTAGTTGGTGTGGCTTCGGTGCAAATACCCGCCTTGATTCGGGTTCAACCCAATGATGCCGACAATAGCTACTTAATTCGGAAATTAGAGGGAGGACCGGGAATTGCTGGCCGCCGCATGCCGCTCGGTCGCGCTCCATTGAGTAATGAAGAAATTAGTGCCATTAGGCAATGGATTAATAACGGCGCGTTGAACAACTAATGTGAAATCTTAAAAACTTCAAAACCTGAATTATTCGGAGCCTAGTCATGATTCAAAAGATTTTCATTGGACCTGCTGCAGAAAATAAATACCAGCTGCTCAAACAATTTGAAGCCCTGGCGTTGCCTTTGTTCGATCGCCTGTACAGCACTGCAATCCGAATGACCCGCCATTCGCAGGATGCGGAAGATCTGGTGCAGGACACCTACCTGAAAGCCTGGCGTTACTTTCATCGCTTTGAGCCTGGAAGCAACTTCGCCGGCTGGATATTTCGAATCCTGATTAATAATTTTATTAACGAATACCGTAAAAAGAAAAACATGCATGCACGGGCGGATTTCGATACCGCCACCAAAACCTTTGCCGCAAAAACTACGGTACCGATTAACGAAGAGACGTCGGATTATCACAAGACCTTTGATGATGCCATTACCGCCGCCCTCGAACAATTGCCGGAGCATTATCGTGCGGTGATCCTTCTAAGCGATGTCAATGATCTAAAATACAAAGAAATTGCCGAGGCCCTCAACTGTCCCATTGGCACGGTGATGTCGCGCCTTAACCGTGGGCGGCAAATGCTGGCCAAGTCTCTGAAAAAATATGCAGTGGAAAATGGGTATGTTGTGGATTCAGACGAGTTGATTTAGATTTTGAAAGAAGGATGTATGTTTAAAAGTGATATGATAGCAAAGCCAAGAGAAATAATCCAGAATTTCTGTTTACTATTTTCAATGATATTCACATTTTTTCTGAGCTTTGGTGATTCTCTAAACATTACCAGTATCACGGAAACCGCTGAGACGGGCCCCGAACCGATAGGCAACATTGATGAAAAATGATTGGTGCACTAATCCACAGAATGGATGGGCTTTACAGTATATCCAAAATCCTGCAAATGAGAGAGTCGCATTCCGATATGACCTCAGCCGTTCTTTTCAAGTAAAACTGCAAATCATAAATAAGGACAAGGAAGTTGTGAGATTATTGGTAGATGAATTGCAGCCTGCGGGGGCCTTTATGGTTACATGGGCTTTGCGCAATGATAAAGGCGATAGGGTCAAAAATGGATTTTATCGAGCGCAATTTTTTATTCACGGGACCCTAAATGTCAAGGTGACATTCAGGTGATAAGTAGTGGCTAAACCCTCTAAGTCATATGAAACGAATTTGTTAAGTCACACTGAAAAAACAAAAAAACTGCTGGCACAGAATCCGACGGAAGATCTGCGTGCATATGATTTCTATATGTGTGCCACGGATTTCCTCTCTCGTGGTGGAAAAAAGAAAAACGAATCAGCTGTCCAGATGTTCGATCTTGCCCTTGACATCGACCCTAATTTCAGCTTGGCTTTGTGATGGATGCAATACAATTGTTCTTAGAACGATAGCGCGGGTTTCAGGAATATCCGTCATTGCTCATAGATGGTATGAGCGAACAGCAATTACGTCGCTCACCGCATCCGGAGGTCAACCCGATCCTCTGGATTCTGTGGCACACGCGCGGTGTGAGGACGTTGGCATTAATCGTTTGATTGCCGATGGTAATCAGGTTCTGGACGACGGCTCATGGCCCGCACGTTTAGGTGTGGCCTTGCGCCACATCGGCACTGGCATGACGAAAGCAGAGGTCGATGAACTCTGTCTTCGGCTCAATCTGTCAGAGTTGTTTGCCTATCGAACCTGCATCACCCAGCGTACTGAAGAGGTGATGGTAGAGCTTGCGTCCGATGAATTGCTGCATGAACTCACTCCTAAGAGGCTCCAGCAAGTGTTCGTGGAAGAGGGAGCTGGAGGTGTGGCCGCAGACCAGCTCTTCGAACTGTACTATGGACACACAAAGGGCTGGCTCCTCGGACACCTAGCGCTAACGCACAACTACTATCACATTGGCCAGGCGTTTGCGGCACGGGCAATGTATGGATGCAGAATCCATGGTAACAAAACGATCAATATAACAAAGCGTTCGAAAGTGTAAGATGCAAACTTCCAAAATGGGCCGAATGACGCTTAACTATTATTTTCTATCAAAGGTTTGATTAATCGGACCATAGGTGGCATTTTGACTGGAAGTTTTTTCTAATCGGGTAAGGGCGGGTTTTTCTCTCCCGCCCTCCCCACACCACCCCGCATGCGGCTCCGCACGGGGCGTTTCATCGCAGGATGAATCAACATCAAATGCGAAAAGGTTCTTCCACATTTACTTTCATTTCAGGCAATGCTTGATGAGACGAGAATTTTAAGACCGGTTTATCTGGGCGATAACTGCTGGTGGCCGATAGAACCCGTCGAATAAATATTGATTTCTCAGAGACTCCGGGAAGTATATATGGGAAGTCTCGGATTAATGGAGGAACCCCGCATATGAATGAATATGAGCCCTCTCTAGTCCAGTTGACACTCAAAACTATCCTTGTTCACACGGTGACCTATTTCGGGATGGGTGTCCTTTTCATGTGGCTTCTTGATTACGAGGCCAGGTTTGCAGAACCACCCGCGAAATACTTTCTTCGGGAGTTGGATCATCCACTGATCTACGCCGGCCCCATGCTTCAATCCATTCGGGGGGTTATTTTCGCCCTTGCTTTCTATCAACTTCGTGGAGTCTTGTTTGGGAGCAAAAACGGCTGGCTCAAAGCCTGGTGGCTCTTGGTAGCGATAGGCATTCTCTCCACTTTTGGCCCTTCACCCGGATCCGTTGAAGGCATTATTTATACGGTGGTGCCTCTGAAAAGCCATATCACCAGCCTGCCAGAAGTTGTCCTCCAATCTCTGCTGCTGGCAGTCATTCTCTTTTATTGGGTAAATCATCCGGAGAAAAGATGGCTGGCGGGAATCCTTTGGACAGTGTTTGTTTTGGTGATTCTTATGTCCACGATGGGGCTGTTGGTTGGTCTAGGGGTTCTGGAAGTAGCCGGGGCGGGTATTGAATAAAATGGTACTTTTAGGATGATATTAAATTGCATAATCGGGTAAGCGGGGGTTTCTCTCCCCCGCTCTCCACACCACCCCGTCATGCCCCGAAAAAAGCTCGGGACAGGCGGGTCCGCACGGGGCAGTTCATCGCAGGTCTCACGATGGATAGTGACGAATATCAGAAAGTCGTCTGCATAACGCACAAAATCCCGATGGCTATCGGGATTCCAGTTCTTTGTCAAAATCGTCCAATACGATATTGGCCCCGCTGCGTTTCGGAATCTCATGCCGCCGAACCGGTGATGGCCTGTAGCTGCCATCCAGTAACGATGCTTTGACTTCTGACCAATGGTCTTGAAGCCAGGCCGGGAAATCCTCGGTGGTCACACCATCGATTCCGGCTGCACCGCCATTGGCGCGCACGCGTTTCCATACTTGCAGCAGATTGGCTCGGGAGAGGATTTGTTCGAGTACGCCATGTGCCAACTTACCCACGGACTCGGCCTTCGGAGCCTGCACCCGCGAAAGTGGGTGACGTTCTTGTTCATCGGCTCATCCCGAAAGCTTTCGGGACTACAGGCTTCCTCTCCACAGGGCCTCACGGCACTGCAGTTGCCCTTAACTAGTAATTTACTGTACAAACATGCAGGGATTCACTTGCAGGGGACTTACACCCCATTAGTTCATGCTCATGCCGGTCGTACACAAAGCAAATGCAGCCGACGCGCTTTACGGGGCGTGAATTCCAATATGAAGAGCTGCTAGCATCTGGAATTTCACCAGAGTTTAGTGTCAAGCGCGCGCCTGATTTGCGACGTTATCTTGACCGCCAATTATGGCTCATGGCGATCAAAGGCCAATCGGTGTCCTTAGCAAAGGCCGCCTTTGGTTGACCGAAAGGACCATGCCTTATGCCTTATCCCCCTGTATCCCGGCCTGTGCGTGCCGATGATATTGCCCATCTTCCGCCTTCGGAAAATGGACGCCGGCTATCGTCTTGGCTTCTCGTAGGTCTACATTTCATACCGGGGCTGGCGGTTCTTGGCGCGTACTTGGGGTTAGCGGGCATCGCCAGGCGCTTCGATGCCCCGCCCGCGCTGGCGCTGAATGCTGGGTTCTGCTCGTCGGGATCCCCGTACAGCTTCTCCTATTGCGGTGGCTGGCGCGGGGCCTGGGTCATGCGACCATGTGGGACGCCATCCGTTGGAAGGGCGGAACGCGCTGGTGGGTGCTTCTGCTTGCGATTCTGATGCTCGCCTTCGGAGCCGTTTCGTGGTCGCTAATGGAAGCGCTCGCTGCGGCTCTGAGGAATAACATGTTTGCGTGGTTGCTGGTGTGGTTCCTCGAGCCATCGGCCCCTCCAGCGGGCGCAGGCGGCACCATCGTGGCGGTCTTTCTGTGGACCAACCTCGCGATCAACGGGCTAATCAACCAGCAGGAGCTTGGGTGCGGGCAGCGTTTTCTGAGTTCGGTCTGCGCCGGCTGACAGCGTTCACCCATCCCGAGAACCGAGCTTCGTTGCGCGTGCTCGAAAAGTTGGGGTTTTGTGCTGAAGGATATGGCACATCACCGTATTGGATTTTCAATCAGGAGTTTTTATAAGTCAGAAGAAGAAATTGAGGAGGAATTTGGGTTCTGGCACCCAAGCCAGCATGGTGGTTGATGTATTCTGTGGTATAGGTTGAAGGTATGGAGAGGGTTAGTCCCGGAAATGCTGCTGAAATCGGGCTCATGAGACCATTTAGGGCGCACTTATCCCTTGCAAAAAGCAGCACGTTTTTGCACATTGACCTTTACGAGCAATGTCACACAATCATCCATGGTGGGTGCTCTCCATCGTTGCGGTTTGATTTCTTTTACAAAGACCATCTCACTGCCACACTTGGGGCAGCGCATCATCTGAACTCGGCAGCAAGACAGTCACCGGAGGCTTCGGTTATCATCTTTTGATTCGAAACCATCAAAGAGTTCTTTGATACTTTTAAGCACCTGGCGCTTACGCGGACTGAAAAAGCCGTAGTAGCGTACCTTGACAAAGCGGTATGGCAGCACATGCTGCAGGAACTGACCGATGAACCCGTTAGATAATTCTATCTAACCGGGTGAACTTCTCCGCTTCCAGCGTTACTTTGTGCCACTGACTTTTGTGTGCTGGTAGTGAAAGTCACCTTGCCGCCTTTGAATTTGACCCCACTCGGTCGGGGTTGGAGAGAGCGACCCGGAAGATGTAGGGCGCCAGGTACTCGTCAAAGGCCTGGCTCCTCGACGGGTTTGAGAGCGCTTTTGCCTTTGCCTACCGGCTCGATATCCACCAGCCAGTCGGTATGCCAGACTTTCCTGGGTACCTGGCTCAACAACTCTGGTGTCCTACAACAGGTAAACCGTTTTCTGTGAAAGTGACTTCAGTTGGCTTATTGGAAAACAATAGAATCAAGAATTGGGCTGATTATTATGACAGGTTCGACTTTCTCCAACAACTCAAAGTGTTACCGGGTCACCCAAACAGGAGTGCATATCATCTCAGTGGATAAGAATCCAATGCAACTTCGCTAGCTTAGCTAGCTAATAAACGGAGAAAAATCATGAATGGCCGAACTGCGAGATTTTTGTTTCTGGGAATTTGTGTGATCCTTGCAATTCTTCTAATCACAAAAACCATTAGCCCTATTTTGAGTGGAAGTATTTTTGCCATTGCTCTAGTCGTACTTGGAGGATTATCTCAAGGATTCAAGAAGCCGAGAAGCGTGAAATAAATTTTTTAGCTAACATTTGCGTTGAGCCGATGCTACTGAAGGTGGGTGATTCTAGTCAATCGAAATGCTTCAAGTAGTGATTCTTAATCATGTTAGGTGCTTCGCCTCTGCACGGCTCACGCAAGCGGTTATAAATTTCACCCAGTACTGAGCTTCTACTGGTCTGAACTTCGAAACTGTTCTTTTGAAAATCGAACGTGTCTGTTCGAACCGAAAACAGCGACTCGGGAACGTTCAAAAGGGTCGGGTACATCCGGGGTTTTGAAAATCAGCGGGAGAATCCGAATCAGTGGCCGGTTCGAAAGCGAATTGGCAAAGTCCCGCTCCCCTGTCGAGTTGACGGTTGGGGTTTGCGAAAGTGTTGGTTGGAGTTTGTCACCGAAAGTGTCGAGCAATTCATCCGGCGCTGGTCTCTGAAAATTCGGGCCGTTCGGGGTGAGAAATTCGAAAGCTCATCTTCAGAGTTCACTCGCTTGCCGACTTGACGGTTCGGATTTCGAAAGTGGCGTTTGGAGTTCGTCGTTGAAAGTGCGACGCAATTCACTCGTTGCCGGTCTCTGAAAAATTCGGAACAGTCGGAGTGAATTGACGGCGGCAAATCGGGTACGGGCGCCGGGGAAAAATCGGGGAGAGATGTCCGGTGCAGAATCGTTCTGAAAAGTCAAACCATTGGGCAAATTCTCGAAGCGGGAAATGTCAACACAAGTTCGGGGCTTCAAAATCAGGGACAACAATCGAGACCGGCCCGGTGGGAGACGCCCAGCCCCGAACGGCAGCGGGGAGGTTTCTCTTTTACATTTCCAGGGCCGTGCAGTTTATAACCCGTGCGTTAGCTGTAGGCAGGTTCGGTGCTCCAATTGACAGAGAACCAAGCTTGTTTTTAATAGCTGATTTGAAAAATGTAATTGCCTTGAACACAAGTCTGTGAAAAGAAGATACAGAGCGAAATGTCCAAACGGAATGACTCAATCTGTGTATTAAGAGTGGTCTAATATTTTGGAGTATTGACGCTAATTACAATGAGATGTTTAGTCTCGTACACCTTCGTTTGTTTTTTCGTAATAAAATAGAAAGTCACTAAGTTTGGTCAGACATTCAATATAGCGTCATCTCAAATTGAAAATAATATTTATCAAAAATAATGACCTTGAAGGGAGATTTATCATGATTGGCAGAGCTATTCTTTATACTGGACTAACTATGATTGTTGCAGCTGCATTAAGAGCGATATTAGATCTTCTAAGATTGGAAACCATCGATGCTTGGTCGGTAGTTCTTGCCGTAGGTTGTATAATGGCCAGCATTGGGTTGGGCCTAACTGGGGTCAAACCGTGGGAAAAAATTACTAAAGCATCAAAACAGATTAAGAAGAATGTCTCCGAACTAAAAATCTAAATTTGGCGTGTTTGTCGAACAATTTAGTGCTGTGATTTTAAGAAAAGACATTATTACCGGCTATGATTACGAGAATTAACGTCTGATTCATAATATATTTTGACTCTAGCTTAGGTAGTTTTTTATAACACGGACTAGCGGGGGCATTTGCGCAGAAATATACGGTTATGAAGGCGTTTCTTGGCCCGATAACCACAGATTTCTGAAGAAAATCTTGGTTTTTGACTGTCAACAGAAAGCTTTTGTGTCAATAATCGGACGCGAACTTCAAAACCGAGCAAAAAAGTTGGTCAAATCAGTCAAATTAAAGAAAGAGTAGGCATTTTTGAGTTTAATGGACTCAAAAACGTACGGTGAAACCGTATGTTTTTGTTGAAATGCCCCCGCTGCACCAATGCGGGGGGTGGGGCTAAAGCTTACATTACACCATTAGCGCTAAATTGACAACTTTAACCAAATTGAATACACTGAAACATATGACCCAAGCACACACCAACGACCTCAACCAGCCAGCCACTAAGGGTTTTGTCAGAGAGGAAATCCAGCAGGCCAAACAAGACTTGACGCACAAAATGGGGGAGACAGTCAAACAGGTGCTGGACAGCAAACTTATCGGCTTTAGAGACGAGTTAACTGAATGGAAAAGCGAAATTCTGACCAGCAATGACAAAATCAGCAAAAAGCTCGACCAAGTTTTGACTGAACAGAAAGCTATTACAGTTAACTATCAGCGCGTTGACCAGCGCGTTGACAGGTTAGAGGAGTTTGCGAGGCAAGCAGCCCCTAAGCTGGACTTAGAGTTTGAAAAAGCAAGCTGATAGAGCTTGCTCGTGGTAGGATAATCAAAGCCTGCTTCACTATTGAGGCAGGTTTTTTGTTTGCACAAACTATTTGACAGGCAGGGAGGATTGTTGTGTGGTTGGGGAAAATTTTAAATTTTTTATGGCGGCCTTTTTTAATAGGTGGCCCAAGAGCTTTTGCCCTCCTATGAAGAATGAATTATCTTATAAAAAGGGGTGACATGGAGCACTTACAAAAAAGAAAAAAATACGCTATAATGAACTCATTATGGATACTATACACACAACCAACCAAAGCTCTGAAGAAATATCTTACGAGCCTATCAACGAAGAATACGAACGCCTCAAGGTGTTTGTTGAGCTAGGCTTTATTCCCCTTGACCAGCTCTCACTGCTACGCAACGAGCTTGACAAATCAAGGCTTGAGAGGGTATAATTTGTCTGTGAGACCCGAAAAGAAACGCAAGCTTAGACAAACTTTTTCAGGCTATTTTGAAAAAGTCGCTTTAATGGCCGCTGCAGGCTTAATTTTTGGCCAATTTGTGCCAGGTACAGAAATTGATTGGCGTATTGTTCTTGGTGGCACCGTCTTGAGCGTCACTCTCATAACTTTCGCAGGGTTAACAAAAGAAAACCAAAATCAAGCAGGTCAGCAAATTAAATTTTAGTCTCATGGAAAATATTTTAATTGTCTTGGCCGTTAATGTTGCAGCCGCCATAATTGTTTACTGGCTAACGGCCGACAAACCAACTCAACACCGTACCCCTAACCGATAATCCCATCGGCTGGTTTTCCTATTCACACTTTGGCAGAACTGTGAAATTTTCCTTTGCAAATGCAAGGAATTTTTTTTATCTAATTTCACGCACCAGAGCAAGCCTGACCCCGAGAGCTAACGTCAGCCCGTGACGGCTTTAAAACACTTCTTGGCCTACAAAAGCAATTTGAACTCACAGGAATAATAAGAATGGAGCTGCCTCCTCAACTTGTTAGTGTTGGTACCTTCTTGGCCTTTTGCGGCTTT
>JABAHQ010000450.1_pt3 | contig 14996 bp, 17 predicted proteins | sample 7062091 | NCBI WGS metagenome assembly JABAHQ01 (sample SAMN14534359, study PRJNA622989) | marine sediment metagenome | biome: marine biome [ENVO:00000428]; feature: marine pelagic biome [ENVO:01000023]; material: deep marine sediment [ENVO:00002113] | place: India: Gulf of Kutch | collected...
GATCTTGTGCTGGGCCTGGGCCACGGCCATCCCGTAGCCCGGCACGATGATGACCTTGTTCGCGTACGCCATCATGATCGCGGCGTCAGTCGCGTCGATGGGCTTGAGGCTCCCCTCCACCGTCTCGGCCTCGGCGGCCGGCGCGGCGCCGAAGCCGCTGAACAGCACGTTGGCCAGCGAGCGGTTCATGGCCTTGGCCATCAGCTGGGTGAGCAGGGTGCCGGCGGCCCCGACCACGGTGCCGGCGATGATCATCGCCGCGTTGTCGAGCACGTAGCCCTCGAAGCCCACCGCCAGGCCGGTCAGCGCGTTGNNACCGGCATGTCGGCGCCGCCGATGGGGACGGTCATCAGCACGCCCACCGCCAGCGCGAGGAGGAAGAACAGCACGATCACGGCCATGGGTCCCGGGTTGGCCGTGATGATCACGATGCCGAGCAGCACGGCGACGGCGAGCAGGCCGGCGTTGGTCCAGTGCAGGCCGGGGAAGATGATCGAGCGCTTCATCAGGCCCTGCAGCTTGGCGAAGGCGATCGCCGAGCCGCTGAACGACACCGTGCCGATAAGGGCGCCGAGCACCGCGAGCGTCACCACCACCGGCGCGAGGTGGTGCCCCCGGAAGAGCTCGACGGCCGCGATTGCGCCTGCCGCGCCGCCACCCATGCCGTTGTAGATGGCGACCATCTGCGGCATGTCGGTCATGGGCACGCGCTTGCCCGACCACCAGGCGATGCCGCCGCCGATGGCGATCGCGATGACCATAAGCGCATAGTTGTGCATCTCGGGCCAGAAGAAGGTCGCCACCGTGGCGACGAGCATGCCCACGCCCGCCCAGATCACCCCGCGTCGAGCCGACCTCGGCGAGCTCATGGCCCGCAGGCCCAGAATGAACAGCACCGCGGCGAGCAAGTAGCTGGTCTGGATCAGCGCGGTGCCCATTTACCGCTCCTCCTTGCTGCTCTTGAACATCTGCAGCATGCGCTCGGTGACCACGTAGCCGCCGACGGCGTTCATGGCGGCGAGCAGCACGGCGAGAAACCCGATGGCGATCCCGAGGGCCGTGTCGGCGTGGCCGAGCGCGACCATCGCGCCCACCAGCACGATCCCGTGCACGAAGTTCGAGCCCGACATCAGGGGGGTGTGCAGGATGACCGGCACGCGACTGATGACCTCGTAGCCGGTGAAGGCGGCCAGCATGAAGATATAGAGTGCGACGAAGCCTTCGATCATTGGGTGCCTCCTTCGACCTGCGCGCGCGTAGCCGCGTGTACGATCTCCCCGTCGCGCGTCAGAGCGCTCTCGGCGAGCACCTGATCGTCCCAGTCCAGGGACAGCTCGCCGTCCCGGATCATCAGCGTGAGAAAATTCAGCAGGTTCTTGGCGTACATCTCGCTGGCGTGCGTGGCCAGCATGCTCGGCACGTTGACGGGGCCGTCCACGACCACCCCGCGGTGCTCGATGGTCTTGCCGGTCTGCGTGAGCTCGCAATTGCCGCCCTGCTCGGCGGCGAGGTCCACGATGACGGCGCCCGGTTTCATATTCTCCACGTCGGCCTGGCGGACGATCGTCGGCGCGGGCTTGCCCGGGATCGCGGCGGTGGTGACCACCGCGTCCTGCTCGGCGATGTGCTGGCCGAGCTCCTCCTGCTGCTGGCCTCGCTCCTCGTCGGTCAGCTCGCGCGCGTAGCCCCCTTCGCCCTCCGCGGTGATCGAGAGCTGCACGAACTTCGCGCCGAGCGACTCGACCTGCTCCTTGGTCGCAGAGCGCACGTCGTAGGCCGAGACGACGGCGCCGAGTCGACGCGCGGTGGCGATCGCCTGCAGGCCCGCCACGCCGGCGCCGATGACCAGCACCTTGGAGGGACGGATCGTCCCGGCGGCCGTCGTGAGCATCGGGAAGAAACGGCTCGAGAGGTTCGCGGCCATCAGTGCCGCCTTGTAGCCGGCCGCCGCGGCCTGCGAGGAAAGGGCATCCATGCTCTGCGCGCGCGAGATGCGCGGGACGAGCTCCATCGCGAAACTGGTGATCTTCCGGTCGCGCAGCTTCGCCACGCGCTCGGGATGGCGGTGTGCGGCCATGAAGCCGATGACCATCGCGCCCTCGCGCATCTGGTCGATCTCCTTTTCGGTCGGCGGCTGAACCTTCAGGACGACATCGGCGCTCCCCCACAGCGCCTTGCCGCCGCCCGTGAGCTTGGCTTCCGCGTATGCCTCGTCGGGGATGTGCGTCTTGTCACCGGCACCCTTTTGCAGGTGCACCTCGACGCCGAGCTTGGCGAGGCGCTGGACCACCTCGGGCACCAGCGCGACACGACGCTCACCGGACTCGCTCTCCTTTGGGACGGCCACGCGTATCGGCATCGTTGCTCTCCGACGTCGGATTCGGCGGTTATCGTGTCGGCAGGCGCGTCGGCGTGCCCCGGCCGGCGATGCCGATGGCCCGCGCCTCGAGACGCCTTGCACGCCTGCTGCAGTTGGACCGGACGGCCGAGACGGGCGCGGCCCCGGCGGCCGCGCCGACAAAGGTGGCAATCTTATCGGATTCGAGCGCCGGTTTGAATACGCTGCGGAGTTTGGACGGTCAACCGGTAAACCCGACGGCTTTGCGGGGGCGCTCGAGATCGAGTTTTGGTCCGACCTCCCGGAGCGCGGGGCGCTGCTAAGCCACTGTCTCGCGGGGTGTCGTCGCCCCCGCGGTTTGCAATTTAGAGACAATTCTGGAATAAAGGATGGCCAGCGGCTGAATCCGCCGGCCGCTGTTGGGCAAGGGGCGCGGGGTGATCCCACTCGACCAACAAGTGCTGCGCACGGACGTGGCGGGCATGCCGCTGGAATGGATCGACTACCAGGACGCGGTGCGGCTCTATCACCTGGGGCAGGTGGCCTACTGCCTCGGCAGCCTGCTCTACCGCGTGCGAGGCGGCATCAACGCCCGGTCGGGCCGCCGCAGCGTGATCGAGGTCAGCTCGATCGTCGCCACCCACGGCAACAACCACGCCCTGGCCAAGGCGCGGGCCGGCTACCTTCCCCCGCTGAACAATTTGACGCTGTTCCGTCGCGACGCGCAGCTGTGCATGTACTGCGGGACGCGGCAGCCCGCGCGCGAGCTCTCGCGTGATCACGTCACGCCGCTGTCGCAGGGCGGCACGGACAGTTGGAACAACGTCGTCACCGCGTGCAAGCGGTGCAACAACCACAAGGCCGGCCGCACGCCCGAGCAGGCCGGTCTGGAGCTCCTCGCCGTGCCCTTCACGCCCACCCACGCCGAGTACATCTACCTGCAGGGCAAGCGGGTGCTGGCCGACCAGATGGAGTTCCTGCTCGCTCACTTCCCTCGGACCAGTCCCCTGCACGAGCGCCTGGCCCGCATGGCCTGAGTGATGCGCGCACGCGCGAAGGCCCTGGGCGTCCTGGTCGGTGGCGGCGTGCTCGTGATCGCGGCGCCTTACCTTGGGGCGTTCGCCGCCCGCCGGGTGCCCTCCGCCGCCTTAGACTGGCCGCCGCGCCCGGGGCCGCTGGACTCGCCCGCCTTCGCGTGGCCGGCTTTCGTCGGCTTGCTGGTGGCGGTGATCCTCGTGGGCCTCGCGCTTGCCGCGAGCATCGCGGCCGCCCCGCGCGCCCGCGCCCGCCGGCGCGGGCGGGGTTACCCCTGGTGGGGCTGGGCCGCTCTCGCCTGGGTGGCGCTGTGGTGGGCGCTCGCCTGGGGGCGGCTCGAGTGGTTCGCGCCGCTCCAGCGCTATACCTTCACCCCGCTGTGGCTCGGCGCCATCGTCGCGGTCAACGCCCTGGCCTGGCGGCGCAGCGGGCGTTGTCTGCTCGTCGACCGACCGGGGCTGCTCGGGAGCCTGTTCGCGGTCAGCGTGCCTTTCTGGTGGGTGTTCGAGATCCTCAACGCCTTCGCGCGCAACTGGCATTACCAGGGACTCGAGCCGCTAGGGGCCCTCGGGTACGCGGTGGCGGCGTCGCTGGGCTTCGCCACCGTGCTGCCCGCGGTGGCCAGCGCCTGGCAGTGGCTGGCCGGTTACCCGGCGATCGCGGGGGCGCGGGCGCCGGCGCTGGACGCGACGCGCCCCTGGGCGGCGCTGGCCGTGCTCGCCGGGGTGCTCGCGCTGGCGGCGGTCGGGGCGCGACCCGGGCAGGCGTTCGCGCTGCTGTGGGTGGGGCCCGCCCTCGTGTGGCTCGGCCTCGATGGGCTGCTCGGCGGCCGGCCGTTGGTGGCCTCGCTCGCGCGCGGGGCGGGGGGGCCCCTGGTGGCCCCGGCTCTCGCCGCGCTCACCTGCGGTCTCCTCTGGGAGCTGTGGAACGCCGGGAGCTACGCCCGCTGGAGCTATGCCATCCCGTACGTGGACCGGTTCCACCTCTTCGAGATGCCGATCCTCGGTTACGCCGGCTACCTGCCGTTCGGGGTCGTCTGCGCGGTGGTGATCGATCTCACTTCGCGGCTGATCAGCGGGCGCGCTTGGCGACCCGGATCCGCGGACGCGGCGGGCCGATGAGCGCGGCGGGGGCGCGGCTTTACCTCATCGATGCGCCGATGTACGTGTTCCGCGCCTACCACGCCTTGCCCTCGACGATCACCGACCGGCGCGGGCGACCGACCCGGGCGGTATACGGCTACACCGAATTCCTGTGCAAGCTGCTCGCCGCGGTGCGCCCCGATCTCATCGCCGCGGCCTTCGACGAGAGCCTGGTGTCGTCGTTTCGCAACGCGCTCTACGCCGAGTACAAGGCGAACCGGGTGCTCCCGCCCGCCGAGCTCGAGCGCCAGTTCGCTTGGTGCCGGGAGGCCACCGAAGGCCTCGGCGTCGCCTGTTATTCGAGCGAGACCTATGAGGCGGAGGATCTGCTCGCGAGCATCGCGCGCAAGTCGCGACCGAGGGGATGGCGCATGGTCTTCGTCTCGGGCGACAAGGACCTCGCGCAGCTCCTGCGGCCGGGGGACGTGCTGTGGGACTATGCGCAGGCGCGCCGCATCCCCTGCAACGGGGTCAGACGCCGGTTCGGCGTGCGGCCCGCGCAGATCCCGGACCTGTTGGCGCTGGTCGGCGACAGCGTGGACAACATCCCGGGCGTGCCGGGCGTCGGGCACACGACCGCGCAACGGCTGCTGGCGCGGTTCGGCGATCTGGACCGGCTCTATCGCGGCCTCGGCCGGCTGGAGGCGGCGGGCCTGCGCGCGCGCCTGGAGGCCCACCGCGAGCAGGCGTTCCTGTCGCGACGTCTGGCGACGATCTACGATCGGGCCCGGGTGCGCGCCGCGCCTCGGGTCCTGCGTTGGCGTGGCGTGGACGGAGCGGCGCTCGACCGGCTGGCGGGCCGGCTCGGCTTCGGGGCGCGGCTGCGACGGCGATATAGTGCGCTGGTCGGCTAGGGGTGGACGCACGCTCGCCGCGCAGGCCCGGCGCGACATAGGCCCCGGATGCTGCGCTCGGGCGGGTGGCGGGCTGGCATTCCGGCGATGGGAGGGCAGCGGCATGGCGCTCAGTGAGGCGGTGGTGCAGCAGCTTTGGGAGAAGGCGCGAGCGGTGAGCGGCATCGACCCGACCGTGTGGCGCAAGGACGAGTGCGGCGCGTGGATCCGGCGCGAGCACTACGGCCACGCCGACAGCGACTTCGGTTGGACCGCCCGCAACGTCTCGGCCGGTGGGCCCGCCACGCTCGACAATCTGCGGCCGTTTCACCGGCGCAACGACTACGACGTGGCGAACGGTCGCGCGCACTGCCGGGCCACGGCCGAGGCCGAGGGCATCGCGAACAGAGCGCTGTGACGTTCGCGCGCGAGGACCTCTGCGCTTGGCCTCTTCCCACAAGGTCATCTATGCGGCGCTGGTCGGCAACGCGCTGATCGCGCTGACCAAGTTCGTCGCCGCTGCCGTGACCGGAAGCTCCGCGATGCTCGCCGAGGGCGTCCATTCCGTGGTCGACACGGGCAATCAGCTGCTGCTGCTCTACGGGCTGCGCCGCGCGCGCCGTCCGCCCGACGAGCGATTTCCCTTCGGGCACGGCAAGGAGGTCTATTTTTGGAGCTTCGTGGTGGCGATCCTGATCTTCGCGGTAGGCGCGGGCGTGTCGATGTACGAGGGCGTCGCGCATCTCGCCCATCCGCGCCTGATCGAGCACGTGTACGTGAACTATATGGTGCTCGCCTTGGCGCTGCTCTTCGAAGGGGCGGCGTGGTACTTCGCGTTCACCGAGTTCTCACGCGCCCGGGGCCGGTGGGGCTACATCGAGGCGGTGCGTCGCGGCAAGGACCCTTCCCTGTTCGTCGTGCTGTTCGAAGACTCCGCCGCGGCGCTGGGCCTGCTCGTCGCCTTCGCCGGCATCGCGCTCACGCAGCTCACGGACCTGCCGCTGTTCGACGGCACGGCGTCGATTCTCATCGGCGTCATCCTGGCCGCCACCGCCGCCTGGCTCGCTTACGAGACCAAGGGCTTGCTGATCGGCGAGAGCGCGAGCGGGCAGGTCGTGGGCGGCATCCGCGAGCTGGCGGATGCGCTCGCCGCCGTGGATCACGTCAACGAGGTCCTGACGTTGCATATGGGACCCGACTTCGTGCTGGTGAACCTGAGCGTGGAGTTTCGCGACGGCACCGAGGTCGACACGCTCGAGCGGACGATCGCCACGCTCGACCGCCAGATCAAGGAGCGCTTTCCCGGCGTCAAGCGGGTGTTCGTCGAGGCCGAGGCCCGGCGCGGCGCCGCGGGGCGGGGGTGAGCCGGCGCCGGTGGCGGCCGGCCGCCGGCTGCGCGGCTCGAGCCTTGGCACGGGCGGCGGCGGTGGCCGGCCTCAGTTCTTCTTGGGGTCGATGACGTTGTAGAGGGCCGAGTAGTCCTGGCCGGCGAGCCCCCGGTCGAGGGCGTCGGCGAGCACGTCCTGACAGCCCTCCAGGGTGGCGGCATCGAGGCCGAGGGCCTCGGCCTCGCGCAGGAACAAGCGGACGTCCTTGAGCAAATGCTCGACGGGGAAGTTGGGGTTGCCGAACTGGCGCTCCGTCATGCGCTGCAGCTTCTTGTCGAACGTCGGCGCGTACAGGGCGCTCTCGCGCAGGATCCCCATGAACGTCCCGACGTCGAGCCCCTCCCGCCGCACCAGGCCGAGGCTCAGGGCGAAGGCGGCCGTGAGGGAAGCGATGAGCTGGTTGAGGGCGAGCTTCACCGCCGCGGCGTGGCCGACCGGGCCGATATGGCGGGGCTCGGGACCGAGGGCGGCCAGCAGCTCGCGCCAGCGCTCGAACTGCGGCGGCTCGGCGCCCACCATCACGATGAGCTCGCCGCGCTCGGCCTCCGGGGTGCTGCCGAGCACGGGGGCCTCCAGATACTCGGCCGCGTGCCCGTGCAGCTCCTCCGCGAGGTCACGGCTCTCCTGCGGCGCGATCGTGCCCATCTGGATGACGCTGCGCCCTCTGAGGGCCGTCGGCGCCGGCCCTTCCAGCAGGGTGTGCCGGATGGCGTCGGCGTCGGCCAGCATGAGCACCACGCACTCGCTGCGCTCGAGCGCATCGGCCGGAGTGTCGGCGACCTCGACGCCTGCGGGCGCCAGCGCCTCGGCCTTCGCGCGCGTGCGATTCCAGGCGCGCACCTCGTGGCCGGCCTCGCGCAGGCGCAACGCCACGGGGGCGCCCATGAGCCCGGTTCCCAGCACGGCGACCCGCATCGCTGCCTCCCGATCCGGATGAACCAATCATTATAGGCGCCGGGCGGCGGAGCTGTCTCGCGGCGGTCCGGTGGGACCGGTAGCATTAGGCCGGGTCCCGGCGCTACGGAGGGGGTATGGAGATCGTGGTCTTCGACGGCAAGGGCGGCGTGCGGCGGGTCGAGCGCCTCGAGGGCCCACCGTCGAGCGGGTTCGTGTGGCTGGACTTCGCCCGCGACGGCTCGGCGGGCTGGGCCGCGGAGGTGCGCCGGATCACCGGGGTATCGATCCACGACAATCACATCGCCGACGCCCTCAACCTCGGCCATCCCTCCTACTTCGAGGGCACGCGCGACTACGAGATGCTCGTCTTCCGCAGCCTGGCCCCCGAGGCCGGGGGGGAGCGCTTCGAGACGCGCCCCACGGCGTTCTTCTTGGGCGAGCGGTGGCTGGCGACGGTGCGCGAGCCCGACAGCCGATCGGTGGCCGCTGTCAAAGACCGGCTGGGGACCCGGGCCGGGCGGGCGCCCCAGGAGCCCGCGGCGCTGATGCATCAGGTCCTTAACGCCATGGTCGATCGTTTCCTCACGATGCGCGAGGTGCTGTCCGGGCGGCTCGATCGCTGGCAGGGCGAGCTGCTCAATCCCGACCGGCCATTCACCGACTGGCGGGAGCTGATGGCGCTCGACGCCGAGCTGCGCCGTTTGGAGGTCCTGTGCGAGGGCCAGGAGGATGCGGTCGAGACCTGGCGGGGGGAGACCGGGCTCGAGCTGGGCGAGGGGCTGAGCGTGCGCTACAACGATCTGCTGGAGCACGTGCGGCGCGTCCTCGGCCATGCCCGCCACCTGCAGGGGCAGATCCAGTCGCTGGTGCAAGTGCACTTCGCGGCGCTCGCCCATCGCACCAACGAGATCGTGCGCGTGCTCACCGTGATGGCGGCGGTCTTCCTGCCGCTCACCTTCGTGGCCGGGGTCTACGGGATGAACTTCGAGCACATGCCCGAGCTCGGCTATCAGTACGGCTATTTCGTCGTGCTTGGCGCCATGGGGGTCCTGGCGGTGGGCCTGGTGGGGCTGTTTCGCTGGAGACGCTGGATCTGAGGGATCAGGCCACGGGCGGCTCAACGCGGGTCCCGCGCCGGCGCCTCTTCCTCCACCCGCCGCACCGTTTCCGGGTCCGCCTGCAGGTAGATCTGCCCGGCGAGGTACGGATCGGGATGGGACCCGAGGGTGCGCCGGATCGCGCGCAGCGCCGCGGCGCGCGAGATGCGGCCCCGGCGGTAGGCACCCACCTGGCCGAGCAGTGCGCGCCGCTCGGCCGCCGGCAGTCGGCGCTTGAGGTAGCCGGCGACCCGCTCGAGCACCGCGGCGTGCCCGGCGCGCGTCGGCGCACGGCCCAAGGCCATGAGACACGCCTCGATGTACCTCCGTGCGACCTCTCCGGGCGGGCGCCCGCCGCCGGCCTCCGCCGCGAGGCGTCCGAGGCCCGCCACGCGCGCGGGGGCGTGGGCGAGCAGCAGAAGCTTGTGGGCGGCGTGGAACTCCAGCAGTCGCTCGGGCGTGAGTCCCGCGGCGACGAGACGCCGCCAGCGATGGAGCGCGAAGACCTGGTCGAGGAACGCCGCGCGGCGCGAGGCCTCGGCGAGCGCCCCCTCCTCGATCGCGGGCAGCAGGGGGTGGGCGGCCAGCAGCTCACGCGCGTAGAGGCCGGCGCCCTCGACGACACGCTCCTCGTCGGCGAGCACCGGAGCGGAGCGCAGCCCGCAGCTCGGCGAGCGTGACTTGAACACGTATCCGCTCAGCTCGCCGAGCTCGTCGGCCATGCGCCGGCCGTACGCGCACAGCGCCGCGGTGACGTCGCGCCCGTGGTGCTCCCCCCCGAGCGCCCGGGGCGCGGCGGGATCGCCCTCGAGCCGGATCGGCGGCCGCGGCGCGCCGAGGCCGATCGCCATCTCGGGACAGACCGGGCACAGCTCGACCAGCCGCGGCAGCAGCCCGGCGACCACGGCGTCGCGGCGGTGGCCGCCGTCGTAGCGCACGCGCTGGCCCACGAGGCAGCTGCTGACCCCCACGCGGGGCCGGCCGGCGCTGGGGCCTCGTGCCGCCGCCTCGGCCATGCCCTCAGCGCGGGGCGCCCATGGACAGCGCCCGCTCGCGGCTCGCTTCGGCCTCGCGCCGGACGCGGGCCTCTTCCCAGGAGGCCTCGGCCTCCGGCCAGCCCTGGACGTGGCGCAGCACGAGCGCGGTCAGCGCCTCGATGTGCTCGTCGCGCACGTTCAGGGCCGGGATGTAATCGAAGCGCTCGCCGCCGGCCGAGAGGAAGAGCTCGCGGTTCTGGCCGGCGATCTCTTCCAGGGTCTCCAGGCAATCGGCGGCGAAGCCGGGGCAGACGACATCCACGCGCCGCACCCCGGCGCGGCCCCAGCTCTCGAGCGTCGCGTCGGTGTAGGGCCGCAGCCACTCCTCGGGGCCGAACCGCGATTGGAACGCCAGCGCCCAATCCCCGGGGTCGAGCGCGAGGCGCTCGGCGACTTGCCGCGCGGTCTTTTGACAATGGCAGTGATAGGGATCGCCGGCGAGGAAGTAGCGCCGCGGGATGCCGTGGAAGGAAAACAGCAGCCGGTCCGGTCGCCCGGCGGTCTCCCAATGCTCCCGGATGCTCCCGGCCAGCGCCTCCAGGTACTCCGGGGCGTCGTGGTAATGGCCGATCAGGCGCAGCTCCGGGATCCAGCGCCAGCCCCGCAGCACCTCGGTCACCGCGTCGAAGGTCGAGCCGCTGGTCGCGGCCGAATGCTGGGGGTAGAGCGGCAGCACGACGATCCGGCGCGCGTTGGCCGCTCGCAGCGCCTCGAGGCCCTCGCGGATCGAGGGCCGGCCGTAGCGCATGGCCGGGACGACCCGGACCGGGCCGGGCAGCCGCGCCCGCAGGCGCGCCTCCAAGCCCTCGGCCTGGCGCTCGGTGATGCGCAGCAGCGGCGGGCCCCCCGGCGTCCAGATCTTGCGATACAGCCGGGCCGAGCGCGCGGGTCGGACGCGCAGGACGATCCCGTGCAGTATCAAACGCCACAGCCAGCGCGGCCTTTCCACGACACGGGGATCGCTCAGGAACTCGCCGAGGTAGCGGCGCACGGCCGCCGTGGTCGGGGCCGCCGGCGTGCCCAGGTTGGTGAGCAGGACGCCCAACGCGGGGACACGCCCGTGCGAGAAGTCGGCCTCGCCGGTGTACCGGCTCATCGGTAGTGGCTCATCGGGCGCCGTTGCGGAGACCCGTAGAATACCGTAACTCAGGCTCATCGAGCGCGCTATCGACGCCCTCGGCCGGCGTGGCGATGATAAGGCGCGGGGCATGCACACGGCAGTGAGGCGGCTATGAAAGGCGCGGTGCTTGATCGGGATACCCTCGACCGCGGCGATCTGGACTTCTCCGCGCTGGAGGCGACGCTGGACGAGTGGCGCATGTACGGGGCGACGACATCCGATCGGCTCCAGGAGCGGCTCGATGGGCCGCACGTCGTCGTGACCAACAAGGTCCGATTGACGGCCGATCATCTCGCCGCCGCGCCGCGGCTCAAGCTCGTGTGCGTCGCCGCCACCGGCACGGACAACGTGGACCTCGAGGCCGCCCGCGCAGCGGGCATCACGGTGTGCAATGTCCCCGCCTACAGCACCCCGGCGGTGGTCCAGCACACCTTCGCGTTGCTGTTCGCCCTGGCGGGGCGGGTGGTCGACTACCATCGCGCCGTCCGCAAGGGACGGTGGTCGTCGGCCCCGCAATTCTGTCTGCTCGATTACCCGATCGCCGAGCTGGCAGGGACCCGCCTCGGCATCGTCGGCTACGGCAATCTGGGGCGAGGCGTGGCGCGGGCGGCCGAGTGCTTCGGCATGGAGGTCGCCGTGGCCGAACGGCGGGATCGCGCTCCACGCCCGGGCCGCATGCCGTTCGATCAGGTGCTTTCCGAGGTCGATGTGCTGAGCCTGCACGCGCCGCTGACCGACGAGACCCGAGGGATGATCGGCGCCGGGGAGCTCGCGCGCATGCGGGCGGGCGCGCTGCTGATCAACACGGCGCGGGGCGGCCTCGTCGACGAGCGGGCGCTGGCCGATGCGCTGCGGTCCGGACACCTCGGCGGGGCCGGCATCGACGTCCTCGCGCAAGAGCCGCCGCCGCCGGACCATCCGCTGCTCGCCGCCGAGCTCGCGAACCTGATCGTCACGCCCCACGTGGCATGGGCGAGCCGGGCGTCACGACAGCGCCTGGTCGACGAGCTCGCCGCCAACGTGCGTGACAACCTCGCCGGCCGCGCCCGCAACGTGGTGACCTGACGGCTCAGGTTCGGGCGGCCCGAGGCGGCGGCGCGCCGCTCTTGACCGACATGCCGGCGGTCACGGCGTAGCGCACGGCGTCCTGCAGCGGCATGTCGACGGGCTCGATCGCCGAGCGCGGCAGCATGACCGTATACCCTCCGACCTGGTAGCTCATCGGTAGATACACCGCGACGGTGGTCTCGTCCCCGATGCCGTCGGGCAGCCGCGAGAAGTCCTCGCGCGTCACCAGGCCGAGCAGGCGGAACCCGGCCACCGAGACCATCACGACCTGACCGAAAGGGCGCTCCTCAGCGCTGGCGAAGAACCCCGTCAGGTCGCGCACGGCACCGTAGACCGTCTTCACCAGCGGTATGCGGTGCAGCACACGCTCGCCGGCCCCGAGCACGCTGCGCACGAGCCAGGCGTTCATGAGGACGCCGAGTAGCAGCACGAGCAGCACCCCCGCGACCAGGCCCATGCCGGGCCAGTACAGGGCCTCGGGCAGGACGAGCTTGATCAGCCCGCCCAGCGCGGACTCGGCGCTGGCGCCGAGCCAATAGAGCAGGTAGGCCGTGATGGCGATAGGGAGCACGCCCGCCAGACCCTTGAGAAAGATCTTGCTCAGCGCCTTCATCCGATCCCCTCCCCTCTGCGTTATGTCACGGAAAAACGTCAACTCGATCACAGTGCCACCATAATCGTTTTGGACCCCGCGTGTTCGGTTCCCTATACTCAGCACGCGCCCGACTCCGGCACGCCGCCCCTGCGAGCCTTCGTGGCCCAAGCGTGGCAAGGGGCGGGACGCGAGCCGCCCGGCGTGCCGTTCCACAGCCGATGCCCGGATCCTGACCCCACAGTGGAGGTAAGCGATGAAGCTTCGAGCCCTGCCGTACCTGCTAGGACTGATGATGGTAACCGCCTGGGCGGCGCACGCGGCGCAGCACGAGGCCGTCGAGGCGCCCGATCCCGCCGACGCGCCGCCGCCCGCCTCGGTCGAGACCGACGCCGGGGTGCAGCCCGCGCCCGCCGAGGGGATGGACGAGCCCGTCGCCGGCGAGGACGCGACGACAGCCGCCGAGGAAGGCCCGGATCTGCCGGGCAGCGTCGCCCGCTCGCAGTTCACCAGCGCGGTGGTCGATCGCGAGCCCGTCGACGAGATCGCGCGCCTGCAGAACAATGTCGAGCAGATCTACTACTTCACCGAGCTGCGCGACATGAAGGGCCAGCAGGTGACGCATCGGTGGCTGCACGAGGGCGAGGTGATGGCCGAGGTCGACTTCGAGATCGGCGGCCCGCGTTGGCGCACGTGGTCGAAGAAGACGCTGGTCTCCGGTTGGACCGGCGAGTGGCGCGTGCAGGTGATCAACGAGACCGGCGAGGTCCTGGCCGAGGACGCGTTTCAATACGTCGAGCACGTCGGCGGCGACTCGGGGGGATCAACGGCCGAGCAGCCTCCCGACCCCGAGGCTCGCGACGCCGCGTCCTGAGTCCTGAGGGGCGCGGTCAGCCCGCCGCCGTTCGGTTCCCGCGCGGGGTCGAGCGGACGCTCGCGCGCGGGGGCGTAGCCAAGCGGTCATCCCCTCGGCAGAGAGGGATGTGCCGGCCTAGCGGCCCTGCGCTGCCTCGCGGCGGAGGATCGCCGGCGGACCGAAGACATCCCGCGTGTCGGCTCGCTTCGCGGCCACGACCATGCGAGATCGTGCGCGGGATCGATGGTCGAGCGTCCGACAGGCCGTCGATCGTGTCGGTCACGAAGGGCGGGTCGATCTTGAGCGCCTCGCCGGGTGGGCGTTTGAGGCGTGGCGGTCGGGTCACTCGCGGTGATAAGGCAGGCTGAGCCGGTGCACGGCATCGACCAGGGCCGCCACGTGGTGGGGGTCCACGTCCGGGGCGATGCCGTGCCCGAGATTGAACACGTGGCCGGGCCCCGCCCCGAAGCTTCCTAGGATGGTCCGCGCCTCCCGCTCGATCGCCTCGGGCGAGGCGTAGAGCACCGCGGGGTCCATGTTGCCCTGCAGGGCCGTGCGGTCGCCCACCCGCGCACGGGCCTCGCCGAGCTCGGTCGTCCAGTCCAGCCCGATGGCGTCACAGCCGGCATCGGCCATCGCCTCCAGCCACTGTCCCCCGCCCTTGGTGAACAGCACCGCGGGAATCCGCCGGCCCCCGGCCTGGCGCGGGATCGACGTCAGGATTCGCTGCATGTAGGCCAACGAGAACTCGCGGTACGCCCTCGGGGTGAGCACGCCGCCCCAGGTGTCGAAAACCATCAGGGCCTGCGCGCCGGCGGCGACTTGAGCGCTCAGATAGGCCGCCACCGCCTCGGCGGTGGTCGCGAGCAGCCGGTGCAGGAGCTCGGGACGCTCGTAGAGCAGGGTCTTGGTCAACGCGTAGGTGCGGGAAGAGCCGCCCTCGACCATATACGTGGCGAGCGTCCAGGGGCTGCCGGCGAATCCGATGAGGGGCACGCGCGCGCCGAGCTCGCGGCGGACCAGCCGTATCGCGTCCATCACGTAGGCGAGCTCCGTCTCCGGATCGGGAACCGGCAGGCGTGCGATGTCGCGTTCCTCGCGTACCGGCCGGTCGAAGATCGGGCCCTCGCCCTCGACGAACCGCAGGCCCAGGCCCATCGCGTCCGGCACGGTGAGGATGTCGGAGAACAGGATGGCGGCGTCGAGCTCAAAGCGCTCGAGGGGCTGCAGCGTGACCGCGCAGGCGAGCTCCGGCGTTCGGCACAGTGCCTCGAACGACCCCGCGCGCTCGCGGGTGGCGCGATACTCGGGCAGATAGCGACCCGCCTGGCGCATGATCCAGACCGGCGTGGCGTCGACCGGCTGGCGCGCCAGCGCCCGCAGCAGCCTGTCGTTCCTCAGCTCGTCCATGGGCCGTTATTCAACGCAAAGGCGCAAAGGACGCGAAGGACGCAAAGAGAGACTCATGTTGATGTTGCCGGCCCTCGATGCATCGCTCGGCGCGCCGGGCCTCGAGTCGCCCTGGCGTTTGTTTGTCTCGAGATAAGCGATCAAAGTCTGGTCCGCTTGAGTTTTCAAACACCGAGATTGCCG